>RRZU011406716.1_pt1 | contig 19161 bp, 19 predicted proteins | sample 2165561 | NCBI WGS metagenome assembly RRZU01 (sample SAMN10456909, study PRJNA506462) | wastewater metagenome | isolation source: wastewater sludge | place: USA: Moscow, Idaho | reverse complement strand
TAAATTGAAAGAGGTGTAATGATAAATGACAACACAAGCTCACACTAAATCTGCCGAACTGGATGTCGTCACCTTCGGTGAAGCCATGATGATGTTTGTCGCCACACAAACCGGTGATTTACATCGCGTAGAACAATTTGTTCGCCGTGCCGCTGGTGCAGAATTGAATGTCGCCATTGGTCTGGCGCGTCTTGAACTGAAATGTGGCTGGGTAAGCCGCTTGGGTAATGACTCTTTTGGCCGTTTTATTCAGGACACGCTGGACAAAGAACACGTCGATCGCCGGGCAGTCACCCTTGATAACGCCTACCCTACCGGCTTTCAGCTTAAATCCAAAGCTGAAAATGGGACCGATCCCATAGTGGAGTATTTCCGCAAGGGATCAGCCGCCAGCCACCTGTCGCTGGCTGATTTTAACGAAGCTTATTTCGGCAGTGCCCGTCATCTGCATTTAAGTGGTGTTGCGGCTGCATTGTCATCAACGTCATATGAATTATCCGCTTATGCCGCACAGTGGATGCGTGCGCATGGCAAAACCGTTTCCTTTGATCCGAACCTGCGCCCTGTGTTGTGGCGTTCCGAAAAAGAGATGGTGACGCAGCTGAACAAACTGGCTTTTGCCGCCGACTGGGTGCTGCCGGGTATGAAAGAAGGCCGAATTCTGACTGGTTTTACCACACCAGAAGCGGTTGCTGATTTCTATCTCGATGGTGGTGTTAAAGCGGTCGTAATTAAAACCGGTGAAGAAGGAGCTTATTACAAAACAGCAGAGGGTGAGAAAGGTATCGTTCCTGCTGTCTTTGTGAAAAACGTAGTAGACACCGTAGGTGCTGGTGATGGTTTCGCTGTTGGCGTTATCAGCGCATTACTGGAAGGAAAAACAATAAAAAATGCTGTCGCTCGCGGTAACTTTATCGGTGCCCGGGCAATTCAGGTAATTGGTGATAGTGAAGGTCTTCCAACAAGAAAAGCTCTGATTGCAGAGATGACGATGACACAAGAAACCGCTACGGTTTCTGTATAACAAATTAGAGAGGAACAAGTATGAATACTAAGCTCCCTGCCCCATCCAGATGGTGGCACATCATGCCGATTGTGTTTATTACCTACAGTCTGGCTTATCTTGACCGGGCCAATTACAGTTTTGCCGCCGCAGCCGGTATTAACGAAGACCTGGGCATCACCAAAGGGATGTCATCCCTGCTCGGTTCGCTGTTTTTTCTGGGTTATTTTTTCTTTCAGATCCCCGGTGCTATTTACGCTGAAAAACGCAGTGTCCGGAAACTGATCTTTCTGTGCGTACTGTTATGGGGTGCCTGCGCCACCTTAACCGGTCTGGTCAGTAATATTCCGATGCTGATCATCATCCGTTTCACGCTCGGGGTGGTGGAAGCCGCGGTAATGCCTGCAATGCTGATTTATATCAGTAACTGGTTTACTAAATCTGAACGCTCCCGCGCCAATACCTTCCTGATCCTGGGCAACCCGGTCACGGTGTTGTGGATGTCGGTACTTTCTGGTTATCTGATCCAGGCACTGGGCTGGCGTGAAATGTTCATTCTGGAAGGTTTCCCTGCCGTACTGTGGGCCTTCTACTGGTGGAAAACCGCGCGTGACAAACCACAACAAGTTAGCTGGCTGACTCAGCAAGAGAAAGATGATCTGAACGAGATCATGGTTAACGAGCAGAAAAATATCAAACCAGTGCGTAACTATGCTGAAGCGTTTAAATCCAAGAATGTGATCCTGCTGTGTGCCCAATATTTCTGCTGGAGTATCGGTGTGTATGGCTTCGTACTCTGGCTGCCATCCATCATTCGCGGTGCCTCCAACATGGGCATGGTTGAAACAGGCTGGTTGTCATCTGTGCCTTATCTGGCTGCGACTATCGCGATGATCACCGTGTCCTGGCTGTCTGACCGCATGCAAAACCGCAAAATGTTTGTATGGCCAATGCTGCTGATCGGTGCGATCTGCTTCCTGGGTTCCTTCTTATTGGGTACCGATAATTTCTGGTTGTCTTACACGCTGCTGGTGATTGCCGGTGCCTCCATGTATGCCCCGTATGGCCCATTCTTCGCCATCATTCCTGAAATGCTGCCGAAAAATGTCGCCGGTGGCGCGATGGCCCTGATCAACAGTATGGGTGCTTTGGGTTCCTTCATCGGTTCATGGGTTGTGGGTTATCTGAATGGCGCGACTGGTAGTCCGGGTGCGTCTTACATCTTCATGGGTAGTGCGTTGTTTGTGTCTGTCATCCTGACACTGATCGTAAAACCAAACGCCGACGAGCAATCAGCTCACTCATTACCACAAGCTGCTTAAAAGGGAATTAGCATGAAACCGAATGTTGTACTGTACAAAAACATCCCTGCTGACCAGCTGGAACGTCTGCAAAGCCACTTCAATGTGGCTTTCTTTGAAGGCATTACCGATGCCAACCAGGCTGATTTTATCGGCGCACTCAGTAACGCCGAAGGATTGATTGGGGCAAGTTGCCCCATCACTACCGATTACCTGAATGCAGCCCCGGCTCTGCGCGCTATCTCCACCATATCTGTCGGCGTTGACCAGTTTAATGTGCCTGATTTAACTAACCGAAAAATCAACCTGATGCATACCCCAAGTGTACTGACCGAAACCACCGCTGACACCATTTTCACGCTGGTGTTAAACAGTGCCCGCCGGGTGATTGAAATGGCAGAAATGGTAAAGGAAGGCCGCTGGACCCGCAGCATCGGGGTCGATAGTTATGGCACCGATGTGAATGGCAAAACTATCGGCATTCTTGGTATGGGACGTATCGGTTATGCCGTCGCCAAACGTGCGTATGCCGGTTTTGGCATGTCGGTGCTGTATTACAACGATGTAGCAAATCCGATGGCAGAACAGGATTTTAAAGCCCGCCGCTGCGAGCTGGATGAACTGCTGGCCAAGTCTGATTTTGTCTGTGTGGTGCTGCCGCTGTTGCCGGAAACCGAAAAATTCATCGGGAAGGAACAGCTACTCAAGATGAAACCGAGTGCCTTTTTGATCAATGGTTCGCGCGGCAAAATCGTCGATGAAGCGGCATTGATCGAAGCGTTACAGCAAGGCGTGATCCGCGGTGCCGGTCTGGATGTGTTTGAGAAAGAACCGCTGCAGGCTGATTCACCGTTAGTCTCTCTGCCGAACGTAGTTGCCCTGCCCCATATCGGCTCGGCGACCCATGAAACCCGCTATGCCATGGTGCGTTGTGCCGTCGATAACCTGATTGCCGCACTCAACAACGACGTCTCGGTGAACTGTGTTAATCCGGCTGCCCGTAAGAGCTGATATTTATTTAAAAGGAGCTGAAGTATGCATCCTGTAATCCGGCAGGTAACGGAGCGGATCCGTCAACGCAGTGAGCAAACCCGTCAGCAATATATCTCGCTGATGCAACAGCAGTCGATGGAAGGAAGACCGCGGGCACAGCTGGCCTGCGGTAATCTGGCGCACGTGGTTGCTGCCTGCCCGCAGGCGCAAAAATCCACCTTACTGGATATGACACGTTGTAATGTCGCGATTATCACGGCATATAACGACATGCTGAGTGCCCACCAGCCCTATGCTGACTATCCGGCACAAATCAAAGCCATGGTCAGTGCGTTGGGCCATTCTGCGCAAGTTGCCGGTGGTGTGCCGGCAATGTGCGATGGCGTCACACAGGGACAAGCTGGCATGGATCTGTCGCTGTTTTCCCGTGATGTCATCGCGCAGGCGACTGCCGTTTCGCTCAGCCACAACGCCTTTGATGCCACCTTGCTGCTGGGGATCTGCGACAAAATCGCCCCTGGTCAGCTGATGGGTGCACTCTCCTTTGGTCATCTGCCAACCGCGTTTATACCCGCAGGACCAATGAGTACTGGCATCAGCAATGATGAGAAAGTGCAGGTCAGGCAGCAATATGCGGCTGGGAAACTGGGTCGTGATGCCTTGCAGGATATGGAAAATCAGGCTTATCACAGCCATGGCACCTGTACATTTTACGGCACAGCGAATACCAATCAGCTGGTGTTTGAAGCCATGGGGCTGATGTTACCCGGCTCGGCGTTTGTGCATCCGGATGATCCACTGCGGCTGGCGCTGACGGAAAAAGCCTCCGCACTGATCACCTCGCAAGTAGCGGGTAGCTCGCAATACCGCCCGCTCTGGCAAATTATGGATGAACGTTCACTGGTGAATGGACTGGTCGCACTGCTGGCTTCGGGTGGCAGCACGAATCATACCCTGCATATGGTCGCGGTAGCCCGTGCCGCCGGTTTACTGCTGACGTGGGATGACTTCAGCGATCTTTCCGACGTAGTGCCGCTGCTGGCAAAAGTCTATCCGAATGGTCCGGCCGATATTAACGCCTTCCATCAGGCTGGCGGCGTGCCGTTATTACTGAAACAACTCGCCGAACGCGGACTGCTGAACACCGATGCACAAACATTCAGTGGCGATTTCAGTGCTCATTTCCACCAGCCATTTTTAGATAACGGGAAGCTTTACTGGCAGGAAGTGAGTGAGTCGAAATTACCCGAGGTGATTGCAGCAAAAGATCAGGCGTTTAATGTTTCCGGTGGCTTAAAACTTCTATCCGGCAATCTGGGCCGGGCGGTCATTAAAGTCAGTGCGGTGGCTCCCGAACATCAGATCGTTGAAGCTGATGCGCTGATTTTTGATTCACAACACGATGTCGAAACTGCCTATAAAGCCGGACAACTGAACCGTGACGCCATTATTGTCGTGCGTTTCAGTGGCCCTGCCGCGAATGGCATGCCGGAATTGCACAAATTAATGCCGATCCTCGGTAATGTGCAGAAAGCCGGCTACAAAGTCGCGTTGGTCACTGATGGTCGTTTATCCGGTGCTTCCGGAAAAATTCCGGCTGCGATTCATGTCACTCCGGAAGCCGCCAAAGGCGGTCCGCTGGCGCATCTGAAAAACGGGGATCGCATTCTGCTGGATGCCACCGAAGGCAGACTGGCAGTGTTAACGGACATTAGCCTGCGCGCTACGGCAAAACCCGATTTACAGGCACAGCACCGAGGCATGGGACGTGAGCTTTTCTCGTTGTTCCGCCAGAACGTTTCCAACGCCGAACAAGGTGCCTGCGTGCTGTTTTCAGACTCTACCGATTAATCATAAGGAAAGAGAATGGACTGGAATTTATCTCCGGCGGCGATTTTTGCCGCTTCCCCGCTGGTGCCGGTTATGGTGATCGACGACCTGAATCAGGCTGTGCCGATGACTAAAGCACTGGCTGCAGGCGGAATCACCGTATATGAAGTAACACTGCGCACCCCTGCCGCCCTTCAGGCCATCAAAGCAATTCGGGAAGCCTTGCCGGATGCGCTGGTCGGTGCCGGTACGGTGCTGAATCCACAGCAATATGATGCCGCCGTTGAAGCGGGTGCGCAGTTTGTGATCTCCCCCGGTTGTACATCTGAATTACTGGTACATGCCCGTCAGAACGCAGTGCCGCTGATTCCGGGTGTCGCCACACCGAGTGAAATCATGGCGGCATACAGCCTGGGTTATGATCATCTGAAGTTTTTTCCGGCAGAAGCAAATGGTGGCGCACCGGCGTTAAAGGCAATTTCAGCACCGTTGCCACAAATTCGTTTTTGTCCGACCGGCGGGATCAGCCCGAAAAACGTGCACGAGTATCTGGCACTTTCTTGCGTGGGAACCGTGGGTGGATCGTGGATGTTACCAGCCGATGCGCTGAAACAAGGTGACTGGCAGCGCGTGACTCAATTGTCGAAGGAAGCAGTTGAACTGGTTAAATCGTTACGCCGTTAATCATTTCGGTGATAAGAACTGTAGGAGATGAATAAAGTTTCATACTGGAATGGCAGAAGTAGCAACAACTTGCTGCCATTTCTAACACGAAAATGCTCTGAGACTCTCTGAGCAAACAGATTGCTAATGAATCCTGATACAGGCTTTTCTTTAGTTCTGAAAAGCTTGTGCTCCATTGTGAGTAAACTTACCAAACTGTGACGTCTGCCGCCATACAAAGTTCCGTAGTAAACGGCCATCTTAGAATTCATTTAAAATGCCGGCTTTGAATCCATTCAAAACAAAAATCAATGTAGGTTCTGACTATGGTTGATGGGTGTTTGTGGCGAGCGTAAACCAAATGCAATGGCAGAGATTGAGCATGCAGATCGGGTAGTAGTTGCACTAATTCCCCACGCTCTACATAGGGGGTCACTAATATGTCGAGTAGCTGCGAAACGCCCATACTATTCAACGCGTAATGAAAGAGCCCTTCGACATTATTGGTTGAAAATATCGGCTCGAATGTGATTTTCTCTGCGCCAAATTGCCATTCAAAAGCCCCATTATTAATGTTTTCCCACGTGGCGAGCGGAAAGTCTGCTAATTCGGCCAATGTGGTTGGATAACCAAAGCGTTCTAAGAGTTTTGGGCTAGCCACTAAGCAAGTCGCTACATTCATGATTTTTTTGGCTATCACATTATCCGTATGTAAATCGCCCATTCTCAACGCCACATCAATGCCATCTTCGAATAAATCGACCACTCGCTCACTGGCATGACAAAACACTTGAATGTCTGGATATTGGCGTTGAAATTCGGTCAGTAAATCCCACCACAATGGGAAATTCGGTGGAATAGAGATGCGTAACTTCCCTTGTAGCTTATGTTCGGACTGCACCGCTTTCTGTGCATCATCTAATAGTTCTAATCCTAAGCGAGCTTGCTCGAAAAACTGCTGTCCTTTGTAAGTTGGTTTCACACCTTGGCTAGAACGCTCCAATAATTGCACCCGTAACCCTTGTTCTAACTCATTCATTTTTCGACTGAGAGTGGAAATCGGTATGCCTGTTTTCTGGCTAGCGGAAGATAGACTTCCCGTTTGAACGACGGCGATAAACAGTTTGGCGGCATTGTAATCCATATGGATTTCCATATTTGGAAAGCGGGGTTCTATTTTTGCTCATTCGCTTTCAAGTTTCAAAGGTTAAAATGTTCAGCATAAACGGTTAATCAAATTCTTGGGCTATCAATAGTGCCCGAGAGTCGTGGTTAACTTTGCAATAATTTCCTACCAAATTAAAAGATGATGAACATGAAAAACCGCATTACTGAAATACTGAATATCAAATTCCCACTCATTCAAGCCCCGATGTATTTTCTGACTAATGCGGAGTTTGTCGCGGCGGTTTCTAATGCTGGAGGGCTCGGTATTCTTGGTCCTCATGCCGGCCAAGAGACCTTACCTGATTCTCGTTTTGTGGCGCTTGAGCGAATGAGACAAGAGATCAGAAAAACCAAGAACCTGACTGATAAACCATTCGGAGCCACTTTAATCAATGGGCCAGATATGAGTTTTTGGCGTGCAACGGCGGAAATGTTTGCGCAAGAAGGTGTCGAGGTTGTACTCATCAATGAAATACTGGATGCAGAGATTTTCGATTTTTTCAAAGCACACAACATCAAAACACTGTATCGCGCGTTGACACCTACCGCAGAGAACTCAAGAGAAGCAGAGCGTTTAGGTGCTGATATTATTATAGCCACAGGTTTTGATGAAGGCGGTACCGTACCAACACGCGTGATCGGTACGTTTAGTATTGTGCCAATGATCGCCGATAGTGTGAGTATTCCAGTATTAGCAACCGGCGGCATTGGTGATGTGCGTGGCGTGCGAGCCTCAATGGCATTGGGCGCGGAAGGGGTATCAATTGGTAGTTTGTTTTTAACATCGAATGAAAATCCAGCGGATGAAAAAGTGAAGCAATTGATCGTGAACTCTACCGCTGAAGACCTAATGTTGTTCCGAACGTTGCCGGCTTATTACCGCACGTTACCCACAGAGTTAAGCCCTAAATTGGCAAAACTCGACGCGCAAGATACCGACAGAAAATCGATGTTTGATGCAATGCATGGCTACCGCTCTTTATGGCAAGCGATGCGTTTAGGTAATTTGGATAAAGGTATTGTGACAACAGGAACTGGCATATCCATGATTAATTCCATTCGCCCTGTGGCCGAGATTGTCGAAGATTTGATGCAAGATTTTGCTTGATGACATTGGCGTTTAAAAAAACAAACCATACTTTTACTCAATCATGAAACATAAGTGAGGCATGGATGAAAATCGGAATTATAGGAACAGGTAATATTGGTGGAACACTAGCAAGCAAACTTGTTCAAGCAGGTCATGATGTCAGTGTGGCAAACTCGAGAGGGATTGATGGCGTTCAAGCGTTTGCAGATCAAGTCGGTGCTCAAGCAACTGACGTGCATGGCGCGGTAAAAGATCAAGACATCATCATCTTATCCGTCCCAATGCCAGCGATGGAGAAGCTTCCAGCGGGGCTATTTGAAGGCGTGTCAAGCCATGTGCCAGTCATCGATACCAGCAATTACTACCCAGGAATGCGTGATCCGAACATTGCCGCTATTGATGATGGCCAAGCTGAAAGTCTTTGGGTATCAGAACGAATTGGCCGTAAGGTCGTTAAAGCATTTAACAATATTCTGGCTTACTCACTTGAAAACCTAGGTCAACCGGAAACCTCTCAGCGCTTAGCCATTGCTGTCGCGGGCGATGATGCTGACACTAAAGCTCAGGTGATGGAACTGGTGAATTCAATCGGTTTTGAGCCAGTAGATGCTGGTTCACTTGCTGATTCTTGGCGTCAACAACCTTCTACACCCGCTTATTGCTGTGATTGGAATGCACAAGAAATGCAAAAAGCCTTAGCGTGTGCGGTTAAAGGTAAAGCCCAGTATAAGCGAGATAAATTACCCGAGCATTTTTTAGCCTTAGGGAGTAATCCTACTCATTCAGATGTTATTAAATTAAATCGGAGTATAAATACGGCTTCTTAGAATCTACCAAACTACCCGAGTGTAGGATTGGTGCTGTCATAAAATATAGGAACTGTCAGAGCAGGTCTGAGCTAGTACAAATAAGCCATACGGAACGTTTTATAACGTCGTCGAACCGCGAATAATCAGTTCACCGTTAAACAGATATTGTGCTGGCGGATGATCCGGCTTATCCAGTTTCTCCAGCAGACAGGTTACCGCTTTTCGTCCCATTTCTGAGGTCGGTTGCGAAACCGAGGTGATGCCTTTACCGGCTAATGCAGCCCATTCCAGATTATCAAAGCTTAAGAATCCGATATCGGAACCCCAGTTCAGCCCCAGGCGACTCAACGCTTGCGCCACTTGCAAGGTCAACACACCGTTGGCGGCGATCACGGCCTTGCGCATACCACGGTGACTGGCGCAAAACTCCGCAATCAGGCGTTCAATTTCATCCGGCGCCGGTAACACCACTTCATGACTTTCGCCCTTGATATGCGGATGCTGTTCCAGCATGTGATGGAAAGTGTGCAGACGCTCCTGACGCGCACTGATATAACGAACCGGTTCGGTCAGAAACAATAACGCTTCAAAGCCCTGTTCGATCAGGTGATTGGTGGCTAATTGCGCGGCCTGCGGGTTATCCAGCCCGACCATGTCACAGGGGAAATCATCGATTTTTCGATCGAGTAAAACGAAGGGTAATGTGGTCGCTTTCAGCGCTTGCAGAAAATGCGCATTGATACCTGCCGAATTGATGATCAGACCATCCACCCGATAACCATTCAGCAGGTTCAGGAACTCACATTCCAGCTCAATACTGTTGCGGGCATTACACACCACCGTCATAAAGCCCTGTTTGATCGACTCGGCTTCAACGCCTTTTAAAACCTCGACCGAAAACGGGTTACTGATATCGGCAATGATCAGCCCGATCAACCGGGTACGGCCATACTTCAGGCTACGCGCCATCTGGTTGGGGCGGTATTCCAGTTCCTGGATCGCGTTTTCAATGCGCTGGCGCAGATCATCCGATAGCAGATGAAACTCGCCATTCAGATAACGCGAAATACTGGTTTTTCCTGCCTTCGCTCTGGCCGCAACATCCCGAATGGTGGCATAAGAACGTTTACGGTTTGCTGGTTCGCTCACTCACGACTCCCGGTCTTAACATCAATGATGTCAGCATCGGACTATATTACCTGAAAAATCCACAACATAACGAGTAGTGCGTAGCGCTGAGCCGAAACTGGTTACAGGAGCATGCCTATTCTCCGGCAGGCTCACTGACAAAAGCGATCTTGCTGACCCCGGAACGGGATGAGAGCGCCATAATGTCGGCCACTTTGCCGTAGTCGAGATTGCGATCAGCATGGATATGCAACTCCGGTACGGGTTGCTGCTTCGCGGCATTCACCAGACGAATTTCCAGCTCTTCACGACTAATCGCTTCCCCGCTCCAAAACAATTCGCCACCGACCTTCATGGCTAATTTAATATCGTCGTTTTTCACCTCTTCCGGTGTACTGCTGGCTTGCGGTAAATCGACTTTAACCGCATTACTCAGCAAGGGTGCCGTGATCATAAATACGATCAGCAACACCAGCATTACGTCGATCAGCGGAATCATGTTGATCTCGCTCTGTGGCTGTCCGCCACCGTCATCCGATAACTTGCCAAACGCCATTACGCTTCCCCCGCCTGCAACTCAGTGACGACCGCACGGGATGTCGTTTTTACTGCCGGCTGCATGACTGATCTGGCCTGCCCCGTACTCAGCAGCGCAAAAACATCATGCGCAAAACCATCCAGTTCAGCCAGATACACACGATTCATGCGGACAAAGGCGTTATATGCCAGCACCGCCGGTAACGCCACCGCCAGACCGAAGGCCGTCATAATCAGGGCTTCACCAACGGGCCCGGCCACTTTATCCAGCGTGCTCTGTCCGGAAACACTGATACCAATCAGCGCGTTATAGATGCCCCACACCGTCCCGAACAAACCCACGAACGGAGCCGCTGACCCCACAGAAGCCAGCAACGTCAGACCGGCTTCCAGCCGAAGGGTGCTGCGGGTAACCGAGCGACGCAGTGCACGTAACACAAACTCTTCGCGGGAGCCCATTTCCACCAGCCCCTGATCCGGATTCTGCACCTGACGTGCTGCCTGCAAACCACTGATCATCAGCTCCGCACAAGGTTCCGGTTTGACTTGCTTCAAAACCTGTTCTTCGACCTGTTTCAGGTTGCGACACGACCAGAATGCCGCAAGAAATGCCTTGGTATTCCGGCGCAGTTTCCAGCTCTGATAGACCTTCAGCACAATCCAGTACCAGGTGGCAACCGACATCAGCAGCAATAAAACAGCCGGAATCAACCCCATGCCTGAGGTCTGGGTTAACACATGTGCCAGTCCCATTTGTGTTACTTCTTGTTGAGTTTCCATCTTTTATCAGCTCCTTAACTTGAACGAAACGGGCACAATCACCCAGCCTTCGATGGATTGATCACCCCGTTTTGCCGGTACAAAACGCCAGTTCTGCACTGCGGCTAATGCCGCATCATCCAGACGGAAAAACCCGCTACTTTTAAACAACTGCACGCCCAGAGCATTACCCTCTGCAGAGACATGCACTTTCAGTTTTACAACGCCCTCTTCTTCCAGCATGCGAGAACGACGAGGATAAACAGGTGCAGGATTCGATAAATAGGCCGCATTAAATTTTGGCGCTTCAACCGGTGGCGGCGCGATATCCACTGTTTCCGACGCCTGTTTTACCGGCTGAGCAGGAACTGAAACCGGCGGTACAATTTGGGGTTTTATTTGCGGCTGTACCTGCTTAACCACTGGCTTGCGCTTTTCCGGTGGTTTGGGTTTCATTTTCACCGGTGACGGTTTTTTAACTTCCGCCGGTGGCGGTAATGGTTCAGCTATAGGCTGAGGCTCTGCCTTGAGTTCTGGTTTTGGCTCTTCGGCCGGGGTCACCCAACGTACGGTCATTGGTGTCGCCGCTGTCGTTTCAGGTTTGGCTACGACTGACTGATAATTCAGCATTCCGGCCAGCACTACCCCGTGAAGCAGGACTACTCCGCCAAACACAGGCCAGCCAGAGCGATTTTGTTGATAGGAAACAGCGTCGTAGATCATATGTGCCGAATCAGATGTTGATTAAATCTGTGACACAAATCATATGATAATTTTTACGTAATGAGAACCATTATTATTTACAGCGAATGCGAAGATGAATTCGTTTGTATAAAAAGCCATCAACTAACGGCAAAAAACGAAAATTTTTTGATCTAAAACAGATACAAGTGATTCCATAAGCGTACGCTGATCACAGTAAACAGCACTTACCGATGGTCTTACATCATCTCAGGCTGAACGCTCAAAATGTGTTCTGCTTACTCACGCTCAGGAACGGTATGCCCCGATTGAATTAGTCAAACTCGGCTAAAACAATCAACTCAAATACCAAGCCTTAAGCTATATCAACCTGACAGCTACTGCCTTCTGCGACATAACTGTCAGGTCATGAAACTGATATCAGCTTATGGATTAATACGTACAGCCTGACGTGCTAACAGTTTCCACTCACCTGCCGCTTGTTTCTGCCAAACCTGAAGTACTTTCAGACTTACATTACCTGGTTTACCAGAATCATTGGTGGTGGCTGTTAAGGTATGACGAATGACCGCAGTATCACCAGTCACTTTTGCTGTTTGATCTGTGATGTTCAGCGTTACAAAATCAGATTTGCCCTTCATCAGATCACCAATAAAGCTTTCCTTGGTATCCAGTCGGCCGCTTGAATGGCCGTAGCTCAGATCATCCAGCACCAGTTTATTGAGCGCGTTTTCTGATGGCTCAACCATTTGAATTCTCAGCTGTTCTGCTGTTGAAACCACATCCGTGTTTTGTGCATTCGCAACAGGAACAAACCAGGCAGCGGAACAAATGGAAGCAACACACAGCATTTTTTTAAACATACGTTTCTCCGGATTTTATGAATATGAATGTTCGTGCAGCGAATCCTGCAGCCAGAAGAACATAATTTAAATAAAACAATAGATCGATATTTATGAAACGTTGTTTTAATTATTTGTGAGCCAGACTGCTTTTTGACACAGTTCCCCTGATTTTCCCACGCATCTGATCACCGAAATGTCAGGCAACAATTAAGTTAAATTAATAAAAACTCCCCGCTTACTGGATTCAGAGGCGTATGATCCAGAATGGCAAAGTTCGCAATGGAGTCGTCATGCACAGAGGTATATTTCAGCTGGGAAAGATAAAACCGGTGTTCCAGTGGATTATTGCTGATTGTGCTTTCTGCTGTTTTTGCCTTTTTGATGGAATTAATCCATCTTCCCGGCGCATTGCTGCTCGGCCCGATGCTCGCCGGTATTGTCTGGAGCCTGCATGGCGGTACGTTGCAGGTGCCCCTCAATCTGTTTGTCGCCGCACAAGCAATTATTGGCTGTTTAGTGGCGCAATCCATCTCCTCCGGGATGCTGTCTACCTTTGCCCAACACTGGTTATTGTTTCTGCTGATTGTGCTCTCAACCATTGCCGCCAGCAGCCTGATGGGATGGGTGATCAGTAAACTGAAAGTCCTGCCCGGCACCACCGCGATCTGGGGTTCTTCCCCCGGCGCTGCCGCTGCGATGGTGCTGATGGCAGAAGAGTTCGGTGCCGATGCGCGGTTAGTGGCTTTTATGCAGTATCTGCGGGTAATTGTCGTCGCCAGTGCCGCATCGGTTATTGCGCGGTTCTGGGTTGATACCTCCGGTGCAACCGCTGCTGCCATTGTCTGGTTTCCCCCGCTGCAGTGGGCAACCGCCGAAACGCTGTTGCTGGCATTGGCCGGGATTATCATTGCGCGTCTGGCGCGTATTCCATCCGGTGCCATGCTGGTGCCGATGATGCTGGGCATGGCCTTGCAAAGCAGTCAGCTGATGAAAATTGATTTACCGGAATGGCTGCTCAGTATCGCGTATGCGCTGATGGGCTGGCGTATTGGTCTTGGCTTTACCCGTGCTGTGCTGAAACATGCCTTCCGCGCGTTACCACAAATCATTCTGTCTATCGTGTTACTGATTGGTTTTTGCGGTGGTCTGGCCTGGTTGCTGGCTGAACATTTCCACCTTGATCCACTCACCGCTTATCTCGCTACCAGCCCCGGGGGGATGGATACTATCGCGGTAATTGCTGCGACCAGCCAGAATGTCGATCTGGAGTTTGTGATGGCGCTGCAAACCGTTCGTCTGTTTCTGGTGATCTTCCTCGGCCCGGTACTGGCGCGGCTGTTCGCCCGAAAAACGGTAACAGAACCCTCCGTCGTCAGTTAAAGATTGTTGCTGGTGATAGCCGAAAGGTTGTGGTAACGTCGCCGGCCGCTATAAACGAGGACGATTAGCTATGTACGCAGGCCTGGACTTTGGAACATCAAACTCTGCATTAGGTATCTGGGAAGACAACCAGCCTAAATTACTTTCGCTGGATAACGGCAGTCGTTTTATCTCCTCAACGGTTTATATCGGTAAATCGCAGCAGTTCATGCAACTGCGCCCGCAAGATCAAACGCTGGCGCATGCAATTAACGGCGACGGTGAAAAGATTTTCGGTAAAGACGCGATCAGCAAGTTTTTAGAATCTCCGGAAGATGGTTTCTTCGTGAAATCACCCAAGTCGTTTTTAGGTGCCCGGCTTAAACCACAGCAACTGCATACTTACGAAAAAATTGTTCATCTGATGATGAGCAATATCAAACGGCTGGCAGAATCACAAACGCACACCCCGATTGATTCCGTTGTGATCGGTAAACCGGTGAAATTCCACGGCATTCAGGGCGAAGTCGGTAACCAGCAAGCGATTAAAGTGCTGACTTCTGCTGCCCTCGATGCGGGATTCAAGCGCATTGAATTTCAGTTTGAGCCGATTGCAGCAGCGCTGGATTACGAACGTTCACTGAATGAAAACCTGACCGCGCTGATTGTCGACATCGGCGGTGGTACGACCGACTGCTCGATGATCAAAGTAGGCCCGGCCTATCGTGAATTGACAGATCGGAATGAATCCATTCTGGGCTATTCCGGCGATCGCATCGGTGGTCTGGATCTGGATATCAAACTCGCATTCCGTCAGTTAGCGCCGCTGTTTGGCAAAGATGAACTGCTGAAAACCGGTCTGCCGACGCCAGCCAACATATTCTGGAATGCGGTTTGTATTAACAACGTCGACGCGCAGACGACCTTCTATTCTGCAGTCAATGGCCGTGAAATTCATAAAATGCTGCGCGATGCCCGGCCGGATTCGGTGCTGGATCGTCTGCTGCATATTTACGAAACCATGCTCAGTTATCACATCAGCCAGAGTGCGGAAGCCGCGAAAATTGCCCTCTCTTCCGATGAAGTCACCTCCGTCGATATGTCTTATCTCGAAGCTGGTTTGCGCACAAACATTGACCGTGAGCAACTGCAAACAGCAATCAGTAATGAGCTGAATAAGTTCATCGGCCTGATGAAAGAAGTTGAGCAACAGGCACAGGTTGCGCCGGATGTGATCTACGTAACCGGTGGTACCGCCCGTTCACCGATTGTTGATGCTTATATCCGTGCCGCCTATCCGGAAGCACGGATTGTGTTCGGGGATCTGTTTGGTAGTGTGGCCTCAGGCTTGACCACCTGGGCACACCGGATTTTCAGCTAAGACCCAACCAATGCCAAAATGACCGCCGCTGTTTCTGTTCCTTGACCCAGTTCAGTAATTCATTGTTTTGTATACGAACCCGTCGCTTTATGACGAGGTAGTAGCCGGAATCCAGCGGTGGTTTTTTGATGATGTGATAACGAATCGATTTGATAAACCGGATCGCCTCTTTTTTATCGTTGGTTTCAAAAACCGGATATGAACCAGTGATCACATGACGATAAATCACATATTTACTGTTTGTCTGCTGCATTGCTCATTCACTCAGCTGAATACGGGAATCCGCGCGCCGCTCGTTGCATCTGAATGTAATATTTTTACCACCCCTGCAGCAACCATCTCTGGTGTACGAAGTTCTCCGGTCTCTTTACGGTGGATGAAATAGTCCACGGCCGGAAAATCTTCTTTATGTGAACTGCGGATCAGCGACTGCATATCGGTATCCATCACCCCCGGATCAACATTCAGCACCACAAACGGGTGTGCTTCACTCGCCTGCTCGACTGCCACCGTGCGGATATAACTCTCCAGCCCCGCTTTGGCGGAACAATACAACGACCAGCCGGAATAGGCCTTCAGCGCCGCACCTGACGAAATGCTGACCAGCACTTTACGGCAGGCATGCGACTGGAAGTGTTTCATCACTTCACTCATAAAGAGGATGGCACTGGTAAAGTTAGTATTGATATTCGCCAGCACCGCCATGGAATTTTTCTTCGCTGTCGGGCCAATCGGACTAAGAGAAGCGGCGTTACTGACCACCAGAATTTCATCCCATACTTGTGCGGCAAGCTTTTCCAGATTCGATGTCAGCACGGGTAGCATCTGTTCCGGTGATGAAAAATCAATTTTCACCGAATATGCATGCGGTGCACTGCGGGAAAACTCCACCACCTGATAACCGGCGGCATGGAGATTTTCTGCAATCGCAGAACCCAGGCCTTTAGAACCGCCACTGATGATTGCTAATTTCATCTTAATTCCTCGCTGTATCAGGTAGTTAAATTCGGGTTTGTCCTGACAATAATAGACATACTTACCTTACCACAGGCAACAAAATCAAATAAAAAACCCCTGAATCCATTGCTGGATACAGGGGAATACACGGGAACCAAGAGGAGTTAATTAATAGGTCAGACCAAACCCGTAATTAAACAGCGGGTTTGCTGAATCGTACGGTACATCAGATTGCTGATTCTCTACTGCGCTCCAGCTTGAAGGCAGTTCAAATGGCAGTTTACCCTGCGCTTTGACTTTGCCGGTCAGGACATCAAAGAACGCCGTATCCAGCGCGCCAAAGTTGGCCAGAATGACATCGGCATTATCTTTGATTTCAGTCAGAATCGCCGGGCGATCCAGATAGACAGAGACAATAGCTGGTACCCCTGCCGCTTTCGCCGCTTTAATGGCAGCATAATCATCACTGCCGGTGTAAACGCCAGGATGAACACTGTCATGCACCACACTTTCTGCGTCGGAATAGCCTAACTGACCAAAATGAATACTACCAAACGGGTAACGAGGATCAGTCTCATATGGTGTATTGGTACGGATAATGGCCAGATCCGCCTGTGATACATCAGTTACCACCGTAAATCCGTATTGCGCGGCAACTTCCGCATTCACGTTATACAGATACACTTTTTTCGCGGTATCACTGATTGGCAGTATTGCACTGTCATTCTTCAGCAGAACATGGGCTTTACTTTGCGCAGCTTGTGCTTTTTCCTGGAAGGTACTGTTACCGACCAGCGCCACTGCCGCATCGACATCCACATAAGGGTTTTCAAATAATCCCTGTTGGAACTTCTGAACTAAAACACGGTTTGCCGATTCACTGATTCTGTCCTGAGTTAACAAGCCATCATTAACCGCAGCCAGCAAATAGGAAGGATCATCGACACCACCGAACTGGTCGATACCGGCATCGACCGCTTTAGCATACCGGTTTTCAATACTTAAGCTTTCAACACCCCATGGGATCCCGAATTTATAGAAGAAGCTCCAGGCACTGACACCGTCGGCGACCTGCTCATCGGTCAGGCCATCCACACATTCTTCATAACAGTCGTTCACAATCAGCCAGTCACTGAGAATAACGCCTTTAAAGCCGAAATCGCCACGTAAAATACCGCTAAGCACCTGTTTATTAAAACCAAAACCGACAGGTTCTATTTCTTCCCCGTTGTAAGTTACATCCATCGGTTTGCCATAATAAGGCATGACAGAAGCCACTTTTGCATTAAAGGCCCCTTCAAACGGCACCAGATGATAGGCAAACTGATTACCCGGATAGACCTGCTCTTTACCGTAGGAATTATGCGGATCCAGACCATCTTTCTGCGGGCCACCACCCGAGAAATGTTTTACGACCGTGGCGACGCTATCCGTCTTCAGGCCGTCACTGCCATGCTGGAAGCCTTCGATATAAGCCTGAACCAGACTTTTTGAGACCTGATTATCTTCACCGAACGTTCCGGTAATTCGACCCCAGCGAGGCTCCGTCGCCAGATCAGCCTGTGGGGATAACGCGATCTGGATACCTACCGCCCGATATTCCTGACGTGCAATGTCACCGAATTCTTCAACCAGCGCCGGATCGTTAATTGCCGCCAGACCCAGAGCTTCCGGCCATTGTGAAAAAGCACCGGCACTGACGCTCGTGGCATTCGGGTCATTGGTAAAATGGTTACGGGGATCGGTACTGATACTCATCGGGATACCCAATCCAATGCTTTCCGCCGTTTCCTGCAATGCATTATTATCAGCCGCAATTAATGCCGGATCACCCGCCATACGCGTGATAAATGTATTAACAAAACTCTTTTTAAGCACATCGTCCATGGCTGCAGAATCAACACGACCCGATGTCAGGGTTAATGTTCCATGCAGCATCAAGCCCACTTTTTGTTCCAGCGTCAGTCTGGAAGTTAAATCTGTCGCACGAGCTTCCGCACTAAGACGCCAATCTTCATATGGAGTCAATTCTCCATCACGGTTAAGGTCTTTAAACTGATACCCATCGTCAGTGATTATTGCAACAGAACGAGTTCCCAGAACAGGCTGAGTGTATTTTGCTGAATCGGAGTCTGAACCACATCCGGATAGCAGCGCTATCCCCGTCAAACCGGCTATAGGAAGTACGTATTTTCCTTTCATGTATTGCATCCCCACACAAAGATTATCGATATAGAGCCGCTCTACATTAGGGCAAAATGAAAATCCCGAATTGACATTCAGAAACAAAAATTTAACATTTGGGTGCACGATAGTGATTGTGTGACACAGGTTTGCAAATTCGCTCCCCGACTCCGATGATCAAAATCCCCCCTGTTTTCTGAACAAAACCGCCTGAAACCTGTCCAAAATCAAGCGCCGCATTTGAAACTAAGCCCAAATGGAAATAGTATGGAGTATCCCTGTAGATCCTGACAGGCACCGCCCAGACCGCAACAGGGCGAAAGCATGAAAGCCCTTGCTGCGTAAGGCTTTGCGAGCAGGTCATTTTTTGAAATCTAACCGTATTTTTATCCTGTTTTATTCTTTATTGAAACTATTTTTTCGATCGATTTGACGATCCTCTCTACCTGTGAT
>RRZU011438836.1_pt1 | contig 19167 bp, 14 predicted proteins | sample 2165561 | NCBI WGS metagenome assembly RRZU01 (sample SAMN10456909, study PRJNA506462) | wastewater metagenome | isolation source: wastewater sludge | place: USA: Moscow, Idaho | reverse complement strand
GGCATGCTCTGACAAAGAGGCGCAGGCGCTTGCGGACAGGTTGGAAGAGGGTGGGGGTGAGGCAATAGCGCTCCGACTCCTCAACTTGCGCCAGGCAGTGCCAGCGAAGGCGGACCGCCTCAAGGCCCTCGAGGATAGGAATGTTGAGCTTTCTGCCCTTCTGAAAGATCGCGGCGACGAAGGGGTGTTTGACAGGGTGCAAACTCTGGAGGCAGATCTTCAGTCTGCAACCGTAGAGAATGAGCGTGTGGAGAGACGTGCGAGAGCCGTAGAACTGCTGCGGAACGTCCTGATCAAGCACAAGCAGCATGCGCAGGAACAGTATGTTCGACCGTTCGAACAGGGAATCGATAGGTGGGGGAGAACGCTGTTTGGCGCGGACTTTGCGGTCCAAGTGGATAGGGACTTGAGCATCGTTTCTCGGACGCTCAATGGGGTGGTCGTGCCTTTCGCTTCCCTGTCTGCGGGGGCCAAGGAACAGTTGGCGTTGCTGGGTCGTCTCGTGTGTGCAAGTTTGGTGGACTCCAGTTCGGGAGCTCCGGTTGTGCTTGATGACTCCTTGGGATTCGCAGACCCGGATCGACTTGCCGGGCTGAACCTGATTCTCAACAGTGTCGGCCAAGACTCTCAGGTCATTGTGTTGACATGCCAAAGAGATAGGTTTGAGGACGTGGGGAGCGCAAGCTTCATCGGGCTGTAGCGTCCGATCCAGCCGCCCGCCTCGCCCCTCCGCACACACCCAGCATGACACACACGGACACACCCACAGGTCTGCCCACTGGCAAGCCTCCGCTGCCCGCCCGCCCCCGCGCCGCTTGACAGGTCCCCGCGACCGCGACCGCGCCGCTCGACCCACCGCGCCTCGGTCCCCCCCGTGTGTGCCCGGCAGCTCGGGGCACTCAAGCTTTACGGAGCGGGTTGCGCCTTACGGTGCGAGTTTGGTCGCATTTGCCCTCGAATGACACTGTTATGCAAACCAAACTCGCACCGTAAGGCACAACCCGCTCCCTTATGACACGGGGCAGTACCGGTACCAACGCCAACGCCAACGCCAAGCAGACAACAACCCTCCGACTCCGCACAGTCTGGCAGCCCGCGCCTGCCGCCCGCCCTGAGATGTATACGTGGGGGTCAAATGTATGTCTGGGGTACATACCCCAGACATACATTTCATCCCAACCTATACATTTCGCGCACCGGTGCCTGGACAGCTCACTGCGGTTCCTGGATGTGCCGGCCCGGTGCCTGGAATGCTGACCCCGCTGGGTGTGCCAGCACTACGGAGCCACTTGAGGCATGCGGAGCCGGCTAGGCCCGAGTTGGTCGAGAATCACACCGTTATGCAAGCCTACCTGGCTCGCTAATGCTGGGCTGTTTCGTGGGATGGCTGGGCGGGCCGCGGCGACGATGGGGCTGCCTTATGGGATGGTTGCACCGCTTCGAACTCGGGAAGTGGTACCGGCTTTTGCTGCAAGACGCGTCGCAGAGTCTTGATGCCCAGCAGCGCCGCAATGACCATGAGCCACGCAAAGATCAGCGTGAAGGCAAAGCCACCGCGGTGCCCAGCTAAGTCAATGGCAGGCCCAGCCAACGCTGAGCCAAGCGAGACCCCAAGCGTCATTGCCGTAGACATCCAAGTCAAACCTTCAGTCAGACGCTCAGGCGGACTGATTCTCTGCACCACCGTGTTGACGTTAGTCATTGTCGGTGCAATTGCCAGACCCGAGAAGAACATCAGGATGGCAAGCACCATCAGATTGGGGGCAAAGACAAACGTGCTGGCCCAGAAGGCAAGGATCACAACGCCGCCGATGAACAGCTTCCATAGAGGAGTGGACCATACGCGCGCCCCATAAACAACGGCAGCGATCAGTGAGCCCAGAGACATAGAAGCCAGGATGACCCCAGCCATGTAGGACATCTGCACTTCATCTGCGAAAGCGACTACCGAAAGGTCATTCGCACCGAAGAGAGCACCAGTGAAGACGTAGGTTCCGGCCAGGGCAAGCATAGTGCCACTGCGCATGACGGAGCGCTTCTTCTGTCCGGGTACGGGACGGTTGGTTGGTGGTTGGGTGGAACGCTGAAGAAGGAACAGTAGAGAGCCAACCACCATGAATGCCAGTGAAACCCAGAGTCCAGCAACAGGATGCACCGAGGCGGCAAGCAGTGTTGCAGCAACTGGGCCCAAGACAAACACCAGCTCATCGAAAGCGGCTTCCATAGCGTAGGCAACCTGAAGTTGAGCGGGGCTCTTGCAGACGTGGGCCCAACGGGCTCTGACTAGGGCACCCAGTGAACCCGAGGTCGCACCCATGACAACTGCCAGGATCGCCAAGATGGCTGGGGGTGCAAGGTTTAGAATCGCAAAAATCAACGCCACAACAGAAAGGGAAGAGACCATGACCGAAGGCAGCATGACTTGCATCTGCCCATAACGGTCAACCATCCGTGCCAACACCGGAGCACACACTGCGAAAGCAACAACCTGCATCGCGCTTATTAGTCCAGCCAGCGAGTAGCTGGAATACAGTGCGCGAATAGCCAGAATGATCGATATGCCGACCATAGACATGGGTGCGCGCGCTAGGAGGCCAGCCAGGGCAAACTGAAGGGCTCCAGGCAGGGAGAGGATTTCGCGGTAACGATTCAGCACCACAGCATTCTAGGGACCCTGCAACCCCTAGCAAGCACGCTGTTTGGGAACTCACAGGCAGCGCATCCTCACAGCCCTACTCGAGGGCTGCTGCAACCACCACTTTCGCTGCTTCCTGAACCTCCCGCAGGTGCTCGGGGCTCACAAACGATTCGGCATAAATCTTGTAGACGTCCTCGGTGCCGGAGGGGCGGGCAGCAAACCAACTGTTCTCCGTCGTCACCTTCAACCCACCGATGGGTTCGTTGTCCCCCGGTGCGCGGACAAGCTTTGCAGTAATGGATTCGCCAGCCAGGGTATCTGCTGTGACGTCCTCGGGGGACAACTGAGCAAGTTTCGCCTTCTCAGCCTTCGTTGCCACCTGGTCGATTCGGGCGTACCAGGACTCACCAAACTCAGCGGTCTGCTCCCTGTGGATTTGTGAGGGAGTCTTACCGGTTACAGCCATGATCTCAGCGGCCAAGAGGCACATGACGAGGCCGTCCTTATCCGTAGTCCACACCGTGCCGTCCTTGCGGAGGAAGGAGGCTCCTGCTGACTCCTCACCCCCAAATCCGAGGGAGGCATCCAAGAGACCGGTAACGAAGTACTTGAAACCAACCGGCACTTCCATGACGTCGCGAGAAATGGCCTTACCAACACGGTCGATCAGCGAAGACGAAACCAGGGTCTTCCCGATCCGTGCATTGGCAGGCCAGTTCTCACGGTGCGTGAACAGGTACTGGATGGCGACCGCTAGGAAGTGATTGGGGTTCATCAGCCCATCGGAAGTGACGATCCCGTGCCGATCGGAATCGGCATCGTTGCCGGTTGCGATGTCGTAGGGATACACACCGTCCTCGTCCGGAACCATCTTGGCAAGCAGTGATGCCATGGCGTTCGGCGAAGAACAGTCCATGCGGATTTTCCCGTCCCAGTCCAGCGTCATGAAGGACCAGCGTGGATCCACTGTTTCATTCACGACGGTGAGGTCGAGGCCGTAACGTTCGCCGATTGCTCCCCAGTAGTCCACTGCAGCTCCGCCGAGGGGGTCCGCACCTATGCGAATCCCCGCTTCGCGGATCACCTCAAAATCAATGACGCTCTCGAGTGCGTCGACATACCGTCCTAGGAAGTCGTAGAACTCCACGTTCGCCATTGACGATGGTTCTTGTGAGAAGGTGCGGGGAACATCGCGCCACCCCCCGGAGAGCAGTTCGTTCGCGCGATCTGCAATCCACTTGGTTGCATCAGACTGTGCGGGGCCTCCGGTCGGTGGGTTGTACTTGAAACCACCGTCCGAGGGCGGGTTGTGTGAAGGGGTGATGACGATACCGTCTGCGAGGCCGGGGCCTTCTTGGCGCAGCGCATCGGGAGCGCCGTTCGCCTCAAGAATCGCCAGCGACACGGCAGGTGTTGGGGTCCATGAACGTCTTGCGTCGATGTAGGTGGTGATTCCCGCGGCTGAGAGGACCTCGAGGGCACTTCGCCATGCCGGCTCAGACAGGGCGTGTGGGTCAGCACCGACGAAAAGTGGTCCGTCTGTTCCCTGCGCGGCGCGATACTCCACGATAGCGGTCGTTATCGAAATGATGTGCGCCTCATTAAATGTTCCGTTCGAGGACGTACCACGGTGTCCCGAAGTGCCGAATGAAACCCTTTGGATTGGGTCGTTGTAGTCGGGGACAATGTCGTAGTAGGACGCCAAAAGGGCGTCGACATCAATCAGGTCTTCGGGCCTTGCTACCGTTCCAGCGCGCTCATGCATGGATAACACTTCCTTATGTTATTGAACCGACTCCTAACCGGTGTCGGAGTGTTCGTCACCACCAATACTAGGCAGTTTCCACCCGTTTGCGGCTACTCTGTCTGCCATGGGAAAAGCTAGCCGACGCAAAAAGATTGATCCGTCAAAACGTGAGAAGTTCCGTCCTCTCATTCCATTTGTTGACCGTCCGTTTGAAGGGCTGACGATTGAGAGGGATCTGGTCGCCATGCGCGAACTGATTCCCTGTGCCGTCCTGCCCGCAAAGACCAACGCTGACAATGGTTCGTCTGAGTTTGATTTTGTGACACTCCTGCCTGATGGTGCACCCGCGATGGTGCGCGAGGACGGCCGTATTCTGGTGGGCCTGCAGACCCGCTTCAACTCTTCCGACCTCTCTCACGACCTGGCGGGCGCGCTGACAGCGGCGATTGCCATGGAGGATTCGGGTGAAACAGGTGTCGTCAAGTTTGACGTGCGTGATCCTGCTCCGCGACTCCAAGACGTCCTCAACCGCGCATTCATTGCTGACGACAAGAAGATGAAGAATGCGGCGCACCCAACGCAGGTGGAGATCCGCGAAGATTTCGAGTACTGGTTCAATCCGGAGGAAGATCTGGATGAGGACATGCTGGTCGCATTGCAACAGAACCGTGACGATATGGTTCCAACCGCTGCCGTCGAGGGCGTGGATGGGATGTTCTGGTGCCAGATGAACAATAACTTCGTCCGCTACGTCACCGAGATTGAAGAGGACCCGCTGTTCACGGCTCTAGCGCGACTGCAAGCGAGTGGCACTGCAAAACTTGGGGAGAACTCGAAGTTTGTCGGCGCTTTCCGGGCGTGTGGTGTTGCAATCCCGGTGTTCCAGGTGGACCCCGAAGCGACCCCGGCAGACCTGGAAGCCCCGGCTCTTGCGCTCCGCGATCAGCTCGCGAAGGCGCTGACCAATGACACGCCACTGACTGATGATGAACGCCGCGCGCGGGCCGGGCTCATCTCCCGACAGGTGACAATTCGCTAGGTAGACGGTCAGCAGCTACTAACTGCACTGTTGTGGCGTGAAAACCGGTGAATTCGCGCTGGAAATCTGCCCCAGCAGTGAAGTTAGTGGCGGTGTCCCGCGCGGCGACCGAAGAGCCTTCGATGCGGCGAACACATCGCAGCGTGAGCGCCGTGTCGTGAAATGTATACGTGGGGAACCGATGCGCTCGTAGGGTACGGACCCCAGGGTCACCATTGCTCCCGCCGTATACATTTCACGAATCCGCGGGGTTTGGGCTTGGTCTTGCGTAGGATTGCGCGGGCTTGTAATTTATAGGGCTTTGGCTGCCAAGCATCTCCATTTGGCGGGGGTGCTGCTTAGTCACTAAAACGCCCTCGGCAGCTCCTCAAAACACCTTCGGCAGCAAACCTTGCCGAGGGCGTTTGCGAGCAGCCGAGAAGTTATCCGCGGACACGACTAAGATGGTCGGCGTGAGTCATTCCACAGCGAGTTCCGGGCCCCAGAGGGTAGCTGTTGTTATTGCCGCGCGCGATGACAGGGAGACGATTCCTGCGACTGTGCGCGCCTGCTACGCCATCCCAGATGTGGATTTGATTGTGGTTGTGGATGACGGATCTGATGACGATACAGCCCATGCAGCCAGGGGAGCTGGCGCTGTCGTGGTGCGTCACTCCGTGCCTCGGGGAAGGGCATCTGCACTGGAAACAGGCGTCAAGGTCGTGGCGATGCGTGATCGTGTCGACTGGCCTGCGCGTCACCTGCTTTTCCTGGATCCGAACCTTGGGGATAGTGCAGTTGAGGCAACGGCGCTGGTTGATGCGGTCAACAGCAAGCTCGCGGCCTGCGCGATCGGCGTTATTCCAGAGGAGACCAAGTCGGGGCGCCGTGGCGCCGCAGAGAAGGCGGCCTACAAGACGATTCGGGGAATTACCGGGTGGCTGACGTTCGACCCGCTGTCTTCGGACCGGTGCCTAACTCGTGAAGCAGTCAATGCCATAATGCCCTTTTCTACCGGGTTGGCAGTGGACGTCGCAATGACGGTCGACTTGATTTCGTTGGGCTTCACGGTTGTTGAAATTCCCTGTGCGTTTGAGTTCAGGGGCGAGGCCGGTCGGCGCGACAACTATGCTGTGCCCCGGCGCGGCGACATTTGGTGGACAGTGAGGGCGAAACGTCTTCGCTCCCGCAGGATCAAGCGCGCTGACCGCCTGGAGAAGCTCCGCCAGGGATTGGGTATCCCCTACGGAATGATCTCCGGACCTGCGCGCCCGCCCGGTGATACGGATGAGGCCGAGCCGCCGCACTCTTCTAAGGTTGCAGACCTCTCATAGGGTTGCAAGGGGCGTCACCCACTCTTCCAGCAAGCCTAAGGTTGCCGAGGTCACGTAAGGTTGCCCCCGTTCGTGCGAATTACGGGCAACCTTAGGCGACGGCGGCAACCTTACGTGAACTCGGCAACCTTAGAGGCAGGGTTCCGACCGGTCTTGGGCCACGTGGGCTTGCTTGGGCCCGGGTCGGGTTTCGCTAGCCCGCTGTGCGCAACCGCAGCGAGTTGGCAACCACGAACACCGAAGAGAACGCCATCGCAGCCGCCGCAATCATCGGATTCAGCAGTCCCAAGACAGCCAACGGCACGGCCAGCAGATTGTAGAAGAAAGCCCAGAACAGGTTCCCCTTGATGACGCGTAGTGTCTTGCGTGAGATGCGAATCGCGCGGGGCGCGGAGCGCAAATCCGAGTTCACCAAGGTTATGTCGGCAACAGCCATCGCCACATCCGTGCCGGATCCCATAGCCATCCCCAGGCCCCGTTTGGAAGCCTGAGCCATCGCAGCGGCATCATTGATGCCGTCTCCGATCATGACAACGGTTTTCCCCTCATTTTGCAGCCGCTCGACCTCGTCCCTCTTCTCTGATGGAAGCACCTCAGCCCGCACCTCAGTTATCCCCACCTGGGATGCGACGTGGCGTGCCGCAGCAGTGTTGTCCCCGGACAGAAGGACGGAGTTGATTCCAAGACTGGCCAGTTCGGCAATCGCTTCGGCCGAGTCAGGTTTGATGGTGTCACGCAACACGATCAAGCCCAGAACTTCCGCTCCCGTGATCTTCTCGGGAAGGACTCGCTCGCGTTGTGGGGCTGTGTCTGGCGTTCCGAGCGGGGCGGCCTCCAGGTTCTCGCGACGCTGAACGGATCCGCCATAGCCGGCTGCGGCCACAACGTCCTCGAGCTCCTTGTCGGAGTAGTCCTGATCCAGCGTGATCGTTGCTGTCTCAGTAGCCAAGTTGACCTGTGCCGATACGCCTGGGAGCTTCTTGAGTTTACGTTCCACCCGCCCCACGCACGACGCACAGGTCATCCCGGTGACACCCATGGTGACCTGCGCTAGGTGGCTTGCTTCCAGAGTCTGGTCAAGTAGACCTTCCAGGGAGTCTGTCGAGAGTTCCTCCCCGGATTGCAGATCACCGTTGGCCACAAAATTTGAGGCGGGTGCCGAGACAACAGCGACCACAGTCGCCCCCGAATCCTCAAACGAGGCCTGCTGGTCCGCCAGTCCAACCGGAAGCGCTATACCGTGCTTAGCCAACCACCTTGAACCACCGACGAGGACGACAGCGTCGTTCCCACTGCCCAGACCCGCTGAAACGCCCTTACCTGCGTGGTTAGCGAATGCGCTGATACTTGGCATTTGCAAACCACGTTCTGCTGCCGTCCGGTAGATAGCCTTGGCGAGTGGATGCTCAGATCCTGCTTCCACAGCAGCCCCCAGAGCCAAAAGAGATTCTTCATCCTGATCAGGTGCTGCGGGCAGAACCTTGTCGATGGAAAGCACGCCACTGGTGACCGTGCCGGTTTTGTCGAGGACGGCGGTGGTGATCGTCCTGGTCTGTTCCAATACCTCTGCATTACGGATAAGGATTCCCAGTTGCGATGCGCGACCCGAGCCGACCAGCAGCGCGGTGGGTGTGGCAAGTCCGAGGGCGCATGGGCATGCGACTACCAACACGGAGACAGCAGCAGTGAACGCTGCCTGCAACGGGTTCCCAAGAGCGATCCAGACGATCAGTGTGAGGAAGGAGATCGCAATGATGATTGGGACGAAGACCGCGGAGACCCGGTCTGCGAGCCTCTGAACGGGAGCCTTGGTTGCCTGCGCGTCAGACACCATTCTTCCTATTTGGGCCAGCGTGGTTTCCTCACCAACACGGGTTGCTTTGACAACGAGCGCACCCCACGTGTTGATTGTTCCACCGGTAACATCATCGTGAATGGCGACGTCTTGGGGCAGGGATTCCCCAGTGAGCAGGGAGGTGTCGATCGCCGAGGCCCCCTCTGTGACGATGCCGTCGGTAGCGACCTTCTCTCCCGGGCGGACCAGGAAGTAGTTATCGACCTTGAGGCTACGTGCCGGAACGGTTGTTTCTAAGCGTTGCCCCGCGGCAGTCCACGTGACCAAAGTTGCCTCTTTGGCCCCTAAGTCCAAGAGCTTTCTCAGGGCGTCCCCGGCTCGGTAGCGTGTTCGAGCTTCAGCCCACCGCCCCGCCAGGAGGAAGACGACAATCATTGCGGCGGCCTCGAAGTAGAGTTCAGCGTGACCCGAGTGAGCCGAGTGGTCCAGACGCGGAATGAGCGTCATGCTCATTTTCATGCCGATTTCGCCTGCTCCGCCGAAAAGGAGTGCCCAGTAGCTCCATCCTGCAGAGGCGACAATGCCCAGGCTCACCAGGGTGTCCATGGTGGTTGAACCATGACGCAGAGCCATGAAGGCAGCTTTATGGAAAGGCCAAGCACACCAGGTCACGACAGGGAGGGTGAGGGCAGCAATCACCCATTGCCAGCCAGGAAACTGCAGTGGTTGAACCATCGAAACCACCATGATGACGATTCCCAATGGAAGCGCGACAAAGAAGCGGGTTCGTAGTGCCTGGGCCCGAGCCGACGCGTCCTCACCAACTCGGGGCGTGGAATCGTAAAGAGTCTCCATATTAGTCGCGCTCAATTTCCTTGAGCACGTAGCCGGCCTCGGAGACAGCATCGCGTAGGGCTTCATCATCAAGGAGCACATCCGAAACGACCGTGACTCTGGATGTTCCACCCGAATTGAGAATCACTTCGACGTTCTTTACGCCCGGCACCTCTGAGACCTCTTCCGTCACGCTTGCAACGCAGTGCCCGCAAGTCAGTCCATCCACATACAACTCTGTAGTGCGATCAATCTGTTCCACGGTGGGTCCTTTCGTCTGGAGCGGTGTTCGCTCACCCCCAACGATACCCACGCCCTCCGACATGCTCCAGAGCTCAATGCTCAAGGCGAACTGTTGCTGGGGGTGAAGTCAGGCCTGCGGCTCCCATGACCTATACGATTGGGGCAGCCGACGGAGAGGATGAAGTGGAACATTATTATCCCCTACGCCGTGTCCCGCAGGCAGTTTCCCAGAGGGTTCTGTGGGACCACTTGAACGTCTTGGTTCGGCCCCTTGCAAAGAGCGTTGCAGTATCCGCTGTTTCTTCACTCGTGGTCAGCAGGGACCCACTGGTGCGATCCACGTTGGAGGAGCGTGCACGCCAATCCGGTGACGCCGTGTTCTCTCAGATGCAGCACATCTACTTTGACAACCCCGGCCTCGATACGGTTACGGTGCGAACCCTCAGCAAACTCGGCAGAGAAATCGCCTACTTCGGCGCCCGTATTCTGCGTGTTCAAGTCATTCTGGGCCTAGATCCTGAGGGGCGGGCCGCAAGAAATCTCAAAGCAATCCCCGCAACCGGATACGACGCTTTGATGGTGACGGGACTGGCCGCAGGGAAAACCCTCGGCTACTTCAAAGGCGGCCGTGTCCTCACAAGGCTGTGGTGGGACAGCGCCAACCCTGAGGCACCCCTAGACTTGGATCCAGGCCACCCGAAGCCGGGAGTGCGCCGCTACGGCGCCCCGACCTCCCTGCGGGACATGGCGGCAGATATTGACGACCTCTACTGGGCCCGCGCCTACGGTCAGAGCATCAAGGTGACAAGGGTGGGCGACGGCGCGACTCGGCGCTGGCTAGTCTCACTGCCAGGAACAGACCACGCGGAGTACGCGACCCAGCCGAACCCCGCCGACTTGGAAGCGAACCTGCGCGAAGAGTTGAACATGCCCAACGCGATGCGGCGGGGAACCATCGATGCCATCCGCACAGCAATGTATCAGGACGGTATCGCGCCAGAGGCGATGGCTGAAGAGAAGGTCTTCATCTGCGGCCACTCTCAAGGGGGGATGATTGCCGCGGCGCTTGCCGCCACGCCTGTCGAGGAAGTTGGAGTAAAGGTCGACCGCATCCTCACACTGGGTTCACCAACACGACGCTTGCGGTTACGTGACGATGTGGTAGCGGTTGCGGTCGAACACGACCAGGATATTGTCCCCTCGCTTGATGGCACACCGCGACGCAACCTTGATCAACGCGTGACGGTTCAGCGCAAATTGCACGCACCTCGCATGAACCCACTTTTCTACGCGCATTCGTCCTCGACCTACACGGAAACCGTGCGAAGGATGGAACGCCAGAGGATAGTCGCGCCATTTGGGCGAACTGGCAAGGCGGTGGGCGGACTCCAGGACTACCTCCCCAAGGACGGTGAACCCACCCGGGTTTTTCATCTCTATGTGTGGCAGGAGTTGCGTAGTGAGGTCGACCGCCACCCGTGGACCAACATGTTTGACGTGGCTGCTCCGACCGGATGGCAACCCGTGCGCTATGACAGCGAGGTGCTGATCGACGAAGAGGTTGCCAGGCCAGCCGTGGAACGCATCGGGGAACTTGCCGGTCATGTGACAAGCGTGGTCGCAAGTTCTGATCTGGTGACTGCAGCAACAAGATTGATTGAGGGAGCCGGGGACGAAGCAAGCCGAGACAACGGGGAGGAAGAGAATGCCTCGACGATTGGGTGAATGGGTCCTTGACCTGAAACTAGTCCGTCCTCTGCGGGACCTGAGCAGATATGCGCCGCGTGCGGGCCTGGCGATGGCGGCGGGGACTGTCAAGAACCTGTTGGGCAACGTCAAACCGACCCCGGTTCCGGGCCGGACTGAACGCATCCGTTTGGTTGTCAGAGAGAAACTCAGGCTGAGTCCGCTCCTTAAAATGCTGCCCGAGGGCGCAAGGGTAGTGGTCAAGGTTGATTTGGACGAGAGCTTCGGTAAGCCGCTTCTCCTCACTCTTGACGTGGTCATGATGGCGACAATCGAGGAGCTTAGGGCCTACTCTGAAGCGGAACAGAAGACCTTATCGGGTCTGCTTTCAGACCTTTTGGACCGTGCGGTGCTGGTGGCGTGGGACAACCCGGAGATCGCCCCGGTGGCGGTGCGTGGGCGGATCGTTTTCGAGAACACGGGGGATGAGGGCGCCAAGGCAATCACTGTCGCCGACATGACCACCTTGGGGTTCGAGGACGAAATTGCGCGGGTGGAGGACCTCTATCAGCGTTTTGGTGCTCCTCTAGCTGACCCCGATTGGCACCCGTAAGAGGACTGCCTGCCGGGGAGATGTGCCAGACGGAGCCGACTAGATAAGGTCGACCAGACGGGCAGCCAAGCCCGTGTAGGTCGCCGGTGTGAGGTTGCGGAGGCGCTCCGCTAGATCGTCTGGCAAATCGGCGTGATTGATAACCTCAAGCATGTCGTCTCGGGAGACAGTGCGTCCCCGCGTTGCGGCCTTGAGGAGCTCATAGGGTCCAAGTGTGGCTTCGCTGTCCTCCGCGACACCTGAGCTGCTCTGGGCATCCTGGAGTTCCGCGACCCGGAGTCCCTGTTGAATCGCTTCAGAGACCACCTCCCAGTGAGCATCCAGCTCTTCGGCAAGTAGGGACACGTTAGCCGTGAGTCCCGCTAACCCCCGAACCAGATTATCAATCGCAACCAGCGAGTATCCAAGTCCAACCCCGATGTTCCTCTGGGTGGAAGAGTCTGAAAGGTCGCGCTGCATACGCGATGTAGACAGGGCTTGGACGAGGACGTCGAGGACGCCATTTGAGAGCTCCAGGTTCGATTCGGCATTCTCGAAGCGGATCGGGTTCACTTTGTGGGGCATGGTTGATGAACCGGTGGACCCCTGGGCGGCGAGCTCCTGCTTGAAGTATCCCAACGAAATGTATGTCCACATGTCTGTCGCAAGATTGTGGGCGATGCGGTTGAAACGCGTGATGTCCGAATAGAGTTCGGACTGCCAGTCGTGGGACTCAATCTGGGTTGTAAGAGGGTTCCATGTCAAACCCAAGCCCTGCACAAAGCTACGACTGGTCGTAAGCCAGTCGACGTTTGGAAGCGCCACAACGTGCGCCGAATAAGTTCCCGTCGCCCCGTTGAACTTCCCCAGGTACTCAGCTTTTTCGATGCGTTTGAGGGCGCGCTGCAGCCTCCAGACGAAAACACCAAGTTCTTTGCCGACAGTGGTGGGGGTGGCGCTCTGCCCGTGTGTCCTCGCCAGCATTGGAGCGTCGCCAAGTTGCTGCGCCATCTCGGAAAGCCCTCTCACCAGGCCCTGTGCGGCAGGAAGCCACACGTCCTCGACGGCACCGCGGACCCCCAGGGCCACTGAGAGGTTGTTGATGTCTTCAGATGTACACAGCAGGTGGACGGCCTCGGCGTAGCGGTCGAGGGCGGAAGGGGTAGCGGCGTCGACCTCATCGGAACTGTGGGCAAGAATGTGTTCGCGAACCAGGTACTCAACGGCCTTGACGTCGTGGCGTGTCTGCGCCTCAAGGGCCGCAAGGCGTGCGCGACGGTCATCCGTGAAATCCGCGGGCAAGCTTCGCAGGTAGGTGATGTCTTCAGCGGAGAGTGGAGGCAGACCGTCGACAAGGTCGTTGGCAGAGATGAAGACCAGCCACTCAACTTCAATGTAGATACGCAGTCGATTGACTGCGTCCTCGGACAGGTAGTTGGCCAAACGGTGCGTCTGCGCGCGGTAGCGGCCATCAAGAGGAGACAGTGCCCATCCGCGGGCTTTTTCTGGGTGTGCGTTAGTTGGGGGCAATCCCGGGGTTGGCATGGTGGTCACGGTGTCTCCAAAGGCTTGGGCGGCGCGTACGTCTTCCCTAAGGATAGACATCAACGGATTCTTCCCAGAACGCCGAAGGCGGTGTTTTCCACAGAAGTGGGTTTACGCGGATGCCGCGAACCCGTGGGCCGTCTACCTTCGAGGGATGTTTAGAGAAGCTCATGGAGAATCCGTAGCGGCGGCGCAAAGGTCAGTTGACTACGCCCTTGCCGCATTGAGTCACACGTACTGTCCGACGTGGAAGGGCAGTGCCTCTGTTGCTTGCGCTGACAATCTCACGCAGATTGTCGGCCTTGGTTCAGAGGTCTACAGGCAGTTGCATGTCCTCCGCGTCAGGTTGGAAATGATTGAGCAACTGCGGGCTGAGGTGCTGGCCGCTGCCGCCTTACAGGGGGTGGGGTGATGGAGCAGTGGATGTGGGTCAGCGACGGGCAGACGCAGGTGGATACTTCGGAACTTATTTCTGCAGCGGTGCAGATGTCCGATGCGCTTGCGGCGGCTCGTCGCGCGGCCATGGTGCTGTGGGAGGTTGGGCACCAGGTTGGGCTCGGCGGAGCGTGGCCTGATGGTTCCATGGGTGCGGTGACAACGCCGCTTGGCGTAGAACTGGAGGAGCAGGTTGCAGTTGCCCAAGTCCAGCTGGTGCAGGTGCGGCAGGACCTGCACCAGTTCACTATTCTCAGCGATCGTCACGCCGAGTGGTTGAGCCAAGCAGCCTTGATCTACGCCGGTGCTGAGGCGGGCGTTGAAGGTTACGCTGCAGCTTGTGCCTCTCTGACTTCTTTAGGGTGTGACTTTCCGGCTGGTCAGGGGTTGGGGGCACGATTCGGCGCCGGAATGGCACTGTTGGGCGCCCTACCCGCCATGGTGGGACAGTTCCAGTCAAATGGGGGACCGGTAAACGGGACGGTTCCCTCCGGTGGTGTTGAGGCGCAAGCTCACCTTCTTTCAGTCACGGGAACTACGACTGGTTTTCACTCAAGCGTGGTCACGATCGCCCGCTGGTGGAAGTCTTTGGGAGATTTCTTTTCCGGGCGGGGCGGTGGGGTTGTCGTCGCTGACCAGGCAGGCAATGCCGTCTGGGGTTCTCCCGCAACCCTGGCGGTAGGGGCTCCGGTAGCCATTTCGTCTCACCCCGCGGGCAACAACGAGGACGCCGTGGTGCGAGCACGGTCACGGTTGGACTCCGCGGTCTTGAAGCGGGGATCCGAGGAGGACGTGTTGGCAGCGGCTCTGGGTGGTGGCGGCCAGGTGTCGCCGATGATGCCGTACGTGCCGGATACAAAGGTTGCGACCCCACTCACTGCCTCCGCCCTACTGGCTCGGATTGCCATCTCTGGGTCTTCGCCCTCAGTCGGAGAAGTGCAGATACTCCGTCACCGGATTGTGGCTCCGCCCTCGGCCGCGGTGAAAGGACGCGGGGGAGGATCGCGTCAAAGCGACCCGCCGCGCTATTCGTGGTCCGTGGTGGTGCGCGGAACGCAAGAGTGGCTACCGGGAAGCAACAACCCTCAAGATATGCAGTCCAACCTTGAGGTTGTCGCAGGGAGAAACTCTGACCAGACCGCTGCCGTTCAGTTAGCGATGCACCTCGCAGACATAGGACCGGGTGAACCCGTCGAGTTTGTGGGCCATTCTCAGGGAGGTGCGATAGCGCTTGACCTGGCGGGGAACAAACAGGTCAAAGAGAAGTACAACGTCGTCTCCGTGTTGACGGCTGGTGCGCCAACAGCCGGAGTTGGGGCGGACGTCGATGTTCCGGTGCTGAACCTGGAAAACCTCAGCGACATTGTTCCTTCGCTTGACGGGGCTCCCGCGGATGCTGGCAAAGAGAGGATGACGGTACTTTTTGATCCTCGGGCACTCCCAGGTTCTTCACAGGGCAATGCACATTCGCTACGGACGTATGCAGCAGCAGCGACACAGATCGATAGTGAGGCGGCTACGAACCCAATGGCAAGTGAAGTTGCTAAGTGGTCGCAGTCGCGGGTGACCTCACTGGATCTCGACAATGTTGAGAGTTCTGAAGCCCTGTATTTCCGCACTTCAAGAGCGCGATGACGGCGGGGTGGGAATCGCGTTACCGCGCTGGTCGTGGGAGAATCCACTATGCGCTTCTTGACTACAACACTCGGTAACATGGCGGGCATCTGGGTTGCTGCATGGCTCCTCCCGACCGTAGATTTTCGCCAGGGTGAGGCATGGCAGTCGACCCTCTTCTACCTCTTTGTGATCGCAACTGTTCTGACGGGCGTGAACTGGTTGATTCGCCCGGTAATCCGCGTTCTGGCATTCCCCCTTTACATCCTCACGCTAGGTCTCTTCGCGCTGGTGACGAATGGCCTGGTCTTCTTCATCGTGGGTTGGGGGTCATCGATTGTCCGAGTTCCGCTCGTAGTTGACGGGTGGGGCGGGGCAATTTGGGGCGGAACCATCACCGCAATCGTGGCCGCCATTGTGGGGGGACTCCTCAGTGCGATCCTCCCCTCGAAACCAGCACAGAATAGGGTCTGAGGCAGCCTCCTTTGCGATACGTTGCTATGAAGAGAACTTGGGAGGATATCCAATGACGGAAAATTCGCAGCAGACCACCCTCGGTCCACTGACCGCCCTGGCGATCGAGGCCGAACGACACACGGTTACCACCAACTACCACCCACTTCCTGTTGTCCTTGCCGAAGGCGATGGAGCCTGGGTCACCGACGTGGACGGCGTGAGGTACTTGGACGCTCTGTCAGGGTATTCTGCAGTGAACTTTGGACATTCGAATCCGCGGATCGTCGCCGCGGCGCAAGAGCAGATCGCCAAGCTCGGCCTCATCGCCAGGGCCTTTCACAGTGCGAACTTGGGGGCCTTCTGCAACGCTCTCGCGGATCTCACGGGGATGGACATGGTCCTCCCGGCAAACAGTGGCGCAGAGGCTGTGGAGACCGCGATCAAAGCAGCTAGGAAATGGGGCTACACCGTGAAGGGTGTTCCCGACAACCAAGCCGAAATCATCGTCATGGACGACAACTTCCACGGACGCACATCCACCATCGTCTCCTTCTCAACAGACGAGGACGCCAAGGAAGGATATGGCCCCTACACACCGGGATTCATCTCCGTTCCATTTGGAGATGCTCAGGCAGTCCGGGAAGCTATCACACCGAACACAGTGGCTGTCCTCACCGAACCAATTCAAGGCGAAGCAGGAGTTGTGATCCCACCCGCAACCTTCCTACCCGACATCCGGAAGATCTGCGACGACAACAACGTTCTCATGATCGTTGATGAGATCCAGTCGGGTTTCGGGCGAACGGGAGCGACTTTCGCCTGTGAACTCCTCGGTGTTCAACCTGATCTTTATACACTTGGCAAAGCCCTCGGTGGGGGTGTCTACCCGGTGTCAGCAGTTGTGGGTCGGCGTGGCGTCCTCGAAGTCTTCACCCCGGGTACCCACGGGTCCACATTTGGTGGAAACCCGATAGCGGCTGCGATCGGCCTCGAGGTCATCGAAATCACCAAGACGGGGGAGTTCCAGCAAAACGCCCTCGACCGCGGTGTTCAACTACGTCACAGGCTTGAAGGGATGATGGTTGAGCACGCGGGTCTGATTGATGGGTTCCGCCAGATTGGACTGTGGGTGGGAATCGACTTCAACCCAGACGTGGTGACTGGAAGGGAAGTCTGTGAGCTTATGATGGCACATAGGGTACTGATGAAGGATGCTCACGGTTCTGTTGTGCGAATCAGCCCGCCCCTGTGTGCAACTGAGGCGGACATAGACTTCCTGTGTGATGCGCTAGAAGCAACATTGGGACAAGTGGCTTCCTGAAGTTTGTCGGAACTGCAAGGATGAACCAGGGCGGACGTGCTTGACCACGTCGACACTGATGGAGAGGGAAATGCGATGAAGACTGTACATATTGCCGCTGATCACGCTGCTTTTGAGCTGCGGGAGGCTCTTGTGGAACACCTCAAGGACAGTGGATACGAGGTCGTGGACCATGGTGCATACGTCTACGATGCGCTCGACGCCTACCCGCCCATGTGTATCGCCTGTGGTGAAGCGGTGGTTCAAGATGGTGAGAATGCGCTCGGCATCGTCCTCGGCGGATCGGGCAACGGCGAACAGATGGCTGCGAATCTGGTTGATGGTGTTCGGGCCGCTCTGGTGTGGAATGAATCCACGGCAAGACTCTCCCGCGAGCACAACAAAGCCAACGTTATTTCCATTGGTGCCCGTCAACACACCATTGACGAGGCGACCCGATTGGTGGACATTTTCCTAGAGACGCCGTTCTCAGACGATGAACGGCACATCGAGCGCATAGACATGATGGCTGAATATGAGGCGACTCGCTGCGACGGATAGCGCGTGCGAACGGGCCAGCGTACCGGGCGCCCTAAGACAGGGTAGCAGGAAGGACGAGGACGAGGACGACCGCTGTGGAAACAGCGAACTCCGTGAAGCCGACAATCGCGGGACGCAAGGGTTTGCCCAGTTTGTTCGACCATGCGGGGAACGCCACGGACCTCACCAGTAGAAGAACCCACAGGGCAACAATCCACCAGGACAACATCCCCAAACTTGCGATGACGAGCGCAACGGTCAGCACGACGCCATGGTATGCGATGGAACCGCGTATCCACGCCCTGCTACCCCTCTCCCGAATCAACGTCTTCACGTAGGGGATTGTTCCAACGAAATAGAGCGTGAGAACCGCCGTCGCAAGCCACATGCGAGCCCAGTCCTGCGGGTTGGAACCCAGGGAGAATGCAATAGGAGTGAGAAGCTGGGAGGCCATGACAGCAGATGCGCGCGCAAGGAAACTACGGTCTGCATCCCTCCACATTTCCCATACGGCAACGCCAAAGCACACTGCAAGGGCCGGCGCCCAGACCACCAGGTCCGGCTTGATCAACACCAGCCCCAATGCACCCACAGCGGCCAATGAAGCATAGGTGATGAGCGCACTACGATAGCGAGCCTGTCGACGGGCAACGGCGGCTTTACGCTTCGGGTCCAGGGGTTTGCCACCGGCTCTCTTCCGGGCGCTCGCACCCACCTTGATCCACAATCCAAGGGCGTTGAAGAAGAAGAAAGCAGCCAGCCAGGCGAAGGTTAGGAGCGCTTGCGGCCATGTGAAGCCACCCAGGATACTGCCCACCAGTATGGGGACCAGCATCATGGCCCAAGCCCCGTGCTGGTTTGTGAGCCATCCTTTACGAACCAGTGCGTGAACCCGCGCGCCGTGCGGAGCCGAGGTCGTTGTCTCTGTACTGTTCATGTTCACCTACTGCCGAGATCCTGCTCTACCCGGCCTCGAAATCCCCCGCGGATCGGAGGACGTGGTGACAAAAATGTCGGGACACCAGTGCTGGTGTCCCGACACATCACGGTCGGGGTGGCGGGAATTGAACCCACGACCTCTTCGTCCCGAACGAAGCGCGCTACCAAGCTGCGCCACACCCCGTGACTGCACAAGTATATGGCTCTCTAGACCGTTGGACAAACCCGAAGAAGTGAAACCTCCGGGCGGCAGAAGAGGCGAACGGGAGCGTATCGGGAAGTCCCCAAACCCGCGGAGACGTGCAAAGATGAGGATGCAGGCGGTGTCGATGTAGACCAGTGGGTGAGTCCGCGACTGTGACGTCGTGGAATATCGGTATTGGTCACAATCGCTCCGTAAACGGGAAGGCGTATCTGACCACCGTGGGTGTGCCCCGCCAGGATTAGATCG
>RRZU011001160.1_pt1 | contig 19169 bp, 16 predicted proteins | sample 2165561 | NCBI WGS metagenome assembly RRZU01 (sample SAMN10456909, study PRJNA506462) | wastewater metagenome | isolation source: wastewater sludge | place: USA: Moscow, Idaho | reverse complement strand
TTTGCTTTAGTCGTTATAAAACCTATGACAAATTTTTTATCAAAGTCCCAAGAGCTGTTGTTTTTATTCTCAGTTGCGTGGGGACTAGGAATCGCGACTTTATTTTACGAGATAGGGTTTTCTTTGGAAGTTGGGGCATTGCTTGCAGGCGTGGCACTGTCCACGATGACGTATGCGCAAGAAGTTGGAACACGCCTCAGGCCACTTCGAGACTTTTTCATAGTGGTATTTTTTATAGCGCTGGGCGTCGGAATTCACCTAGATACAGTGGGAGGATTAGCAAAAGACGCTTTATTATTATCACTATTTGTTCTTTTGGGTACACCTCTTATAGTCATGGCCGTGATGGGGGTCCTGGGGTATACAAAAAGAACCAGTTTCAAGTTGGGGCTGTCAGTTGCGCAGGTTAGTGAGTTTTCTCTGATTTTAGTTTTGCTGGGTCTAAAAAATGGCCAAATCAGTCAAACAGCCGTGACGCTAACTACAATGGTTGCCGTCATAACAATTGCTGTCTCTTCGTACCTCATAACTTATTCAGACGGAATATATAACTATTGTGGCAAGTATCTAAAACTATTTGAGCGGAAGAAGGTTAAAAAAGAGCTCGAACGTCATCACCGCTATGATGCAGTCCTGTTTGGGTATAGGCATGGTGGGAGCGAATTCGTCAAAGTTTTCGAAAAAATAGCCAAAAACTATATTGTCGTCGATTACGACCCCGAAGCCATAGACCGAATGGAAAGACAAAATATACCGTATTTATACGGTGATGCCACCAACCCAGAAATGATAGAAGAAATTAATCTAGAGCACACGAAAATTATTGTTTCAGTTATCAACGACTACCCTAGCAATGTTTTGCTGCTAGAAGAATTAGAGAAAATAAACCCAAATGCAGTTATGATTTGTCACGCAGATAACATCCGCGAAGCTGTCGACCTGTATGGGCTAGGTGCCAGTTATGTTGTTATGCCCCACTTTGTTGGCAACCAAAAAATAAGTGCTTTTATCAAGAAAAATGGCCTTAAAAAGGCCGAGTTTAAAAAATACAAAGAAAAGCACATAACTTATCTACAATCGCACTTCGAAGAAGTGCTTCAGGACTCGTAAAGCCCATTCCGTTTAATATAATTTGCCACTGGCTGATACAGGCCTTCTGGTACTTTGCCGGTTCTTAAAGAATCTTTTTCGCTCGAAGATGAAACCTCCGACCAAACAGCCGGCAAAATTCTAAACTTAGTTTTCTCATGACGCTTTTTGAGATCGTTAACGAGTCTTTGGATATTTTTTTCATCAGAATTATTCCTTAAAACTATACAAATATTCATTGTCCTAAATAGTAAATCGCTGTCTTCCCAACTTTCAACATGTCTTAGCGTGTCAGAACCGATAATGTACCAATACTCACTTCCGCTGAACTGATTATCTAGATAATTCAGAGCATACTTTGTTGTTATGTTATTGGAATCTGCGTCTGCAATACGAATACCTGTATAATCTTTTACGGCAAGTCTCAGCATATTTGATCGATGATAAAAATCAGCGACGTCCTGTTTCTTATGGGGTTTTTTTTCTATAAAAATAACAACCAAATCTAAATCTAGCGCACCTAACGCAACAATACATGCCTCGATATGGCCACGATGAACCGGGTCAAAAGTACCGCTAAATATTCCTACTTTTTTCTCAAACATCTAATGCAATACCTCCGCAGCATTTAGGCTTCGCCTCATAAGACAAACCTACGGTTTTTCTCATCGCTCCGGGCGCGGAATGAATCCGCCGCTCGGGCTGCTCTTTTCCCTTAAACATCTAGCGCGATACCTTCGCAGCATTTGGTAGGCATATGACAGGCCGGGCAGACGAAATGCCCATGCATAGGCTGGATTGGATAATGACCACAATTGTCACAGAAAAGCTCTGTGGCCTTTTCATTGACTAGTTCCTGGTAAATTTCATCGCTGTCCATATATCAATGGTAATTATAGACTAGGCCGCAGTTTGTTCGAGAACTTTTTTCCTTGGTAGTCTGAACTCTAAAACAGTAGCATCCTCTTGGTCGTGTGCGTCAATCTTGCCTTCATTTAATGTCTTGCCGCTGCAAATATCTACTTTGTAGTTGCATTTTGGACATTGCCAACACTCTTTTTTCACGACCTGTTTTTTAGGCACAGACTCTTTGCACTTTATACAGCGGATTTTGCCATCAAGAGATATGCTCTCCGGCCCAGAGGCGCTTTTATCGCCCGATTCCCTACTGCTAGCTTCTAGCAACTCTTTTTCCATAGACGAAGGACACGAGGAAGAAACAGCAGTACGCTGAGCGTCTTGTCGAGCCTGTTCGGCTAGTTCGTGGTTACCATTTTGGGTATGCAAACGAGCACTTTCAATATGCCTAGCAGCTACTTCGCCAAAAACCTTTGGGTTTATGGTGGTATCTTCCACTGCTTTTTCGACCATATTTTCTTGAGACAGTTCGTGTAAGCGTTTTACAGCCTGAATTGGTGTTTGTATAGCACTCGCCTCATCTATTAGTTGGTCTGTTATTTTGGTTACAAGTGGTCGTAGATCCGCCTCACGTTGTCGACACAGTCCTAAATACTGCAGATAGTCCTGTCGCTCTTTATCCTCGCCAAAGAATGTGCCGCCTGCATGGCTGTCATATAGTTTCACCAGATCGATAACTCCATTTGGCATAAGACTCTTATGAATTAATATTGGGGTATCGATTATTTCTGCGGCTGATTTATCATGGAAATCAACACCTAACTCTGCGCCCATGGCTTCGATTGTATTTTTGTCATGCTGTTCGCCCCCTGGACTAGCGACACCGGCAACAAAGGCGGACTCCATAGTTAAACCCCCTGATTCTAGGGTTGTCGATTGGATAGAGCACGACAAAGTATCAACAAAAAAGCCTGCGTCTGTTAGAGCTTCGTCGGTCATGTTATCTGCGCAACGGGATATTACAACGAAACAATAGTTTTCTAATGCTTCCTGGGCTAACAAATCTTTAATTCTGAAGCCATTCCTGGTTTCGGCTTCTGCACGCTCCCTAATCTGCCAGGATGCTGAGGCATGTCGTAAAGCCATTGCATAAACACTTTTTAATCTTTGGCCATGCTGAAGCAACTCACCATCTTGGCCAATTTCAATCCCGACCTTCGTCACATGCCCTGACTTTATAGTTCTCTCTATCATGTCCGTTAACACGTCAGTCTCGATCATTCTCCTGGCCTCGCTATCTCCCCAAGCCGCCCAGTGAATTGCGTCTCTTAGATTTTCCGATTTAACTGGTTCATCACTTGTCTCATATGACTTTATAACCTCTACTCCTGTAAACGCAGTTGAACCAACAGAATGTATGAATCTCTCGGCTTGTTTTGTGGACCATAAATCTTCTTGCATTTCGGGTACTACAAAAACTTCTTGAATTATTTCTGCTGTTTGAATTATTTCTGCTGTTTGTGGCATAAAGAAAAACCTGCTCGGGTGCTCCGGCAGGTTTTGTTGATTTTTTGCTCCTGCTCGGGAGACTTTTATTAGCTAGATCGGACTTTCACCCTTCGACAAGCTCAAGGTAAACCGTTGCGGCACAGTATAGGAATTTCACCTATTTCCAGCTTTTAATTGTTAAACTGTCTTTAGCTTATCACACTACGCTTACGCTATATGTAGTATTTTTGTCACATTAGAAAACACTAAATAGCAAAACTATAATCCCGAGCACAATACGGTAATAGCCAAAAATATCTAAGGTATGTTTAGACAGAAATCTCAGCATAAACTTTATTGCAAATAGGCCGCTCAAAAAAGCAGCCAAAATTCCACATAAAAAAATCCCCTTCTCGCTATTTATATTACTCATCGCCGATCCGTTTAATAGGGTGTCCAATATTGCTCCAAACATAATTGGGATCCCCAACAAAAAAGAAAATCGCGTGGCATCTACTCTGTCAATGTTCGTCAATAGCCCTGTCGTGATTGTGGCGCCTGAACGTGAAACTCCAGGGATAATTGCAAAAGCCTGAGCCAAGCCGACTGCTAGTGATTGCTTGATGGATACATCTGCTAATTTGGTCTTAGCTTTAGCTTTCTTTGCATACCACTCGACTATTATCATGATGCATCCTGCCACAATTAGACTAGAGGCTACAAGTCTGGACGAGCGAAACGCTGACTCTGCGGTACTTTTTAGAAAAAATCCAAAAACGGCCGCAGGTATCGTTGCTAGTGCTAAGAGCCATGCCAAACGAAAAAGTTTAGCATTTTTATTAAAGATCGCTTTGGCCAACTCTAATATTTCTCGGTGAAAATATACTACTAAAGCACTCAGCGTACCGATATTAAGCGCCATATCAAATATAAAGCCGGCTTGGGGGGATTGACTAACTCCAAGAAAATCATGGAATAAAATTAGATGCCCGCTACTAGATACCGGGATAAACTCTGTAAGCCCTTGCACTAACCCTAATATAATCGCCTGTAGAATACTCACTTAGGTTATTTTACTCTCTTTTTTAGTTCTGACAGTCTGGGCATAAAACTCTGTGCCGCACCATCAAGGCTCAACACTTTCAACGCTCCGATGAGCACATACAACCCGTCTAGTTCATGGGCTTCAATCGTGCCGTTTTGTTCTGTTTTAGAGAAAAAGTAGTCAATTTTTTTTACTAACCACTTTTCTTCTTTTTCGCTCACATTACTGATTTGCAAACTTGGCTTTTCAACTTGCTTAACAACCTCTAGAGACCTGGCTGATTTGTCGCGTTTTTCTAGATGGCCTCTTTTTATCAGGTTATTTACATGCAAGGCTACGGTTGCCACAGAATTATAATTACAACCTTGCATTATCTCTCTGTAGCTAGGGCTATAGCCATGCTCAACTATAAATTTTTCAATAAAGACTAGAGTTTCCTGCTGTTTCTTGGTGGGTCGAATTGATTTACTATTTGGCTCCATCACGCCATCCTAACTTTTCTACCCGGAGCAAAAACCCAGTATTTATACCAACCGTAGTTCCATGCATAGAAGAAGGCAGCGGACACAAATTGGCCAATATATGGCGACACGCCAAAGTAATCTTTGAGAAAGCGAATAATTAGATAATCAACAACAAAATTGACCAAAGTCAGAACAAAGTAGCGTTCAGTCACTACTGTCAGTCTCTTGTGTTTACCGCTGGACCTGAATACCCACGTGCGCTCGAGAATAAAGTTAACGCTAATACCTACAAGATTTGCGGTAAGTTTGGCCCACCATAATGACATGCCGAATACTTGATCACAAAGTGCGAATGTAAGATAACCAGACCAAAACCAGGCTCCGCCAGTGACAGAATAAGCGATAATTCGTGTAATTTCGCTATGAAGCTTTTTGGTTTTTTGCTTGGTTTCCATGGCGGTTATTCTTTATTGTAACAGATTGGGCAACCACTATACCGGCCAACCCCCACCATAGTAAAGATATTGTATCGTCCATCCAGGCATGAGAAACAAAGTTGATAAAAACCAATCCAGCCAAACTAGCCAGCAGTACTCTAGCTAAGTCCTGATCGCGTTTTTTGTACAAATCTTTGCCTACTAAAATAATGATGAATATAAAAATAACTAGACCAAAAACACCTGTCTCTTGGGCAACTTGAATATAATAATTTTCTGCAATTTTGGGGTTTGCTCCGCGTGCTGATGCTGGGCCCGCACTACCGAGGCCCTGGCCCAAGGGGTGATTTAAGACATCTCTGACACCCTTGGTGATTGCCTTTGTTCTCGCAGTATTACTGCTCTCAGCCGACTGAGAAGTTTCATCAGTGTGAAAAAATGTATTTTGAATATAATCGTTATTCCTGAAAGTGAATACGGTCATAGCTACAATAAAAACAATGCCGCAAGTTAATAGCAAAATATTCCTGACTGCCTTTTTTGATTTTATCGTTAATAAAACCCAAACAAACAGGCTTAATAACGCACCAACCCATGCACTCCTAGAAAATGTGTTGAACAAAACATACACAGCCCCGAAACCAACCAAACCAATTATTAATCTCTTGCGTTTACTGCCGTACCAACAGTCGGCTAAAAAAGTTAAAACAATAACCAGATAGGCTCCAAGTGGGTTGGGGCCACGTAAAAATGATTGAATGCGAACGTAGTCTGACTTCGTATCTATATTTTGGAATGCCGGCACTGTCTGGCTACTGTAGCCGAAGTGACTTAGAAAATTTTTATCTAAAACCGTCTGTTGTAAAACACCGAATAATACGACAATAGTGGCTGGTGTTAAAACTGCATGAGCCCAATAGCGTTTCAATAAAGAACTTTTACTAGCTATGACCCAGACGACTACAAAAAATAAAAAATAGCGAAGACCAGCAAGAACTCCATACAATAATGGTTCTACAACTAAAACCCCTGAATAATAGCCGTAAAGCGTACGAAGAATAGCCAATAATACGTAAAGACATATTAGTAAAAATAATCCAGACCCAAACAATTTCTTTCGTAACTCACTATCCCTTAGCAACAAAGCAACACATCCGACCGACAGCCCAAAAATAATAATCTCTTTCCATATACGGAATAAGTCAATATGGCCAAATGTGCTTCCAGCCCAGGTAGTAAAAAACGCGTGAAACGGCAATAACACAAAAATACCTAGACAAATTAAGGCCATGTAATCGGCTGGACTTCTGTTGCTTTTGGTTGTTAGTTTGATGCTCATAGGTGATATCATATCTAGTATATATGATAAGCTTTTTTGCACTTGAGTCGCAGATGCAATTTCTCCTCGAGCAACGGACCGAGCTGTACAAACAGTACAATGAGGGAGTACGCGCAGAGGAAAATTGCATATGGGGCCAAGAGCAACAGCAGCGCATGCAGCTCTGCTGCATGGCAGGCTGGTGTGGTGCAAAAGGCTTATGAAGAATAATGCTTCTTTCCTGTATAGCCTGTTCCTTATCGTGTCCGATGCTCTTGCCCTAATAACCGCTTTTGTCGGCGCATACATACTGCGGGTCAGTCTAGACAACAGCCCAATCGTTAACCCCGTCGCAGCTCGAACTTACCTATCAATACTTATTACTCTTTTGCCTTTTTGGGTTCTTATTTTTGCATTGATTGGCCTATATAATCGTTCAATATACGAAAAACGGTTTAATGAAGTCGGCAGACTATTTGTCGGTACAGTCGTTGGCACACTATTTGTTGTTAGCTACGCATATTTTAGTAACGAGCCAATTTTCCCCGCAAAACTAGTGCCAGTTTACGGCTTTGCGCTGACGTTTGCCCTACTGGTGCTTTTTAGAAATATTGCTCGGCTAATACGCAGATTGTTATTTGGATATGGTCTTGGCATAAGTAATGTTTTGATTGTTGGCGACACATCGGCGACATTCGAACTCATCGACTGGTTGGCCACCCCCAAGATTTCTGGGTACAGGGTTGTTGGAATAGTTGGTTTAACCGGAAAAAGATTCCGAAATATAAAACAATACGGCTCATTCAATAGTGCCGTTAAGGCCATAGGCAAAAAAAATATTCATAGCATCATGCAGACCGAACTATTTGCGGATACATCTAAAAATGACGAAATTCTATCGTTCGCCCAGAACAACCATGCTGCATATAGGTTTATTCCGGGCAATTCTGAACTTTTCGTAGGTAATATCGATGTTGAATTATTCCAATCTTCTATCCCAATGATTGCTGTCCATCAAACAGCGTTGATTGGCTGGGGAAGAATTGCGAAAAGAATTTTTGATTTGTTCGTTTCTATTATTGCAATTGTAATACTCTCGCCACTTTTGCTAATCATATCTATGACTATATTTATTTTTGATCCAGGACCAATATTTTTGCGACAAAAACGGGTAACGAGATTCAATAATATATTCAGAATATTCAAGTTCCGGACACATAAAAAAAAGTACAATACTTTGTCTCCGGAACAAGCGTTCGCCAAAATGGGCAAACCAGAACTAGCTACCCAGTACAGAGAAAATGGTGATCAACTGGAAAATGACCCCCGCATAACACGAATTGGAAAGTTTTTACGAAGAACAAGTCTCGACGAACTTCCACAACTTTTTAATGTTTTAAAGGGCGACATCAGCCTGGTCGGTCCACGAGCGCTAGTACCTGAGGAAATTGATATGGCTGCTCAGAAAAACAATATCGTCAGCGTAAAATCAGGAATAACTGGGTTTGCCCAGATATCGGGTCGTAGCAACATAAGTTATGAAGAACGCAGAAAATTAGACCTCTACTACGTACAAAACTGGAGTTTCTGGCTTGATATTACGATTTTGTTCAAGACTTTGCGTGTAGTGCTTGGTCGCAGCGGAGCTAGATAACCAACATGAAATCTAATATGAAAGTTGCAATTGTTCATGATTGGTTTGTTGGTGGTGGTGCCGAGATGGTTGTTCTTGAGATTCATAAAATGTTTCCTGATGCACCGATATACACGTCTTATTGCTCTCCAGCATGGCGTGAAAAACTGTCTGGCACAAAAATCGTAACTAGCTATATGCAGAAATGGCCATTTCCTATGCTAAGAAAGTTTTTGCCTGCCCTAAGACAAAGATGGTTCGAGGGATTAGACCTAAGCCAGTTTGATTTGGTGATTAGCAGTTCAGGTGCAGAGGCAAAAGGAATACAAGTACCTTCAAACGTAATTCACATAAATTATTGCCACGCCCCTACCCATTATTATTGGGCCAGGTACGATGAATATATACAAAACCCGGGATTCGGTTTTCTTGACCCACTTGCCCGAATTGGTTTGAGACTATTTCTAAAACCTATGAGATCTTGGGACAAAAAAGCCGCCGGGCGGCCAGATCATATTATCGCTAACTCTAACTTTACTGCCTCCCAGGTAAAAAAATATTATGGACGTGAATCTGTCGTCATTCACCCGCCGGTTGACGTTAATAGTTTCACGCCAAGCAAAAAGACCACAAGGCACGGCTTTGTAATCACCGGCAGACACACTCATTACAAACGATTTGACCTTGCAGTTGCTGCTTGTACAAAATTGAGCCTACCGTTAACAGTCGTAGGCGATGGCCCAGAAAAACATAAACTAACAAAGCTTGCCGGCCCAACCATAACCTTCGCAGGATTTTTAGATAGAAAAGAAGTCATCAAAAAAGTCCAATCAGCCGAGGGATTTATTTTTCCAGGAACAGACGATTTTGGTATATCTGCCGTGGAGGCGTTGGCGGCTGGGACGCCAGTTATCGCCTATAAATCAGGTGGCGCACTAGACTACATCGCAGACGGAAAAACTGGAATGTTTTTTAACGAACAATCCGTGGATTCAGTATCATCAACGCTTAAAAAATTCTTGTCTAAAAAATTCGATAATAAGGTTGTTGCAAATTCAGTGAGCATGTATGGAGAATTTTCTTTCCGGAAAAAATTTGAACAATACGTAAATGACGCGATTGGAGAATAGATCATGTGTGGAATTGTTGGTTATGTTGGGTTAAAAGACGCTACTGGACCCGTTATTTCTGGACTAGAGGCCTTGGAATACCGAGGCTATGACTCTGCTGGTATTGCTGCTGTAGAAGCAGGTGGAACTATTTGCACCAAGCAAGTGGGTGCCGTGGCTAATGTAAAAAAACTCCTCCAGGAAAAAGCAGCAGTCAAAAATAATACTGCAATCGGCCACACCCGCTGGGCCACACACGGCGAACCATCAATATTAAATGCACACCCACACTACAACACCGACAAAACAATCTTTGTTGTCCACAACGGTATAATCGAGAATTACCAACAAATACGCGAACATTTACAGAAAAAAGGCTATGACTTTATTTCGGAAACCGACACCGAAGTTATCCCACAGTTAATCGATTGGCATTTACGAAAGTCGAAGTCATTCGAGAATGCTTTTGCTGCTGCAATAAAAGAGCTTCGCGGAGCATATGCTATTGCTGCGGTCTATTCGGGAGAGCCCGATGTTTTATACGCCGCCCGGCTTTCCAGCCCGCTAGTGATAGGAGTCGGGAAAAAAGAATACTTCGTCGCTTCTGACGCGTCGGCAATACTAGACAAAACAAAAAAAGTTATATATCTGGATGATTACGACATTGCGAGAATGACACCAAAAAAACTTTCTCTAACAAACACGAAAGACAGCAAAGAAATTGTGCGCGCAGAACATTTATTGGACTATGATGGCGAAACCGCCAAACTCGGTGACTTTCCTCACTTTATGCTAAAAGAAATTTACGATGCTCCCGATACTATTATTTCAGCCACCCGTGGCCGCGTAAAACCAGAGACAAATAGCATTCGCTTGGGCGGGCTGATGAACGTTCAGCAGCAACTTCGATTCGTTGACCGCATTGTGATTGTAGCCTGCGGGACATCCTACTACGCGGGAATGATTGGAGAATATTTGATTGAAGAATTGGCCGGAATCCCAGTCGAGGTTCAGCTGGCATCAGAATTTAAATACCGACACGAACCCTTTTCTCGTGGTACTGCCGTGCTGGCAATATCTCAGTCTGGCGAAACGGCCGACACAATCGCAGCCTTAAAAAAGGTTGAAGAATACGGAGTTCTCAGACTAGGTATTGTTAATGCGGTTGGATCAACAATTGCCCGAATGACCGACGCAGGTGTGTATTGTCACGCCGGCCCAGAATTATCGGTTGCTTCGACAAAAGCATTCATTGCACAAGTTACTATTCTGACCGAAATCGCTCTATTTCTATCAAAAGAACGCACTAAAGACTTCAAGCCATTACTTTCAGAGTTAGCTTCTATTGGCCCTAAGATCGAAATGGTTCTATCGGAAGCCGAAAACATTAAAAAAATCAGCAAAAAGTACGCGAATCACAGAGACTTTCTATATATTGGGCGCGGCTATGCTTACCCGTGCGCCCTAGAAGGAGCGCTAAAACTAAAAGAGCTATCCTACATCCACGCCGAGGGTTATGCTGCTGGCGAGATGAAACATGGGCCGCTAGCGATGATTGATAAGGACTTCCCGACCATGGCAATTGCGACTGATGCGGAACTGGCCGAAAAAACATATTCAAATATGGAAGAGATTCGAGCCCGGAAAGGTCCGGTTATCGCGATTGCAACGGACGGCGATAAGCAAGCAGCAAAATTAGCTGACGACCATATATATATTCCGAATTCTCTGCCACAAACCCAACCAATTTTAATTGCGATAGTTTTGCAGTTATTCGCTTATTACGTTGCTACCGAAAAAGGATTAAATGTTGATAGGCCACGAAATTTAGCAAAATCTGTTACGGTAGAATAGATATATGGAAGAGATATTCAAAGCATACGATATACGCGGGAAAGTTGGGTCTCAGCTAAATGCTGATTCGGTCGAAAAAATTTCTAGAATCTACGCTGATTGGTTGCCCACCAAAGGGATAGTGGCGGTCGGCCACGACATGCGTCCTGACTCGGCAAATTTAGCCAATGCCTTTATGCTTGGGTTGCAGAAACAAGGTTATGATGTTTGGGACATAGGCCTAGTTACCAGTGATATGATCTACTTTGCAGTTGGTAAGTGGGATTTGGCCGGTGGCGCAGTAATCACCGCCAGCCACAACCCAGGAAACGACAATGGTATAAAGTTGTACCGCGACAAGGTCGTTGCAGTTGGACTAGATGCTGGACTGTCAGAAATTCGAGATCGATTTATTGCTGATAAAATACCTGCCCCGGCCGAAAAGGCAGGTTCAAGACAGGCGAAAAAAATTACTGAAGAGTGGGTTTCGCATTGCTTAGAATTCGTTAGTAATCTTTCGCCTTTTGATATTGCTATAGATGCCGGTAATGGAATGGCGGGCGAAATTTTACCGCATATTTTGCCAAAGCTACCTTTCAAAACAAAAAATATGTATTTTGAAATAGATGGCACTTTCCCGAATCACGAAGCCAACCCACAGAAAATTGAAAACCTTAAAGACCTGATAAATGTCGTCCTCCAGGAAAAAAAGGATCTTGGAATAGCATTCGACGGAGACGGCGACCGAGCTGTATTAATAGATGACAAAGGACGACTGGTCCTAGGAACTGATCTTTTAACGATGATTGCAAAACTATACTTGAACAAGTTCCCTGGAGCGAAAATTGTTCACGATGTCAGGACCAGCAAAGCCACCACTGAGTTAATCAGTAATTGGGGTGGCAAACCAGTCAGGACAAAAGCAGGTCGCGTAAGCATAGGTAGCTTGATGCGTGAAGTTGGGGCACCTTTTGGTGGAGAATGCACAGGGCATATGTTCTTTACAGAAAATTATGATGCTGATTCTGGATTAATAACTGCCCTTGTAGCTCTGCAAGCCCTATCTGATAGCGGCAAGAAGCTGTCAGAACTTGTGGACGAATATAGACTTTATGCGATGTTCCCAGAAATAAATATTGAAACTGATCAAGACAAAGACACTATATTCAGAAGGCTGGCAGAGACATTTGCTGATGCAGATTTAGATCGGCTCGATGGACTCACGGTTGTATACCCAGATAAATGGTTCAACCTGCGCGCTAGCAATACCGAGCCCATCATGCGCCTGAATGCCGAGGCAGATAACCAGAAAATATTAGAAGAGTTTGTTGCAAAAGTCACCTCGGTAATAGAAGCCAAATAACTGTTATAATAAGTCAGATGAAAAATATTTTAGTTACAGGCGGCGCGGGATTCATTGGGTCTAACTTTGTACATTACATGTCAAAAAAATACCCAGAATACAAAATAACTGTTGTTGATTCCCTAACCTATTCTGGTGACCTAAACCGCATCAAGGGTCTTGGCGACAAAGTTAGTTTCCATAAAGCCGACATCAGTGATTTTGACGCCATAGATAGCCTGATGGGGGGCATAGACTGGGTTGTCCACTTTGCAGCAGAGACACATGTCGATCGATCTATCGCCGACCCGGGGCCGTTCTTGAAGAGTAACATTATGGGCACAGACGTAATGGGGCGCGCCGCTATGAAACATAATGTAAAAAGGTTCCATCATGTGTCAACTGACGAAGTTTTTGGATCGCTAGAGCTTGGCAGCGATGTGCGCTTTAACGAGCAAACCCCATATAGCCCGCGCAGTCCCTATGCGGCATCAAAAGCATCGAGCGATCATATCGTACGAGCCTACGGTGAAAGTTATGGGCTCCCCTTCACTATTACTAACTGCTCTAATAACTACGGGCCCTGGGATTCTCCAGGCCGTGTAATTCCTGTTTTCATAATGAATGCAATCGAGAACAAGCCCCTACCGATCTATGGTAACGGGGAGGCAGTTCGTGACTACTTGTTCGTCGAAGATCACTGCGTAGCAATCGATTTAGCCCTGCACGAAGGTGAAATTGGCCAAACATACTGCGTTGGTGGTGCTGCACAGAAAAACGGCGTCGAAGTAGCAGAAGCAATTCTGGAAGCTCTGGGCAAACCAAAAGACCTAATCGAGTTCGTTACGGATCGCCCCGGCCACGATATGCGTTATGACATTGACCCAACCCACATCGAGAAAACATTAGGCTGGAAGCAAAGTGTCTCATTTCAAGAAGGGATCGAGAGAACAGTAAATTGGTACAAAGAAAATCTGGATTGGCTGAAAGAATACAGCCAAAGACTGGATCTGATGCGCGATAGTGAAATGTATAAAACTAAAGAGAAAAAACAATAATATGGCTTCTTCAACAACGGAATTTACTCCACACAAAACCGATATTCCTGGTCTAATTTTTTTCGATGTAACTAGCATGGGCGATGAACGCGGATATTTTCAGGAAAAATTTCAGAAGGCTAAACTTATTGCTGCTGGATTACCAGAAGATTTCAATATCATTCAAAACAGTCTATCCTACAACAAGCAAAAAGGCGTAGTACGCGGTTTCCACGCAGAGCCTTGGGATAAATACATTACCGTCATTACTGGGAAAGTTTTTGCAGCATATGTTGACCTACGAGAAGGACCAAATTTTGGCAAAGTTGCAACAATCGAGATTACGCCCAATGTGGCTGTTTTTTTGCCAGAAGGTGTAGCAAACTCATTCCAAACACTAGAGGACGAAACGTATTACTTATACAGCGTAAATAAACATTGGAGTGCTGATGATTATGACAAATATATGTTTGTGAACCTGGGGGATCCAGATTTAAATGTGCAATGGCCTATCGCACTTACAGACTCTGTTATGTCTGACCGCGATAAAAACCACCCACCCCTGAAGGACATAATCCCTATGAAAGTTGGCAAATAATGGACCAATCAAAAATTCTAATTATCGGGGCAAATGGCCAATTAGGTTTAGCGTTAAAAGCTAAGTACCCAGATGCACAAACCGTTGATATCGATGAGCTTGATATAACCGACAAAAAGTCCGTAGAAGCATACGACTGGTCAAACGTTGACATCATTCTAAACGCAGCAGCCTACACTAACGTTGACGGCGCCGAGACTGCAGAGGGTCGCATAGCTGCCTGGAAAGTAAATGCTACTGCTGTTAAAAACCTAACATATGCCGTTTGGCAGCATAAACTTTCGGCAGTAGTACACATATCGACTGATTTTGTTTTTGATGGCACACAAAAAGAACACACTGAAGACGAACCATTTTCCCCGCTAAGCGTTTATGGAGACAGCAAAGCGGCAGGAGATTTACTGGTATCTCAAGTAGATAAACATTATATCTTAAGAACCAGCTGGGTAATTGGTGACGGTAAAAACTTTGTGCGTATTATGCTAGGTCTCGGTCAGAAACTTGATGAGCTAGGAGTCATAGATGATCACCTAGGTAGGCCAACTTTTACATCAGAGTTAGTTCGTGCAATCGACCACTTACTAGCAAATAAAGCACCTTTTGGTACTTATAATATTAGTAATAGCGGAGACCCTGTGAGTTGGGCTGGATGGACTCGTCAGATTTTTGCCGAAGCTGGCTATAACTGCAAGGTTAATAATATAACTAATGAGCAGTACTATAGCGATAAGCCTGGTTCTGCCCCCCGTCCACTTAGCAGCACTCTGTCACTAGAAAAAATCCATGCAACAGGGTTTGAGAGTCGTGATTGGAAAGATGATTTGAAAGACTATATAAAAAAGGAGTTAGCAAAATGAAAGGCATTATTCTAGCCGGCGGTTCAGGCACCAGACTATACCCCATCACTAAAGGTATCTCAAAACAGCTTATTCCAATTTATGACAAGCCAATGATCTACTACCCCCTCTCTACTCTCATGAGCGCCGGGATAAAAGACATACTAATTATTACCACGCCGCACGACCAAACACAGTTCAAAAAACTACTGGGTGATGGTTCCGAGATTGGTATCGACATTGAATACGCGGTTCAGCCTAGTCCTGACGGCTTGGCACAGGCATTTGTTATTGGCGAAAAGTTTATTGATTCAGACAAAGTAGCGTGGGTACTAGGCGATAATATTGTCTATGGGACACAAATGGGCGAGAAACTATCAAAATATACGGATGTTGATGGCGCAGTTGGTTTTGCGGCCCAGGTTGCAGAGCCAAAAAGATACGGCGTTTATGAATTCGACGAGAATATGAATGCTATTTCTATTGAAGAAAAACCGGAAAATCCAAAATCTAACTATGCAAATGCTGGCCTCTATTTCTTTGACAATGATGTTGTAGAGATAGCCAAAAACGTCAAACCTAGCGCTCGAGGTGAAGTGGAAATAACTTCAGTGCTCGATGCATATTTACAGCGTGGAAAATTAAAAGTTAGCCTGCTTGATCGTGGCACAGCATGGCTTGATACTGGTACATTTGAGAGCATGAATCAAGCGGCTCAGTTCGTTCAAGTAATCGAAGAGCGACAAGGATTAAAAATTGGCTGCATCGAGGAAATTGCTTTTCAACAAGGCTTTATCAACGCAGACCAGCTGGCAAAACTCGCTGAACCGCTGCAAAAAAGTGGCTACGGTAAGTATCTAAAAAACTTGATCTAGTTAATAATTATTCGTTTCAAAATGCCTTGGGTCTTTTGATTTATTTGGATAACAGTATTATCTTGCCAGTACCAGTTGTTATCAGACCGTATCAAATAGCCTAAAATACCACCGCCCTGTAAATAAATAAGTACCACCATAAAAGCCATCGCTACTTTTAATTGCCTACTTTTAATTGCGTAATTGAAAGACATAGCTAGTAGAGTGAAAATCAGTATCAATATTGGGTAAGTATATCTCGCCTGAATGGCTTGTGCCGCCCCGATTGATTGATAACTCATAAAGTTGAAGGCAAATAATATTAATAAATATGAACCGCATAGAACTAAAGAAAAACGCAGATACTTGGATATCCAAATTTTTTTGAATTCTAATATTAATAGCGCGACTCCAAAAACAAAAATTACGACTCCAAGGCTAATAGGAATGGGCAGTATTGGCCTTAGAACAATTGGCCCAAAAGGCTCATCCAAGCTTACGACTTTGGTCGGATTGTGGCTAAATATCGCAAAGTATCCTCTGGTCATTTTTGACACCCAGTGCTGACCATAGCTGCCAACGTTACCAAAGATCGGGTCGGACGGTTTATTAAGCTGGTTGTTTTTGTTTCTTTGCCAGGGCATGTAATGGCTGCATGTTTCTTCTGTTTGTATCTGTGCGCAATCTGGCTCAACGGTCTTATACTTAGCTAAGTTAATACCTGTACGCTCCACAAAAAGAACAGATACGAGAACAAAAAACAACAGCAATGATATTACCCCTACACCCTTTCGTGTTTTCTTCCAGGAACTATTGACTACACTCAGGATTTTAGTGCCGTGTCTTTTACTCAAAACTATCATTATATAAATTAATGTTACAGCGAATATCGGAAGAAAATACACTTTCACTAGGCTAGCAACCATGCCAATTATCAGTAAAGAAACTAGGTTTAATACTAACGATTTCGAATTATTTATTAACCGCGTTGCTAGAATAAAAAGAAATGCAGCCAAAAGTATCACAAGGTTGTCATAGTTAATGTGCGCCGCAAGAAATGGCGCAATTGGCGTTAAAACAAAAATTAATAGGACAAAATGTACTAGCTTTTTTGGTAACCCCCAAATAATTAATAGCCTTCTAAATAGCACTAGCGCTACACAAACCATTAGTATGTTGATTATGCGTAGAGATATAACTGTTGCGGTCTGACTACCAAACAAGTAATTAATTATCCTATAGGGGAAACTCATTAAATAATGGTAGAGATATGATGGCTGCCTGGTTACGTCTCCCAGAAAAGCAGCATCCGGTGGCTGGCTGGTAATTATTGGAGACCATTGCTGGGCGTAAAGTTTTATAATACCAAGATGGAAATACTCGTCGAAAGGCAAAGGGTATATTGCAGTAAAAGCTAGCCACAGCGATTGAAAAAGCAAAATTAGAAATGTTGCTACAAAAAACCACCCGCTTGATAGCGCGTGGCCAGTCCAGTCCAAACAAGATTTAATAAATATTTTCATTAATCCCTATTATTATATAGAAAAAGTCGATTTTCGCGTTATAATGGCCCCTATACATGGAGGAGAAAACTAACAAAATTGCAATTATCGGTAGTGGGTATGTAGGCACGACAACCGCTGCACTACTAGCTCACGCTGGCTATAAAGTAGTCGCATTAGATATAGACCCCAAAAAAGTTGATACTCTAAATTCTGGGAAATCTCCCTTTTACGAAGCGGGTCTAGACAAGCTCATAGCAGAAGGTCTTGCTGAGGGAACGCTCACAGCGACCACTAGCTACGAAGAGGCAATAACCGATGCTGACGTCGTAATCTCTTGTGTAGGGACACCGGATAATCCTGATGGAAGCTCTAACCTGGAATATGTATTTTCTGCTGCAAAATCTGCTAACCCACATATGGAGCCTAACGCCGTTTACGTACAGAAAAGCACTGTTCCAGTCGGAACCGGAAGACGAGCCATGAAACTCTTGCCTAACAATAGTTACGTATCAAATCCAGAATTCTTACGCGAAGGCACTGCAGTCTACGATACACTACTGTACGACAGGATTGTGGTTGGTGGTAGTGATAATAAATCTTTAGATATAGTGCAAGAACTTTACAAAAAAATAGAACTCAATGCTGAAAAAATATCCAAAATTTGCGGTGGCATCGGTCAAAATGAAATTAAAAACCACAGCGGCCAATATATCAAAACTACTCTAGAAAGCGCCGAACTGATAAAAGTTACCAGCAACGCTTTCTTGGCATTAAAAATTTCTTTTGCTAACTCTATCGCAAAACTCTGCGATGAAACAAATGGAGATATTAATGATGTCATGGATGCAATAGGTGCCGATAAAAGGATTGGACGAGCGTTTTTAAATGCAGGTCGCGGTTACGGTGGCGGTTGTTTCCCAAAAGATGTTAGCGGCCTAATAAGTAGTGCTAAAAAACACGGAGTAGACCTGCCTATAATGGATGCAGTCACCGAAATCAATGATTCAATGCCCGGCTACATAATCGAAAAAACAGAGAGAAAAATCGGCTCGCTAGACAACAAGAATGTGACGGTTCTAGGACTAGCTTTCAAAGCAGGGACTAGTGACTCTAGGAAATCTCGAGCTATATTAATTGCTAACGTTTTACAAAAAAAAGGCTGCAATGTAAGTGCATATGATCCTGAAGCGAACCGAGAAGCGGCAAAGGATCTAAATACACAAGTAAACATTTGTGAATCAATAGAAGCAGCAGTAAAAAACGCTGAGGTAGTTTTTGTAGCAACCGAATGGCCAGAGTTTAAAAAAATTAGCGACTGGTTACCTAAAGCAAAGGAAATCAAAACAGTAGTAGATTGCATGAATCTACTAGACGAGAATCTTATCCGTAGCTCGGGCATTAACTATATCGGAGTTGGGCGCTAGACAGGAACTGCATATGAGTGTCAGATACACTAATGTTTCAATTTTTAGTATTGGTAATTTTGGATATGCGATATTAAATCACTTGGCGGAAAAAAATCAATCTGACATAAAAATCGCTGCCTATGACATAGACCGAAACATAATAGACAGCCTATCTAAAGACCGCAAGCATCCTTATCTGCACACAAAAACAAAGATAGATCCAAGAATAAACATAGTTACTTCCGTTGAAGATTTGATAAAAAATTGTGACATTCTAATTCTGGCTGTTTCATCAAATGTAACACGCGAAGTTATAG
>RRZU010681426.1_pt1 | contig 19174 bp, 15 predicted proteins | sample 2165561 | NCBI WGS metagenome assembly RRZU01 (sample SAMN10456909, study PRJNA506462) | wastewater metagenome | isolation source: wastewater sludge | place: USA: Moscow, Idaho | reverse complement strand
TTTGAGTCTCTTTACCAATATAAAACGCTTTAAGAAATTTATTCTTTGCATCCTTCTGGCTATTCCCACATGGTACACCGTAAGTGTTTTAACCATCAATGCTTCAACATTTGCACAAGATGCGCTACATATTGTGGGAGAGGTAACTGGGGCTATGTCGGTAATGTGGCACTATATTGGTGCGGCTATTGGCAGTTTCCTATTTGGCTATATATCATTAAAACTTAAATCACGACGTAAAGCAATTATTTGGGGTAATGTGGGTATTGCACTCTTTTCAGCACTCTATTTCTCCCTTTTTGGAGCCACACCATTTATCTTTTATCTAACACTCTTTTTGCTTGGGATTCCTATGGGTGGTTTGTGGGCCATATTTATCACCACCACTTCTGAGCAGTTTGGCCCCAATTTGCGTGCAACAGTTACCACCTCGGCACCCAATTTTGTGCGTGGAGCAACCATTTTAATCACGCTTTTGCTCACGCTCTTTACCAGCTTCTGGGGTATTTGGATGGCTGGCATTTGGGTTGGCGTAATTTTTATTGGATTGGCTATTGGCGCAACATTTTTTCTGGAAGAGACCTACGGAAAAGATTTGGATTATAACGAGTAGATAATAGTACGCTTGCGGCATTTGCACTCGAACTCTCTTTAATCGAAGGCTATTTTTGAGTTCATTTATAATATTCTAAATGCTCTCTATAGCCTTCAATAGCAGCGTAGTATGTTGTTTAGGGGTGTTTTTAAATCGTACGGGCTCTTTTGAGAGGAGCTCTTTTAAGTCAAATATTCCTTGCTCAGCATAAACCAATCCTATCTTCTCACTCAAATATCGGCAAAGATACTCCTGTTCAGTCTGGCCTGGAGTTGGGACAAATATGGCAGGTTTATCCAAAAAAACAAAGTCCATAATACCCGAATATCCCGAGCGACAAATGATTCGTTTGGATTGCGAAATAGCCTCAACCATCTTAGCAGTTGGTAGGTGATGTTGCCAAGTAATATAAGGAGATTGCTGCTTTTGCATTTGTGCGGCTGGGGTACCTCCCACAACCAACGTTTTTATACCATGCGTTTCTGCCTGATCAATTACTCGCTGCTCAAACATTGTTCTATGTGGCTCAGGTCCCGAAATGATTGCCATTAAATCGTAAATGGGGGGCTGTTCTTGTAGTGTTATCTTCTCAAAACGAGAGATAGCTCCAATAAGAGTTGCATTTTGTGGAAATCGTTTTTTATAAACCAAATCACCCGCTAAATCGTGAGGCGGTTCGTTATCGGGTATCCAACACTGATTAAAATGTTTGATCTGATTACGTATCAATCGCCAAACAATTCGTTCAATAAACCTATTGTTGTTGGTTGTTTGAACATAGAGTTGATGAGTAATAAAGATATTCTCAACCTTAGAGTTCCAAACACCATAACGATTATCGCTTATCACCACATCGTGCGGATGTTTTTTAAGTAATGAAGCTAACAAATAGTGCTCTTTGATAGTCCACCAAGCAATCGTTGGGAATTGATACAACATCTGTAAAACTTGAGAGTCGCTCTTCGAATACTTAATTTTATAGCCTGGAAGATCAAAAAAAGACAACTGTGGAAACTCCTCTTTAAGCAATGTTGTAACTGGCTCCTCACCAGCAATACTCACCGAGTGACCTGCCTCAAGGAGGTGCTTAATAATCGAAATATCTCGCGTTGCATGTCCTAATCCCCAATTTAAAGGGCACACCAGAACTCGTTTTGACTCACCTCTCATGTGAAATTGTTTTAAATTTCAATCTTTTCTTAAATCAAGTTTTGATCGTTAAATATCTCTTCAATAACTATGCTGAAACTTGGGTTTTGATACCCAACAGATTAACTTTTTTAGCAATTTCGTTTAATCGTGTAACACTCACCTTATGGAGCGATTTCACAGGAGTAGCACGATCAATCGTATATAGCATTACTTCGCGAGGATTGATATCCTTAATGATATTCAACCACGCCTCAACTTCATCATCACTCGAATTATCAATTTGAACACCACCGACCTCACCATGCAAGAACATGGTTTGAATTATTGCTTTGGCTCCAAACTCCTTTAATAACATTACTGTTTCGTCAAATCGAAAGCGACTGTTTGGTTTATCTAACAGTGAAACACTTTTCTCGACCCCACCATCAAGTTTTAAAATCGGATTATCGATGCGTTGTAGAGCTTCGAAAATTTCCCGTTTATGCAATTGCGTAGAGTTTGACAATACAGCAATTTTTGCTTCAGGAAAATATCGATCTCTTACCTCAATGGTATCTTCTACAATTGATGCGAAATCTGGATGCACCGTTGGCTCTCCATTTCCGGCAAAGGTAATCACATTTGGGATAACCTTCTGGTCAATAAGTTCTAATGATTTCTCAATCAACCTTCTCTTAACTTCTTCACGAGAAGGAAATGAATCGTTATTCTTATACTCATCATTAAACCCACATTCACAATAAATGCAATCAAAGGTACAAATCTTTCGTTTAATGGGCAGCAAATTTATCCCCAAAGAGATTCCAAGTCGGCGACTCTTTATTGGCCCAAAAATAATCTCATCAAATAAAAATGTACTCTTACTCATTTAAATGAAGTGTTATACCCTTATACTAAATCACATGGCAATATTAACAAAAATGAGTCGATTTCGCCCCATTTTATCTCTTTTCTTTTAATCTACACGATCAATATCATCACTTTACTACATTTCTGATTTAAATCAATTCCCTTACTTTCAAACTCTTTTTTTATCTTTGGAGGTTCGTTACAACTAAAGAAGATATGTTTTTTAAGCAAGTCATTGGACATCAGCAAATTAAAGAGACACTGATTGAATCTGTAAAAAGAGACCAAATCAGTCATGCTCAGCTTTTTGCTGGCAATGAAGGGTATGGTACACTTGCTCTTGCAATTGCTTATGCTCAATATATCCACTGTACTGATAAGCAAGAGAACGACTCGTGCGGCGTATGCCCATCGTGCCGTAAAATGGAAAAACTGTCACATCCCGATCTTCACTTTGTTTTTCCAGTGGTAAAAACTGGAAGTAAGGATGTTGTGAGCGACGATTATATCTCAGAATTCCGGAAATATCTACTCGAAACAAACTACCCATCGGTGGCAGAGTGGAGCAATCGCATGTCGGGCGATGGGAAATCGGGACTTATTTATACGGCCGAAAGCGACTCTATCATTCACAAACTAAGCCTTAAACCGTACGAGAGTGTTCATAAAATCATGATCATTTGGGCTCCCGAAAAGATGCACGATACCTGCTCTAATAAGCTGCTAAAGACTTTAGAAGAGCCATCGCCAAACACCTTAATAATCCTCGTTGCAGCCGATCCAAACGAAATAATAACAACCATACTCTCACGAACACAGCGCATTAAGCTTCTCCCTTTAACCGTCGAGGACATTACCAATGCGCTTATGAGTGAAGCCTATATTCCACGAAGCGAAGCCGAGGTTTACGCCAAACTTGCCAACGGAAGTTACATTAGGGCATTGGAGATGTCGAGTCAAACGGAGGAGAAAAACTATTTTTTCGACTCCTTTTCAACCATTATGCGATTGGCTTACGGCCGTGATATTGCTAAGATGTACGAATGGGTTGAAGGATTTGCTAAAAATTCGCGCGATGTGCAGAAGAACTTTTTGCTCTATAGTTTGTCTATGATACGTGAGAACTTCATTCTCAATTTTCAAGAAAATGATATCGTCTATCTGGCTCCTAAAGAGGATCAGTTTTCACAAAAATTTCATCCATTTGTTAACGAACGTAACGTTTCGGCACTTATGGAGGAGGTTAATTTAGCCTATGCTCATATCGAACAAAATGGAAGTGGTAAAATTGTCCTTTTTGATATGGCACTAAAATTTGCCGCAGTATTAAGAGCTTGATTTATTTATATATATAGAGGAGATTTTAATTCCCTCCTCACAAACAGATTTTTAGATATTTTTATGGAAGAAGAACAATATACCTCAGTAAAACCCGGATGCGCTTCATGTAGCAAAAAAACGGGAAAATTAGATGTTTTCGATTGGTTGTCTGATCTACCAGAGGGCGTAAATACGCCTGATTTGGTAGAAGTTAGATTTAAAAATACACGCAAGCTTTATTATAAAAATGCTACAGGAGGCCGACTAAAACAGGGCGACATCGTGGCAGTTGAAGCAACACCTGGTCACGATATTGGCGAGGTTACCTGCACTGGCGAGATGGTTGTTTTGCAAATGAAAAAGAACAATATCTCCATGCGCAACTATGAGTTTAAGCGAGTATATCGAAAAGCAAAACCGCTCGATTACGAGAAGTGGGACGAAGCTAAAGGTCTTGAGCACGAAACCATGCTCGAAGCTCGCCGAATAGCCGAACGATTGAAATTAGATATGAAAATTGGCGATGTGGAGTACCAAGGCGACAGAACCAAAGCCATATTCTATTACATTGCAGATGAACGCGTTGACTTTCGCGAACTTATAAAAGTACTAGCTGATCGTTTTAAGGTACGTATCGAGATGCGCCAAATTGGTGCACGCCAAGAGGCAGGACGCATTGGCGGTATTGGCCCTTGCGGACGCGAACTTTGTTGCTCTAGCTGGATGACTAATTTCGTGAGTGTTACCACCAATAGTGCTCGCTACCAAGAGATCTCTCTTAACCCACAAAAACTTGCTGGTCAGTGTGGTAAATTAAAGTGCTGTCTAAATTATGAACTCGATGCCTATTTAGATGCGCAACAAGATTTTCCAAAAACCAATATTCCTCTTGAAACCGACGAAGGTACCTTCTATCACTTCAAAACCGATATCTTCAAACGAATCATGTGGTACTCGTCTAGCAAAGATATGCTTGCAAATCTAAAAGCGGTAACAGTTGATAGAGTCAAAGAGGTTATTGCCATCAATAAAAAAGGCAAAAAAGTTCTTGTATTAGCCGAAGAGGATATCTCTAAAAAGATTGCTCCAGAAATTGATTACACCAATGTGGTTGGACAGGATAGTCTTACTCGCTTTGATGAATCTAAACGTCCGAACAACAATAAAAACAACAATAATCGAAATAAAAATAGACGTAACGACAAGGGACGTCCTAATGGAGGAAATAACGGTAGTGCTGAACCAAGAAGCGCAGAAAATAGAGCGCCTCAGGCTGAGCGTCCTGCTCAACCACAACGTCCTCAAGGCGAACGCCTTGCTGCTCCACCAAGAGCACAAGGAGAAGCAAATGCTGCTATCAAGCAAAATCCTGAAAGGGTAAATACCCCTCCAACAGGCGATAGAACTCCAAATGCGAATCGCGAAGGAGCTCCACAAAATCGTCCTAACAACAATCAAAATAGAAATCGTCATAATAGAAATGAGAATCAGCGACGACCAAATAATAGACCAAATAATGGTTCTAATAACAGGCCAAACAATGACTCATCTAATAAACAGAATAAGCCCAATGAATAAATTTGTAGTAGCACTCATTTTTATAACTGCCTTATTGGCAACTGCCTGCGATCCAAAGGGCGTTTTTGATTCGTACGCCACCATCCCAGATAAGGGATGGGATAAAGACTCTATGGCTGTTTTTCATGTGAAGATTAAGGATATCGACAAACATTACCATCTCTCGGTAAATGTTAGAAACGAAGGAGATTATCAGAACCAAAATCTCTTCCTTTTTATCGATGTAAAAGGCCCTAACGGCAAAGGAGAACGAGATACTGTTAACCTAATGTTGGCTGATCAATCGGGACGATGGCTTGGCAAAGGATGGGGTAACTACTATCAATACAGCCAATTATACAAACGAGGCGTTAAATTCCCTGAAAAGGGCGAATACACCTTTATGATTATTCATGGCATGCGAAGTGATGTTATTGAGGGCATTAGAGATATTGGTCTTAGAGTTGAAAAAGCAGATTTTTAATCATCCATTTTTTTAGAAATTATTTAATAAGTGGCAAAGAATAAACTTGAAAGGTTTGCTGAAATGGCAACCTACCCACACGTGTTTCAGCCTGAGTGCGAACATAGTCGTGAGGTTAATTTTGATATGAAAGGCCAATGGGCCACTAAATTCTTTAAAAATCAAAATCCAATTGTATTAGAATTGGGTTGTGGCAAAGGAGAATATACTGTTGGATTGGCAAAACTCTTTCCCAACAAAAACTTTATTGGCGTAGATATCAAAGGAGCTCGCATGCACCGTGGCGCTACCGAATCGTTAGAGCAAGGTCTTAAAAATGTAGCATTTTTACGTACTAAAATTGAGTTAATTCTCTCTTTTTTCGGGGAGAATGAGATCGATGAGATTTGGTTAACATTCCCCGATCCTCAAATGAAAAAGGTGAACAAACGCCTCTCTTCAACCAAATTTATGCAGATGTACGCTCAGTTCGTAAAACCTAATGGGTTGGTACATCTAAAAACCGATAGTAACTTCCTATTTACCTACACTTGCGAGATGGTGAAGTCAAACAACATCACGCCAGAGCTTTGTACTACAGATCTTTACAATACGGGACAAACCGACTCGATCTTGGCTATTCAGACCTTTTATGAGAGTCAATTTTTAGAAAAAGGTATTCCAATTAAATACATCAAATACCCCATCAACAAAAAGGCTGAGTGGATAGAACCTGATGTGGAAATTGAATTTGATAGCTATCGTAGCTTTGGCCGAGGTGCCAAAATGCCACAAAACAGCTAAGTCAAATGACGAATTTCTCATTTGCCGATAATGTTTACGCGGTGGTTGAACTAATCCCATACGGACGAGTTACGACCTACGGAGCAATTGCCAAATATCTAGGAGCTCCGCGCAGCAGTCGTATGGTGGGATGGGCTTTAAATAATTGCCACCACATCTCTCCTCCCCTTCCTGCACATCGAGTGGTTAATAGAAATGGACTACTCACGGGGAAAGCTCATTTTGAGACTTACAACACCATGTGCGAGCGACTCATTTCGGAAGGTATTAAAATTGAAAATGATGCAGTAATAGACATGCCCAAACTATTATGGGATCCGGCAAAAGAATTGCCTCTTAACAACATCAAATAGCTCATATTAATAACCGACCTCACGAACAAAAAGAAGCTAGAATCGTTTAATAAGCAAATATAAAGTACTATGGATTTCTATCCTCAACTCATAATCGATGCCCTTAAGCATGTAAAACACCCCGGAAAAGGGAAAGATATCGTTACGCTCGAAATGGTGGAAGACGATATTAAAATTGATGGTAAAAAAATCACATTTAGTCTGCTTTTCGATAGAGTTAACGACCCTTTTGTTGGCTCAATAAAAAAGGCAGCTGTTCAAGCCATTAAAACGTATGGAGGCGAAGATGCTGAAATCACCGAAAACTCCATTTACGTAAAAATAAAACCTAAAGTAGTAAAAGAGGCAAACTCGGCACTACCCGGGGTTAAAAACATTATTGCAGTGGCTTCTGGTAAAGGAGGTGTGGGTAAATCTACTGTTACCTCAAACTTAGCCGTAGCACTAGCTAATGCAGGTTATTCGGTTGGTTTGCTTGATGCCGACATTTACGGTCCTTCGGTGCCAAAGATGTTTAATACCGAAGATGCACACCCGGTTGTGGAGGTTATTGATGGAAAAAATCGCATCTCCCCAGTAGAACAATACGGTGTTAAAATGCTCTCGATTGGATATTTTGTAAACCAAGAAGATGCCCTCGTATGGCGTGGTGCAATGGCTACAGGAGCGCTTAAGCAACTAATCACTGAGGGTAATTGGGGTGAACTCGACTACTTCCTTATCGATCTACCTCCAGGCACCAGCGATATTCATTTAACGCTTGTGCAAACGCTGCCTATAACCGGTGCTGTAATAGTGAGCACCCCGCAAGCAGTTGCCTTAGCCGATGTTATCAAAGGAATAAGTATGTTTAATGGGAAAGGGGTTAATGTTCCTGTGCTTGGACTTGTTGAGAACATGGCTTACTTTACTCCTGCCGAACTTCCCGAGAATAAGTATTATATTTTTGGGAAAGAGGGATGTAAGAAACTTGCTGCCGAAATAAATGTTCCACTGTTAGGACAACTTCCAATAGTTCAATCTATTTGCGAAGGGGGCGATGATGGTGAACCTGTAGCACTCAATAGCGAATCGGTGATGGGATTAGCCTTTGCCGAATTAGCCGAAAAAGTTGTTAGAGCGGTTGAACACCGAAATGCCACTCTGCCCGAAACAAAAATTGTAGAGATAAAAACCAAGTGATAGAAGAGATGGAGCGAGACTTAAAAGAGGTTATCGAAAGTGCAATTTCACAAATCAGACCCTACCTTCAATCAGATGGAGGCGACATTGAGTTTGTGAGGGTTAGTAACGACCTAAAGGTTTATGTAAAACTTAAAGGAGCGTGTGAAAGTTGTCCTATGAGCCATCAAACCATGAAAAATGGAGTTGAAGCGGCTATTAGAAGAGCGGCTCCAGATATTAAATCTGTAATTGCTGTCTAAATTTCACTCATTAAAGAACACGAATAGAGCAATTTTATTGACTTATCATCGATTAATTTTGCTAAAGCTATTGCATCAAACCTTTTTTTTAATACTTTTGCAACCGCAATGAAGGGTTCCTTAGCCGAGTGGTTAGGCACCGGTCTGCAAAACCGTTTACGGCGGTTCGAGTCCGCCAGGAACCTCACAAATTAAAGCCTCCAAATATGGAGGCTTTTTTGTTTATACGTCATCACAACTCCCATTTTGGGATCAAGTGCAAAAGTAGGTGGAGTTCTATTTTTCTGTGTACTTTAAATTTAAGAGCGGTTCGCCTTCGGCAAACTTTTTAAATATAACGCAAAGATCCGTATAGAAACAGATTAAAAACCTGATCTAAGAGTGTTTAAATTACAAACATTTGCCCCCCTTAGCAATTGGTTTTGCGGAACTTTGCGGTAATTTTGCGTAATAATTCAAACCGAAGCCGTAGGCGAGATAAATAACTCCACCATATTTTACTCACGATCCCTAATATCCACCTTATATTGAGTGTAATTCTTCATAACTAACATAATTCCAAAAATCAGTTGAGATTATTATCTTTGCAAAAAAAATAACAAACTATGTTTCGCCCAATATTCTATACGACAAAACCTCTTAAGCAACTTCTGGTTTTACTTTTCACACTCTTTGCATCATTCATCGTTTTTGCCATTGTAAGCTCCATTGGCATGATTGCGTTTCCTAAAAACCTTAACAATGATACATTCCCAATAGAATTTACTCAATATCTTTTGGTGGTTCAAGGGTTAACAATCATGATACTTCCCTCCATTGTATTCACCTTTTTAACTAACCTGAAACCTTGGGAGTCAATAGGACTACAAAAGATACGTCCACTCAAATGGATATTACTATCGATCGTCATCATTCTATCCGTCCAACCGCTAGTAGAGTGGTTATCAATAGTCAACAGCCAAATGAGTTTACCAGCCTCGATGGCTGGCATTGAAGCTTGGATGCGTGAAGCAGAAATCAAAGCCGCTGAAATTACAGCTGAAATCTTAAAAGGAAATCAACCCAAAAACATCATTGCAAACATCTTCATTATGGCAATCATACCAGCTATTGGAGAGGAATTAATATTTAGAGGTTGTTTTCAAAAGGTACTCGGTCAATGGTGGAAAAATCCACACATAGCTATATTAGTCACTGCTATTTTGTTCAGCGCCATTCACATGCAATTCTTCGGCTTTTTACCTCGTTTTGTTTTGGGTATGGTTTTGGGGTACCTCTTTTATTGGAGTAAAAATATATGGGTATCAATACTTGCCCATTTTATCAACAACGCGCTGGCCGTTTCTATTTATTACTACTACATCATTATCGGTGGAATAGAAAACCCTCTTGCACCTCAAGAGGCTGCTAAAGTGGATTATATTGTATTAACTGCTGGTAGCACCATCTTTGTGGCGTCCATCTTTTTATCCTACAAACTTTATAAAGCAGTTAAAAAGAGACGATTACAAATGGTATAATTCTTTACTTCTCCGAAGATCTTAAAAGATATACAATTCCCAATTCGCTACACTTTTCGCGCTTCTCAGTTGGATCAAAATCAAGATAGTTCTCCTCTATTTCATTCCAAATAGATAAAATAATCTGATCGGCTTGGGCGCGAACCTCAACCATCTTATCGTGGTATTTTTGAGTGGTTACTTGCAGATTTTTGTGATTATTATAACTCTCCACAAATTTTTCGTACTTCACTTTAACTACTGCAATCGATGGATTATAGATGCGCGTGCCTCCCATAGCTCCTCGTTGCTCTTCCCCTTTAATTACTTTATCACCAAACGAGATTAAAAACTGCTCTGAGGTAATCTCTGGAACCGATTTGTCATTCAGCTCAATACCGAACAAAAGACGCACATGGGGTTTAATCTCGTTTCTGATGATACAAAAATTGAGCACTTGTATAAAATGTGAAACGTAAAGACGACATGTTTTAAAGCTCTCGGCCAAAATCTTACCGCAACTTGCCTGTCTATCAAAACTCTGTTTATATTGATTCACAGACTGCTCAAAAAGCGGCAAAAATGCTTGTAGCTCAAGAAACTTTTTTTGCGAAAATGGCAAATTGAAAGGAATACTCTTATTTCCTCGCTCCAAAATAGTGCGAAGAGCTCTTAATCTAGCCTGATCCGTATTCGGTAGTCGTCTGTATGGCATAAGTCAACAATTCAATGGCGTTTTCACAATAATGTAAAATTACGTTATTTTTTTAATTCAAAAATAGCTTTGTTAAAGAATTGAAATCATTCGTCAAAAATAGTTAAAAACAGTTAATGGATTAATCGCTTGTTTCTGTGGATTTATGGTATGATAAGAAATGCCATTCGCAAGTCACAAACAACTCTATTTCAGAGATTAAAATAGTAGAACTACATTTATCAGCTAAATTCAACAAAAAAAGAGGTAGATTCTTGTTGGTCAAAAATCTACCTCTAGAGTTCACTCTATATTTGGAAAATCGAAATATACTCTAATAATCTGAATTAATTATTGTTATCTAAAATATCCAAAATCTTATCCAATTTTGGTGTCAAGATAATCTCAGTACGTCTATTTTTCTGACGTGCTTCGGGTGATTTAGCATTTACTAATGGCAAAAACTCACCTCTTCCAGCTGCTGTGATTCTTCTTGGATCGATAGCCTTATTTGAAAGCAAAATTCGAGAGACAGAGGTTGCTCTTTTAGCACTTAAATCCCAATTATCGATCAGCTTTCCTGTTCCCTGATATGGCACATCATCGGTATGACCTTCTACCAAAATATTTATATCCTTGTTCTTTGCCAATACGGCCGACAAACGGTTAAGTGCTGTTACCCCCTGTGCTCCAACCTCATAACTTCCCGAGCCAAATAAAAGTTTCTCCTCAAGCGATACATAAACTTTACCATTTTTGGTATGTACTTTTAATTCATCCGTGCCAAAGCCGGTTAATGCATTAGAAACTAAATTTTTAAGCTCATTCATGGCCGAATCTTTGCTTGCCAAAATTCGCTCAAGCTCTACGAGGCGCTTGTTACGTAACTCCAGCTCCTTTTGAGTAGCCTCAAGTTCAGCTATAGCATTTCTTAGTGAATCAGACTTTGCTCCCAAATTGCGTTCGCTATATCGAAGGGCATCTTCACGTTTTTGTAACTGATCTTGTACTAATTGCAAATGCGAAAGGAGCTTACTGGTCTCTGCATCGCCACTACCATTTTGGTACTGCACAAGCAAATCTTCATACTGTTTAGACAAATCCTCCACTCTTTTTTGAGTTTCAGCCAACTCGGCACCTTGTGCAATTGAGTCTTGACGCATCTCTTGTAACATACGAGTTAACCGCTGAACCATTGATTTCAACTCAGTGTTTTGAGTCGTTTGTTTAATATTCTCTTTGGTTAAGTCACTTGTGAGAGTTTCTAACTCGTTATTCTTCTTCTTAAGAGAATTAAATTGACGAACGGGAACACAACTAAAAGCAACTAAAGCAATAAGAACTATTGAGAGAAGTTTCTTCATACGATAATGATCTTTAATAATTTAAAGGCTAAAAATAGAAGTATTAAATAGAATATCTACTATATTGATGAAAAATTTCAACTCCCTATCAGCAAAATGCCAATTGCTGTTTACAAACAAATAGCGCCATAAATAACGAAAGTTTCCTAATTATACGTTCCTAAAAAAGCTCAATTCAATCTTAGTTTTATATATTTGCAAAAAAACAGAGTGCACGAATGAATCAAGAAGCTTTCCAACTTCTAAATAAAATAGATTATCCTGCCGATTTACGCCAACTACCACCCGAAAAGCTGGAGGAGGTTTGTAGCGAGTTAAGAGAGTTTATTATTGATGCCGTTTCCTGTAATCCGGGGCACTTTGGCGCGAGCCTTGGCGTTGTTGAGCTCACTGTTGCACTTCACTATGTTTTTAAAACGCCACACGATAAACTCATTTGGGATGTTGGTCACCAAGCCTATGGACACAAAATTCTTACTGGCCGCAGAAAACAATTTCACACCAATAGAAAGTACAAAGGATTAAGTGGATTTCCTCAAATTGAAGAGAGCGAGTATGATTCGTTTGGAGTAGGACACTCCTCAACATCTATCTCGGCTGCTCTTGGGATGGCTATTGCTGCTCAAACACGTGGCGAAGAGCGCAATGTTGTTGCAATTATTGGAGATGGCTCCATGACTGGAGGCGAAGCTTTTGAAGGGCTAAATAACCTAAGTGCCACGCAAGCCAATGTGCTTATAGTACTTAACGACAACAATATGGCCATCGATCCAAACATTGGTGGTCTGAGCGATTATCTTGTGGATATTGCCACTTCTCGCACCTACAATAAAATTCGTCAGGAGGCCATTAACACGTTCGACAAACTTAAAATTACAGGCCCGCGATCTAAAGATATGATGGTAAAGGTAAATAATGCCATCAAATCAATTTTAGCAAAACAGTCTAACATCTTTGAAGGTCTTAATATTAGATATTTTGGGCCTGTAGATGGCCATGATATAGAGAGATTAACACAAGTTTTACAAGACTTAAAAAACATCCCAGGTCCTAAAGTTCTTCACTGTATTACCAAAAAAGGCAAAGGATTTAAATTGGCCGAGCAAAATCAAACAGAATGGCATGCCACTGGGGTTAATTTTGATAAAAACACGGGAGAAAAATTCTTTACAGAGCAAGAGCTAAAACCGAAACCACCCAAATATCAAGATGTATTTGGTCATTCGCTTCTAGAGTTGGCTAAAGAGAATGATAAAATAATGGGTATTACACCTGCTATGCCAAGTGGTTGCTCTCTCAACATCATGATGGAAGCGATGCCGCATCGTGCTTTTGATGTGGGTATTGCCGAACAACATGCGGTAACATTTGCAGCAGGCCTCGCAATTTCGGGCATGGTGCCTTTTTGCAATATCTACTCCACCTTTTTACAACGCGGATACGACCAAGTAATTCACGATGTAGCACTTCAAAAGCTCAACGTCGTGCTCTGCTTAGACAGAGGCGGATTGGTTGGCGCAGATGGCGCCACACACCATGGAGCCTACGATTTGGCCTTCTTACGATGCATTCCAAATCTCATCATCTCTGCCCCAATGGACGAGGTAGAATTGCGAAATTTGATGTACACTGCGCAACTACCTAACAAAGGGCCTTTTACCATCAGATATCCAAGAGGTAATGGATTTAATTTCAACTGGCGTCAACCGTTTGAAGAGATTGAAGTAGGCAAAGGTCGATGTATTAAAAGTGGCGATGAGCTAGCATTAATTTCTATCGGAACCATTGGTCACAAAGCTCAATTAGCTGCGATTGAAATGGCTAGAGAAGGTATTTCTATTGCTCACTATGACATGCGCTTCTTAAAACCAATTGACAAAGCATTACTCCACGAAATTCTATCTAAATTCAAAAACATCATTACCATCGAAGATGGAACCATCGTAGGCGGTTTAGGGAGTGCAGTGCTGGAGTTTGCTGCCGATCACGGATATTCACCTAAAGTAAATCGATTAGGTATTCCAGACAGGTTTGTAGATCATGGCACACAATCAGAACTTCTGAGAGAGTGCGAATACGATAAAGCAGGTATAGTTAAAGCCATAAAAAAAATGCTCAACATAACAGTTTAATTAAAAATAGATCTATTGAATAAAGGGTTAGTCATAAAATCAACTGGTAGCAATTACGAAGTAGAGAGCGAAGATGGCACAATTATCAATTGCTCTATAAAAGGTAAATTTCGCACCAAAGAGATTCGAACCACCAATCCAATCTCGGTTGGCGATAGGGTGCTGTACGACTTTGACCCAAAGATTGGTGGAGCTGTTATTTTTGAAATTGAAAAACGTCAAAACTATATTATTCGTAAAGCGTCAAACCTTTCAAAAGAGAGCCAAATCATTGCCGCAAACGTCGATCAGGTAATTTTAGTTGCCACCATTGCTAGTCCAGTTACCACAACAACCTTTATCGACCGAGTTTTGGCAACAGCCGAATCGTTTAGGATTCCAACCATTATTGCTTTTAACAAATGTGACATTCATACCGCTGCAGATCAGGAGCGACTAGCCGAACTTATAGAGATCTACACATCTATAGGATACACGGCTTTTGAAATCTCAGTTAAGCAAAATGTTAATATCGAACAATTAAAATCACTTCTTAAAGACAAAATAACACTTATAACAGGCCATTCAGGTGTTGGAAAATCATCTCTTATAAATAGTTTAGAGCCACATCTAAACCTAAAAACCAACAGCGTTTCGGATGCTCATGATACGGGTAAGCACACTACTACTTTTGCCGAAATGCACCATCTATCGATGGGAGGATATATCATAGACTCACCAGGCGTGAGAGGATTTGGTGTTATTGAGATTGAAAAAAATGAAGCTTCGCACTATTTTAAAGAGATATTCGAAATAGGCCAAAGCTGCCAGTTTAACAACTGTGTGCACATGAACGAACCCAAATGTGCCGTTAAAACAGCTGTTGAGGATGGCATTATTGCATATTCAAGATATAATAGTTACATTAGTATCTTGTGCGGGAGTGAGGAGAAATATCGTTAGCCATCTCTTGTCATTTTTTAATTCAAAAAGTGTCTGATGAAGCGATTATATTCCTATTTGATAATATTTTTACTCCTACTAGTTGGCCTCAACTTTTGGCTAACCTACTATATTCAGCAAAAACACACCGTTAAGATTGAAGAGCGCTTAGAGATTAGTAACAAATGGGCTTCTAACTCATTGATTCTCTTTTTTAAGGATATGATCTCCAATAGTTATCTTCTTACAAATGATCTTGACACAACGCACTTTACGCTCAAAGATGGCAAATATCGCAACTTAGATAATGGAATAAACACCATCTTCTCACGTCAAAACTACCATCTAAAAAGCATTAAAATATATGATTTAGAGGGTAATTTCAAAGAGATAACCCGACATCCAAAAACAAATGTCATCATTTCTCGATACGGCAATGAGAGTAATAAAAGGATTAAACACGAACAGCTAATACTTAATAACGACTCAACAACTATCTTAAAAGTACCCTTTAAAAATGATCGTTCCTTAAGTCATATCGAATACACTTTCAACCTAACAGACATTGTAACACTACTAGATGTTAGATGCAAACGAGATGAACACTTTAGCCTAACAATCGTTTCGGAAGATGGACAAATTCTCTTCACTGGCGAAAAAATAGACCGATTTGAACAAGCCGAACTCGACCGAATCGAAGCGCTCTTTAAAGTAACAAAAGGGACCAAAGTAATCTCGGTACCCGCCAATGATAAGAAATTTCTCTCTGGAATTGAAAAGCTCTCACTTATTGGAACTACCTTCTATTTAGCCAACTCAATCCCACTGGATGTGGTTCAAGATGAACTATTTAAATATCATCTTCCAATTTGGACTTACTCAATTGTGTTGATTCTTATGGCTGGGCTTCTCTTTTACATATACCGCCGAGAAGAGAAAAAGAGAGCTCTTATGATTCACTCCTCGGAGGAGGCATTTAAACGTGTTTTGCACCTACTACCAGTAGCCATGATGGTGTGCGGAGAGGATAGCAGAGTTCGAATAGTGAATAAAGCGGCTCTTTCGCTCCTCGAATTCGACCTAGAAGACCACCTGATTGGAGAAAAATACAGTACTTCAAATATCTTTAGAAAAAAAATTAGCGCAGAAGAGTGCGAAAGAGCTGGATCGTCATCAAAGATCATCTACCACAACAGTAAAGGTGAAGAGATTATTGTACACATCGAAAATCTCCCATTCTTTATCCAAAATGAGAAGTGGAACATTATCGTTTTCATAGAGTATCAAAAGCTTAACGATGGTAATGAGGTTATTCTCGAATCGCAATTAGCAAAGAATGCTTTTGTAGCAAACATTAGTCACGAACTTCGCACCCCCTTAAATGGAATCATTGGAATGTCTGAGCTCTTAATGGACAGCCAAACGATTCCCGACGAAGAGGTTGATTTACTACGAATTATCAACCGATCGGCTTCGACTCTATTGGCGCTAATAAACGACATTTTAGACTTTTCAAAAATTGAAGCAGGCAAATTAGAGATCGAATCACTCCCCATCGACCTAAATCTTGAAATTGAAGATACGGTTAAATCATTTCTGCCAAAAATAAAGGAGAAAAAATTAGAATTCAGCTACCTAAGAGAGACAAAACTTCCTATCGACTTTTTAGGTGATCCTATACGACTAAGACAGATATTAAACAATCTTTTCAGCAATGCCATTAAGTTTACAATGGAGGGAAAAATTGTCTTAAAAATTTCCGAAGATCAACTTTTAAACGGAAACCCAGCACTCCATTTTGCACTCATCGATACAGGTATAGGTATTGATGCCGAGAAAATTAATCTCATCTTTAACCCCTTTTATCAGGTGGACGAAACAACCACTCGTCAATATGGCGGTACTGGTCTGGGCACCTCTATCACCAAGCAACTTGTAAATATGATGGGGGGCTCCATTTGGGCAGTGAGTCCGTCAACTCTCTCAACAAGCTCCAAATTCAAAGGAACCGAATTTCACTTCACTTTACCACTTCAAACCAAAAGTATTCACAAAAACATCAATCTCGAACGAATCACTGAGCTCTCAAAAATCAAGGCGGCAGTAATCTCCGATGAGGAGCATCATATTAAAGATATCTGTAATAATTTAAGCGCACTAGGTGTGAAACCACAGTTCATGTCGCCCACGCAAGAGAGCGTTGATATCTTAAGAAGTCAACATAAATATCAACTCATCATCATCGACCATCGCGTGGATCTAAACGGCCTCGATTTCCTGCAAGCACTTCACGATCATCACATTACAAACAACTATCTAATAGCTCTGCAGAGCTCTGATAACGCTCCAATGAACATGAATTATGCTAAAAAAATTGGTGCCGACATCTACTTATTAAAACCCGTTAAGTTGCATGTTTTACATAGTTTCCTAATCAAACGCTTTCCCTATCTTAAAAACAAAACCATCATACAAAGCCATCAAACGCTCGAAGATTTATCCATTCTTATTGCCGAAGACAACAAGCTAAACCAACGGGTTATTCAAAGTCTATTTAGTAAGATAGGATGCAAAATAACAATAGTTGAGAACGGTGTTGAGGCTATTAATGAGATCGAAAAAGAGAGATTCGATCTCATATTCTTAGATATCTATATGCCCGAACTTGATGGCATTGCCACAACCATTCAACTCAGGTCAAATTGTTGCAAAACACCTATAATTGCAATGACTGCTGCGCTTGAAAAAGGGACAAAAGATAGAGCCTTTGCTGCTGGAATCAACGACTACATTACCAAGCCTGTAAAGCTCGACGATTTGAAGAGGGTTATCATCAAATGGTGCATTGAGAAATAAACCATTCTCAATTAAATAGAATCGCTATTTTTACGTTCTATCAATAAAACTAACAAAAGAGATAGGATGAAATCAAGTGGAATTACACATAAGAACAATCGACTCATCAAAAACACGCTTCTACTTGTTGCTATAGGAATAGGAATCACCTCCATTATCTACACAAAAACATTGGTTGACACCTTAAAAAGCGAAGAACTCAAAAAAGTACAACTTTGGGCAGATGCAACAAAAGAGCTCTCCTCGGCCGAGAGTCCAACACTAAACTTAACGCTTGCTGTTATCAGTAACAACACCACCGTGCCTGTCATTCTCGTTGATAAGCACGATACGATTCTGTACCATCGCAACATTAAACTTCCAGAAAAAAATCAAAGTGCCTTTCTAGCAAAAATATTGAAGGAGATGAAAGATCACTCCGACTCAATCGTTATAGAACTAGGAAATAACGACCATCAGATTTTATACTACAAAGAGTCCTCTATTATCACCAAGTTAACCTATTTTACTATCATACAACTCTGTGTGATGATAGCCTTTATGGGTGCGGCTTACATTGCATTTAACCGTGCGCGCAATGCCGAACAGAATAAAGTGTGGGTAGGACTCTCTAAAGAGACCGCACACCAACTTGGCACACCAACATCGTCGCTATTAGGTTGGGTAGGACTACTCAAACTTAAAAACATTGAACCCGAGATCGTAACCGAAATCGAAAAAGATGTAGCCCACCTAGAGCGTGTAACCGACCGATTCTCTAAAATTGGTGCAGTTCCCGAACTCAAAGAGCACGATGTAACTAAAATAATTAATAGTGTTATTGCCTATCTAAAAGGACGAACCTCTTCACAAATTGAGTTCGAACTTAAAAGCAAAAAAAGCGATCTATTAACGGTAGCAAATGTAAACCCCACACTACTTGAATGGGTACTTGAAAACATCAGTAAAAACGGCATCGATGCCATGGAAGGGAGTGGAAAACTCACTTACCACATCTCTAAAGCAGGAAATTACCTAAATATTGACATCTCCGATAATGGCAAAGGAATCATGAAGAAAAATTTCAAAGCTATCTTCACTCCAGGCTTTACAACAAAAAAAAGGGGCTGGGGTTTAGGACTCTCGCTTAGCAAACGAATAATTGAAGAGTATCATAAAGGTAAGCTTTTTGTAAAAGAGTCTGAAATTGGC
>RRZU011013067.1_pt1 | contig 19188 bp, 19 predicted proteins | sample 2165561 | NCBI WGS metagenome assembly RRZU01 (sample SAMN10456909, study PRJNA506462) | wastewater metagenome | isolation source: wastewater sludge | place: USA: Moscow, Idaho | reverse complement strand
GTTCGTAATACCAAACTTCTTTGGTTTTTTCGCCTTTGGTAAAAAATAAAAGATTGGTAGCTACTGTAGCATACGGTTGAAATACAGAATTGGGCAATCTGATAATGGTGTGCAAGTTGCAATCTTCTAATAATTTTTGGCGGATACGCTGTTTTACACCATCACCAGTAAGAGAACCATCTGGTAAAACGATACCCGCTCTACCTCCCATTTTCAGTAAATGAATCATCAAAATCAGAAATAAATCTGCACTTTCTTTGGTTCTGTACGTTTGTGGAAAATTATTTTCATTATTATTAGAAACAATTCCACCAAAAGGCGGATTTGCCAAAATAGCATCTACTCTGTGTTTCTCGGTAAAATTAGACAAAGGTTGATCTAGTGCATCTCCAAAACGAATGTTGGGAACTTCTATATCATGCAAAATTAAATTGGTAGTAGCTAAAAGATAAGGCAAAGGTTTGTATTCCCAACCCATAATATTTTCGGCAATACTTTTTCTATCTTCTACATTATTGGCTTGATTTTTTAGAATTTCGATGGCTGAAGTAAGATATCCTCCAGTTCCACATGCTGGATCCAATATTTTCTCTCCTAGTTTTGGAGCAATCATTTCGGTTATAAAACCTGTAATAGCTCTCGGTGTGTAGAATTCTCCACTTTTACCTGCACTTTGCAGTTCTTTGAGCATGGTTTCGTAGAGTTCTCCAAAAGCGTGTCTGTCTTTAGCAACGTTGAAATCTATTTCGTTCAGCTTATTGATGACTTGTCTTATGAGTGTTCCACTTTTCATATAGTTGTGGTTTCCCTCAAAAACTTCTCTTACTAAAATGGCTCTTTTACTGCTTGTGTCATTATTAATTCCGATTTTCAAATTTCGAAGTGTAGGAATTAATGTTCTATCTACAAATTCTAAAAGCTCTTCTCCTGTCATTCCTTCATCATCTTTAGCCCAATTTTCCCAGTGTAGTTCTTTAGGAATAGGACTTACGTAATCATCTACCAACGTTTCTAGTTCTACATCTTTATCTGAAAATATTTTAAGAAAAAGCATCCAACCTAATTGTTCAATGCGTTGTGCATCGCCATTTAGCCCGATGTCTTGTCTCATAATATTCCTGATGGAATCTAGTACTCCTTTTATATTTGCCATTATAGTTTTACTTGTTTTAATATATTTTCAACTTCATTCACTAATTCATCTTCGTTGATATCAAAAAAATTAATTTTTCTTTTGATGATATCGTAACCTCTAGTATTTTCTTTTAAAGAATTATTTTTACAAATTTCAAGTTGATTCAAAAATTGGTAATATTTTTCGTTACTTCTTACAAAAATATCCATTGCATAAAAATTATAATCAATCCATAAATCTACTCCCACAATATAATCATCAAATTTAAAATCATGAACAATTACATTTCTTTGGTATATCCATTTTTTATAAAAATTTGGGTTTTCAAACTCAATTCTTTGAGAAATTTTATTTACAGTTCCAATAAGTAAATTTTTTAATTTATTTTTTTCTGTTTCTATTTCATTAATAATTTCTTGATTAGAAATTAAAAACTTAAACATTTCTTTATTTACATCTGTCATTTTGTAATGATTTTCAATGGTTTTTATAAAATCTAAAAGATAAATTATGTAGGTATTATTCCCTTCTATTGAATAATGTCCTAGATTGGATTTTAACCGATTAAAAAATTGTTCGTAAGTAATGCTTACAAAACGTCCTGTAACATTTTCTTTTTTAAGTGAAAGAACAATGTGGTAATTTTTTTGATTGGGGAACTTTTTATTGATTTCAGATTCGTAAATGGCTAAGTCATTATGCAACCAATGGAAAATTTTATTTTCTATGCTTACACAAAAATCATTACAATCTATTACTAAATCTATTCTTTTAAGATCTTTTATACCATATTCTCTATGAACTTCTTTTGTGTAAATTTCTCCAAAACCATAATCAGATTCAGGAATACACTGCAATAGAGATTTTATTGCTAAATCTTTTAAACCATGTTTCTGTTGAGTGTCAAAATAAAAGCTTAAAATGTTACTACATACGTTTTCAAAATGAGGATAGCCAGATAATTCCATAAAGGTTACGAACGTATCTTCCATTTTATCAAGCTTGTTAAATTCTGTGAAAAGCTTTTGATATTTTAGAAATTCTGCTTCCATTAGTGTCCTGATCTACCTAAAATTGGTCTATAATGATAATGTAAAGAAGATTCTATAAGTTCCAAAATTTCATTTTTATCAAAACCATCTTCCAAACTCGCAAAATTAAATGGTAAATAGTACAATTCCAATTTTACTTTCATAAGATTTTCATCTTCTAGCCACGTTTTTAATTGTAAAGAATAAGTACTTGCAGATGATAAACCTAGATGATCTTTCAAGCGTTTATGAAATCCAGTGCTTGATTTACCTATGTATAATATTTTATTTTCCACGCCATTAATTTCTACATTCTCTGAATTAACTTTTGGATATTTTACAGAATTCTTCTTTGATTTCTTTTTTTGAATGATTTTACAAATATTTTTTGATGCTATTATATCATTTGAAATTTTAAAAAAGTAAAGTACATCTTTTTTATCTGTTGCAAAATCAAGATTACAATTTTCTTGCTGCTGATAATGAAAATCTATTTTCTCAAAATTAGTATTTGAAGAATACTCTTTCATTTTTGAAAGTTTCTTGATGAGCTCGGCAATATAATTTTCTGCTAAACTTGCTAAATCTACTTTCATTAATTCTTCATTTTATATAAATTTTCAATCTTCCCTTCTAGAATTTCATCATATTTTTCGTACCATTCAAAAGTTTCATAATCTTTTATTTTCCATTTTCCGTTTTTATATTCATAACCATAAGCAATGCTTTCAGAATATTCTTCATCAAAGTCTTTATTAGCAGAATCTAGAAGACTAATTAAAAGTCTGTCTTTATTTTGTGGTTGATATTCAAAATCAAAGCAATTATTTTTATTCAAAAGAGCTAATAGAATATCTTTATTTCTAATTTCCTCCAAAGTAATTATTCTAGGAAGAAGAATTTCCCCAACCATCAATTCATTCTTGTCTTTATTAAAACAATAAAGCACCCAATAATTTTCTAATTCTTCAGCATTAGAGCAAGTACAAAGTTTTAATTCATCAGAAATCTCACACATATTAAGCTTCTATTTTATATAATTCTACTTCTAATTCTTTAATTGCCTTTAGGTAATTTTCTTTATTACCAAACTTATTAATAATTTCCATAGGAGAACCGTAATCAGCCAATGGTTTTACTTTCAAAACTTCTAAACTTTCTAAATTTGTAACTCCTTCATCAGTATATTTATCTAAAAGAGTTTCTAATACTCTACGAGCTTGTTCACCATATTTTGTAAAATAATTTCGTTTTTTTACATTATTAGCTCGTTCTTTTCTCGTTAAAGGTGGTTGATCAAAAGCAACATGACAAATTAAATCAAACAAATCTACATCTCTATCTACTGCTTCTTGCAAAGCTTCTATCATCACACCTTCTTCTTGTAATTCTTTGATTATTACTTCTTTTTTTTCTGCATTATTCCATTTTTGTAGAAAATCATCTAATGAAGCAAATTGTCCTTTAATAATTTCTTTGGTATGATCCTTTAAGCTTGTAGTAATAGGTTTACCATTATTATCAAAATACATTTCTCTACTTATTAATACAGAAACATCAATGCCATTTACATAGATTTTTTTTCTATAATTTTCTCTATCTTCATTTACTTGTGGTTTTCTTACATCTGGTTTTACAAAATCTATTTTTTCACCATCATTGTCAGTTATGGTAGTGTCGTCAGTTTCTTCTTCATCAATAATAGTTATAAGATCAGTATCTTGTGAGACCGGTTTTATTCTTATTGGGTCTCCATCAAATTCTTTATCCGCAAATAAATCGGTAACATTTCTAAAATCAAGAATAGTAAAATAAAGTTTATTAAAATCTTCATTAATTCTAGTTCCTCTACCCACAATTTGTTTAAACTTGGTCATTGATTTTATTTCACTATCCAAAACAATTAGTTTACAAGTTTGTGCATCTACACCAGTTGTCATCAATTCTGAAGTTGTAGCAATCACAGGAAATTTTTCTTCGGGATTGATGAAATTATCCAACTCTCTTTTTCCTTCTTCATTATCACCAGTTATTTGCATTACATATTTATCGTTTTGAATAGCAATATCAGAATTATGAGAAATTAAAGCCGATCTCATTCTTTCTGCATGGTCTATATCATTACAAAAAACTATGGTTTTAGCATATCTGTCATACCCTTTGAGAAATTCAGAAACTTTTTTTGCAACGATATTTGTTCTTTCATCGATTACTAAATTTCTATCAAAATCTTTTCTGTTATAGATTCTATCTTCTACTTCTTGTCCGTCTTTATCTTTTTTTCCAACATCTGGTCTCCAACCTTCTACGTCCACATTTAGATTTACTCTGATTACTCTATAAGGTGCTAAAAAACCGTCATCAATACCTTGTTTTAAAGAATAAGTGTAAATTGGCTCCCCAAAATATTCAATATTAGAAACATCTTTGGTTTCTTTTGGTGTTGCGGTAAGTCCTATATGAGTTGCTTTGTTGAAATAATTTAGAATTTCTCTCCAAGCACTATCTTCTTTTGCACTTCCTCTGTGACACTCGTCAATAACAATTAAATCAAAAAAATCTTTAGAAAATTTTTTATAAGCATTTGCGTCTTCATCTGAACCAGAAAGTCCTTGGTACAATGCTAAATAGACTTCATAACTTTTATCAATTTTTCTGTTTTTGATAACGGTCATTTTATCTTTAAAATGCTTAAAATCCCCTCTTTTAGTTTGGTCTATTAGTGCATTTCTATCAGCAAGAAATAGTATTCTTTTTTTTGCACCACTTTTCCATAACCTATGTATAATTTGAAATGCAGTATAAGTTTTACCTGTACCTGTTGCCATTACAAGCAATAGTCTATCCTTACCACTAGCAACTGCTTCTACTGTTCTATTGATAGCAATTTGTTGATAATATCTAGGTGCTCTTCCGCTAGAATCAAAATAATAATCTTGTTCTATAATTTTATTAACTTCGGGTGTAGAAAAGCCCTTAAAAATTTTATACTTATTCCATAGTTCTTCAGGAGAAGGAAAGTCATTTAATGCAATTTCAGTTTCTAAATTTTCATTATTTGAAGTTTTATCGTGAAAAAGAAAACCGTCTCCGTTGCTACTAAAAACAAACGGAATATCTAATGTATTAGCATAATCTAAAGCTTGTTGAATTCCAGAACGTACAGAATGATTATTATCTTTAGCTTCAATAATCGCAATAGGGATATTTGTTTTATAATAAAGAATATAATCAGCTCTCTTTCTTTTTCCTCTTGCCGTGAGTTTTCCTCGCACATAAATTCTTCCATTGGTAAAACCTACTTCTTCTAATATTTGTAAATTTTTGTCCCAACCTGCTTTTTCTAATGCAGGGGTTATGTACTTGGTGCAGATATCTCTTTCTGAAAGTGTAGATTTATTGAGCATCAGGTTATAATTTCTTTCAAAGATAATAAAAAATCACATTTAACATACATTACAGTGAAGCAAAAAGATTGTATTAAATGGTTTATTAAAAAAATAATTTTAAAAATCTCAATAAAAAAAACTGACTAAAGAAAGCCAGCTTTATTGAAATTAATATCTTTTACAAGAGATTAAAATAACAAAAATGTAATTATTTTTTGAATTTATCGAAAATTCATCTTGCTTTTATTCCCAAAACAGCAACCAGCATGACTGCAAAATCACCAATATCTTTTCTGTCGTCTCCTAATTTGGTTCTCCAAGTGTAATCTTCTCCATTCTGCTTCATATTCCTTGCCAAAGCATCACAAGAACTGATAAAAGAATTGTGAGAAATTGTTCTTGATTTATCAATTTCAGCGAGGTCGTCTTTGTCAGCCAAAAACCAATCTACTCTTAATTTTGAATATTGTATAGCATTTTTCAAAAGAGATTTTACCAATGTTTGAAATTTGGAATTTTTAAATTGGTCATAGATTTGTGAAGCTTCATTTACTTCCATAACTATTCAAATTCTTAAGTTGAAAATTTTAAAAATGATTAAAACTTTAAAAAGAAAATTTTGCTTAAAATTATTCTTTAATGGTGTTTTAGTAATTATTATTCTTCATAAATATCAAATATTTTCAGTTCTTTAAAATATTTTGAAAAAACAGAGTATCTTTCATTATTATATTCTTTTTCAGAAATTGTTGGTTTTAAATACATTAAAAATTTGTGCTCTTCAGTGTATTTTAGAAACTCATCTTCAAATTCATTTTTTAAATCTTCAAAAGCTTCATTAGGATCTTTACTTCCAAGAGGTTTTAACCCTAATACTGCAAATTCCAGTGATATTGACCACCTAATTTCAATTTAAAGTGACCACCCAATTTCGGTTTAAAGTGACCACCTTATTTCGGAGCAAATTGACCACCCCTTTTTTCCTTCAAAAACTACTTTTTTTTCATGCGTTTTTTTGTTGTTAAACTTGTTGATTCAAATGTAATAAAAATTAGTAATTTTTGCTGTTTCTTTTTTTTCGCATTGATTCTCCTTGAAGCTCAATTCGGTGAGATTGATGGATAAGTCGGTCTAAAATAGCATCTGCAATGGTTTTTTCACCAATAATGTCATACCAACCTTGAACTGGGATTTGCGAGGTTACAATGATAGAACCGTTGTTGTGACGGTCTTCTATGATTTCTAAAAGGGTAATTCGGTTCTGGCTGTCCAACGCTTGGAGTCCAAAATCATCCAAAATAAGTACATCTTGGCGCCCAATTTTGGTGAGTTCTCGTAGATAAGAACCGTCTGCTTTTGCCATTTTTAATTTTGCAAAAAGCTTCGAAGTATTGAAGTAATTTACCTTATAACCCTCTATACATGCTTGATAGCCCAATGCTGTTCCTAGATAACTTTTACCAACACCCGTGCTTCCTGTGATGAGGATGTTTTCGTTTTTTTCTACAAATTCGCATTCCGAGAGTCTCAATACAAGATTGCGATCCAGATTTCGGGACGTATCAAAATTTAAGGTTTCAATGCTGGATTGGTAATGGAATTTGGCATTTTTGATGCTTCTTTCAATGCGCCTATTGTGCCTTTCGTCCCATTCTGCATCAATGAGCATTGACACCAATTGATCCAGCGTGTAATGGTCGGTTTTACCACTTTCAATAGCGGTTTTAAAGGCGTTGTGCATACCGTGAAGCGTCATTTGCTTCATTTTGGTAAGGGTGTTTTCGTTCATAATTTTAAAATTTAATGGTTGATAATTGATAATTTTGCTAAACTTCTAACTTCTAGTTGTAATACTGTTTTCCACGAATGTTACTGTGCTCAGGAAGTTCTTGTGGAATTGGGTTTTCTTCTTGATTTTGGTCGTAATCTAAACCGTTTTCTAGTATTTTTTGAATGGATTTAAAACTGTAGGTCTCAAACTCTAAACCTCGTTTGCAAGCTTTGACGAGGCGCACTTTTCCTACTTTTTTTTCAAAATTTAAAATCCCTAAACAGCTTTTGTAGGCTTGTTCTGGATGGTTTCTGCTCTCGATGATATGCAGAATGTATTCTCCAACTGCTGTGTCAATGCTTTTCGCCCAATCCATGAAGCGTTCTGCACTCCATTCTGCTACAAAACGGTGCGTGCTTGCCAAATGTTCCGAAGTGGTGGTATATACGTAAGGTTTGTAATTGCGCTTGTGTAGTGCAATTCTGTTATATTTGTAATAAATTTCTACCGTAGAACTGGTGTACAATAGTTTTACTTTTTTCTTGATATAAGGATATGGAACACTGTAATAGTTCTTATCACGGCTTAAATGAACATGTCCGTTCTGCATTACCGTGGCAAAGGATTGGTATTTGATTTCAAAATAAGTAGCAGGAAGCGGTCGTAAGGTGGGCTTTTCATCTTCCAAAAAAAGATCCCTGCGAGAATAAGGGCGAGCGGTGAGTTTTCGACCATTATGGGCTTCTAGCAATTCATTTATTGCTTGGTTAATTTCTTCCAAGCTATAAAATGAAGCATCTTTCAAATTAGCATAAATTCTTCGGTACAAAATCTTCACAGCGCCTTCTACCAATGATTTGTCTCTCGGTTTGTAGGCTCTGGTTGGTAAAATGGTGGTGTCGTAATGTTCGGCTAAATCGGCTAACGTTTCGTTAATGGTAGGCTCGAAACGACTACTTTTAATGACGGCAGATTTTAAATTATCGGGAACTATTGCAGCTGGAACGCCCTGAAAATAACGCATTGCTCGTTCTACAGAACGTACAAAATCTTCCTTCTGTTGGCTCAGCGTGGCTTCCGCATACGTGTATTGACTTCCGCCTAATAGGGCTACAAAAAATTGTACTTCTTGGGATTCTCCATTCGTTTTGTCAATGATGGAAAGGGTTTTTCCTGCATAATCTACATACATTTTATCCCCACATTTGTGTTGCATATGCATCACTGGATTTACCCGATTGCTCCATATTCGGTAATGATGGCGGAACTGTGAGCTTTTGAAACCATCGGAATACAGCGCAATGTACGCTTCCCATAAATGATGAATGGTAACGCCTACTTTCTTCAGATCTCTTTCCATTTTTGGAAAATAATCATACAACACCTGTAGTTTGGGACTAACCGCATCTTCTTTGCCTTGTGAAAAAAGTAATTCCAACTCCGAATCGCTCTTTGATAAAATTTCTTCTTTCGTTTTTCCTGATGCTTCAAATAACGAGATATACTTCTTTACGGTGTTTCTAGATAGGGATAAATAGGTGCTTATAAACAACTTACTGTTCCCTTTGCTGTACAATTTAATGACTTTTCTTATTTTACTCATGTCTGTTAGGGTGTTTGCCATAATTCGTTATTTTTTTAACGAATGTATGGGACAAACGACATGAAAAAAAATAGTGGTTTTTAGACCTATTTCCAACCTCAAAATCAGGTGGTCAATTTAATCCGAAATGAGCTGCTCACTTTGCTCCGAAAATGGTGGTCATTTTAAACCGAAATATGGTGGTCATTTTGACCGTTTTTTCCACTTCACATTTAAAAACAAAAGGAGTCTTATTTTTGACTATAAGTTTATAGCCTATAAATCCTGCATATAATGTTGAAAGAACTAAAATAAGAAATAGAATTTTTTTCATGGATATATTTTATTTTTTGTTTTTTTACGATTTATTCCAAGTTCTGTAATGATTAAGAACTTCTTCATCACTCCAAAGCTCAATCTTTTTGTGTTTTATATCAAAAATCTTATAGGCAACTGCATCTACCAAAATGTTTTTACCATTATTGAAAGTAATTCTACTGCAAGCGTGATCTACATTTTGACCATGGCAATCAATTTTTACATGAGCAAAATTTGCATTAACGCCTTTATATCTCATAAAAAGATTATACAATGTAGCTGTTTCTCCACAACATCCCATTTTGAAATTAAAAACATACAAAGGACTTGCATATCTTTCTAAACTGAAGTTATAATTAATATTTTTGTTCATCCAATCAAAAACTTTTTTTGCATACACCTCTTGTTTTTGTTGCAAACTTCCTGAACATTCTTCCCAAATTTTATTACAAAAATCTTTCATGGGTGTTGACATTGAGTAGAAACTTTTAAGATTTTGCATAGAAGAATCACTATGATTTTTTTTATCTTCAAAGTCCACAAAACCAATCTCAATCTCATCTTTTAAATCCTTATCATTAACTTCATTTGACATTTCACCCAAAGTTAAAGCCAGATGTTTTCTTAACTGTTGAATAGCTTCTTCACCATGATTAAGAGTATGTTCGAGTAAAGGTATTTTTTTATCTGATGATTCAAGATATGCTTTAACTTGGTCGTATAAATTTTGTACTCCCATAAGAGTTTGTAAAGCACCAATCATTTTAAAACCTAAAGTTTCTGTATTCTTAACTTGAGTATCTATATCTTTTAATACTTTTTGTCTTAACTTTCTTTCTCCGTCCGCATTTGAATAAGGATCATCTTCATCATCATTTTCACTTTTCTGAATAATTAATTGCATATCTAAATAGAAAAGTAACATGAAAATAAAAAGTGAAGTGATAAAATAATATGGATTTCCTTTGATAAGATTAAACAATGTTCCATAATCCTTAAAGACACCATTTTTCTTTAAATGAGCTTCTTTTTCTCTCAAATAATCTTCATAATATGGTTTTTCACTTATTTCAAGTTCTTTGCTTAAGTTTTTTATTTGTGGAAAAAGTGATTCACAGGTTGCGTGTAATCTACGATATTCTCTTCCTTGACCATTATTCAATTCTTCTTGATGACAAAGTTTATGAGCCTCCTCTTGTTGAGCTTTTAAAATATATAAGGAATTAAATCTCTCTTTCTTTTGAGCCTCATACATAACTGATATATTTCTTATTTCATCTGTAGATGATTGATTATAAACATCTTTGATTTCATTTTGAAACAATAGCGTTAAAGTTGATAAAGAACCCAGAATAGAAATTACAAGTCCCATTAAAACCCGTAAAGTTCTACCTAGGGCTTTTCTTTTGCTATAAAAGTTGGTGACAAGATTATAATCAATATAGAAAATAATGGAAGAACCAATTATAAATCCGTATTTTAAACTTATTTCATAAACGTGTGTCACGTGCATCCCCATTAACCCACCCATAAATGCACTGACAAACATTGAGTATGTTTGCTTATTATACATTAATCTTTCACGTTTATCCATATTAGCGAAGGTTTCGCTATCCATTGATAAGATAATTGTAGTTAAATAACTAATCGGAGAAAGTCTAAAATTTTTCATGGTGATGTTTTTAATAGTTATATTTAAATAAGATTTGTTTGAGTTAGTCAGAGTTATTTTTTTGAAAATATAATTTTTGGATTCTAAATTTTTGATAAAAACTAATTTTTATTGAACATTTGAAAAGTTCTTTTAGATTCAATCATCGACCAATTTGAAACTTTTTTAAGCCAGTTATAATTAATAATTTTCATTTTTTTTAAGATTTCATTTTGAAATTGTTTTTTATCAAGAATGTTCCAATAGGTTTTTAGATGTTTTGGAGATGTTTTCATTATTCTTATTTTATATACAAATAATGAAACAGTTAGTTGAAGTCTAAAAAAAATTAACATATCTTTGTACAGATAATAAAAATCAACGAAAAGCGTAAGCTATCATCTTGGTTAAAGAAAACTGCGAATCTTCTTTAGGCAACCAAATTTGATAGACTTGCGCCCATGTCTTATACTGGCGTGGGCTGCTTGTCATATCTGGTTGTCGGGTTCTTCGCAGTACCTCTTTAACGGATTGGCTTCAGTTCCACGCTTTTTCATTTCAATAACCACCACATTTTGGAACTGGATTGGTATATAAACTTAATCCTATGAAATTATTTGAAAAGACTTTTCTAATCTTTGCAATGTTCACTTCTATTGCAATTTTTTCCCAAACTAAAACCACTCCAACTAAATTAGAAACCTTTCTTGGTAATTACGAAAGTTTCACTCCACCAAACAAAATAGAAATTAAAATTGGTGACTATGATGATTATGCTAAATTTGCTTTAGTTAAGAAAGATGACACCACTATAATTAAAACTGATGGATTCTTTGAAGAAGTTTTTACTTTTAAAGATGGTGTTCTTACTAAATCTACATTTGTAAATACTGAAAAATTGTATTTCAAATATTTCCCGAAACTTAAGAAAACTCTTTTGGTTCAAGAAATTGACGGTAATTATACTGGTGATAATCTATTTATTAAATCTAAAAAACAACTTAAAAAATAATTCTATGGAAACCCAATCACACCTCCCAATTTTAAAAAGACTTTTTGTAAGTTATGTTCTTGATGATGAATTTACCATTGAAGAATTAGAAAGCACTCATGAAACAGAAGTTCAACCTTCAGACTTTTTCAAGAATTTTAAAATTGATAAACTTAATTCTTTAGATGGGCTCACAGCTTTACTTGATACTATCTTAAATGATAAAGATAGTCCGTCATTTGAATTGGAATATAAAATTTATACTTTTTATTCTAAATTAAATCCTTTTGAAAGAAAGATACTTCATGACTTTTATATTGATTGTTTCTCAAATTATGAAATAGAAACTAACTTAAATTTTGATGAAAATATTGATAAAATTCCAAAAGATTTGAGCAAATTTATATTCTACAATTCCATTAATTTCTTTGATGAGTTTGATATTTCTGATGGTATTATTGATGTGGAGTATCTCATTGATGTTATTGATAATTATGTTAATGACTTTAAAGTAGATATTAATCAAATTTTCAATTATCTAATTGTTCAATAAGAATTATCTATACCTAATTCTTAAGAGCCAAAAACTTGAAAATTATGATATTTTTTATCTAATTTTCAAGTTTTTGGCTTTTTCTTCTTTCAATTCATTAACAATAATTTGGTTTAAGTTTTTTATCGATTTGTCATTTAATAATAACTCAAATTTACCATCAACTATACCAATTTTTATAAAGTCTTTCTTATCAATGTCTTTGATATTGTGTTCTCCTTTTTCTAAAAATATACTTTTCCCTTTCAATAATAAAGAAATTTTTTCGTTAGTAAACCCTAATCTTTTGCAATCAGATATCATTTTTTGAAGTTGCTTTTCATTTTCATTGTTCTTTAAAAATTTTTCATTTTCTAGTTCTATAATTTCTTTTACTTTCGCTTTTTTCATTCTGTTTTTATATTCAAATGTTTCTTCCAAAAGTCTTGGAAAAATAAACATACTATCAAAAGCTTTTTCGCTTCTTTTGTAAAAATCTGTTCTTACGAAACCTCCTTTTACTGCTCCCGAAGTAGTGTTTTTATGATTTGTTTTTGGTGAAATTTTTATTTTCCCATTCATCGTTTTTCTTGAGACAACAATATGGCAATGTAAATCTAGCTTATTGGTTTTATTGTTTCTTTCATGATGAATTTTTCCGAAGTACATTATATCTTTAGCGGTAAGATTTTTATTGAAATTTTCAGCATACTTTTCCATTAATCCGTTTCTGACGAAATCTTTAATTTTTTCTGAACGTTCTTTTTCTGAAGAACCCAAAAAGTTAAGTTCTTTATCAGAGGGACTAAATGTTAAAACAAAAAATTTAGCTTCATCTCTACAAAGTTTTTGCTTGTTATTGTCTATCATGTTAATGATTTCATCAGAATTAACATTGTCATCAGAATGTGAAAAGAAATATTCTAATTCAGTTCCTTGTGTTTGTCTTTCTAAATCTTCATGTTCTAAATAAGAAATTAAAGATGAACAACTTCCCGCATTAGAGTATTTACCTTCTCCTCCTCCTTGTATTTTAATATGCATAATTTTTGTTAAAAATTAATTCCTTTTTTGTTTTTTAATTTTTCTAAATCTTTCATAACCTTCTCTTCTAATTCCACTATTCTTTTGTTCAAATTTTTAAACTCTTGAGTTTCTGATTCTCTATTTTCTAAAGTGATTTTTTTGAGAGCTGAATAAAGATTATTTATTAAATTTTTAACAGATTCTTCCTTTGAAATTGAATTTAAATCAACTTTTGTTGCTAGTAATTCTAAATTACTTTTCAATCTATTTTCAGTTGCAGCAATTGCTTGTACCGATGGTCTCAAGTATTCTTTCTCTTGAGTTTTGATAAAAGCAAACAATTGGTCTATCCTTTTTAATATTTTTTCTAATTCTGATTTAGGATCATTATGTGTTTTAGGATTAATACCATTCTTTTCAAAAAAGTTTAATGCTACAGAAATAAATTCCTTTTTAGAAATTTCGTTTCGTTTGCAAAAATTAGCTAGTCTCAAGTTTTCACTTGGTGAAATAGCTACTGTTGTATTAGTGTTTTTATTATTTAACATTTTCTTTGTTTTTAGATGGAAAATATATTTTTATGAAATTTTAAGTGATTTATTTTCAAGGCTTTAAATACATAAAATCATTCACAATATATTAGACTATATATTTTGAAAATTTTGAAAAAATAGTGAAACCCTTTGCCAGAAGAGTTTTTGCCTCGCAGAGCAAGATGGAACGACGGCTTTGCCTCGTTCCGTCTTGCTAACTAAAAGTTACTAAATTCATTCTGCTTATGAACCACCCAAAAGTCATTGAAATCCTTGAAATCAGAATATAAAAATCTTAAATCTTGAGTATTAGAATGCCAACTCAAAATCTTAAAAGTAACTTCTGAACCGCTCTCGTCATTATCCAGAAATAGCTCTACATGAGTGTAATTAGCAAGCAAATCTCTAATCTTATGAACTAAAGAATTTGAATTCAGAATAACAAAATCTGAAGGTGTCCAATTGACGGCTTCATTATAACTTAAATAGGAATGAAAATCAATAAAACCTTCAAATACTCTTAAACACTTATAATTACCTAAAATAGAAGTAATGTCTTTCTTTCCAATGCAAACCTTACAATACTTATTACGAACTTCAAAACCTCCAGAATCGTTCTGAAATGCAATGCCAAAATACTTCTTAATCTCGTTATTAGAGTTCTTGACTTCATAATGAATTTCCTTAAAATAATCCTGATGTTGTGTGATTTGTCTTTCTTGAAGATAACTTAACAGTGCTGTATGACTAACAATATTCTTAATTTTGACTATCTTGTAATTTTTTCTTTCTACTGAATATTCTTTTTTGTTAAACTCTGTTTGCGTTTGAAAAGAAGAAAAGTTTTTTTCTGAAATAATCTTTAGCGCTTCTTGAACTGAACAATTGCAAATTTCTTGAACAAGAGATACTACATCATAAACTTTACCTGTGCCAAAATCTAACGCTGTGTTCTTTTTCAAATTGATTGACAAGCTTGGAGTACTTTCCTGACGGTTTATTGCAAAATACATTACCAAATCGCCAGAAATTTTCGCAGGAAAAATGTTTAATTTTGCTAGCAATTCAATTAATGGAATATCTTTTGTTTGTTTGATGTTCATTTTTTTCTTTTTTTCTTTTCAAAAGCAAAAAATTTCGGAAACATTATCCCTATTTATAGTCTTTTTTGCTGTTTTTATTTTATTGAATTTTAATGTGTTACATTTTGTGTATTTATCAACATTTATTATTTTTTTATAAAAATTAAAAAAAAATTATAAACATTAATATAATTATAGAGGCATTATAAATTTTCTTTAAAGTACCTTTAATAGAAGGTTTTTTCGTCTTTTGTTTTTTTTATTTGGGAGATAAAATCCATTATTTGGGAAATAAAATCTACTTTTTTGGAGATAAAGTCCAATTTTTGGGAAATAAACTCTATTTTTTGGGAGATAAAATCTTATTTATAGGAGATAAAATCCATTTTATTTTTTTGGAAATAAAGTCCATTTTTTTGATTGATTTTTTATTTATTCAGTTCTGAAAAAATTGCTTTAATATAATCTTCGCCTTCTAAATTTTTGTCAATTTTACATTTAATCTTACTTGAAATTATTTCATAACCGCTTGATAAATAAAGTTGTTTTAAAAATCTAATATGGTTATCTTTTAGATTTCTTTTCCTCTGAAGATATTTTATTGAGCGATAGATTCTCAATTCTTCAATAGATTTGAAATTTTCAAGCTTGCCTACCGAATTCTTTGTAAAATAGATAACAATATAATAAACTCCTTTTAAATAGGAATAATTAAAACTTAAATCATTACAAGCATCTAAATCTGCTTTTACAATTTTCAAAAAGTCTCTTTCAAATTTTGAGCGATTTTCATATTTATTTTTGTTAATAAATAGTTCATTTAATAATTGATAGTATTCTTTCTTTACTGCTTCTTGTCCTTTATGTTTCATCAACCAAAGTAAAAATTTAAGTGTGTTTGGTGTAGAAGCAGTATAAGGCAAATCACTTCTTATTTGGTAATATTGCGCCATATTCAACAGAAATTTTATTACCGCTTTATCTATTTTAAAAAATAAATTTTTCTTATTCCATTTAGGGCAAATAATGAATGGAACTGCCATAAAACCGTCTATTGATTCATCTTTTAAAGTAAACCAATTAATGTTCGACATATTGACCAATGCAGTTTTAATCACAGAGTTTTTCATTTTCCTATTGGGATTTAATTTGTCCAAAGGAAGTATGAACTCTATTTCACCTTGATTTGCATATCCTTCAAAATATTCATCAAATGATAAATTCTTATTATTTGAAATATTTGGCACTTGAGATTTTGCAGAAATGAATAAAGACTGTTCATCTTTTATGGCTGAAAGAATATTTATTACAATTCTTTGTTCGATGAGTGATGTTTGCTGTAGTAAAAAGAAATCCTTAAAATCGCTTGAAAACAATACTTTCTTTCTATTTTGGGCAATAAAAGTATTTTTTGGAATATCCATTTGAATTTACTTTTTCATTGAAATAAATTCTAACGCTTCTCTCTGAATTTCATCATTAGATTTTTGACAATTTTGCAAAAGCCAATCGTCTATTTTCTTCCGTTCAAAGAAAAGAACTTTTCCATTTGGTTTACTATACGGTAATAAATTTTCATGTACAAGTTTGTAAATGTAAGATTTTTTAAAGCCCGTATAATCTGATAGTTCTTCTACATTTAGGATTGTTTTGAGTCCGAAGATATGCTTTTCAATTCGGTCTAACTTGTGCAGGATGATCTCGTTTTCCATTACTATGTTTTTTTTCGATTTAACGGAGCAAAGGAATATCAAAAAATATATAATAAGAGAATTAAAAAGGTTGGAAAATAGTCTTCCAACCTTTTTAGTATGAATTTCAACCTTATTTAATAATTTCTTCTTTAAAAAACTTATTAATCATTTCATATTCTCTTGAATTTGGCTCTTGTGATTTAGAAAATTGTTTCAAATCATATTCTTTTCCTGTTTTAGAATTTATGAATAAAAGAATAAACTCATTAGGTCTCAAAATTTGTAAATTTTCAAAATAATTATAGAAAGCATTATAAAAATCTCTTAAAGCCGGAACAGAAAAATTTAATTCTATAGGATTAATTAAAAAATCCTTAATAAAAGATTCTTTTGTAATAGTTTCAGAAATAAAATCATTTCCTTTAATAAAGCTGTATATTTTTTCAATTTTCTCATTATGAGGTCTATCTAATTTGCCATATTCTACTTTCTTTAAATTATTTTTAATATTAATAATTAAACTATTAATAAATACTTTTCTCCAAGTAAAATCTAAAAAAAGTGATGAAACAAATACGACACAATTAAATATGCAAAGTTTAATGATGTTAAAATATAATTTATCATTTAGTAAAATGTTTTTATATTGTGTTAAAGTGTAATAGAATATTGGAGTAAAAATTAAATAAATTAATAATCTTGGTTTTTCAATACGTTTATCATATTCATTTAATTTTTCATTAAACATATATAGTAAAAACCATTTTAAATATTTAACTAAAAATCTGACTTCATAAAGTATAAATATAATAATTGCTATTATTAAACAAAATGTCTTAAATATCTTAAAATCTACATTTATCGATAAAAAATATGTAAATGTTAATATACCAATAAGTGGAAAAATCATTTTAATTTTTACATTCTTCATAACTCAATATTTAATTCTGGGATTAATTCAGCCGCTTCTTTATTCTTCTTATCTACTATTTTAGCATAAATTGCCGTGGTTCTTATCTCACGGTGACCTAATCTTTTAGAAACCGTATAGATATCAGCTCCGTTTTCTAATAACAAAACTGCGTTGGTGTGTCTCGCACTGTGAAAAGTGATATGCTTCGTAAGTCCAGCTCTTACAGTCCATCTTACAATTTCGTGATTGAAGACAGCACTGTATCGCAAACCCACAAAAACTCTTTCTTGTGGATGTTTTCTTTCTCCTAATAATTTCCTTGCTTGTTCAGAAATGTACAAATATTCTACTCCATCAGTTTTTTCTTGCCTAAAATTCACTTTGGTAAATTCGCCTTCGTCTCTTACTTCAGACCAATTTAAAGTTTGAATATCAGACCAACGAAGCCCAGAAAGACAAGAAAATAAAAATGCTCTTTTTAAAACATCGTATTTACAATGTGCTTTTGCTAATGCTTGTACTTCATCAAAGGTGAGATATTCTCTCTGGCTTTCTGCTTGCTCAAAAGATTTTACTTTTGCAGAATAATTAATTGAAAGATAACCATCTTCAAAAGCTTTTTTTAAACAGGCTTTAAATTTATTAAAATAGGATACTTTAGAATTTTGAGATAAAGGTAAATTGCTTTTTGTTTGTGCTTTATTATCAAAATAATCTTTTACTTTTTTTACGAAATTTTCATCGATGTCATCAAAAGTTAGATTCGGTGGAACTATTTTCTTTAAATGGACAAAAGTAGATTTCCAATTACCATAATTATCATGAGAGAAATTAATTTCTCTATCATCTACCATTTCAGAGAAGAAATTGAGAAAAGTCCTTTTAGCTTTTGTGGTGCTTTTCATTTCAAACTTGCCTTGAATGTAATCTGTCTTTCTTATAGCCAAAATATTTTCTGCAAGTTTTAAATTTTCTTTATTCTCATTTTTCTCTTTAGTCGTTTTAGGATTTTGATGCAAATAAATTTTCAAATATTCTTGAGTTCTTAAATGTTGTCTTTTTCCATTAGCATCAACCGTTGAACCTTTGTAATATTCTAAATAGAGACTTATCTTGCCTGTATTAAGAATTTTTTCTTTTAAAGTTATTTTCATTTTTTTTATTTTACTGAACTCTTACTATTAGCTCGTTTAAACAAATTTGTACACCTTATGTATTTTTTGTACACCTCATTTGCTTTGAGGTGTACAATAGATGTACAAATATATAAATAAAAGATTAATAAAAGAAAATAAAATTTACATAAATAACTGTAAATCAAATAAAAGAAAGAAAAAGAAACTAAAGGAAAGCATATTTACTTTCCGATACAAAACTTGCTGAAAATATTACCAAGCAGTTCATCATTGGTAAACTCACCTGATATTTCCCCAAGATACTCCAATGAATTTCTGAGTTCATAGGCGAGTAATTCTGTGGAAATTTGATGGGTAATGGCATCTTTTACTTTGTAAACCGCTTCTATAGATTTTTGTAATGC
>RRZU011412592.1_pt1 | contig 19194 bp, 17 predicted proteins | sample 2165561 | NCBI WGS metagenome assembly RRZU01 (sample SAMN10456909, study PRJNA506462) | wastewater metagenome | isolation source: wastewater sludge | place: USA: Moscow, Idaho | reverse complement strand
GTCGATGGACTCCGTGGCAGAGACGAGGGTGGCCCCGGCGCTGATGAGGGCTTCGTGAATCTTCACATCATCGGCTCGATTGCGGGCGAGCCGGTCGAGCTTATGCACGAGACAGAACTGCACCCGGCTCGCGGCGATGAAGGCCAGCATGTCCTGCAACCCATTACGGTCTGCCGAGCGCGCGGACTCGCCCGCGTCGATGAACTCGCGCACGATCCGCGCGCCCAGCTCATCAGCCTTCCGCGCGTTCGCCTCACGCTGGGCCGGGATCGAGAAACCCTGCTCGGTGCCGCCACGCTCGGCCTGCTCACGCGTCGACACACGGAGGTAGGAGACGGCCAGGAGCACTGGCGCTTCGGGGGCTTCCGCGGACGCCTTGGTGTCGAGTGTCGCGGTGCTCATGCTGGGCCTCCTTGCCGGGTGCTTCTTGGTGTCGATCCTCTCGCGCACCCCTGACAAAACGAAGAGCTCAGCGGCGCGCAGACGCCAGATCGTCGGGCGGTGGCAGCCCGTAGGGGTCGGGATCGCCGTTCGCCCAGGCGCGGTGCCGGGCCTCCGCGATGCCGAGCACCCACTCGATCAGCTTGCCAAGGTCAGGCTCCTCGCGCCGCGTCACCCGCAGCCGCAGAATCCTCTCGTCGCCTCGCATACCCGACAGGTGCACGAGCCTCTGCACGATGCACACTTTCGCCCGTCCGCCCGCCTCCACTTTGAGGTCACACGCATCTTGCAGATCGAGGATTCGCCACTTACGTCGGTGATGAAACAGGCGTACCGTTGAACATGGCCACCAAGCGCTATGACCCCACAGCAACCGACTTCAACGGCCGCTACACGCGCTGGATCACCGCGCTCGAATCCGGCAACGAAGCCGAGCTACTCGAAGCGACCCTGGCACTCCCGACGCTCAACAAGCGCGTGCTCAAGAAGCTCGCCGCGGTCGATCGCGACGAACCTGACTCCACGGTGCGGGCAGAGCGGAAGCGCGTGATCGTGCTGCTCAGCGAGATCAACGCCAACCAAGCCACACGCCTCCGCGAACGGAAGCAGGCGGAGCAGCGCCGTCGAGACCGAACGGTCCGGGTTGAGCGCCGAGTCGAGCTGCCAACCACCTGCGCCAGATGCGGCACCAAGCTCAAAGAGGTGAAGCCCACGGGCAGGCCGCGTCTGTACTGCTCGCCCGCCTGTCGCAAGGCCGCCTACGAGGACCGCCGAGCCCACCGCGACGGTGCCGTCAAGGTGCAAGTCGTAGAGAAGGTCGTCTCCGAGGTACGAGAACGCCGCATCGAGGTACCCCACCCGAGAACCGACTGCATCGACGCCGTGCTCTACGACAACGACGCTCTCGTCCAGGCCATGTGGGTGCTCATCGACAACGTCGCTGACGAGAACTATGAAGCATTCAACCCCGATCAGCCGAGGTTCTGGGACCTCTACAACAACGCCGAAGTCCTCTACGAGACGCTCGTGAAGCGAGCGGCTGCCGATGAGCGCCGCCCTCCCGCGCCGACACCGACGAACAAGCACAGGCGCAACATGCAGCTGATGACCCAGCGTGACAGTGCAGAGCCGACGACGGAGTAGAGCCACGACATCGCCGAAGTACACCTTTGGTTGTCGTTACGGTTTCAGCCTTGGTAGGATGGCGGTGTGAGGGAGCGAGAGATTTACCCGAGCGCACCTATCGTCCTGATGGCCGTCGAGGTGCGGCACCCGCTGTGCGAACCACTCGACCGCAAGCAGGTCGCGGAGGTGTCCGCGCGGATCAGGCACCTGCTGCCCCTGCCGAGTGAGATGAACGAGGTCTCCGTCACCGTGCAGGCAGGGCCGGACGGTCCGCCCACACAGCAGCAGGTCGTCAGCAGCTTCCCGAGGTGGACAAGCCGTGACAAACGAACGGCACTGTCCATCCGGCCAGACAGCCTCGTGATCGAGACCACCGACTACGGCAGTTACGACAGGATGCATGAGTTGCTCGACGTCGCGCTCCAGACCCGCCTGGCCGTTGCAGCCCCGGCCGGGGTCGAGCGGATCGGGCTCCGGTACATCGACGAGATCAGGGTTCCTGCTGAGAACGGTGGCAGCGCGCCCGTCTGGGGTCAGTGGGTGGATGCCTCGCTACTCGGTCCTGCGCATATCGGTGCGGAACTGGGGCTTGCGCCGGTTGTGAACGAAGGCGTCTTCGTCTTCTCCGGCGGCAGCGATCATGCGCTGGTGCTGAGGTATGGCGCGCAGAGCGACTACGCCGTGCAATCGACCCCCGACCTACGCCGTCCGCTCCCGCCGCCAGGGCCACTGTTCAAGCTGGACATCGACAGTTTTTGGCAAGCCGCCGACGAGGTGCCCGAGTTCGACGCAGAGCTCATCCTGCGTCAGGCGGACGCACTTCATGAGCCCGTGCGTGGGGTCTTTGAGAGCGTGATCACGGATCGACTACGAGAGGAAGTGTTGCGAAATGACTGACACCTTGGTGCGGAACGCCGCAGTTGAGTCGGCACTGGGCACGCGCGCAACCGCAGGCGACTCCACGTTCAGTCGGAACCTGACGGAGACGCGACTCACTCCTCCCCGCTTGACGACCGAAGTTGGCGGAATCCGGAGCGTGGCCCGTGCGCTCCACGACGACGTGGACGACCTCCACAAGCGCACCCATGAGGACGAGTGGCGCACGGCGGCAGCTGAGCGCGGCAAGGCCAGCGTAACGTCGATGCTCACGGAGTTGGCCGATCTCGGGTTCGCCTGGCGCGACATCGCAAGGATGGTCGGCGTGAGCGTGCACGCCGTGCAGAAGTGGCGAAAGGGAGAGAAGGCATCGGGTGACAGCCGCATTCGGATCGCAAGCCTCCTTGCCGCGTGCGACCTAATCACGAGCCACTACATGGTCGACGAGATCGCCTCCTGGTTCGAGATGCCGCTCTCATCGTCTGCTCCTGTCACACCGATCGTGCTCTACGCCGCCAATCGTGCGGACCTTGTCTTCGAGTTCGCGAGCGGTCACGTAGACCCCGAAGCGCTGCTGTCGGAGTTCGACCCCGACTGGCGCGAGCGGTATCGGTCGGACTTCGAGGTCTTCGAGGCGGGCGACGGCAACCGCTCGATCCGCATGAAGGGCTGATCTTGAGACACGACCTCGAATCCCCGTACGTAGAGGGTGTCCCGGACCGGGACGCCCTCTATCGTGCGCGCGGCGACGAGGTCTCGGCGACCCGGCCCATATTCACCGGCGACGTATTCACCGGCGTGCAGTTGCCCGGCTCGACAGGCAAGATCAAAGCGCGCTCTGTCGTCGTGCTTCAACACCCGTGCTCGATGCGCACGAACGGTGTCGATCTTGCCTGGCAGGTCCTCGCGGCAGAGGTGACGAACCGCAAGGAGATCGACGAGCCGGGTTGGATCAATGGCAACTTCAACCTGATGCCGCTGCCCGACATCCGCCCCGAGGTGACGAGCCAAAGTCAGCATCAGGCAGCCAACTTCGACAACCTCTACACGGTGGCCCCTGACCTGCTGACCTCGCGTGTCGCCTCCCTGTCACCGTTCGGCGTGAACCTCCTACTGCAGCGATGGGTGCACTACAGCTCCCGAGTCGTGGTGCCCACCAACACGTTCCATGAGCAGACCGTCGCCTTCTACGAAGAGGCGGACCTGATCGAGGAATGGTGCGACGAATCGATCGGCGGTGATCTGAGGGGCGAGACGCAGGCATGCTTGGATTGGCTGCGCGCCGACAGAGACGGGTCGACGTATCAGGAACTGCTGAAGAACTCGCAGTCGCACAGTGTGATCCGTCGCGCGATGCGACAGGAACTGAGAGAACGGAACCGCGTGTGAGAACGACAGACCTCGCCAAGGTCCGCGCCACTCTGTGGGCGGCGGCCGACGAGTTGCGCGCGAACTCGAAGCTGACGCCGGTGCAGTATCGCGACCCGGTGCTGGGACTAGTCTTCCTCGCCTACGCCGAGAATCGCTTCGAGGGGATCAGGGCTGAGGTCGAGTCGAGGGCGTCTGCGCGCAACCCTGCCACGGTCGCGGACTACAAAGCGAAGTCGGTGCTGTACGTGCCTGACGAGTCGCGGCTGTCGTATCTGGTCGGGCTGCCCGAGGGCGACGATATCGGCAAGGCCGTGGATGACGCGATCAAGGCCATCGAGGCGACCAACCCCGAGCTGAAAGACATCCTGCCCCGCGGCTACCAGAAGCTGGAACGCCCGACTCTGATCGAACTGCTCCGGCTCTTCGCACCGTTGCCGACGCAGCTCGAAGGCGATGCGTTCGGGTTCATCTACGAAGACTTCCTCTCCAACTTCGCCGCTCAGGAAGGCAAGGGTGGAGGCGAGTACTTCACCCCCTACTCGATCGTCCGGCTGATCGTCGAGATTCTCGAACCCTTCCAAGGCCGCGTCTTCGACCCGGCCTGCGGCTCAGGCGGCATGTTCGTGCAGTGCGCGAAGTTCGTCGAACGCCATCACGAGTCGGCGACCCGCAAGCTCTCGGTCTTCGGAACCGAGAAGACCGAAGACACCGTGCCGCTGGCCAAAATGAACCTCGCCCTCCACGGACTCTCCGGCGACATCCGCCAGGCCAACAGCTATTACGAAGACCCCCACCGCGCGGTCGGCGCGTTCGACTACGTGATGGCCAACCCGCCGTTCAACGTCGACAAGATCAAGAAGGATCAACTCGCGGGCGACCGGCGGTTCCCGTTCGGCCTACTCAAGGCTGACAACGGCAATTACCTGTGGATTCAGCAGTTCTACGCGGCCCTCGCACCGACAGGTCGCGCCGGCTTCGTCATGGCGAACAGCGCGGGCGACGCTGGGCACTCCGAAAAGGAACTGCGCAAACAGCTCGTCGAGTCTGGTGCGGTCGACGTGATGATCGCCATCGGCTCCAACTTCTTCTACACCGTCACACTGCCGGTGACGCTGTGGTTCCTCGACAAGGCCAAGCTCGGCACCCCGCGCGAGGATACGGTGCTGTTCATCGACGCCCGGCACATCTACAACCAGATCGACCGCGCCCACCGCGACTTCACTCCGGAGCAGATCGAGTTCCTCGCCAACATCGTCCGCCTCTACCGGGGCGAGGACGTCGAGACCGGGGCGGGCAGTGAGGCGCTGCTCACCGAGAACTTCCCCGAGGGGCGGTACGTGGATGTCGCGGGCCTGTGCAAGGTCGCCACTCGCGGTGAGATCGAGGCGCAGGGCTGGAGCCTCAACCCCGGCCGTTACACCGGCTCGGCAGTCGTTGACGAGGACGATGAGGACTTCACCGCCAAGCTCGAAGGGCTGTACGAGGAGTTCACACTTCTCAGCAACGAAGCCGACGCGCTACGCGCAAAGGTGGATGCCGCCGTCCAGGGGATTCTCGACGCATGAGCGGCTGGCGCGAGGCAACCCTCGGGGACGTCTGCGAGCTGAAGCGTGGGTATGACCTGCCGAAGGGCTCGCGCGGCGGCGGGTCCGTCCCGGTCATCTCATCGTCAGGCCCAACCGGATGGCACGACGAGGCCAAGGTGAAGGCTCCCGGCGTTGTGACCGGCCGATATGGCACGCTCGGCCAGGTCTTCTATGTGACTGAGGACTTCTGGCCGCTGAACACGTCGCTATACGTCCGAGACTTCAAGGGGAACGACCCGAAGTTCGTCGCGACACTGCTCAGGTCGTTGGACCTCGGCCAGTACGACGGCGCAGCTGCGGTGCCGGGACTCAACCGAAACCACCTGCACACGCTTCCCGTTCGAGTCCCAGCGCTGCAGATTCAGCGAACCATCGCCCACGTTGCGCAGGGATTCGACGACCTGATTGAGAACAACCGGCGGCGGGTGGCGGTGCTGGAGGAGATGGCGCGGGCGATCTACCGCGAGTGGTTCGTGAAGTTCCGCTATCCCGGCCACGAAGACGTCCCCCTCATAGACTCCGCCTTCGGCCCCATCCCCGAGGGATGGGAGGTCCAAGCTGCTTCGAGTGCTCTGGATGTCAATCCGAAGATCAAGGTCGACCGCAGCGTCGCGCATCCGTTCTTGGGGATGGGTGATCTTAGCGAGCGCGACATGGTCTGCTTCCCAAGCGAGGCCCGCGCTGGCGGCTCGGGCGCGAAGTTCGAGAATGGCGACACGTTGTTCGCCCGGATTACCCCATCGCTTGAGAACGGAAAGACAGGCCTTGTCCAGTGCCTTGATGAGGGCGAGATAGGTCTTGGCTCAACTGAGTTCATCGTTCTCAGGGGTCGCAAGGTGGGATCGGCCTTCACGTACTGCCTCGCGAGGTCCGAAGACTTCAGGGGCAATGCGATTGCGAGTATGAGTGGCGCCAGTGGGCGTCAACGGGTTCGCAATGAGTGCTTCGACTCGTATCTCCTCGCCGTGCCTCCCACCCGGCTCGTGCAGCAGTTCGAAGGGCTGGCCGAACCCATGATTGCCGAGGTGAGTGCACGCAGTGTGCAGGCTCGGAGTCTGGTGGAGCTGCGAGATTTGCTGCTGCCCAAGTTGGTCACCGGCCAAATCGACGTGTCGGCGCTCGACCTCGATGCGCTGGTGGCGGAGGGAGTCGGGTCATGACGCCGTCGGGTCCGGAGTTCGCTTACGTCGAGAAGCCCAGTATGGAACTGCTGGGTCAGCTCGGTTGGACGCAGATCGACGCCTTCCAGGAGACGCTGGGACCACAGGGAACTCTCGGCCGTGACTCCCAGCACGACGTCGTGCTCAGCCACCGGCTGCGGTTCGCGATGCGCAAGCTCAACGACGCCGATGTGCCCGACACTTCGATCAACGAAGCCATCGAGGTGCTCACCAGGGACCGCTCGGTTATGGATCGCGTGCGTGCGAACCGTGAAATGTACGACCTGCTGCGTGACGGCTACCAGGCTGAGTGGGTCAACGATCGCGGCGAGAAGCGGATCGAGACGCTGCGCTACCTCGACCTGAAGAATCCAGCCGACAACGATCTGCTGGCGGTGCAGCAGATGTGGGTCAAGGGCCACCTGCACTCCCGTCGCCTCGACGTCGCCCTGTTCGTCAACGGTGTGCCGTTGGTGTTGATGGAGTTCAAGGAGCCGGGCGTCGCGCTGAAGTCGGCGTATGACGGCAATCTGACCGACTACCGCGACACCATCCCGCAGCTGTTCATCCCGAACTGCTTCGTGCTGCTCTCCAATGGCAGCGAGGCGAAGGTCGGGGCGACATATGCGCCGTGGGAGTTCTTCGGCGACTGGAAGGTCATCAATGCTGCCGGCACCCGTGGCGCGATCGCACTGGAGACCGCGCTCCGGGGCACCTGTGACCCCGCGATCCTGCTCGACCTGTTCGAGAACTTCGTCGCCTACCTGGAGCGCCCGGGCGGTCTCATCAAGAACATCGCCCGCTCCCACCAGTACCTCGGCGTCAACGCCGCCATCGAGAACCTGCGCCGGGCTCGTGCTGAGCAGGACAAGCGGCTTGGTGTCTTCTGGCACACCCAGGGCTCGGGCAAGTCTCTGTCGATGCTGTGGTTCACCCAGAAGGTGCTGCGTCAGATCGCGGGCAAGTGGACGTTCGTGATGGTCACCGACCGTACCGAACTCGACACTCAACTTCACGAAGAGTTCGCCGACGCCGGGGCGGTTCCGCCCGAGGCGCGAGTTCACGCGGCATCCATCGCGCATCTTCGCGAACTGCTCGCCGCCGATCACCGCTACGTGTTCACGCTGATCCAGAAGTTCCAGCCGTCGAAGGCGGCGGGCGAACGCGAGATGCCGGTGCTCTCAGATCGCTCGGACATCATCGTCATCACCGACGAGGCGCACCGCAGCCAGTACGACACCCTCGCGTTGAACATGCGCCGTGCTCTGCCCAACGCGTCGATGATGGGCTTCACCGGCACTCCGTTGATCGCGGGCGAGGAGCAGGCGACCCGAGAGCAGTTCGGCGAGTACGTCAGCATCTACAACTTCCGCGATGCCATCGAAGATGGCGCGACCGTCCCGCTCTATTACGAGAACCGCATCCCCGAGCTGCAACTGGTCAACGAGAACTTCTCCGACGAGCTCGACTCGCTGCTCGAAGCCGCCGAGCTGGATGAAGACGCTGAGGGCGCGTTGGCTCGTGAGTTCGGCACGCAGTACACGCTGCTGACCCGCCCGGAGCGGCTGAAGACCATCGCGTCCGATCTGGTGCGACACTTCGTCGGACGCGGGTTCTCCGGCAAAGCGATGTACGTCGGCCTCGATAAAGCTGCCGCCGTGCGCATGTATGACCTGGTGCAGGAGGCGTGGGCGGAGCACCTGGCCGAACTGCGCGCCGAGCACGATGCGCTACCCGAGCTGGAGCGCCCCTGGCTCGCTTCGCGCATCGAGTTGATGGAGACCACCGACATGGCGGTCGTGGTGTCGCAGAGCCAGAACGAGCTGAAGACACTTGACGACCAGGGCCTCGACATCCGCCCCCATCGCGAGCGGATGAACCGCGAAGACCTCGCGGAGAAGTTCAAGGACGCCGCCGACCCCCTGCGGCTCGTCTTCGTGTGCGCCATGTGGATGACCGGCTTCGACGCCCCGAGCGTGTCGACGGTCTACCTCGATCGGCCGATGAAGAACCACACCCTGATGCAGACCATCGCCCGCGCCAACCGCGTCTTCCCGGAGAAGGACAACGGGTTGATCGTCGACTACGTCGGCGTCTTCCGGAACCTGGAGAAGGCACTGGCCATCTACGGTGCCGCAAGCGCAGGTGAGTCTCCTATCGAGATCATCGACGCGCTCGCCGGTGAGTTGGACCTGGCGGTCTCGAACCTGATCTCGTTCTGTGCGAACGCCGGGGTCGATCTCATTGCGATGCGCGACGCTGAAGGATTCGACCACATCGCCAAGCGTGACGCTGCGGTCGAGGCTCTGCTGGTCGATGAGGAGACCCGCAACGACTTCACCGGCAAGGCGCGGCAAGTGCGCAAGCTCTTCAAAGCGCTCCTGCCGAATCCGAAGGCAGCTGCTCAGCAACGCACCGTCGCCGCGATCCGAGTGCTCCATGAGCGCATCGTCGAAGTCACTCGCCCACCGGAGGCCGACATCTCGGCCGTGGCAGATGCGGTTGATGCTCTACTGGACCGTTCGGTGGGCGCGGAGGAGTACGTCATCCGGGCCGCCGCCGAAGGCACCAACCCCGACCCGTTGATCGACCTGTCTCTCATCGACTTCGACGGCCTCGCCGCCAAGTTCGCCGGCCGGCGGCGGGCCGAGACTGACCGGCTCGCTCAGTTGCTCCGTCAGCAGGCTATCGGCGCCGCTCTGCGGAACCCCACGCGATACGAGTTGGTCGAGCGCATTGAACAGCTCATTGAGGACTACAACACGGGCAGCGTGAACATCGATGAGTACCTGCGCCGTCTCATCAAACTGTCTCAGACTCTGACCGCCGAGGAGGAACGGGCTGTTCGAGAGGGCATGACCGAGGAAGAGCTTGCGATCTTCGACCTGCTCACCCAACCCGACCCGGTCCTCACCGCAGAGGAGCGCGAGACCGTCAAGGCCAGCGCGAAGCAACTGCTGGAACACCTGCACGAGAAGATCGTGCAGGACTGGCGGCGCAAAGTCGCCACCACGAACGACGTCAACAGCACCATCCGCCGGGTTCTTGACCGGAGTCTGCCGGAGGTGCCGTACACCGTCGACATCTTCCATACCAAAGTGCAGTTGGTCTTCGACCACGTCCTTACGGCCTACGGCGACAACGGTGAGAGCGCCTACTCACCGCGGATCGACTTCAGCTACCCGAGCGACCGTGTGCAGATCGAGTACGACGGTCCCATCGACGTGGACAAGGTCGCCGATGATGTCGTCGCCCGCATCCATGCCGACCCGGCCTTTGCCGCCCAGGTTGCCCAGCAGCTGCGGGCGGCAGCTCCAGCGAATGGTGATACCGCGTGACGCAGAATCCGAACACGTGGCTCAACGAGTTGAATAGCTACTTCACTCCATCATCGACTGAGTTTGACGCTGCCAAGGCCCACAGGCACTCGATCGAGTCGCGGCTTGAGACGAACCTCGGAATCTACCGGATGTTCGAGATTGGCTCGCTCCGACACGGGACAGGCGTCTGGATCCACAGCGACGCCGACTACCTCGTCTCGCTCAAGGGAGCGAAACCGCAGTCGTCCAGTTCTATGCTCGAACGGGTGCGAACGTCCCTCGCCGCAAGGTTCCCCACCACCCCGATCACAGTTCGGAGGCCGGCCCTCGTCTGCAACTTCTCCGACGGGGTCGTCGAGATCGTTCCGGGCTACATCGCTGACACAGCCGACGGTCACTCGGGCTACTGGATCGCGGCTCCCGGCGGCGACTGGATGAAGACCTACCCCGAGGCGCACAACAGCTACGTCAACGGCGTCAACAAGAAGCACAACGGGGCGGCGAAGCAGCTCGCGCGCCTCCTGAAGGTCTGGAAGTACGAGCGCTCGGTGCCCGTCTCATCGTGCTATCTGGAGATGCGGGCCGCGAAGCACATGGACGAGCAGTCTGCGTATATCCCCGTCTGGGATGTCTACATGGTGCTGGACGACCTGGAGACCTACAGCCTCGCAGCGATGAACGATCCGACAGGCCTTGGCGCTCGGTTCACTGCGTGCTCCTCAGACGCGACGAAGCGCGACGCCATGTCAAAGCTCAGCACGGCGGTCGGTCGGGCGCGTAGGGCCAAGGATTACTACTCGGACGGGGACCACGCAGGGTCGGTTGCCCAGCTCAAGCTGCTCTTCGATAGGTAGTCGCATGAAAGACTCACAGCCATACGAACCCCCCAACGCCAGCGCGATCGGAGACGCGCAAAACAGGGACAGCAACCTTAAACTCTTGCTTGCGCAGAGACGTCTGTACTCGCGCGCGAAGATTTGGACCACGGTTCGTGGAGTCGGTGTCGGTCTCATCGCCGTCGCCGCACCGCTGATCGCAGCATTCTGGGAGCCGTTGGCGGTCTGGGCGGCTGCGGTTGCAGCGGGATGGTACATCCTCAACCGCGTGGTCTTCCGGCGGCTCGAACGGCGGGACGCCACATGCGGAGCGACCGCCCAGGAGCTGTTTGACGTGACGGTGTTCGGAATGCCGACGATTGCCGTGCGGGACCCCCGTCTGCTCCCCGAGGATGTCGCACGAATCATCGGGCGTGGAAGCCCGCGGCGACGTCAAGCATATGCCGACGAGGAACTCCGGAACTGGTACCCGATTAAGACGAACGTGCCGGGCCGAGTGGCCATCGCGATCGCGCAACGCGGCAACTTGGCGTACACGCGGCGGCTGCTCCAGCGTCATGCCGCACTGTGGCTTTGGTTGCTGTGCGGATGGGCCGTAGCCGCAATTGCGATCGCGCTCTGTTTCGAGTTCAGTCTTGCGACGTTCCTGCTCGCCGTCGCGCTCCCCGTCATGCCCCCGCTCGTTGATGCATGGGACGAGTACTCCCAGATTCGTGTCGCAGGGCGGGAGCGTGAGGCCCTTGCTAACGAGATCGAGGACGCGATCAAGGCCGACGCCACGAGTCCGATACCCCCACAGCAGCTCCTCACATGGCAAGGGCAACTCTTTGCGCTGCGCAGGGACTCCCCGCTCGTGCCCGACTGGCTCTACTGGCTCCTGCGCGACAGAGCCGAAGCGGAAATGTCAGAGGCCGCCGAGACAATTGGCAGGACATCGGTTCAGCAGGAAGGAGACCGGTAGTGGCGTTCACTACGGCCCAGGCGTTCGCCCAGTACCTCGAAGGACTCACAGCCACGGACTACCAGAGGACCTCGATCATCCAAGCCCGCAAGAAGACGGTCGATGATCGGCTGTTCGAGAAGTTCCCCAGCACGTCGGACATGCCCTACTGGAAGGGCATCCTCATGGGGTCGGCGGCCAAGGGGACGATCATCCGCCCGTTTGATGACATCGACGTGCTTGCTGTCTTCTCCAACTCCGGGAACGCCTGGACCAAATATCAATTGGACTCCAAGAGCTTCATCTACCGCATCCGCGATGCGTACGCCGGCGTGTCGATCCAGCAGGTCGGCACCCGTGGCCAGGCAATCCGCGTGTTCTATGAGACCGGTGGGCACGTCGACGTAGCACCTGTCTTCGACGCGGGCAACGATGTCTACAAGCTGCCGAACGGCACTGGCGGATGGATCGACACCGCACCAACCGTCGCGAACCAATGGTTCTCGACGCGCAATCAGGAGCTGAGCTACCACCTCGCGCCGCTCGTCAGACTCGTCAAAGCGTGGAACCGTGCGCACTCAAAGCGGATGCGATCGTTCCACCTGGAGACGGTCGCCGGGACGGCCTTCGGATCTCTCGGCAGCAACTACCGCGACGCCCTTCAGAAGTTCTTCGAGTGGGCACCCAACTGCCTCAGCGTGACCGACCCTGGTGGGCAGAGCGGCGACCTCAGCGGCTACCTCACGTGGACCGCCAGGGATCAGCTCAAGCAGGCATTGTCGTCAGCGAACGATCGTGCGTCCAAGGCGCTCGCGGCCGAAGCACGCGCAGATCACGCAGAGGCCAAGCGGCTTTGGAAGATCATCCTTGGCGACGACTTTCCGACCAATTAGCCCCAACTCTCGGCTGATCGAGTGTCCTGGCGGTCTGGGCATCAACGGGGCCCGAGCGAGACGTGGAGGCCCGCCTCAGCGTTGCGTCGGTACGACCAGGTGACGTGTCTTCGCCCAAATCGTTCCACGGTGCACGGCGAAGCGCTTCGCCAACGCGGTCACGCTGACGCCGTTCGCGCGGGCTGTTCGCATAGCGTCCACTTCCTCGTCCGTGAGCCGTGTTCGAGGTCGTTGCTTTGGTTCCGCTGACGCGCCGATCAGAGGGTCGTCGGCCTCACCCTCGGGCTCAGCATCCCCGCAAATGCCCTGATTCCACGCTGAAACCAGCCTCTCCACCTGTGGTCGTCTGTTCCCGCAGCGCTCCATTGCGTCCACTTCGCGCTACCGGACGATACCCGCCGAACGTCCGGCGGCGACGGCGGCCGTGCGCGACGTCACACCGAGTTTGGTGAAGATGTGAACCAGGTGCGATTTCACGGTGGCATCGGTGATGCGGAGTTCACGCGCGATCCGGCTGTTGGAGGCCCCAGCCGCCACCCAGGTGAGGACTTCGACCTCGCGTGCGCTGAGGCTTTGCTGGGGGACGCGCATGCGATCCAAGAGTCGCCCTGCGATGGCCGGGGCGAGCGCGCTCTCCCCGACGGCGGCCGCGCGGATCGCAGCCACCAGTTCATCGGGCGGTGCGTCCTTGAGGAGATACCCGCAGGCGCCGGCCTCGACCGCGCTGAGGATGTCGCCGTCGGTGTCGTAGTTGGTGAGCACCAACACGGCGGGCGGCTGGCGCAACGTCTGGATCTCCGCGGTGGCGTCGGCACCTGTGCGCTCCCCGCCGAACTGAAGATCCATCAACACGACATCGGGGGCCAGTTGCCGGACCAACGCGACCGCTTCCTCCGGGGTCGCGGCCGAACCCACCACGTCGACGTCGGGATCCCCCGCGAGCAGGGCCTTCAGCCCCGCCCGTACGACGGGGTGGTCATCGGCCAAGACGATCCTGATCATGCGTGCGCCCCTGACAGGGTGAGCGGAAGTTCGGCGGTGATGGTCGTTCCCTCGTCCGGCTGGGATTCCACGCTCAGCGTCCCGTCGAGTTGCTGGACGCGTTCGCGCATGGCGTGGAACCCGAACGACGGCGACTCGGGTGCGGCCACGGCCCGCTCTACGTCAAACCCTCGGCCGTTGTCTGTGACCATCAAAGCGACCCGATCCCCTTCCACGCGGAGCACCACCCAAGCCTGCGTGGCATGAGCATGCCGGGCCACATTGGACAATGCGCCCTGAGCGACCCGCAGCAGGGCGATCTGTTCGTCCATGGGGAGGTCAGGGTCTCCCGCCGTCACCTCAACGGGTATCCCGGTGCGGCGTGCCTGGTCCTCCCCTAGGCGGCGCAGCGCCGCCCCTAACCCCTGGTCGAGTCGGCTTGGGCGCAGGGCGCCGATGAGTTGGCGGGCGTCAGACAGGCTGTCGGCCGCCGTTTCCCGCGCGAGGCGCACATACCCGGCCCCCGGCTCCGGGGTGTCGCGTTCGGCTGCGCGCAGGAGCATTTGGATGCTGGACAGCCCTTGGGCGACCGTGTCGTGAAGCTCACGGGCGATCCGGGCGCGCTCGGCCAAAGCACCCTGCTCACGTTCGGTATCAGCGAGTTGCTGGCGGGTGCTCACCAGTTCTGCGAGCAGCGCCTCGCGTTCGGCAGCCTCCTGCCGCAGCGCTTTGGAGGCCAAACCGATCAGCACCGCGACGCCCGCCCCGATCAGGGGGCCGACCACGCCGCCGACGCTGAAACCGGAATGCACCCCCAAGGCGAGGATCGCGAACCCGGTCGTCACCACGATCGCGCCCACACCGCCCCGGCCGGGCAGAACATGCAGGTAGAGGAAGAACAACGGGAAGACGAGGTAGGCCCCCTCGGGGCTCAGCCACACGAGGACGGCCCAGATCGCCGTCAACAAGCCCAGCCAGGCGTAGGCGAGGCGCCGCCCGCCACGCGTGATCCCCGACCCGACGATGCGGCGCCCCAGCCGGGCCCCTGCGTAATAGACGCCCACGAAAGCGACGCCAGACAGCACGACGAACGGCGCGGTGGCCGAGGAGGCGAGGTAGGCACGCACGACCGCGAAGGACACCAGCCCCAGCAAGAGGGCATGCAGGCCAAGACGCAGGCCCGTGAAGACGGGGGTCAAGGTCGAATGCGGCATGGCCTTCCCAGAGTAACCGGCACCCTGCCGCCCTCCATCCATCAAAAGTTGTACGGGCAAGGCCACGCTTTGGGCGATGACCTCGGCGTCCCCGACGACCAGGCTGGACACCAGGTCACGCAAGGGTCGGGATCGGAAAGGCACACCGTGTTCGTCGCATGGCGGGAGTTGCGCTTCGCCCGGGGACGTTTCGTCCTCATCGGCGCCGTCGTAGCCCTCATCACAGTGCTCGTCGGCTTCCTCTCTGGCTTGACGGGAGGTTTGGCGGCCCAGAACATCTCGGGGGTGCTTGCACTGCCCGGGACGCGCCTGGTCCTGCAGCAGCCCGATGACGGCTCCCCCAGCTTCGCCACATCAGCTCTCCCCAGTGATGCCCTTGCCGCGTGGGAGGCCGCTCCTGGCGTCACGGAGGCGACGCCTGTGGGCATCACGCAGTCACGAGCCAGCCGGGCCGGGGTCGACGATCTCACCGGAGTGGCGCTGTTCGGCGTCCCGACGGCCGCATCGGAGAGTGAACCCAACGACGTCCTGGCCCTGGCTCCCTCCCGAGACGACGAGGTGGGACTGTCCGCAGGCGCGGCGGCCAAGCTGGATGCCCGCGTGGGCGACACGCTCAGCATCGTGGGGAAGGACTACACGGTCGCATCGGTGGGCGCGGACCTGTGGTACTCCCACACCCCCGTGGTGACGATGACGCCGACGGCCTGGAGTGCGGCCAGTCAGCGCACCGGCGGCACCGGCGACCCCACCGTGATGGCCGTGTCGGGAACACCCGACTGGGACGCCGTCGCGGCCGCCACCCACACGCATGCTGCTACGCCTCTTGCCAGCCTCACCGCCCTGGAGGCCTTCCGTTCCGAGATCGGCTCCCTGGGCCTCATGATCGCCCTGCTCTTCGGCATTTCTGCCCTGGTGGTGGGCGCCTTCTTCACTGTGTGGACCATGCAGCGCGCCAGCGACATCGCCGTGCTGAAAGCCCTCGGCGCCACCACCGCATCCCTGGTGCGGGACGCGCTGGGCCAGGCATTGGTCGTCCTCACGGTCGGGATCGGCGTCGGTCTTGTCGCCGTGGTGGGTTTCGGCACGCTCGCCGGACGCGCCCTTCCGTTCGTGCTCAGCCCTTTGACGACGCTGGCTCCGGCCGCCGTCATGGCTGTCTTGGGCCTGGCCGGCGCCGGCTTCGCCCTGCGCACCGTCACCCATGCTGACCCGTTGACCGCTTTGGGGAGTAACCGATGATTGACCTTCGCGATGTGACCTTGACCTTCCCCGATGGGGACCAGCGCATCACGGCTGTGGACCATGTCAGCCTGCGTGGGCTCGATGGCCGGGTCACCGGCATCACCGGCCCCTCGGGCTCGGGCAAGTCCAGCCTGCTCGCCGTGGCCGCCACCTTGATCCGGCCCGATTCGGGTCAGGTCCTCATCGGTGAGGGCGCCGACGTCATCGACGCTGCCGCCTTGTCCAGCACGAACGCTGCCGCCCTGCGACGCGAGCGCATCGGCATCGTGTTCCAGCAGTCCAACCTGCTGCCCGCGCTGACCGCCCGCGAGCAGTTGCTGGTGATGGCGCACCTGGGAGGACGGCAAAGCCGCGCCGAGCGGACCACGATCGAGAGCCGGGTCGACGATCTCCTCGACGCCGTCGGGTTGTCCACGCAAGCCCATAAGCGGCCGCACCAACTCTCGGGCGGGCAGCGTCAGCGCGTCGCCATCGCCCGGGGGCTGGTGCATTCCCCCGACGTCCTTGTGGTGGACGAGCCGACCAGCGCCCTGGATCAGGAGCGTGGGGCAGAGATCATGCGCCTGATCGCGCGCCTCACGCACGAACGCAACACGGCCACGTTGCTGGTCACCCACGACCTGGTTCACCGCGACACCCTTGATGATCTGGTCACGATCGTCGACGGGCGCGTGGTCGCCTCCATCGGCTAGCCCACCGCGCACGGTCAGCCGCGGAGGTGACCCATCCCGCGCACGATCCAGTCACCGACCGACTGCACCACCTGGACGATGACGATCAGCGCGATGACGGCCTCCACCAGGACCGGCCCGTTGAATCGCTGGTAGCCGTACCGGATGGCGAAGTCACCCACGCCACCCCCGCCGATGACCCCCGCCATGGTGGAGTAGCCGATCAGCGTGACCAGCGTCAGCGTGGCGCCCGAGACCAGTCCGGGGAGGGACTCGGGGAGAAGGACCTTCCTGACGATGCCCCACGTGGAGGCGCCCATCACCTGTGCGGCCTCCAGCTTTCCGGAGGCGACTTCCCGCAACGCCGCCTCCACCACGCGGGCATAGAACGGAATGGCGCCGACCGCGAGCGGCACGACCGCCGCGGTTGGCCCGTAGGCCGTCCCGACGATGAGCCGGGTGAAGCTGATCAGCGCGATCATCAAGATGAGGAAGGGCAGCGAGCGGGCGATGTTGACCACCGCGCCGACCGCGAAGTACAAGAACCGGTTGGGCGCAAGCCCATCGGGGGCCCACAGGCGCAACAGGACCCCGATGGCGATACCGAGAATCGCCGTGATGAGGAACGACCAGCCGACCATCCAGGCGGTCTCCCCGAGCGCGCGGAGCAGTTCCGGCAACGCCTCTTGCCATGATGTCGAGGGAATCATGCTTGAACACTCACCTCATGCTCAGCCAGGTAGGCGTCGACGCCAGCGCGATCGAACGCCCCTGTGGGGTGGGAGATGACGACGCGCAGGCGTCCGACTTTGCGCCCGGCAATCAGTTCCACGGCACCGCCCAGAATCGAGACGTCGACGCCGAAACGCCGCGTCAGCCCGGAGATCACCGGTTCCTGGGCATGCCCCTGCGCAAAGCTCAAGACCACCGACGACTCGGCCCCGAGGTTCGCCGGTTCGCCGACCGGCAGCAGAATGTCGGCCAGTCGGCTGCGGGGGGCGGTCAACAGTTCCAGCAGGGCGCCCTGTTCGACGATCCTGCCGTTCTCCATCAACGCTGCCCCTGAGCAGATCCGTCGCACCACTTCGGACTCGTGGGTGATGAGCACCACCGTCACCCCAGTGCGGCGGTTGATTTCCGCGATGAGGTCGAGGATCTGTTCGGTGGTGGCCGGGTCCAGCGCGGAGGTGGCCTCGTCGCAGAACAACACCTGCGGGTGAGCGGCCAGCGCACGGGCGATCCCGACGCGCTGCTTTTGCCCACCCGACAGTTGGGCCGGGTAGTTGCCCGCCCGGTCGCTGAGCCCCACCAGGTCGAGCAGTTCGGCGACCCGCTGCTTGCGCTCCGCCGCCGGAACCCCTTGGACCTCCAGGGGGAAGGCCACATTCGCGGCGGCGGTGCGGCTCGCGAGCAGGTTGAAGTGCTGAAAGATCATGCCCATGGTGTGCCGGACGCGGCGCAGTTCGGCGCCCGACAAGGAAGTGAGTTCCAACTCACCGATGGTCACCGTCCCTGACGTCGGCCTCTCCAGCGCGGTGAGGCATCGCATGAGCGTGGTCTTGCCTGCTCCCGAGCGGCCCAGGATGCCGAAGATCTGGCCGGAATCGATGCGCAGGGAGACGTCATCCACGGCCGTGACGGTGCTGGCAGCGGAGGAGTAAACCTTCGTCAGGGAGGTGACCTCGATCACGTCAGCGTCACTTCGCCGGAAGGACGGACCCCTTGAAGGTGTCCGTGATGAACTTCTGGATCTGCGGGCTGGTCAGTGCCTCGTTGAGCTTCTTCACACGAGGATCATCCTTCAGCGTCGCCTTGACCACCACCACGTTCGCGTACGGGTTGTTGTCGGCCGACTCCAGCGCCAGCGCGTCGGTGGTCGGCACGAGGCCCGCTTCGATGGCGTAGTTCCCGTTGATGATCGACAAGGTGACCTTCGGGTCGGACAGCGTCGCGGCCAACTGCGGACGATCGATCTTCAGCCACGAGAGGTTCTTCGGGTTGCCCGTCACGTTCTTCTCCGGGGTGATCTGGCTGTAGTCGAGCCCGGGCTGGTCGGGCTTGACGTCGAGAGTGATGAGGCCCGCCTGCGCGAGAAGGAACAGGGCGCGGGCCTGGTTGGTGGCGTCGGCAGGAATCGCGACGACGGCCCCGTCCGGGACGGTGTCCAGCTTCACCTTCTTGGAGTACAGGCCCAGCGGCTCCACGTGAACGGGCGACAACGCCACCAGGTCAGAGCCCGTGTGCTTGGCGTTCCAGTCAGTCAAGTAGGGGACGTGTTGGAAGAAGTTGGCGTCCAGGTCGCCGCTCTCGACGAGCTGGTTGGGGTCGATGTCACCGGAGATCTCGGTGATGTCCAGCTTCACGTCGCCGAGAAGCCCCTCCTTTTGCGCTTCCTTCAGCAGCAGCGAGTGGGGCGTGACGTCGGCCATGATGCGCAGCGGCTTCGACGTATCGGGGGTGCTGGTGCTCCCGGAGTTGGCCGCACCGCAGCCGGTCAACACGAGTCCCGTCGCGAGAAGGGCTGCCGTGGTGGTGATC
>RRZU010152855.1_pt1 | contig 19204 bp, 14 predicted proteins | sample 2165561 | NCBI WGS metagenome assembly RRZU01 (sample SAMN10456909, study PRJNA506462) | wastewater metagenome | isolation source: wastewater sludge | place: USA: Moscow, Idaho | reverse complement strand
TGTGCAAGGGCTGCCCGCGGACACCCGCCTGCGGTTCGCGACCCTCGATGCCTACTCGGGTACCGCCTGGGCGGCCGGCGCGACGGCGAATGACCCTGGCCGGCCGGACACCTACCAGCGTGTCGGCACCGCCATCGAGCAACCGGGGCTCGCCGGCACCGCGACCTACAGCGTCAGCATCGAGCCGGCGTATGCAGCCGTGACCGACCTCAACGTCTGGCTGCCCGCAGCCGGGCCCGCGACCCGCGTGGAGTTCACCGGCGGCACCGCGGCGAACCACACGACCTCGTTCCGGTACAACCTCGCGGCCAGCCAAGGCCTGGTGCCGGACCGACTCCGGGCAGGAGACGTGGTCCGCATCTCCGGTGGCGTACTGGCACCGGTCGACGCGAACTTCCTGGCCGGTTCGGGTGTGACCGCAGACCCGACGACCTTCGCATTCCTAGCGCCGCAAGCGGCCAAATGGGGTGGTGGCGAAGGCAGTTCGTGGAAGCAGCTGACGGGGGTCGCCGGCCATCTGCGATCGACTGGCGCCTACAGTGACGGTACGGCGAGCGGGGAGACGCAGTACCTCCCCGGGCACGGCGTCGGCCGACTCGTCAAGTTCGTCAACGGCAAGCAGGCCGTGGGTAACGACGAGCAGTACGCCGCGACGGTCGCGTTGCTGGCCAATCAGCTCGGCGTGCCGGCCCGCGTCGTGCTCGGCGCCCTCGTGCCGGTCGACGGGAAGGTCCGGGGCAAGGACGTGCATGCCTGGGTCGAGGTGTATGCCGCGGACGGCACCTGGCACGCGCTGCCACACACGGCCTTCATGCCGGATCGATCCAAGAAGCCCGACCAGCAGGAACCGGACCCGATCCAGGACCTCAACGCACAGGTCGTGCCACCGCCTGCGGCATCACGACCGCCCGGCTCCACGGACATCCTGGCCAATGCCGACGCCGGTGCTCAGGGGACGACCCCCGAGCCTCCGGTTTCTTCGTTCCGCCTGCCGCAGTGGGCACTGACCGCACTCAGGCTCGTCGGTTTCCCGGTCGGTATCCTCGTCGCCTTCGGCAGCGTCGTCATCCTCGCCAAGTGGGTCCGGCGTCGGCGCCGCCGACGTCGGGGATCGGCGACCACCCGGCTGGCCGCGGGTTGGCAGGAACTCGTCGACCGTGCAACCGATCTCGGCATGACGCTGCCAGTCGAGACCACCCGCCGTGAGCAGGGCCGTTTGCTCACCGGCGCTGGGCTGGCCGAGCTGGCCGACACCGCCGATGCCGGCGTCTTCGGCCCGGGAGAGCCGACCGAAAGCGACATCGCGGCGTACTGGCACCGGGTAGCGACGGCCCGCAAGCAGATGGGCGCGGCCCACCCGACCCGCACCCGGCTGCGCGCCGCGGTCAGCCTGCGTTCCTTCCTGGCTCGTGCGGCGACCCGCACGCCCCGGCCGAGGCCGTCGGCGCTCAAGCCCTCCCGGCGATTGCGAAAGGCCGCTCCGGCGCCCTCCTGACCGGTCGGGTGGGGAGTGCTCCCCATCGACAGGCGAGCGCGATCTCGTTACCGTCGATATCACCGAAACCCGCGAAACCCGACCTGATGAATGATCGACCAGAATCGAGAGGAGGCTGCGAGATGACATTCACGGAAGGCGCCGACACCGTTGCCCTCAAGAACTCGGCGAGAACACTCGGAGAGGCTGGACGTGGGCTCAACGACACTCGTCGGCGAATCGATTCGACGTTGTTGGAGCTGCTGTCCGCTTGGCACGGCCCCGACGCTCGTGACTTCCAGCGGGCCTGGCGGGCCGAGTGCGAGCCCGCACTTGCCCGGACGGTACAGTCCGTGGGTGCCATGGTCGACCTGCTCTTGGCGAACATCGGTGAACAGGATCAAGCCAGCGGGGGAGGGTCATCGGCGGCGGCAGGTGCGCCGTGGAACGGTGAGGGGACGACTCGCGATCGTCGCGTGGACGCCAGCAATGCGTCCGAATTGCTCAGGTTCGCCGATGACTCCTATCATAATGGCTCCGGAAAGAATCTTCCGACGGGGTGGCATCGCTTGGACCAGGCTGAGCTGGCGAAACTCGGTATCAGTCCTGGTGAGCTGAATCGCCGGGACGGCTTCCAGGCGGCGATCTACACGAACGAGGAAGGGAAATATGTCCTCGCGTTCGCAGGCACGCAGGACCTGCGTGACTGGGGGACGAACATCGCTCAGGGCGTCGGAGGTGCGCCGCCCGCGTATCTACAAGCTGCCCGGCTCAGCTCCAAGCTGGGTGCAGCCGTGGGTACCGACAATCTCGTGCTCACCGGCCATTCGCAGGGAGGCGGATTGGCGGCTACTGCGGCGATGACGACAGGCGCTTCGGCCTACACGTTCAATGCGGCCGGTGTGAACTCGCATATCTTGGATGCTCTGGCGTTGCGGAACCCGGACGCCAGGGCTCACTCCTCGAGCCTCGTGCACAATTACTATGTCAAGGGTGAGCCGCTCTCCGGCTTCGAACATCTGCACGTCGGCCCGCCAGCGGTTGGCACTCAGTACGAGATGCCCGCCGTCCTTGATGAGGCGGCCCGCGGACGAATACACGATGCTGCCGTCAAAGGTGCGGATGCGGGAGCGCGCATCGGCCGTTCATCGAACCCGCTGCATACCCCGTTCTTGCCCGATCTCGCCGAGATGGCTGGGTCGAAGGCCGGATATGAGATTGGCGAGACCGTGCAGACCGAAATAGAGCGTCATGTCCAGAGCGGGGTGCGCTCCTCGATGGACGCCTACCTCAAGAAACTGGACGGAAAGGGGTGACGTCATGACGACCTTCACCGAGGGTGCCGACCTCGAGCAGTTGCGTGCGTCGGGGTCTCGACTGCGGGAGTTCGCGAGCCAGGTCTCGACGGTCAAAGGTTCCATCGACTCGAGCATCGCGGCGCTCAAGAGCGACTGGGGTGGGGCCGACCTCAATCGTCTGGGCGGTCAGTACGAACAGACCGTGGCGCCCGCCCTCACCGCCGTCGCGAGCGCGCTCACCGCCATGGCCACGACGGTCGCCGACAACGTCCGCGAACAGGACGTCGCCTCAGGCGGGGGTGGCGGGTCGTCCGGGGGCACCGGCCCGGGCAGCTCGACTGGCGGTTCAGGCGGTGGTGGCAGCCCCGGAAGCTCGACCATCCCGAGCATCAACGAGCTGCGCAACATCCACCTCGCGGGTGGCAGCTTCGACGCTTCGAACGCGGCATACCAGGTGGGTGGTCCCGGCTACAGCGTTGCGGTCGGCAGTGTCCACGCGGACGGCAGCTACGACGTCGGCATCAAGGACGGCACGATCGTGGCCGCCGCCGGTGTCAGTGGGTCGGCGAACCTGATCGCCGCGCACGGCCAACAGGCCCTGGGGCCGATCGGTGTGCAGGAGAGCGCCACCGTCGGCGTGGAAGGAACGGCGAACGGCCAGGTCAAGGCCGGACTCGACGGGGTGTCCGCAAACGCGGAGCTCAATGCGTTCGCGGGTGCCAAGGCGGGGGTGGACGCGGGTGTGGAGGTCGGCGGGGTGAAGGGCGCCGCCGGCGTCGAGGCGTATGCCGGGATCGGCGCTCACGGAAAGGCCGACGTCGAACTCGACGCCAGTCACATCAAATTGAAGCTCGATATCGGTATTGCCGTGGGCGTGGGTGTCGGCGGGCACGCCGAGATCGACATCAATCCGGGGAAGATCGCCGCGGATATCGGTAATGCCCTGCATTTGCCCAAGTGGTTCTGACCAGCTGCACACGAGAGGACTGACCGATGACGCAGCTCAACTACCCCAGCCCGACGTTCCCCGGGGAACCCGCGGTGAGCATCGACGTGCCGGATGGCTGGGAGCCGGTGAGCACGGTGGCCACGCGCCTCGCGGCCCGGGCCACGGGAGAGGCCTCGTTCCACACGAATGTCGTTGTCCTGCTTGACCGACGAGCCTCGGGAACCGACCCTGGCGTCGCGGTCCAGGAGCTCACCGTGGAGGCTGCCCAACGACCCAACGGGGATGTCTCGGAGCCCTTCGAGGCCACCTTCGACGGCCGGACCTGGGTGGGCTGCGACCTGTCCTGGGACGACGCCACGGTAGGGCGGGTGTTGCAGGTGCACCTTTTCACGCTCGTTCCGGGACCGCAGGATTCGCCGGTCGCTTTCCTCGTGCAGGTCACGGGTTCGTGCCTGGCCAGTCGCGAGGACGCCGACTTCCCGGTCCTCAAAGAGGCGATGTCCAGCGTCCGGCTCGTTGCATCACCCGGACGCTGAGTGAGGCCGTGCTCGTGATGAATCTCGTGGGGGGATCGTGAGATTCGACGTCCCCTCGGCACGCGGTTGGACCCATCTGGTCGGCCCGTCGCTCCAGGCGCTCGTCCGGGTGCCGCGGCAGGATCCGTTGATTCGAGTGCTGAGCGATCTGGCCGATCGCGACGACATCGACGGCATGCGAGACCGACTCAACGAGTACGACGCAGAGGCGTCCTTCGTCGCTGTGGTCCATCGCCCGGTATGCCGCGTGCTCGTCGCCGGACCGGCCCGGGCGTTGCTCAGTGGGCCCGGGGGGACGGTGGAGTTCGGGCCTGTTGACGGTAAGCCGATCGACGTCACGCCTTCGGCGAACGTGACCATGGCGCGGTTGGAGCCGGCTGACGGTACGGATCTGGTCGAAGTGAACACCTCGGCGCGTGGCGGCGCCGCCGGGCACGACGCGGCGCCGTCCCAGGGGCCGTCGTCGACCGGCGCCGAACCCAGCAAGGCATCGACGACGAAGCCGCGAGTCAGCGCGCCGCCGCCACCGGACCCGGACGCCTGGTGGCTGGATGTGGGCGCCCCCGAGTCCTCCGCGACACACGAAGAGCGCACGCCGTCGCGGTCGAGGGCAGGCCTTGAACAGCCGTCAACCACCCCGAGCGCGTCGACGACCCCCGGGCAGTCGGAAAGCCCCGTGGACGCCGATCGCGCCCCCCGGGGCAGGGCCAAGGCGCGCTGGTCCAGCGGGGGGCCGCCGACGCGCGGGGGTCCCGCTGCCCCAGCGGCTGCCGAGCCCGGCCCCGGCGTCCTGGGAGACGTCGATGCGGGTCGCGACGCCCAGGCCGACCCACCCGTCGACACCCGCGCCGACACCGGCGTCGCACCGGACACGACCGTGAGCAGCGTCGACGGCTCGGCCGAACTCGCCATCGTGCTGCTCTCTTCCGGTCAACAGTGGCCCTTCGACAGCCCGTGTCTCGTCGGACGTGCTCCGACGGCGCCGGTTGGTGAATCGTCGTACCGCGTGGCCCGACTCAATAGCCCGAGCCGCACCGTCTCGCGTAGCCACTTGCTGCTGACGCCTCACCCCACAGGAGCGCGATTGCGCGACCTGGGCAGCCGCAATGGCACGGCCATCTATGTGCCAGGGCGCCCACCGGAGCATCTGGCGCCAGGCGAGGAACGGGTCGTCGAGCTCGGCCGGGGAGTCCTCGCTGTGCTGTCCGCTGACGCGACAGTGTGGATCGCGCCGGCCCCGCGTGAAAGGCACTCCCGGTGAAACTCAAACTGACCCTGCATGCCAATGGGCGCGATGTCGACCTGGTGGCCACCGTCGACGCGTCCGTCACCGTGGGAGATCTGGCCCGTCATCTTGCCCTCGCCGATCCGATGGCGGTGCGTGCTCAGCAGCCGGCGGGGGTGCGGCATACGCTCGAGTTCGTCGATGGCGACCGTCAGCTCATCGATCCCCGTGCGACTGTCGGCGACAGCGGACTGCGCGCCGGGAGCAGGGTCCGCCTGGCCTGGGCCGGCGAATTGCAGGCAGCCACGCGCGCGGTCCTCGACCTGGTCGCCCGCGAGGGCGTCGACCGCGGGCGTGCCTTCCCAGTCACCCTCGGCACGTCCTACATCGGTCGGGGGCGGGGTTGCGAAGTCCAACTGGCCGACCCGCTGGCCTCCCGTCATCACGCGCGTCTGGTCGTCACCGACGTGGTCGAGATCGTCGACCTGGGATCGGCCAATGGCACCCTCATGGGCGGGCAACCGATCACCCGGGCCCGTCTGGTCCCGGGCGACGAGGTGCACATCGGCGACACCGTGCTGACTGCCCGATGGAAGGACGAGCACCACGAAGCGCGTGTCTCCAGCGCCTCCAACGGTGTGCTGGGCTTCGACGGCGGACAGGTCCGGTTCTCGCGCTCTCCCAGAGTCCAGCGCACCTTCGAACCGCGCACTTTCCCGCTCCCGGAGCTACCCGAGCGGCCGCGCCGCAATCCGCTGCCCTGGTTGATGGCCGTGCTGCCGCTGATGTTCGCGGGGGTGCTGGTCTGGGTCACCGGCAGTCTTACCAGCCTCCTCTTCATGCTCATGATGCCGTTGCTGTTGATGGGCACCGCTTTCGAGGCCAGGCTCCAGGAGAAGCGGCAGTTCAAGCAGGCGATGGCGGAGTTCGCTGAGGACGTCGGCAAGATCGCCGAACGTGTGCGGACCGAGCAGCAGCTGGAACGGCAGGTGCGTCAGGAGGAGCACCCGGCCTTCGGGGAGTGCTACTCGGCCGTCGGCTACCGGTCGCCCCTGCTGTGGACTCGTCGATTGGACGGCCCCCACTATCTGGAGTTGCGGGTCGGGCTGGGCGCCTTGGCGTCGCGTTGTGTCGTCGAGATGCCGACCACCGTCGGGCGGTCGCGGGCCGAGGCGTGGCTGTTGTTGGAACAGTCCCTGACGGGGTTGGACCACGTGGACGACGTGCCGGTCGTCGTACGCCCCCTGGTCGACGGGGCGATCGGCATCGCCGGGGATCGACGGGCCATCCTGCCGGTCGCCTACTCGCTGGTCGTCCAGGCGATGGCCCTGCACTCGCCTGCCGAACTGGCCGTGGCGGCCGTCGCGTCCAGCAAGACCGCCACCGACTGGGACCTACTCAAGTGGGCCCCACACGTGAGCTCCCCGCACTCGCCGGTGGCGGCGGCCCACCTCGCAGCTACCGAGCTTGCCTGTATCGATCTGGTCGATCAGCTGGAAGAGCTCATCGACGCCCGATCCGGAACCGACGCAACCTGGCAGACCAGTGTGCTGCTCATCGTGGAAGGCGACGCCCCGATCGAACGGAGCCGCCTCGTGGAGTTGGCCGAGCGAGGCCGCGGTCGGGGCCTCGCGGTGCTCTGGCTCGCGGAGGGTCAGCCCCGGCTCCCCGCCGCGTGTGCCACCTACGTTCTCGTCGAGGGGGAGGGGGCGGTCGGCTATGTCCGGGATGCCACCTCCGTCACCCCTGTGCGGTTCGACACCTGCGACGCCGGCGCCGCGGCGACCGCCGCGCGGCTGCTCGCACCGGTCATCGACGCGGGGGTGCCGAGCGAGGACGCCAGCGACCTGCCACGTTCGGTCTCGTTGCTGACTCTGAGCGGGGTTGAGCTGGCCGATTCGCCCAGCGCGGTCATCGAACGGTGGACGGAGAGCCGTTCGATCCTTACCGGCCCGTATGCCGCCACCGAGCCCAGCCGTCGGCCGGCCAATCTGCGGGCGCTCATCGGCGCCTCCTCGCTGGGCGCCTTCAGCATCGACCTGCGCGCCGACGGCCCGCACGCCCTGGTCGGTGGCACCACGGGGGCAGGCAAATCCGAGCTGCTCCAATCGTGGATCCTGGGGATGGCGGCCGCCCATTCCCCGCAGCGGGTCACCTTCCTGCTCGTGGACTACAAAGGTGGGTCGGCCTTCCGTGAGTGCAATGACCTGCCGCACACGGTCGGTGTGGTCACCGACCTGACACCTCACCTGGTGCGCCGAGCGCTGATCTCGCTGTCGGCGGAGTTGCGCTACCGCGAGCACCTCCTCGCCAAGCACAAGGCCAAGGACCTCATCGAGTTGGAGCGCCGTGGGGTTTCCGACACGCCGCCGAGTCTCGTCATCGTCGTGGACGAATTCGCGGCGCTCGTACAGGAGGTGCCCGATTTCGTTGACGGTGTCGTCAACGTCGCACAACGGGGTCGCTCTCTGGGACTCCATCTCATCCTGGCGACACAGCGGCCGACCGGGGTCATTCGTGACAACCTGCGCGCCAACACCAATCTCCGTTTGGCGTTGCGCATGGCGGACGAGGACGACAGTGAGGACGTGCTCGGCTCGCCCGAGGCGGCCTTCTTCGATCCCGCCATCCCGGGACGAGCGGTGAGCAAGAGCGGGCCAGGCCGATTGACCTCGTTCCAGGCCGGGTATGCCGGTGGCTGGACCTCCGCCGAGCCGCCGCCACAGGAGATCGCGGTCCACACCCTCGTCTTCGGCGCTCAGCGGGAGTGGGAGCTGCAAGAGCCGGTGACGCATGTCGCGCCCGACGCGCCCACCGATATCCAGCGACTCGTGGGCACCATCGGAAAGGCATGCCACGACGCACTGATACCGCCGCCGCGGGTGCCCTGGAAGACCGAGCTTCACGATACGTACGACCTCCGCTCGCTGGAGGCCTCGCGCCGCGACGACGAGCTGGCTCTGGCGCGGATCGACATCCCGGAAGACCAGGACCAGCCGACGTACTCGTACAAGCCCGACGAGGTCGGCAACCTTGCCGTGTTCGGCGTGTCAGGTTCAGGAAAGTCGGCCTTCTTACGATCGGTCGCCGTCGCAGCCGGCTACACCATCAAAGGCGGGCCGTGCCAGGTGTATGGCCTGGACTTCGGCAATCGAGGGCTCGAGCCACTCACGCCCCTGCCGCACGTCGGCAGCGTGATCCTCGGAACGGACCACGAGCGGGTCATGCGGCTCATCACGCATCTGGAGGGCATGGTCGAGCGCCGGGCCGTCGCGTGGTCGAAGGTCAACGCCGGGACGATCGTCGACTACCGGCGGCTGGCCGATGCGCCCACCGAACCGCGAATCTTCGTCCTGCTCGACGGCCTTGCGGCCTTCCGCCAGGCCTATGAGGTCGCCGGCCGCTTCCACTGGATCGATCGGCTCGGTGCCATCGCCGGTGCGGGCCGCCAGCTGGGCATTCATCTCGTGGTGTCCGTGGACCAGCGCAACGGGGTGCCTTCGCCTCTTGCGCCCGTCATCCAAGGTCGCATCGTCCTGCGCATGAGCGACGAGGACTGCACCGCCCTCGGCGAGCCTGATGACGTCTTCACTCCGGAGACTCCGCCAGGGCGCGGGCTGAGCGCTGGTCACGAGCTGCAGATCGCTGTGCTGGGCGGCTCGAGTGACCCTGCTCGTCAGGCGCGCGACATCGCGACCTTCGCGGCGGCGATGCGTCGCAACGGTATCGGTGACGCGCCGAGCATCGAGAGCCTGGCCGAGCGCGTCGGGTTGCGCGACCTACTTCAAGTGAGCGCGACCTCGACCGTGCTCGGCGTCGCGTCCAGCACGCTGGCTCCGCAGGCGTTCCAGGTCAAAGGCACCTTCCTCGTCACGGGACCGTCCGGGAGTGGGCGAACGACCGCCCTCCGCACGATGTGCATCGCCACCCGTCGCGGGCTCCAAGGAGCCCAGATGCATCTATTCACCGCGCGGGCCACCTCCCCCGTGGCCAAGCTGGGCATCTGGAGCAGCGTCTCGGTCGGCCCGGCCCAGGCCATCGAGCAGGCCCGCGTGCTGGCCGAGGACATCCGAGGGCAGGGCTCCGAGGGGGACGCGGCTGTCGTGGTGGTCTTCGAGCGCCTCGACGATGTCGTCGCCGACGGCGGTGAGTTTGATTTCGAGGCGCTTGTCAAGGCCTGCCTCGATCACGATCATTTCGTGATCGCCGAGGCAGACGCACAATTCTTCAGCAGCAATGACGGTCTCAACAGCAGGCTCAAGACCAGCCGCACCGGCGTGATCCTGCACCCAGAGGGCACCGAGGGTTACCACGTGTTCCGCGTCGACGTCCCGACCCTGGATCGGGCGGACTTGCCTCCAGGGCGGGGCTTTTACGTCAGTCGCGGAGCAGTGGAACTGGTCCAGGTGGCGATCCCATGATCGCGCGCTGGCTGCACGACGCCGCCGTTTCACCGACGTGTCGATGGGGAGTCCTCCCCATCGACGTGAAGGCTCAGCGGCGCTAACGTAGAGATATCAGGAAACGCTAACGGCTCATCCGCAAGGGTGAGCCCGGCAAGGAGGAGTAACTATGGCCTGGGTCGGTATGAACATCGCCAAATGCAAGCACCACTCGGAAGAGCTCGAACGGCAACGCGTCAAGCTGGACAAGCTGCTCCACCTGATCGATGGTGAGGCCGGCAAGATTCGCGGCAACTGGAACGGCAGCGATGCGCAGCGTTTCCAGAGCGACTGGCAGAGCAAGCACAAGCACAACGTGCAGCAGGCGATCTCGTTCGTCGCGAAGCTCAAGAAGCAGCTCGATCAAGAGATCGCCGAACAGCAGCGGACCTCGCACTAGTCAGCCCCACCAAGCGAATCGACGGGAGAATCACAATGGCAGTCTTCGACGCCGGCATGAACGTCGAGGCCATCCAGGCCTCCGGAACACAGCTGCACAACTACGAGAGCGAGCTCAAGCGCGCGATCAATGACATCGGCCACGAAGTGGCTTCGCTCAAGAACGATTGGGCAGGCTTCGACGAAGTGAAGTTCCAGATGCAGTGGGCGGGTGTCCGGCTGCTCCTGGAAATGGTCGCGGGGGAAGTCGGTCAGATGGCCACGATCTGCACGGACAACGCCCGGGAGCAGCGGACGGCGTCCTCCTGACCTTGGCTGTCGGATGCCGCCCCGATTCGGGGCGGCATACCGGCGCGAGTCAGGTGCCCCGCACGACGTCTGCCCGAGGAGTCCCGTGACCTGTCGTTCCTGCGGCTACGAGGCCAGCTTCGCCGCTCCCACCTGCCCTCGGTGCGGGGCGGTGGCGGGGGCCGCGCCTCCGAGCCCACCCTCCACGCCGGCCAGCACGGTGCCCGAGACAGTCGATCGCACCGTGAACCGGGCCGCTCTGCGTGCGGACATGCAACGGGCTGCCGGTCAGACGACTCCGCCGACCTTGGGGCCGCCGACCGCCGTCCCCGCTCCGGGCCGGCACGACGACCCATGGGTCACGAGCAGCGAAGGTGCCAATGCACAATCGGGGGGCGCTGCATCCCCAGCTGCCGGGCCCGCCGAAGTCCTCCCCAGCCCTCCGGCCGCCCATCGCCAGCCGGCTCAAGCGGCTGTCGGACCGTCGTTCACCCTTCCCGAGTCGAATTCCCGCCCGGCGACCCTGGGACAACGCGTGGCCGCCAATTTCGTGGACGGAGGCGTGTTGCTGCTGCTCGCGGTACCGGCGGGGTTCGTGCTGTCAATGATGGATGGGCGGGGTCAGGGTGTCGCCACAGTCCTCGCACTGCTGGTGTGGCTCGTCATGCTCGCCTACGCGCCCGTGCTCATCGGCCGCAGTGGCCGCACCATCGGCAAGAACGTCGTGGGGATCGAGGTGGCGGACATCGCGTCCGGCCGGGCGATCGGGCTGTGGCGCAGTGTCCTGCGATGGCTCATGCTCGGCTTCATGGGCTCGTTATGCTACCTCGGCTACCTGTCGATCCTGCTCGACCAGGGCGGATGGCACCGTGGCTGGCATGATCGTGCCGCCGATTCCCGGGTGGTTCAGACGTCGGCACGACTGCCCGTCACAGCGCTCCTGAAGTCACGACGCTGAACCGTCGGTCGCCGTCCACCAGACGACTGCGTCCACGCCCGGCTCGGCATCGCTGAGATGGACTTCGGCGCCGTTGCGGTGCAACAGCTCCCGGGCGATGGGCAGTCCCAGGCCGGTGCCGCCGCTGTCCCGGTCACGGGCGTCGTCGAGGCGGGTGAAACGGTCGAAGACCCGCTCGCGCTGCTCCGGCGGTATGCCGCGTCCGTCGTCGACGACGTGCACCTCGACGGCGCTCGGTGAGGTCACCAGCCGTAGGGTCACCGCGGTGCGGGCGTGCCGGACGGCGTTGTCGACGAGGTTCGTCAACGCTCGGGTGAGGTCGTCGCGGCTGCCCGACACATGCACCTGCGCTGGGCCGGCTGAGGCGGCGGAGCCGGCATCGCCCGGACTGACCGCAACGGTCACCGGGACGCGGGACGCGGCATACCGGCCGGCGACCTCCACGAGCAGCCCACGCAGGTCGACCGGATCGCGACGCACCGGGAGGGTGCCTGAGTCGGTGCGGGCGAGCACGAGCAGGTCTTCGACGAGGGTGGCCAGGCGCCGCACCTGTGGGAGCAATTCGTCGGGCAGGCCGTCGCCTTCGCCGATCCGCTGCGCCACCTCGAGCTGGGTGAGCATGGTCGCGAGGGGGCTGCGCAGCTCGTGGGCGGCGTCGTCGAGCAGGCTCCGTTGACGCACGTGCAGGTGCTCCAGCCGGGCCAGCATCTCGTTGAGCGTCGTTGCCAGAGCGTGGATCTCGTCGCGGGCGGCCGGCACCGGCAGGCGCTCTCCGGGGCCATCTCCCGAGGCCGCGCGAAGGTCGGGGCCGGCTTCGGTGCGTCCGCGCGCGCCGCCGACGCCCCGGGCAACTCCGGCACCCCTGGAACCTCCGGCGCCCCCGGCGCCCCACGCGCCGGCGGCTCCGATGCGTTCGGCGCCGCGGCGCAACTGCTCGACCGGCGCCAGCGCAGAGGCGATGACCCGCCAGGCGACCGCTCCCAGGACGGCGAGCAGCAGCGGGACCCCGATGAGCAGGGTCGTGCGCAGTTGCGCCAGTGTGGTCTCCGAGTCGCCGGTGGGGACGGCGGCCACGACGGTGCGCCGCCCTGGGCTCACACCGGCCGGGGAGGGCGTCACACCGCCCGGGGAGAGGGTCGCACCTGCTGAACCGGGGGTCGCGGCGGCCCGGCCGGCGGACGCTGTGGCCAGCAGCAAGGGGCCGGACAGCCCGCTCCGCGAGCCGGGCACGGTGACCCGCTCGCCGGCCGCGACCCGGGCCAGCTCCTCGGGGGTGGCCAGGGGGGTCAGTCGGTCGGCCAGCGCCGACGCGCCGATCACCCGGCCCTGCTCGTCGAGCACCTGCACGACGAGGGCGCCGGCAACCGGCACCGGGTCGGGCACCCGGCCCTCGCCGGCCAGCGCCGCGACTTCCTTTGCGGCACGGCCGGCTTCGTCGGCGAGGGCGCCGGGTAAAGTGGTGGCGAGCGCGGCATACAGGACGATCGCGGCGGCGGCGAGGCTGCCCCCGAGGCCGGTGAGCCCGACGAGCATGAGTCGCCACCGCAGGCCCAGCCGAGCCCACCACCCCGGCCGTCCGGGCACACCCGACCCGCCGGAGGCAGCCGCGCCGCCGGGCGCCGGCTCGGGCGCGGTCATGGGGGGATCCGGTAGCCGGCGCCGCGCACCGTCTCGATCCGGTCGCGGCCGAGTTTGCGGCGCAGATAGCCGATGTAGACCTCGACGACGTTGGGGGTGTCGGCGGCGTCACCCCAGACCCGGTCCAGCAGTTCGGTCTTGCCGACGACCGCTCCGGCGGCGGCCAACAGGTGCTCCAGCACGAGGAATTCGCGCGGCGCCAACTCGACCGGCTCGCCGTCGCGGGTCACCTCGCGGGTCGCCGGATCGAGGCGTATGCCGCGGGCGGCCAGGACACTCGGGCGCGGCGCCGGGTCGCGCCGCAGCAGGGCCCGCAACCGGGCCAGCAACACGACGAACGAGAACGGTTTGGTGAGGTAGTCGTCGGCGCCGTAGTCGAGCCCGTCGGCCTGGTCGTACTCGCCGTCCTTCGCTGACAGGATCAACACCGGCACCCAAATCCCTTCATCCCGAAGGGTTTTCACAATCGTGTAGCCGGACATGCCGGGCAGCATGATGTCGAGCACGACCGCGTCGTAGCCGCCGTGCCGGGCCGCGTCCAGCCCGCCGGGCCCGTCGTGCACGATGTCGACGACGAAACCCTCGGCCCGCAACCCACGCTGCAGGGCGGTGGCCATGGCGCGTTCGTCCTCGACGACCAGCAGTCTCACCGGGCCACCCTGACACGGCGGCCGCCTGGTGAGCCAGCGCACCGCCGCGTCGCCTGGCTCGCGGGGTCGCGGGCTCGGCCGGCTCAGTCTCAGGTGCCTCTCAGCACCGGTGGCGCATGCTGGTGTCATGACGAGCATCACGACCCGATCCCGGCGCCGTTGGTTGGCGCCCCTGGCTGCCGTCGCCGCCACCGCGGCCATCGCTCTCACCGGGGGCCGGTTCGCCCTCGCCGGTGACGACCTCGCGCCGCGCACCGCCGCCGAGTTGCTTGCCGACGTACAGCGTGCCCGGCTCGACCAGCTGTCCGGCACCGTCGTGCAGACCGCCGACCTGGGTCTGCCGAGTCTCCCGGTGCCCGGCGGGGCGGGCGCTGGCAGCGCGGCGAGCGTCAATGGCGCCATCGGGCAACTGCTGTCGCTCGCTTCGGGCAGCCACACCTGGCGGGTCTGGTACGGCGGCGAAACCCGGCAGCGCCTCGCGCTGATCAGCTCGCTCGGGGAGTCCGACATCATCCGCAACGGCACCGACCTGTGGTTCTGGTCCAGCAGTGACCGCTCGGCCTCTCACCTCACCCTGCCTGCCGACACCAATGCCCAGGCGCGCGCGGCCGCTGCCGCGACCGGGCTGCCCCGCACACCGGAGGAGGCCGCCCGGCTTGCGCTCGAGTCGATCGACCCGACGACAAAGGCCGAGGTCGGTCCGGTGGTGACGGTGGCGGGGCGCGCGGCATACGAGCTGGTGCTCACCCCGAAGGATGCCGCGACCCTGGTGTCGCAGGTGCGCGTGGCCGTCGACAGCGAACGCAAGCTGCCACTGCGCGTGCAGGTCTACTCGACGAAGCTGGCGACCCCGGCGATCGAGGTCGGCTTCACGGCCATCGACTTCGCCGCACCGGAGGCCCGTCAGTTCGACTTCACCCCACCGCCCGGCACGACGCTCACCCAGGTGAGTGCCGAGCAGCTCGCCGCGACGGCCGGTGACGGCAAGGCCGCCGCGGCGGCGGGCGCGGATCTGGTCCGCGCGGTGCGCTTCACCGGCACCGGTTGGTCCCGGGTCATGGTCGCCAAACTGCCTGCTGGGCAGGGGAATACACAGGCGCCCGGCAGCACGACCTCCGGCGGGCCGGATGCGCTCGGCCGGATCCTCGGCGGGCTGCCGCGCGTCACCGGAGCGTGGGGCAGCGGGCGCCTGCTTGAGGGCACCCTGTGGTCGGCGGTGCTCACCGACGACGGTCGGGTCGCCATCGGCGCGGTGCCCCCCGCCGGCCTGTATGCCGCATTGGCGGCCAAGTGACCGCCCTCGCCGTCGCGCCCCCGGACGTGGTGGCCGACACCACGGGCCTGGCTGTCGCCACCACCGGACTGACCAAGATCTTCGGCCACCAGCGGGCCGTCGACTCGGTCGACCTGCAGGTGCCGACCGGCGCGGTCTACGGCTTCCTGGGCCCCAACGGCTCGGGCAAGACGACGACGATTCGGATGCTGTTGGGCCTGATCCACCCGAGCTCCGGGCAGGCCCAAGTGCTCGGGCACGGCATACCGGAGCAGGCCGAGCGGGCCTTGCCGCGGGTGGGAGCGCTCGTCGAAGGGCCGGCCTTCCATCCGTACCTGTCCGGGCGGGCCAATCTCGCCCGCCTCGACGTCGCCGACCGGTATGCCGACCCGCGCACCTCGCACGCCCGGGTCGACGCCGCCCTGGAGCGGGTCGGGCTGCTCGCCGCGGGTGGCAAGCGCTATCGCGCGTTCTCGCTCGGCATGCGCCAACGGCTGGCCATCGCCGCGGCGCTGCTGCAACCGCGGGATCTGCTCGTGCTCGACGAGCCGACGAACGGGCTGGACCCGCAGGGCACCCGGGAGGTGCGCTCCCTGATCAGCGCGCTCGCCTCGGACGGCACGACGGTGCTCGTCTCCAGCCACCTGCTCTCCGAGGTCGACCAGGTCTGCACGCACCTCGGGGTGATGCGGGAAGGTCGGCTCATCGCCCAGGGCGAGCTCGGGCAGTTGCGCGCCGCCGGGGGAGCGCAGGGTGAGCCGGCCGGGGGCCGGCGAGCCAGCGTGCGCACCCCTGACGTGGCGCTCGCCGCCCGGGTGCTCAGCGGGCTGGGGGCCGGCGAGGTCGCACCCAGCGCCGAGGGGGTGAGTGCCCGGCTCGGCGCGATCCCGCCCGAACGGGCGGTGGCCGAGCTCGTGCACGCCGGGGTCGCGGTCCGTGGCTTCGACGAGGGGCAGGGCAGCCTCGAGGACTGGTTCGTCGCGTTGACCGGGGAGGGTTTCGATGTCAGTGGCTGACCTGTCCACCAGCGCCACCCCGGCCGCACCGCCCTCGCCGGCCCGAGCCGCGGGCGGGTCGGTGCGCCACCTGCGGGTGGCGCGCGGCTGGTGGTGGCGCTTCTTCCGTTCCGAGGTAGCGCTGATCGCCGGCCGGCGCCGCAATCAGGCCGGGCTTGCCGTGCTGGCTCTCGTGCCGGTGCTCATCGCCGTTGCGGTGCGCCTCGCGCAGCCCCGCCCGGGCCGCGGGCCGGACTTCTTCTCCAGCATCACCTCGAACGGCATGTTCGTCGCGCTCGCCGCATTGGGCGTCGAGATCGCCATGTTCCTGCCGCTGGCGATCGCGGTGCTCTCCGGGGATTCCCTTGCCGGAGAAGCGAATCAAGGCACCCTGCGGTATCTGCTCACGGTGCCGGTGAGTCGCACCCGACTGCTGCTGGTCAAATACGCGTCGCTATGCTTCGCGGCGCTATGTGGCGTGGCCCTTGTGGCGGTCACCGGCGTGGTGGTCGGGGTCGCGCTCTTCGGGACCGGCCCGATGACGACCCTGTCGGGCACGCAGCTTCCCTTCGCCGAGGCCCTGTGGCGGCTGCTGCTCGTCGTGCTCTATCTGAGCATCTGCCTGTCGTCGCTCGCGGCCGTGGGTCTGTTCGTGTCGGCCCTCACGGAGCAACCGATGGCAGTGACCATCGCCGTGATGATGTTCACCATCCTGTCCTGGGTGCTCGACACGGTGCCGCAGGTGGCCTGGCTGCATCCGTGGCTCATCGTCCACGAGTGGACCTCCTTCGGTGACCTGCTGCGTGACCCGCTCGTCCTGGAGCCGGGCACCGGGGCCGGGCGCGGCATACTCGTCGCCTTCGGGTATGCCGTGGTGTTCGTCAGTGCCGCGTGGGCTCGCTTCAGCGCCAAGGACGTCACAAGTTGAGCCACGCCTAAGACTTATTTTCTACGGTCAGAAGCGTAGATTATGAAGGGTGTCGACGACCCCCAGCAGACCCGCCATGACCGTCCGCGGCATACCCGTCCCCGTCACGACCGTCCCCGATCCGGCCCCCCGGCCAGTGCCCGGACCACCTCCCAGGCCGGCCCCCAGGCCGGGCTCCAGGCCGGGCTCCCGAGTGGTGCGGGTGCTGACGAGCACCGATCACAAGGTCATCGGCAACCTCTACTTCGTCACGTCCTTCGCCTTCTTCCTCATCGGCGGGGTCATGGCGCTGGCGATCCGGGCCGAGCTCGCCGCCCCGGGGCTGCAGCTGGTGGACACCCCGGAGCAGTTCAACCAGCTGTTCACGATGCACGGCACGGTGATGCTGCTGCTCTTCGCGACCCCGCTGTTCGCGGGCTTCGCCAACGCCCTGGTGCCGCTGCAGATCGGCTCGCCGGACGTGGCCTTCCCCCGGCTCAACGCGCTCGCGTACTGGCTCTACCTCTTCGGCGGGGTCATCGCGGTCTCCGGCTTCTTCTCCCCGCAAGGGGCAGCCTCCTTCGGCTGGTTCGCCTACGCGCCGTTGTCCTCGGTCGACTACTCCCCGGGCCTGGGCGGTGACCTGTGGGTCTTCGGGCTGGCCATGGGCGGCTTCGGCACCATCCTCGGCGCGGTCAACTTCATCACGACGATCCTGGGTCTGCGGGCGCCGGGGATGACCATGTTCCGGCTCCCGATGTTCACCTGGACGGCGCTGGTCACCTCGATCATGGTGGTCATCGTCTTCCCACTGCTGGCGGCCGCGCTCTTCGGCCTGGGCGCCGACCGCCGACTCGGCACCCACCTGTTCGATCCGGCGGCCGGCGGGGCGATGCTCTGGCAGCACCTCTTCTGGTTCTTCGGCCACCCGGAGGTCTACATCATCGCGCTGCCGTTCTTCGGCATCATCAGCGAGGTCATGCCGGTCTTCTCCCGCAAACCGTTGTTCGGCTACCAGACGATGGTGGGCGCGACGGTGGCCATCGCGGCCCTGTCCACGGCGGTCTGGGCGCACCACATGTACTCGACGGGGCAGGTGCTGCTGCCCTTCTTCTCGATGATGACGATGCTCATCGCCGTGCCCACCGGGGTGAAGTTCTTCAACTGGATCGGCACGATGTGGGGTGGTCAGGTGACCCTGCGCACGCCGATGATCTGGTCGCTGGGTTTCATCGCGACCTTCCTCTTCGGCGGCCTCACCGGCGTGATGCTGGCCAGCCCGGTCATCGACTTCCACGTCACCGACAGCTACTTCGTCGTCGCCCACTTCCACTACACGGTCTTCGGCACCGTCGTCTTCGCGATGTTCGCGGGCTACTACTTCTGGTGGCCCAAGCTCACCGGACGGATGCTCGATGAGCGACTGGGCATCGTCCACTTCTGGATGCTCTTCGTCGGCTTCCACCTGACCTTCCTCGTGCAGCACCTGCTCGGGATGCAGGGCATGGCCCGCCGCTATGCCGACTACCTACCCGAAGAAGGCTTCCAGACCGGCAACGTGCTGTCCTCGCTCGGTGCGGCCCTTCTGGGACTGTCGATGCTGCCCTTCCTCGCGAACGTGTGGCAGACCTGGCGGCGGGTGCCGCTGGTCGACGTGGACGACCCATGGGGATACGGCGGGTCGCTGGAGTGGGCGACCTCGTGCCCACCACCACGACACAACTTCGACCGTATGCCGCGGATCCGCTCCGAGCGACCCGCCTTCGACCTGCACCACGTGTTGGCGGACGAGTCAGTTCACGAGTCAGTGCCGCACGACGTTCGGCCGTAGGCAGCCCGTGGGTCAGGCCAGCTTGTGCACCTGCAGGTCACCGTCGGCGAACTGTTGGCGTAGCACCTTCTTGTCGAACTTGCCGACGCTCGTCTTGGGCACCTCGCCGATGATCGCCCAGCGCTCGGGCACCATCCATTTGGCGATCTTCTCCGACAGCCACTCGCGCAGTTCCTCGACGGTGACCGTGGCACTGTCGCTGAGCACGACGGTGGCCAGCGGGCGCTCACCCCACCGCTCGTCGGGCACGCCGACGACCGAGGCCTCGCGCACCTGCGGGTGACCCATGATGGCGTTCTCCAGGTCGACCGAGGAGATCCACTCGCCGCCGCTCTTGATGA
>RRZU011086684.1_pt1 | contig 19205 bp, 19 predicted proteins | sample 2165561 | NCBI WGS metagenome assembly RRZU01 (sample SAMN10456909, study PRJNA506462) | wastewater metagenome | isolation source: wastewater sludge | place: USA: Moscow, Idaho | reverse complement strand
CGACCTGCTGGCCCGGACCGGCAGTGCCGACCTCCCTGGTGAGCAGGTCGATGATCTCGCTCTGCGAGTCATCGCGTGACACGACGACGACATCAGGCAACGCCTTGAGCAGCCTGCCGGTGACGTCGTTTTCGCTCTGGTAGGTACCGCTGGCGACGATGGTCGAGCCTGCGAGCGAGCGTCCGGTGGTGCGGGGACCGAGGGTGAAGGCGTCGGTGATGTCGGCGCCGGTGGTATCGGTCAGCCGATTCCCGGGGTGGACGATGATCTCGGGGACGGTGGCCGGATCGTCACCGATCGTGTACAGGTGGGGTCCTTTGGCGATCGCGACATCACCAGTGCGGATCAATACTGGGTCGGCGCCGTCGGGCACGATCCACACGTGACCGCGCAGGGCGGTGACCAGGGCCAGGGCAGCCTCGTCGGCGATACGCAATGCCCACGGCGGATCCCAGATCGTCCGGCAGAACGCGGCGGTGCGCGCGCGGACACCGTGGAGAAGGTCGGAGAGGGGGTCCATACCGTCAGGGTAGACGCACAGACATGCAATCGGGTCATTGAGATATGGATTAGTCCAGCCTGTCGCCGTTGACTTGGACATGCCACCCAATACAACGAGTCGAAAGAAGGCATGTACATGTATACGATCACCGGAGTTACCGGACACGTCGGAGCAGTCGTCGCCAAGGAGCTGCTAGATCGCGGCAGGAGTGTTCGAGTAGTGCTGCGCGATCCTGTCAAGCATGCACACTGGGAGCGGCAAGGAGCTCAAAGCGCGCTCGTGGACTTCACCGACACCCAGAACCTCGCCGAGGCTTTCCGCGGCAGTGATGGCGTGTTTGCCATGCTGCCGGTTCTGCCGTCACTGGATGAAGCGGGGCATCGCCGCCTCGTTGATTCGATCGCTGAGGCTATCGAAGCCAGCGGCGTCGGCCATGTGGTTCTGCTGTCTTCTATCGGAGCCGACCTGCCCGACGGGACCGGCCCGATCCGCTGGCTACACGACCTGGAGCAACAACTGGCGGGCACTGACGCGGTGGTCACCGCGATTCGACCATGCCACTACCAGGAGAAAGTCGAGACAGTACTCGACGCCGTACTCCACGACGGTATCTACCCCGTCTTCGCTGATTCTGCCGACGCACCAGAGCCCATGATCGCTACCCGTGATGTGGGGAAAGCCGCCACTGAGGCGCTACTGGCGCACCCATCCCGTGGGGAGTCGATCGACCTCATCGGCCCCGCCTACACCGAACGTGACGTGGCGGATCGTCTCTCGGCGATCCTCCAGAAGCCGATCAAGCTCGTCACGATTCCGCGAGACGGATGGGCCAATGCGATGGTCGGCGCCGGTGTTCCCGAGGCCTTCGCGAGGGAACTGGCAGCACTCTACGCGGCCGGGGAGGACGGCCTGCTCCAACCGCGTGGTGATCGGCAGCAGAGGCACAGCACTCCAATCGAGGAGACCCTGCATCAGGTCATTGAGAAGAGTGACAGTGCGCATCTGAGCATGAAGTAGCAGAAACCGGCACACCAGCACACCGACATGGCTGGGTCGCTTCCACAACTTAGTGACAAAGTGCTGACCAAACGGCTCCGCGAACCCGTCTCTGCCGGAGGCGTAGCGAAATCCACGTCCAACGGCTTCTTACAGCGAACCGAGTACCGGGGCAGCGAACCGAGTACCGGGGCAGCGAGACGACGTCTCGCTGGACAGCGACCGGGTTCGCGGCCACGATGAAAACATGCCTTGCTATTCATATGAATAGTCGGCGATACTTGAGAGCATGGATGGTTTCGCAGTGATTGCCGAACCGACCCGACGCGCGATCGTGGATCGCCTCCGGATTGGTGAGAGCGACGTAGGTGGGCTCGTGGATGAACTGCGGGTTTCACAGTCGCTGGTGTCCAAACATCTGCGAGTGCTGCGCCAGGCGGGTGTGGTGGAGTCAGAGGTCGCGGGCAAGCGCAGGATCTACCGGCTTACGGACCAACCACTACCGGATGTGCTCGCCTGGGTAGCGCCCTATATCGAGCGATGGAATACGAGCTTCGACCGGCTGGCCGCGGCTCTGGATGAGGAGAAACAATGACAGACACCCCACAGGCTCCACGTGACGAGATAATCGCAGCACAGGTCCACGCACCGATCGAGGTGGAGCTGGAACTGGAAGAGGATCGGTGGACGATCGTCATGCGCCGACGATTCCCGCACGCTCCGCAGAAGCTGTGGGCAATGCTCACCGAGCCCACACGACTCGCACATTGGTCTCCGATCGTGCCGGACCGTCCCTTGACCGAGCCGGGGCCTGCGAGCTGCCGCGAGAACCCGGGTGATGACCCGATCGATGCCGAGGTTCTTGTCGTCGATGCCCCACGGCAGCTCATCCACCGTTGGGGACCCGACCTGCTGCGTTGGACGCTCACGCCCGATGGCGAGGGCACCACGCTCGAGCTACGACAAGTGACCGGGGATCATGGGGCGGCAGTGATGCTGGCTGCCGGATGGCAGGTGTGCTTGGGTCGGCTGGCCTGCGAAGATGGCACCGACCGAGAGCGTCCGACCGGGCAACGCGCGATGGCCTACGGGTGGGAGGAACTGCGCGACAAGTATCGGGACCAGTTCTCCGAGCGGATCGGCGCACGCGAGAGCAGCGGAAACACATCGTTCCGAGGAGTATTCCTCACCAGCACAGACCCCGCGGCGACCGCGCAGTTCTATCGCGACATCGCAGGGTTCCCGCTGGAGCAGGCGGGTGAAGGCGGCTACAGCTACTGGCGACTGGACCGCGATGGCATGCAGCTCGCGATCCACAACGCACAGGCATTCGCGGCCTACACCTACCCGCCTATCCGCGATTCCAACCTCACTCATCTCTACTTCCATGTAGAGGATCGCGATGCCTTCATTGCCCACCTCCGCGATCTCGGTGTGGAACCATTCGCGGTCGACGACGTCGTGGTCACCGTGGTTGATCCCGATGGCCGGAAGGTCATGTTCGGCACCGCCTGAACAGCACCTACGCTCGACTTCTCACAGATCATGCTCGGTAGCCCGTGGTTGCCCAGACCTCACGGACAAGAAAGTGGACACTATGCGAACAGCTCGCGCGTTAGGCATGAGTGTGAAGGGCATTGCCGAGCGGTTCGGTGTCACTCGGCAGACGGTCTGGAAGAAGACGCGGCCAGGTCCCGCATGATCTCGTGGCGTTTCGGGATTGTCAGTTCACATGGGTTTGAGGTTCTGGTTCAATCGGTCGATCATCCAAGCGAGTCGTTTCTCCCGGCTCACATCAGTCTTGGCACCGACGACATGAGCGCGCTCCACTTCGCGGCCAGAGTCGGTAGATATCCACGCCGAGCGTGCAAGGACTGGGCGTGAAGTACTTTTGAGACAATTGGCGTATGGACACTGCAATAGCGCCTGAAGGCTCCGCTAGGAACAGACACTCTTGGGTAGTTGTGATTGCTGCGGTCCTCATATGGTTCGGTCTGTGGTATCTCACGCCCGGCTTGCTCAGTCACGGAGTCGGAGCGCTATTCACGAACGACGACGCCACCTCGGTACTCATAGAGACGATCATCGCCCTTGTGCTTGGAGTGCTCATCCTTTTGATGCACCCTCGTTACAACCGTGAGTTGTTCGCAAGAGATTGGTCTGTCTGGCTTTACGCTATCCCGCTCGTAGCCGGGATGGCACTGCCGTTCCACTACGGCCTGGTATATCCGGTTGGCCTGTACATGTTTTGGATGACCGTTTCAGTGTTTTGGCAGGACTACCTGACATTCAGCCTCTTACAGAAGTACCTCGCCGAGAGAATCCCGACCTGGGCCGTTCTGGTCGCGAGTGCTGTGATCTTCTGGGCGGGGCATGCACTGCTCCTTCCTGACAAATTTGCCCCGGTTCACTTGCTGCCGAGCCTTGCGATCCTCGCCCTCGGGTTCGTATTGGCCTCACTTCGTGTCCGGCTTGGGACGCTGCACCTGATCCTTGCGTTACATCTAGGGTTCTACTTCATTCTGGCTTAGCTCGGCGAACGTCAATACTCTCGTGAACCTCGTGTTGCTGTCGTTCAACCCAGCCCGGTCCTCTCGCTGAAAGATACCGCCGCCGTCTTCGGCATTCTCTGCCACGGAGTGACACTCGCGATCCTGAACGACGAACCCGGGAGACGACCAGCACCGCCGTTCGTGGAATGGCTGATGGGCCTCCCTGTCGGATGGGTCACCGACCCATCACTCGAACTGACACAGGCACACCAACTCTCAGCACTCGGCGACGGCGTCGTGCCACCGCAAGCAGTAGCGTTGCGCACGTTCCTCGGCTGAATCGAGTTAGCGCAGTATGGCATCTCCTGGAGCGATGAGTCCCGACTCATAGCTGAGGATGACCAGTTGGGATCGGTCGCGGGCGGAGAGCTTGGACAGCAGGCGGCTGACGTAGGTGCGTGCGGTCGCCGGGCTGATGTGGAGGCTTGCACCGATTTCCTCGTTCGATTCACCCAGGCCGATCCGGGCGAGCACTTCGCGTTCGCGCTCGGTGAGAGAGGCGAGCAGCTCCGGGCGAGTTCCCGTGGTCGGGCCTTCTGCCAGCGTGCTCATCACCTTTCGCGTGATCGCCGGTGAGAGCAGAGCATCGCCGGCAGCGACGGTGCGGATCGCGCTTCGCAAGTCACGTGGGGCGATGTCTTTGAGCAGGTAACCGGCCGATCCCGCGCGGATCGCTGCTAGCACGTTCTCGTCCTCGTCGAAGGTCGTGAGCACCACGACCCGCACGTCCGAGAGTGTGCGATCCGCCATGATCGCCCGGGTCGCGTCAATCCCGTCCATCTGCGGCATGCGGATGTCCATGAGGACCACATCCGGCTTGTGTTCGCGGACCACGCTGACGCCGGCCCTGCCGTTGTCGGCTTCGGCGACGACCTCAATGTCGCCGTCGTGCTCGGCGAGGGTGCGAAGGCCTGTTCGGACGAGTTCTTGGTCATCAACCAGTACGACACGGATCATGGCAACCTCGCAGGGATCGTGGCCTCGACGGCGAATCCGGCACCGGGGAAGGAGCGAGTGGTCAATGAGCCGCCGAGTAGTCTTACTCGTTCGCTCATACCGACCATTCCATGCCCGCCTTTCACGCCCGCGTCTGTCGCGGAGCCGCAGCCGTTGTCGGTGACGTTGATGTGGAGTCGACCGTCGCGGATGCCAGCTTGTACTTGTGCGCGGGTGGCACCGGCGTGGCGGATGACGTTGGTGATCGACTCTTGGATGACGCGATACGCTGCCGCGTCCACCGGGGCGGACAGCTCCGACGGTGTTGCGGTGATGTTGGTCGTGACCTCGACACCAGCGCTTTTGGCAGCGTCTACGAGTTCTTGGACCCCGGAGAGCGAGAGGATACTTCGTGTTTCGTCAGGGTCGGAGGTCGAGCGAAGGATGCGTACCATCGAGCGGAGCTCTTGCAGCGAGCGCGTGCTAGCCTTTCGGATGCGCTCGAGCGCGTCGCTGACGGTGCGGTCATCGTATCCAACCGCTTCCGCCCCGACGCCCGCTTGGAGTGAGATGACGGACAACGTGTGGCCGACCGTATCGTGCAGCTCCCGAGAGATGCGCTCACGCTCGCTTTGCATGCGCGATTCAGCCTCGCGTGCGATCTGCGCCTCAGTGAGTCGGGCGATTTCCACCTGCTGGGCGGCCCAGAGGCGGCGTGCTCGAACGCTGTATCCGAGTGCGATCACCGCGGCGAATAGCGCGATGTTAGAGACGGACTCATATCCGAGAAGAAAGCCGATTGCCTCGCCCCCGTCGTAGACCCGATAGAACATGGAGACGGCGAACACGACGAGCGCCGACCCCACCGACCACAGCATCAGCCCTGCCTCGGCCGCGGAGAACAGGGCAGCCAGCACCGGAACTGCAACGCCGATCGGCGGGTAGTCGAGGGAGTAGTACGCGAACAACCCGAGCACGGTGAGCACCAGCACGGTTCGAGGCATCCTCCGGCGCAGCAGCATCAGGGCACCGAAGCCAGCCGCAAACAGGTAGGCAATGGCATCGGGCGATTTTGCCCCACCCGAGCCTGTGGCGATGATGAGGGCGAGCGCGAGAGCTACCGCCGTTCCCAGCAGCGCATCGAGGACCGACGGTGCCACGTGCCCAGTGCGGCGACCATCGCCCACCGTCCCACGCGTAGAAGTCGAAGATCGTTCAGTCATACCTCCAAGGTTACGATCAGGGCGGCCTCGGCGGCATGCGTCTCCGGGCGACGCCCAGTGTCGCTTCTCGACGTAGTGAAGATGCGACAGGAAGCGACACAGCTCGAGAGTCGGGGCCGATGTGAGGGCACGCGCGCGTTCCTATCGTTGTTGGCATGAACAAAATCAACTCCCTGCAATGGCCCCTCATCCTCGGTCTTGGAGCACTCGCGCTGTTCAGGCCATTGGTCAGTATCGTCGAGCATCAGCTCGATGTCAGCGACTCTCCCGCAGTGCCAATCGTCATCACTCTCGTCATCTCCGCCTTCTGGATCGCCGTCGTCGGCCTGAGCAAGACCGCCCACCCGGTGCTGACCCTGCTGTTTACCGGGCTCACCTACGCGGTGCTCTCCATCATCCTTAGTGGCATCCTCTCCCCGATTCTCACCGGAGAGCTCCAAGGTCCGCTCGCCATGCCCATCGCGATCATCCCGGTCTTGCTCACCAATGCGGTATGGGGCCTCGTGACCGGCGGACTGGCCCTTCTGCTTCAGCGTCTGCGCGGCGTCCGGTCGCGCGACGCCGTCGAGTCTCGCTGAGCCCCGCCTCCGTTGAGGCACGCACGGATTAGGAAGCTTCTCAAACCCTCGCTACCCCTGAAATCGCTGATCTCGCGGGTTCTACAAGGAGATCACCGCCCGCTACGGCATCCATCGCGATACCGTCCGCAAGATCGCCCGCCGAGCATGGTTCGAGTTTGATACGAGTTTTCCGCGTATTCCTGGCACCGGCTGAGCCATCAAAGTAAGTCAAGACTTACTTTGGAACTTTTTCCTTTGCATACTAAATGGTCTGGAAGGAAAGGGTTCAGTGGATATGCAGTTGAATGGCAATGTAACGCAGCAGGTTGAGGTTGAGCGCCAGGCGGTGGATGCCATGTACGCCCGACTCGATACTGAGGTCGCGAGCGCCCTCGCCAAACGTCAACGCGTTCTCGCCACACCTACCGGGAGTGCGCACGAGTTGCACACCCGCGACGCAGAGGTTAGCCGCCTCACTCACCGGGTCGCTGAGTTGCGGGCTGCGGAATGGTCGCTGTGCTTCGGTCGAATCGACAACGAGTTGGGCGAGGCGATACGGATCGGCCGGATCGGGATTCGCTCAAAGTCGGGTCTCATTCTGCTGGTGGATTGGCGTGCCGAAGCCGCACGTCCGTTCTATGCGGCGACGCCTGCGGTGCCGCTCGGTCTTCGCCGCCGCCGACACCTGCGGCTGAAGGCCCGCACAGTTATGGGAGTCAGCGATGAAATATTGGACGGTTCCCCTCCACGAGATGAGGACGTCATCGTGGACGGCCCCCTCGTTGCCGCGCTCAGTGGTGCGCGAACCGGTCGGATGAGGGAGGCCGCTGCAACGCTCCAAACGGAGCAGGACGTCATCGTTCGCTCCCCTCATCGCGGGGTCATGGTGGTAGATGGCGGCCCAGGGACAGGTAAGACCATCGTCGCGTTGCACCGTGCCGCGTACGTCCTCTACACCTTCCCTGCGATCGCTAAACGTGGAGTCCTGGTGTACGGACCAAACAGACGGTTCCTCGACTACATCTCAGATGTGTTGCCCTCACTCGGAGAGAATAGCGTCGAGATGGCAACGCTCACCGACCTGGTCGGCGCGGCGGGCATCAACACAGAGTCCGACACGGCAGCGAATCTCAAAGGAAAGGCGGAACTGGCGACAGCGCTCGCCCGTTGGATATGCAACCGACAACCACAACAAACTGCGCTTGAGGTTAGGGTTGGCGCAGAAACGATCACGGTTTCCCCAGAGCAGATTGCCGACGCGCACCGCTACGCCACCAGTGACGGACAAGCAAATAACCCCGCACGAAATACCTTTAAAGAACTCATTGCCAGCCACGTTGTAGCTCTGCTGGAAGAACAAACGTCGGAAGCCCTCACCGCTATGGACGACGAGGTATCCGCCCTCCTAGGGCCCGACCTCGACCAGTCCGTCGCAGAAGACTTACGCGCACTCGGGTTGGACGGAACGATCCCCTACACCGAGCCCGAGATTGATTGGGACGCCATCAGGGATCAGCTCATTGAGGAACCCGGCCTCGACCTTGCCATCGAGGCGATTTGGCCACGACTTCGCCCCGAGCAAGCGCTGCGAGACTTCCTCAGCAATCGGAACGCCCTAGGTCTGCTGCTTCCCGAATTTTCACCCGACGACCTGGCGTCGGTATCCCGCGAGCACCGAGGGCCGTTCACCAAGTCAGAGCTAGCCCTTCTCGATGAAGCTCGCGCGCTGATCGACGGACCGCCCGAACAGACCTACGGCCATATTGTCGTTGACGAAGCACAGGAACTCTCAGCAATGCAGTGGCGCATGCTAATGCGTCGCTGTCCAACCCGATCCATGACCATTGTGGGCGATTTTGCCCAAGCCGGAGCGGCGACCTCGATCCGCTCATGGACCGACGCGCTCAGGCCTTTCGTCGCAGAACGGTTCGAGCATCACCGACTCACCGTCAACTACCGCACGACGGCTGAGATACTGAACGTGACCGCGCCACTGCTTGCAAGAATTGCCCCCGATCAGCGGCTCTCTACCTCGATCAGACACGGCGACCAGCCCCACACCATCACTGTGACCGACGACGAACGAGATGGCACGCTCCGTGTGCTAGTCACGTACGTGGCTGAGGTCTTTCCAGGTGAATTGATCGGCGTCATCGGTGCTGCCGACCATGTTGCCGCGCTCAGTGTGGCCCTCGGCAACACCAGTGCAGTAGTCATGGCAGCGCCAGATGTTAGGGGTCTGGAGTTTGACAACGTGATTATTGCTGACCCCGATGCCATAGAAGCCGCGCGGTCTGGTGGCGCTCGTGACCTCTATGTCGCGTTAACGAGGGCGACAAAACGAGTCTGGATACTGCGGCGCGGATCCGACTGATCCGATAGTCGGTGGACACACCATGCGAAGTCGCAGCGGGCTGACGCGCGGCGTCGGCAATCCCCCAATCGCTTTCTACATCCGAAAAACGAAATTAGGCCCGGCCAAAGCCAGACCTGATTTCGTTTGCCTCCGTGACTACGTCACTTCGACAATTTCGTCATCCTCTGAAACACCCGCAAGCGGCGTTTCCCTCGGATTTCCTCATTATGGACGGAATGGAACGCTGCGGGAACAGGCGACCACGGGTTGAAAGGCTTGCTTCCGCGTGGAATCGGGACATACATGAGGCTGGCGAGGCTAAATGCGGGGCCGACGACCCGTTGATTGGGATGTCAGCGGAACCAAGTAAACGACCTCGAACATGACTGACGAACAAGGAAGTGGACGCTATGCGAACAGCCCCACGCAGGGTGTGAGTGCGAACGGCATGGCCAAACGCTTCAGCTTCACTCGTCAGACGGGCGGAAAGAACACGCGGTGACGCCGACAGTAATCTGGTTGTCATTATTGCAGTTAGAGATAGAATGATGCCATGACAACGCACACACTCGCTGCTACCCTCGATCCGGTCGACCCTGCCGTGCGCTCCGACGCCAAGAACCTCGCGGAGCGGCTGGACGGCGACTCTCCAGTTGAGTTGGCAGTACGGTCGATGCTCGATGCCGTCGCCCACGGAGCGCGGGTTGTGGTCCTGCGCGCCGACGATGAAGTAACACCCACCGAGGCCGCCAAGCTCATGGGCGTGACTCGGCAGTTCGTGGATCGGCTCTGCGAAGATGGCGTGCTCGCCTTCCGGCGCCTGCCGGGCAGCCGCCACCGCCGCATCCGCGTGGAGGATGTGCTGGAGGTCGCCTCCGAGCGCCAGCAACGCCGGGCCGGAGGCGACGCAATTCGCGCCGCGCTCGGGGAGTAACCCTTGGCGCGGCTGCAACGGGTCTTCATCGACACAAACGAGCTGTTCCCGTTCACCATCATGGACGTGCTACTGACGATGTCTGAAGACTTCCTCTTCACCTGGGTCTGGACAGACGAGTTACTGGACGAGTGGGAGGAAGTCATCGTCCGCGAAGGCGTCCGCACGTCAGAGTCTGCGCGCTCGGTGACCGATGCCGTGCGCACCCACTTCAGTAGATACAGGATCGACGGGCGTCTGTACCAAGACAAAGCCTCCGATAACCTATCAACCGATCCCGGCGACCGTCTGCACGCCGCCGCGTGCATCTATGGCGATGTCGATGCGCTACTGACCCGCAACCTCAAAGATTTCCAAGCCCCGGCCCTTGCTGAGGCCGGAGTGCAGGTAATGACCTCCGACACCTTCCTCAGCAAACTCTTGTCTGATCGCCGACGGGCCGTCGTCGAGTCATTCACTCGCGCCGCAGACGCGAAGAAGAATCCACCCACCACTGCGACAGAACTTGCTGACTTGATCGCACGCGCGGGAGCACCGCAGTTCGCCGAACGCCTTCGGCCACACCTGGCCGAGTAAAGCCCACGCTCAGGCTGTGAGCGCAAACGGCATTGCCAAACGTTTCAACGTCTCTCGTCAGAAGGTCCCGAAGAAGACGAGGGCGGTTCCCGAGTGATCCCGCGACGTTTCGGGATCGTCAAGTTCACATAGGTTTGAGATTCTGGTTCAATCGTCCGATCATCCAGGCAAGTCGTTTCTCCCTGCCCGCATCGGTTTTGGCATCGAAGTAAGCGCGCGCATATGTTCTCTTCACCGATGGGGACATGGCCAAGAAGTTGGTTCGGGCCGGTTCAACACCTGCAAGAACCCCAGCAACAGCGTCGAACCTACCAGTTCCCGCTTCTCCTGGTACGGGAAAAGGTGACGAGGTTACCGGCCGAAACTTGGGTCGTTTCGGTTCGGCTCGCTCCAGGTGTCACGGTTAGGAGTGCCATGCAGTCGTTGTGCTCGTTCGCTGGCGAGCTGTTGCGCTTATTTGCCCGCTGCCTGCACCCTCTCGGATTTGAGTCCGTTTCTGCATCCAAAGAACGAAATCAACAACCTCGAACACAGCTCACGAACAAGGAAGTGAGCGCTATGCTAACAGCCCACGGTGCGGCGAGGTCCAAAGACACCTGTCATAGTGCAGATGCGAGGTACTCGAAGACCTCTTCGCCGGTCTGTGCGCTGGGGAAGTGGCTAGGTTCCGCCTGAATCCGCAACCGCCCACGCGACATCTTGGCGATGGTGAGCTCGGCGGCTGCGAAGGGAACCTCGTCGTCCTCGCGAGCGTGCCAAGCGTGCACAGGTTGAGTGATGGCCGTCATGTCGAAACCCCAGTCGAGTTGCTGCAGCCGAACCTCTCGAGCGACTCCGGCACCCTCGTGGGCCAGGGTGGCCTCGATAGCGGTCAGCCAGCGGTGGCCGGCGGGCAGCTGTTTGGCGAAGTCTCGCAGATACCCACCGATCTCGGCCGCGACGTCGTCGTCGGTCGACCTGGCGTAGCGTGCGAAGGCTTCCTGCTCCGACTCCGGGTAGCAGGCCATGACTGCCGGGTCGACCACGTCGGGCAGGCCACCGCAGATCGCGACTCGGCGAACCCGCTCGCCGAGCCGAGCTGCCAGGGCGTAGGCGTACGGGGCGCCCGCAGAGATACCGGCCACGTCGATCTCTTGCCAGCCCAGCTCGGCCAGCAGCGGCGAGACGAGCCCGGCCCACTGGGCGATAGCATCCATCACTGCCGGAGTGGAGCGCCCATACCCTGGGCGGGCCACGGTCAGCACCTGGACGCCGGCCGCCGCCGCGAGGCTCGCCCACTCAGGCGCGAGTCCGGCCGATCCCATCAGTCCATGGTGCAGAAGGAGCCTGCCATCGCCGACGCCCTCCACGCAGAACTCCAGGGTCCCGTTCTCGCCAGTGAAGGTGGTCGTCTCAGGCATATTTCTCATCCGTTCGGTGATTCATCGTCGGGCGTTACTGCCGCTCGTTGTGCCATGGCATAAGCGAACCACACAGCACCATCATGATAGGCGGGTGCAGGTGGTGAGATGCCAGCATGTCCGATCTTGCCGTATTCGAGGACGAGGATCTGTTCGGCGTCGCAGATAGTGGCAAGTCGGTGGGCGATCACGATGAGGATCTTGTCGGCCACAAGTTCGCGGATCGTCTCTTGGATGAGGTATTTGTTCTAGGAGCACTTTGTTAGGCGGGTCCGGCTCGTTGGGAGTAGGGGCAGCACACCGGCATCCGCCCCGACGACAGCAACCGGAGACTGGCAAACCACGTGTTCTACACGCGGCTGGAGATTCTCCCACAAACGGGAGGCGCCCCCACCGACAACGAACAGCTACGCTCGTGCCTCGCTGAGCCGTTCGCCACCATCATCAACGAGGCTGCCGATGCCGCAGGAAGCAAGGAAGCAAGGAAGCAAGGAAGCCAAACGGGAACCCACAATATTTTTCAATGTCGCGCGTTCCCGTAAGACACTTTGGGTGGGCCCAAAGGGACTCGGGTATCCATCCACCATTGCCTTATCGGTCCAGTGAGGGTTGTGGCGTTCAGTCAAGCGTGAACCCACGAGCGCCGCTTTCGAGTTCACCGAGGCAAGGTCTGGCGAGGACGTCGACGGTTCCCTCATCATCCCGTGGCATTGCGGGATAGTCAGCTCACATAGGAATGCTGGTGCCGCAAGACCTACCCGGCCACCCAGCCTTGGGCACGCCTTCATGGCGCTGACTATATCGAGGTCTTCTACAACCGGGCCGAGCGATATTCCACCACCAACTATCAGATCCCGGTTGTCAAGATGGCCGACTTCCACACCCGCACCGCGAACCCAACCATTCAAGCCACAGCCGCCTGTACCCAGCCAGAAATCAAGCGTCCCAAATGTCTCCCAAACTTGATGCAGCCCAGTCGCAACCGGATGACTAAAGTGGATGCATCGACCTAAGTACACGATGACAGAACAAGACGGTTCTGAGGCGTGCTTGCGCCACTGCTCTTCGTGCCCCGCTGGGTCGTCGCTTCGGGATATCGAAGAGTCAGCTGTCGTGTGCTTCCAGCCAGTCCGTTGGGATCAGAGCTACCCCATTTCTCCAGTTGTCGACGACCGCGTTCTGGAACCACTCATCGGTGAGATTGGCATGATCACACGCAATGACTTGGAGCGACCCTGCGAGGAGATCAACAACGTCACGCATCAACGTGAACTGCCGCCGCACGGCTTCCCAATCGGCATTCTCATCTTGAGCGGCGTCCACCACTTCCTCGGGGAAGAAAGCCTGCGTCGACTGATCGAACATAATGAAACGCGGAACCGGGCGGCCCTTGGTCGCGAACCAATGATGCAAGGCAAGATGCGCGACCAAGTGATAACCGACCCAGTTCTCCGCGCTGCCCATGCTAGACAGTGGAACGCGACCACCTGGTCTCTGCACGACGACCGTCAGCTCCACTGGATCTAGACGAACAAAGTGTTCAGATCCTTCAAGCTGGAGGTATCGAGCGTAATCCGTCATCAACTCGGAAACCTCGTCAATCACCACGCGCAGTGCAATCGCCGGGTCATCACGTTCACTCATCGCTTCCAGGCGAGCCACCAGACCCCTGTATCGCCGTTCAGCATTACGCAAATCGACGAGATCCGATGCGATGTCCACGCCACGTTCAAGCTCTTGGCTAACACGCCCCTGCAGAAACGCGATTCGTTCGCTGCGTTCTCGCCCCGCGGCGATCGCAACCTCTTGTTCCGCAGCCGCGTCCAATTCGGTAATGTTCTCACGTAGTGCTTCAATTAAGGGAACGCGGGATTCCTTTAATCTGTCAATAGTGCCTTGCCTTCGTGTCGACACCCCCTTCGAAGCTGCCATACGACCGTCGAGCGCAGATAGTAGCGCTCGGAGTTCGTCAATAGTCTCGTCTGGGTGTGGGAGACCTTGATCGCATAGTGGACACACAGTCGCATCGCCGCTGTCTGCCTGCTTCTTTGGGAGCATAAGATCAAGAGCTCGAAGCCTGTCGAACTGATACTGACTCTCTATCTGAGCGCCAGTCTGCTCGTCCTGAAGCCGGTTGAGCAGCTCGATTTGATCGTCCACGTCCCTGATTCGGGCTCGGAGCAACCTGCCCTCTTCGGCAAGACCTCGCCGCCTGGAGGCGAACTCAGAGTCACCTACCTCCGCGTCGCCCGTCCGATATGCCAGAATCTCTTCAAGTAATGAACGGATGCCGTTAGAAGCTGTGATACTAGCGTCGCTAGGCAGCATATCGAGATTGACAGCAGACTCGATCAGATGCGTCACACGGCTGTCCTGCTGGTCAAGATCCTCTTGAGCAGAACGGATGCTGTTTTGAGTTCTCTGTAGAGTCCTGCGAGTTGCGATCAGCTGACGGCGCAAGGCACTTTGCTCAGGTGTCGCGGCACCCAAGAAGTAGGGCAAAGTATCTCTGATAGTTGTCTTTATGTCGTTGTCGACCTGCCGGTGGAACAGAATATCTCTGCTGGCAATTTCGTTCTGACTCTGGAAGCAGTAGAAAAGAGCTTGCCTTACGGAGACCTCAAACGGTTGTCTAAGAGAACCAGCAGCGGGGTCGACAGTGAAGGACTCAATACCGAGCCTCTCGGTGAGTGTGTCTCTGACGACATCTGTATCGGCGTTGACCTCAAGTTCATCAAATTCAGGAGCGCCGAGGTTTAGATCACCAGTGCGCACCATCGCACGTTGTGTCGACGCTGACTTTGGGTTCGGGCGACAGATCAACACTCGTTCTGTCGAGAACTGAACTAGCACGTAGTACCACACTGCGTTGTCGGTGATGACACCACTCGGTATCGTAACGGTATCTCGACCAAGGCAGTACTCGACTATGTCAAGGATCGCTGACTTTCCAGTTTTCGATTTCCCTGTGAGCACGTTGAGCGCTCCAAGCTTGAAGTCGACATCGCGACGCTGACCTCTTCTACCAAATACGCCCAACGAGACAATTTGCATAGTCAACCTCCTATCCCAAGCAGCTCGAACGCCATGTGCGTCTCAATGTTGTTAAACCATTCACCACAGAATCTGGCCGCTTTGACTGATTCACGGATATCTTCGGGCCATTCTGTCGCAGGGCTCTTAGGTCGTGCCTTAGCAACCAGGTTCGTGTCCTCAATGCCGAGGCGACCAGAACGAAGTCCATGCCTAATCGCTCTCTTTGTCGGTTCCACCATGTTTACTACACGGTATTCCATGTCGGCCAGAATGTCGGGATTCCGAACTGCCCACCTGGAAAGGGTGATGCGACGATCTCGTGGGAGACTCGCCCTTGTAACTGGATGCAGGGTAAGTGGAAGTATCAGGAACGCGGAGGGCCAAGAAAGGCCGGTTGGGGCTTTCTGCATCTTGGCCCAACACGCATTCAGAAGTAGTTCGGAAGTAAGCACAGAGTTAAAGAGAGCGATCGCCTCGGAGGATCGCGCATCTGTTGGATTAGCCTCAGTTGACCGCAACATTAGTTAGCAACCCTTCCAGTTTTTCCTCAAAATCAGGATGCCATCCAATCCGATACCCAAGTTCACCGTCGGCTAGAGCATGAAACATTCCTCGGTTGAACCAGGGTTCCTCGAAACGCTCACGCAACTTGGCGCGCGACTCCCTCGCAAGCATTTCGAGAACCTCCTGTCCTACTATGTCGATATCTGTTCGTCCGGAGCGCTTCATCAACGCGATTCGGGAATCAAATATTTGTTCCCACTCATCATGGAGCCTGAATGCGAACATACTCAGTTCACTTTCTCCAAGGAGCTGATACCGCAGCCAAAAAGACCGCAAGGTAAATGAACGGTGGTAATCGCGTATTGCCTTCCATAGTCGGTCATCATCCAGCGCTATCCACAAGAGCTGCTGAACGAACTCGCGATCTTTGTATGATTCCACGACCGCATGGTCGTTCTGCAGCATGCTGTTGGGATCGATCGGCAGCGAATCGCTCCTCAACTGGTCCGATATTTCGTGAACCTGAGCGATTAAGTCTTGACCAGCAACAGCAGGAAGAGAACGGTCGAGAAGTCGTACTGCTATTCCATACCACCAACCCTTGAGTAGCTGCATGAACACTTCATCGCGACCTATTGGGTATGCGTATCTGAAGATTTTTGCTAGCTCGGAATTGATCTCTGACGCGTGTGGGGAGCCATCTTCGATAACTATCTGACTGACGAGCGCCTCGCGCGCATACTCATTCATACCGATGAATCGTTGCCGCCAGGCCAAGGTCTTGCTATTGGTTGATTCCGTTGCAGCAGTCAGAAGCTCTTCGGTAGCCCTCGCTGTGTCTCGTTCGTAGTTACCTGCACGGAGGTTCGCTAGCCCCGAATCTGCATCGAGATGTTGCGTCGTAACGAACCGAAGTATCAGATTCTCTTCATTAGTTAGTCCCATCCACACATTGAGGGTTCGCCACAGATCGACTGAGTGTGCAGTGACCACGCCACGGCTATTACTCCGGTGCTTTATCTGGAGCAGTTCCACAGGCGAACCGTCGTCGTCGAACTCAATGTCGTCAAGCATCTCGAGTCTGAGCTGGGTCGCTGGCTCAACGTTTGATCTCCGTCCGAGTTCAGCAAGCGCCCACATGCACTGATGGACGTACCCGAGCGCTTGACCCGCCGCGCTGTGAGACGCATCCTTGGCCAATCTGTTCACCTCCGCTCGATCGGCACACCGTAGGACCAGATCGCTTCGCCAGTGACCGCCACGTGGGAACGCTAGGCCTCAACGAAAGAACTGCAATCGCCGTATTTACGGCAAAACCCGATCCCGAAGGGGCCGGTTTCACTTCTAAGCTATCAGCACCGCCCGTCTGGCGGGGACCAACAGCCAGTTTTGGTATCTAGATCCTCTTGCTTTCGTTGGAATGACGGAGAAAACTCGCCTTCGTTTAGCTTTCGGAGTTTATTCTAGGACCTGGTGACGACTCTTCTATAATTGTCAAGCGGCTTGTAAGACTTCCGCGTTGGCCTTGGAGGTTCGGTAACTATGGCGTGTGATGTAGTGTTGAGGCAACGGCGGGTCTCGCGGTCCGTGAACCGTGCTTTGGCTCAGCGTTACTGAAAGTAGTCAATGGCGGCTGGGGCGTTATCCATCCGTGAGAGACTAATTGTGTAGAGTGCTTTGTTGGCTCTGTGCTGGCAAACCATGCGGCCGAATCCTCGACTCAATCACCATCCCATGACCAGGACCGCCCCAGACTTCAAAGAGCCCTCAAGGCTTGACTGTCAACACCTTTGGATACACAAAGCATGCGGTCTTGTGAACCAGGCGTTTGCTTTCGGGTAAATGTCTCGATCACTTTCTCGGGTGGGCCCAAAAGGAGTCACGTATCCGTCGGTGTCGATATACGATCCGCAGCAGGAGGGACCATCCACCTTCGGGTTCCCGCCGCTAGGTATTAGTGACAAACTACGCCTTCAATATGCGCCGCGCACACGATTCCCTCGAAGTGGAAACTCACTCGGGATCAGCGCGCCATCATCTGGGTGATGGAACAGTGCACGGTAAGCGTTGTGAACAGTCCGCGCATTCAGCCAGCTCGCCCAGGCTTCGTTTCCAACGACCTCCTGATCGAAAGTACCTTCGAGGAGTTTCTTGACCTCTTTTTCTGACTTGGACGGATACGTGGTGCCAAAAACGAGTGCCGTCGTCCGATTCAACGGCAGCGAGATGCTCGGCGCGTTCAGCAGTCCCCAATTCCCACATGCCCCGTCTTGAACATCGTTCAGGCTCACCGGCACGTCGGAGATGATGAGGGTGGGAACTTTAAAGCGAACGAGCGTCCAGGACCGCGCCAGAAGATGAGGGAGCACCGTCTCCGCGTGAGTTGCTATCTGTTCTAAGTGGTAGTCCGCGTCGATGGTCACAAGTGGTTCTCCAGTGCCGATTACCGAGTCCCATGCGTTGCATGCACGCTCCTCGGTCAAGTGGAGTCCGCGATCTGCAAACCACTTGGAAGCGCCATGTTCCTCGACTCTCTGCGTCTCACGTTCGACCATTTCGGCTCGTAACGTCCGCATGAGGCGCCGCTTATCTGGCCCACGTAACGCTTGGAGCGTAACGAAAGCGCCGAGAATGATGCGGTCGTCAAGTGACAGTGGCCAATCACCGGATTCGATGCAGCGAAGCACCGGTGCAGCAGAATTTTCCAACTCTCCAAGTGCTTCTTCTAAAGCCTCAGGGTTCGGATTGTTCTGCGAGAGGGTGTAGAACTTGTTCTCTGAACCTGTGTCCAGAACCGAGGACGTAAAGCACCTGCCTTCTGGCAGCTGAACCGTGATTATCTGCTTCTCCTCTGTCGCAAACCTGCGCAGAAGAAACTGCGGCACATAGTGATGTTTCTTCGAAGGGGCCATGTTGTCATAGTGACATCTCCGGTAATATGTGTACCACCGGACGCAATCGTAGAATGCCCAGCTTCGCATTCAGTGAACGTCATTATGATGCCAAGTTTAAGCATCAAGGGGAGGCTCACGCGACCCTTCCTGACTACGTAGAGCTTCGCTTGGGCCTCGCCCCACATCTCCATGATGTGCACGCCTGCGGCAAAATGGCCGAGCCGACAGGTCAGCTGCAACAAGCGCAGCGGTCTCGTGCACCCTCACCACATGGGAGCGGTCCCACAAGATCTACTCAATAAGGAACAACGCCTGATCTCGCGGCGGATCGCCAACCAAGCCTTCTTCGACATCTTCTTCGACCCAGACGTACAACAGCTCGCCACCACCAGGCAGCGAGCTGTCGAAACGGGAACTCAAACCGGACAAGTCGTTAATTTGAACAACGACCAACTGGTGGGCCCAAAGGGACTCGCGTGTCCGCTCCGCGTCCACACCGCTCACTCAGCCCTTCCGGGCTTCCCTCGCACTGGCCCAGATCGAAAGCTCCCCTGAGCTTTCTCCCGCTGGGCCAGCCCTCACGGGGTTCGAGGCAGGGTTAAAGGCCTGAATGTGGTGTTTATGTTCGGGGTTTTGGTTGGTAGCTGGCGGGAAAGTCGTGGTTGTTATGGTGGGTGTGGCATAAACGGGGAGGGTCGTTGACACACTCGTGATGGTGTGCGTGCTTGTTTTCCGG
>RRZU010777114.1_pt1 | contig 19206 bp, 13 predicted proteins | sample 2165561 | NCBI WGS metagenome assembly RRZU01 (sample SAMN10456909, study PRJNA506462) | wastewater metagenome | isolation source: wastewater sludge | place: USA: Moscow, Idaho | reverse complement strand
TGTGGCGTGACTGCCCGGTCGCACCACACCGCACTACTCCTTGCACACGTCGACCCATTCGTCGGCGCCGGAGACGTCGTAGAGTTCGTCGGGCGTGAGTTTCACCGCGCTGTGGTCGTCGCCGCCCGCAGGGTAGACGGTGTCGAATTCGCGCAGGCTGCAGTCGAGGTAGACGCGCACGCCGTCCTTAATGCCGAAGGGGCACACGCCGCCCGGCTCGTGCCCGATATGCGCGTCCACTTCACCGAAGGGGATCATGCTCGCCTTGCTGTGGAAAGTGGCCTTGTACTTGCGGTTGTCGACGCGCGCGGTGCCTTTGGTCACAATGATGATCGGCTGGCCGTCAAGCAGGAACGATAAGGATTTCGCGATGCGTTCGGGTTGCGCGCCGAGCGCCTGTGCCGCTTCGGCGACAGTGCCGCTGGCGGCTTCCAGCACGATGATTCGATCGCCGTACCCGTGTGATGCCAAATAGTCGTGCGCGTTGTCGACAGACATGCCTGCCCCTTGTCTGTGGCTGTGCGGTGGTTGTGCGGCCGGTCGGGTGCGACGCGATGGCTGAGCATACCCCCGTGTTTGCAACCGTTTGCGTGCATACTGTTGTATACCGGGAATCGGTCTGTCGTGTAAAGCTGCGGCGAACGGAATGTTGTTGTAGACACGCCGGCGAACCTGCTATTTGTGGAGATTTCCAATTCGTCAAACGTTTGGCTTAGGGGGTAGAAGCAATCGTTTGCACCAACAGGGTGGATGATGGAATCACTTTGCAGGTTCGTTGGTGAGCCGGCAAGGAAAGAAGAACCTTACTCTAAGGAGAGAGCAATGAAGAGTGTTCAGAACGCGCTGAATCGTCGCAAGAATGGTGAGGAGGGCTTCACACTGGTGTGGAGCTGTCGTAGTCATCATCATCATCGGTATCCTGGCTGCTGTGGCTGTGCCGATCTACCTGAACCAGCGCAGGTCCGCATGGCGCGCGTCAGTGGAATCCGATGTGAAGAACGTGTCGCTGGCCATCGAGACGGTGTCTGCTCAGAGCAACGGCACTATTCCAATCTCCATTGGCAACGGCGGCAAGACATACGACGAAGGCAAATCCAAGTTGAACGGCACCGATACGGAAATCACCGTATCCAAAGACAATCACATCATCATCACGGTGAGCGGCAACACGTACACGGTAATTGGCTTCAACGAAAACCTGAACGGCGGTAGCAAGATGTACGAGTCCGCCAAACCGCATACCACCTATGATTCCGAGAAAGGCACCCTGTCCACCATCAGGTGAGGTATTTGGGAGCCAAGGTTATTGCTGAGAATCCTCGCAGGCGTTGCAATCTTCGTGCATTCGGCCTACCACACTCCGACTGCCGATTCTTCCCCGTTGAATGCACATACCCGTCAGCAGCGAACGTGAATGCGCGATAGACTGCTATGAGACCGGCAATGAAGTCCGACACGGACACGGAGGCGTTCTCATGGATGAGACACAGCACGACAATACGCGCAACATAAGCGGTGGCACTGAGCCAGCTGCACAGGCGGCTACACCGACCGGCGGCAGGCAGAGCGAGCAGGACGCCGCAAACGTTCGCAACGTACAAGGCGCTCAAGCCGCTCAAGACACTGCGTCGGCTGCCGGGGAAACCTCCTCACCAGCTGCTTCGCCAGCCGCAGCACAAGCGGCATCGCCAACCGCTGCGCCCGAATCATTGCCCGGCTCCAAAATCCGCGCATTCGCCATCGGCCAGTTCGGCTGGGCGCTCCTGTCCGGCATCATCTCCAACTGGCTCGTGTACTTCTATCAGCCGGACGCCGAAACCATCCACCAAGGCCAAACCGTCTTCGTGCCGCAAGGCCTCGCCATTCTCGGCATCGTGACCGTGGTCGGCGGCATTACCGCCTTCGCCCGGTTCTTTGACGCGTTCGTCGATCCGGCAGTCGCCAGCCTGTCCGACCGCTGCCGTTCCCCGCGCGGCCGCCGTATGCCGTTCCTGCGTCTCGCCGCGCTACCGCTCGCCATCATCACCGTGCTCGTGTTCTGGAGCCCGATCAACGGCACCAGCTGGCTGAACGCGGCCTTCCTGTTCGTCGCCGTCATCGCCTACTACGTGGCGCTCACCTTCTACTGCACGCCATACAACGCGCTGATCGCAGAACTCGGCCATAATTCCAAGCAGCAGCTCGCCATTTCCACCGCCATCTCATTCACATGGGTCGCCGGCACTGCGCTGGCTTACGTTGCGCCCGTTATCTGGGGTGCGTTCGTGCGGTCCATGGGCCGTGTGCCCGCCATCAGGCTCACCTTCACATTGATGGCAATCGTCGCGTTCATCTGCATGCTCGTTCCGCCGCTCGCCATCGACGAGAAACGCTACGTGCGTTCGCAGCCGACCAGCGAATCGACGTTGGAATCGTTGAAACAGACCTTCGGAGACTTGCAATTCCGCCGTTTCGTGGGGTCTGACGTGATCTACTGGGTTGCGATCACCACCTTCCAGACCGGGCTGCCGTTCTTCGTGACCAGTCTGCTGAAACTGCCTGAATCCGTGACCACCGTGTACTTCGTGCTCATGACCGCGGTATCCGTGCTGTTCTACGTGCCGGTGAACATGCTCGCGAACCGGGTGGGCAAGAAGCGGCTGCTGCTCATCGCGTTCGTGATCTTCACGGTTGCGTTCGCGTTCGCGGGGTTGCTCGGATCCGGCGTGATCAGTGCGATTCCGCCAATGGTGCAGGGCGTGCTGCTGTCGGTGGTCGGTGCGGTGCCGATGGCCGCGTTCGGTATTCTGCCGCAGGCGATTGTCGCGAACATCGCGGATGCCAGCGCGAAGACCACCGGTCAGGACCGTCAGGGCATGTTCTATGCTGCCCGCACCTTCGCCATGAAGATGGGGCAGAGCGTGGCGATGCTGCTGTTCACCGGCGTGAGCACCATCGGCGCGGCGGCAGGGACTGGGTACCGTGTCGCGGCGATCTGCGCGGCCGTGTTGTGCGCAATCGGTGGCTTCATCTTCGCGTTCTACGACGAGCACAAGGTGCTGGCCGTGCTGGAATCGTGAGCGTGGCGCGGCGGTGTGCCGCGGTGCTGGTGTGCCGTCATGCTGGATACCCACCCGCCGTGCGACTGTGTGGTTGCACGGCGGGTGGATTGGTTTGGTTGCCGGAGTGATTGGCGGGGTATCTGGCTGTGGTGCGACTGGGCGGTTGCATGGCGGGCTGGTGTAGCCGTGATTCGGCTCGTCGGCCCACTAAGCCCGCCGGACAGCGCCCCACTCAGCCGCCGGCCCGCAGCCGCCTCGCCCGCTACGCCGCAATCATCGGCCACAGCAGGTCGGTCATCTTCACCGCCCAGGATGCGCTCGTCTCTTCGGTGAGTGCATGGTTCGCCATCATCGAGCCGATGATGGTCGCGAAGATGAAGCCCAGATCCAAGCCGCTCCGGAACACTCCCGCCTGCTGCCCGCGGATGAAGAAGTCGCTGACGTGCTGCTTGACCGGCTGAATCACCTGCGCGACAATCTGCTCGAAATACCCGTTGCTCGCAGACAGCACCACGCCGACGGCTTTCAACCCGATTTCCTCATCGAACTGGCTGGTGATGGATTCGAGCATGCGACGCAGATTGCCACGATTCGGCTCAAGATCCGCGGTATCGAGGATGCTCTCGGGCCATTGCATGGTCCGCAGACGATGCAGCATGTCGTCGGTGTTGCGATACCGGCGGTAAATCGTGGTTTTGGCGACTCCGCTACGCCGCGCCACTTCCTCGATGGTCACCGCACCGATGCCTTGTGACGCCACGATTTGCAGTGTCGCTTGCAGGATTTTCCGGTCGGTTTCCTCACGACGCCGTTCGCCGCGTTGCAAATGCGCTTGAATATGCGCTCGCGACTGGGCTCGTTGCGCCGCCCGTTCCGGGGTTTGCGCCGAAGCCACCGCCGTGACAGTCGCCTGTTCCAACGTAGTTGAGGCGTCAAGCCGTCTCGATGCTGACGAATTGTCGTCCATGATGTTTCTCTCCCGCTCTCTTCTTACTCTCTGTTCGCTCGTCCGCCTGCCGCACGCTCCACCGTGCTACCGTCGCGCGAGCTGCCGTACGTTCCACCACGCGACTTGCCGTATGACCTGCCGCGCGAGCCCCACGTGCGGATTCGGTCGCCGCATCACCTACTGCGCGTCACCTACTGGATGACATTGGTCGCCTCGAGCGTGTGCGCGTACCAGCGGTTGAAGCGCATGACCGGCTTGCGGATCACCAGTCCCACAAGCAGCGCCGGGATGACGAACAGCGCCAACTTGCCCATGGCAATCCAATAGTCGTTGTTGTAGATGCCTGCAATCGCCGCTCGCATCGCCATAATCGAATGCGTGGCCGGCAGGAACGGGCTGATCCACGTGATGAAATCAGGCAGCACCTGCAACGGGTAGCCTCCACCGGAGCCGGAAATCTGCATGGCGAGCATGATGACGCCGATCGCCTTGCCGACGTTGTAGAAGCTCACGACCATCGCATACATGAAGAACGAGTAGACCAGCGAGCTGAGCCACCCGCTGAGCATGAACAGGAGTGGGTGCACGGCATGCACGCGCAGGAACAATAGCGTGCCGCCGCATGAGAAGGTACTTTGCAGCAGCCCCAGCACCGCGAACACTCCGTAATGTCCGAAGAACAGGACCCTGGGCTTCGGGTCGCCAAGCTCTTTGCGGATGCGCGCCGACACCTGCGTCTTGAGGGTCACCGCCATCAGTAGCGCGCCGACCCACAGGGGCAGGAAGGTGTAGAACGGCGTGAGTCCGGTGCCGAAGGTCTCCACGGGGAATAGCGCCTTACGATTGAGTTTCACCGGTGCCGCAAGCGACGCGGCCAGCGTTTCCGGATTATTGCCAAGCACGCTGCGCACCTCGCTCATATCACCGCTGTTGAGCGCCTGCGCCAGCTTGCTGTTCAAATCATTCAGTTTGGTGCTGTTCTTCTCGAGCAGTTGCGCGGTGGATGTCAGCACGCTGCGCATGTTGGACAGCGCTTTACCAGCTGTTTTCGACGTGGAATCGAGGTCGCTGAGCGTGGAGTCCAAAGTGTCCGATCCACTGGCGAGCGTGGATGTCACGCTGGAGATCGACCCGCTGATTGACGTGATTTGCGGCTTGATTTCCTTGGTATAGCTGGTTTTCAGGCCGCTGATGGACTGCTTGGCTTGTTTGGCGAGTCCGCTGATTTCGGCGCGTTTCGCTTCTGCATCGGTTTTCCCGGTGTCGATGGCGGTCGCCGCGGTATTGATGGCGTTTCGCACTTGGGTTTGCGCGCTGATCGCCGTGTCAAGCTGCTTGACGATGTTGTCGCGGGCGGTGACCAGTCGATCGTGCGCAGCGGTGTCGGACATGTCGGGCACGGTGATGCCCGCGATACTGTCCCTGAGCGCTTGGAATTCCGTGATTTGCTGGTCGACAATGCCCGCCTGTCGTTTGAGCCCCGCGGACGCGTCCGACGCACCCGTCCCCGCACTGTCGAGCGTGGAATCGATGGAATCGGCGACAGCCTGATAGCTTGAACTTGAGTTGGTGAACGCCGTGGTCAGGGCTTTCGACGCCGTGTTGAGAGCGCTGGTGATGTCGCTGGTGCCCTGCTTGGTGTCTTTCAGCGAGTTGCTTGCGCTTTTCGCGCTCGCAGAGACGCTGTCCACGAGTTGGTCGGAACTGGAAATCAAGGATTGCGCGGTGTCAGTAAGCCCGGCGAAGGTGTTGAGCATGGATGCGGCGTCGCCCAGTTGCGTCGCCATATCGCCCACATTCGCGTTGAATGTGGTAAGCAGTTTCGACGCCTTTTCGCTGCCAAGCTCATCGGACAGGTCGCTGGCGACGCTCAGCGCGACCGTGGCGATGGTCTGCGCGAAGGTCTGGTTGACTTGCGCAGCCACCTGATTGGCACCCTGTCCGGTGATTTTCGGGGCGACGGCGTTGATTTTCTCGTTCGTGTAGTAGGTGAGTTTCGCATGCTGCACGTCGTCGGAGAAGAACGTCATCATGTCCTTGCTGAAACTGGAGGGGATGACTACGGCCGCATAATATTTGCCGGATTTCGCTCCGTCAATCGCATCGTCCTTGGTGGTGATGGTCCAGTCGAGCTGATTGTTGGCTCGCAGCGCGTTGACCACGCTGTCACCGACAGTGACCTTCACCGGGACAAGGCTGCTCTTATACCCCTTGTCGGTGTTGGCGACGGCGATTTTCAACTGGTTGAGGTTGGCGAACGGATCCCACGCGGCAGCGACGTTGAACCAGGTGAACAGGCCGGGGATGACGACGAGCCCAATCACGATGATTACCGAGACAACATTGCTGAACATGCGCCGCATATCACCGGTGAAAAGTTTCCATGCTGTTTTCACTGTTTTCATGCGGAATGCCTTCCTATGCGGCTCGGGCGGCTGTCCTGTTCATCGAGCAGGATTTGCTGAATCGCCTCTTCGTCAAGATTGCCTAGGCGCGTCTGCCGTTCGATGTTGTCTTTGATGAGTTCGATGGTCATGAGGAATCCCATGATGAGCAGAATCCAGATCAGCCAGATGACCATGGCGTTGACTTTGCTGCTCGGCGTGAGAATGGACAGCACAACGGCGAGAATCACCGGCACGGCGATACCCATGATGAGTGCGGCCCGCCTGAGTTTCGGGTACAGCATGGTGAAGCGGGCGGCTCTGCGTTCGATGCGCTCGCGGTACTCGTCCCGTCCGGCCAGTGCGCGGATGATTTGTGTCAGACCGTACGTGCGGCCGGGCATTTCCATTTTCTCGCTGACGACCATGTCGCCTTCCTCAAGTTCGCGCGTGAACAGGCGGTTGAGATTGGCGGTTTTCGGCCGCAACCACAGGCCGAGAATGAAGAACGCGACGGCGAAGATCATGAGTTTGGCAATGTCGTCGAGCCATTGGCCGTCGTAGAAGCCGGCGATGCATTCGCGCAGTGCACCGATCGCGTAGGTGAACGGGAACAGCTGATACACCTTGCGGAAGAAACTTGGCATCATTTCAATGGGGTACAAGCCGGTTCCGCCCGGAATCTGCACCATAACCAAGGCGATGGCGATGCCTTTGCCGATGTGGAGGAAGGTGGTGGCCAGCGCGTAGATGATGCTGTGGTAGACGAGCGCGACGATGATGCCGGTGCCTACGAACGCGAACGGATTGACCGCCTGCACGCCGAGCAGCATTTCACCGACTGTCGTGGTGACGCCTTGCCCTGCGGCGAGGATGGCGAGCAGCAGCCATCGGCCCCAATAGCGTTCGCCTGGGGTGATGTTTTCGATGCCGTCGTCGTCGGCTTCGGTGCGCAGAATCACGGTGAGCGCGAAAGCCCCCACCCATAGGGCGAGCGCGGTGAACAGGGGCGCCATCGCGGAACCGTACGAATTCACTGGGAAGAGGGTTTTTGTGGAGAGCACGGTGGGGGAGAGCATGAAGTCGGAGATCTTCTTGGCATCAAGTTTGCCGTTCTCCCCGAGAATGTTGCTCAGCGCGTTGGATGTGCTCAGCGCGGTCAGATCCGTGGCCAGGGTGTCAACCTTGCTCTGCACACGGTCAAGGCTGTCGCCGGCGCTGTTGATAGCGCTGCGCGTGCTGGCAGCGGACTGGTCCAGTTGGTCGAGCACGGTGTTGACCTGCGCGACCAGTGAATCCTGCCCGGTGACCAGGGCGCTCAGGGTTGCGCTGGTCGAGGCGAGGCTGCTTAGCCCGCTGTTGAGCTTTGGCAGGGCCTTCGTGTTGATGGTGGTGCGGGCTTCGTTGGTTGATTGCAGCGTGTTCTGCGTGGCGTCGTTGAGCGATTGTGACGCCGTAGTGCCGGCGGTGACCGTGTCGTTGATGTCGCGGTTCAGGTTGTTCAAATCGCTGATGGAACCTTGCAGATTGTCGTTCTGCTGTTGGAGGCGTTTGAGCGCCGCGGTGCCGGCGTCGGTGGCGATACCAGCGTTGCCGAGTTCGGTGTTGAGCTCTGTCAGTTCGGTGATGATGGTGGCGTTCGTGTCGCTGACGTTCTGGGCGGCGTCGAGTGCGTTCTGGACCGAGCCGTTCGCCTTGGTCAGCGCCGTGCCGAGGGCGGCGACGGTGAGGCTGGTCTGCGAACTGGCTTGCGACAGCAGGCTTGAGCTGGTGTCAAGCGTGGTTGAGGATTCCGATGTGAAGGTGTTGATGCTGGTCTGCGCGGTTTTCAGTAGTTGCGAGGTGCCTGTGAGCCCGTTGCCGGCTTGGGCCGCCAGCTGGGTTGCGGTGTTTAAGGACGCGCGCGCTGCCGACGTTTTCGTGGGTACCTGCGCGAGTGTCGTGTCAAGGTCTGTCATGGTCTGGCGTATGGTCGCCAGATTGTTGGATGTGGTCCTGAGATCTTTGGCCGCGCTCCCGCCTGCGGTGGATGCCTGGTCGTCAATGGTGTCGGCGGTCTTGTTGACGATATTGACAATCGCCTTGCTCGCCGTGGATACGAAATTGCTGTTGATCTGCTGGTCAAGCGTATTGGCGCCGGTGTCGGTGACTTTGGTGGCCACGGAGTTGGCTTTTTCGTTGACGTAATAGCTCAGTTCGGGCCTATCGCCGCCGCCGGTGACCACGTTGACGAGCGAATCGCTGAAATCGGACGGGATGATAATCGCCGCATAGCAGCGCTCGGATTCGACGCTTTCCAAGGCGTCGCTCTCATTCATGAACGTCCAGCCGATCTGCTTGTTTTTCCTCAGCTCGGCCACGACCTGCTTGCCTGCGTTCAAATCGCCGGTCAGCGTGCTGGTGGTGCCTTTGTCTTTGTTGGCAACGGCGACCTTGATGCCGTTGGTGTTGTTGTACGGGTTCCAGAAACCGCGCACGTTGAACCACGCGTACATCGGTGGGATGAAGCACAAGCCGAAAGCAATCACCCAAGCAGTGGGGGCTTTGATCCAGCGCAGCAGATCGCGGCGCAGGATTTTCAACGCATTCCTCATATGGCGGCCCCTTGCTTGTTTGACGTGCATACCTTAATGGTAAAAGCGATACGCGACACGTAGCGCTACGAGATAAGTAGCGTAACGGCAGGTGTGGAAGAGTTCGCTGCCGGATTGAGGCTTCTGCGCGTGTCGTGCCGGTGTGTCTAGATATGCTGTGGCGTCCGGTTCCGGGGGGATGGGGTGGCGGTCTGTTCCGGGGATTGGCTTTGATGGGGCTGATTCGGGGATTGGGGTGCGAGATTGGATTTGGTTCGGCTTCGGGGTCGTGTCTGGTTTGGCGGCCGGCTGGCCATAGTCCGGGAATCGCAGGATTCCGCCGTTTCCGGATTGATACGGATTGTGCCAGCCTGCCGGACCGCCTGTCTCCGTGGACTGATTCGGAGATCGGACATCGAGATCGGATTCGGGCCAAGGAGAACACTGGAATCGATGTGTGCCCGACAGTGCGACTGATCGGCGATAATCAAAGAACCTTGGTCTTCCGCCGTTTTCGGCTGGGTGCAGGCGGTGGCTATTCGCAGCAGTGACGACTACCTGTGGATTGAATCGGGGATTGGCCGTCGAGATTGGGTTTGGTCCGGCTTCGGGGCCGTGGCCGGTTTGGCGGCTGGCTGGTCATGGTCTGGGAACCGCGGGATTCCGCCGTTTCCGGATGAATGCGGATTGTGTCAGTCTGCCGGACTGCCTGTTTCCGCGGACTGATTCGGAGATTGGACGCCGATATCGGATTCGGTCCGAGGAGAACTCCGGTATCTGTGGACTGGCCCGGGAATTGGACGCCGAAATCGGATTCGGTACGAGGAAAACACTGGAATCAGCGTGTGCCTGCCTGTGCGGCTGGTTGGTGATGATCAGCGAACCCCGGTATTCCGCTGTTTCCGGCTGGATATGGGTGGTGATCGTCTGTCACTGGTGCCTCCGTCTTGGACTGGTTCGGAGATTGGCCGTCGAGATCGGATTTGGTTCGGTTTCGTGGTCGTGGCCGGTTTGGAGACCGGCTGGTCATGGTCTGGGAACCGCAGGATTCCGCTGTTTCCAACTGGGTGTGGACGGTGGCTGTTCGCAGCAGTGACGACTACCCGTGGACTGATTCGGAGATTGGCCGTCGAGATTGGGTTTGGTCCGTGGATTGCGGTGGAATTGGTGATGTGTCCCGCTGCGCAGCTGGTGAGCGGGGTTCGAGAGCCCCGAATTCCGCCTTTCCCGGCTGGGTGCGGATTGAGGGCGTTTGCCGTGGTGGCGTTATCGTGGACTGGATTGGGAATCAGACGTTGAAACCCGATCCAGTCCACGACGGGGGTGCGGCAGATGTTGATGCATCTGAGCCTTGGTGTCGCAGCCAAGGTCGGCGGCCTTGAGGAATGCCGCAGTCGTGCGGATTTGCAGTCGCGTAAATCACGTAGTCGTGCGGGCCATGCAGACATGCAGATTGCACAGTCATGCAAATCATATAGTCGTGCGGATCATGCGGGCGCGTACGCCATGCAGTCGTGCATATCGCGCAATCGCGCGGATTGCATAGCCGTGCGGATCATGCAGTCGCGCAAATCATGCAGCTAGTATGCCACGTAGTCGTGCGGTCCTGCAGTCTTGTGGATCGCGCGATCGCGCGGATCAAGCGGCCGTACAGTTCGTGCGCATTCGCCCGCACGCCCGCTTGTCTGCTCATTCGCCGCCCGACCGCTCACTTGCGGCCGCCCGCTCACTCACATGCTGCCGGTGTCGTTGAAAATGCCGCTTCCGCCAAGTCCGAGTCCAAGGCTGCTGTCGTCGCTGGACGAGCTTGAGGCGTCGCTTTCGGATCCGTTGCTTGATCCGCTGCTCGACCCGGACCCGGAGCCGTTCGAGCTGCCCGGCATCATGCGCCCGTAGCTGTACGGCTGCACGATTTGCTGCTGCCGACTGGGCGTGGCCGCGCGCACGATGAATCCGCCCGCAACGCCTCCGAGTAGTCCGCAGATCAGTGCTGCCACGGCCGCGAACACGATGGTGCCGGTGTTGAGACTGGCGAAGAAGGCGCGGATTTTTGACGGCTTTTTCGGCTTCTTCTGGGTACCCGTCGGTGCAGGATACGCTCCGGGAACCCCGTACGGCGACTGATATTGCGGCTGCTGTGCGTAGGGCTGCTGCGGGTAAGACTGGGGTGCATACCCGTACGGTGATGCTTGCGGCGGGACCTGCGCCTGACCTGCACCGGCTGCTTGACCCGCCCTAGCCGCTTGGCCGGCGCTGCTCACTTGTCTGTTCTGCTCTGGCGCTTGCGATGGCTGATGAGGCTGCCCGCCCGGGGCCTGCCGTGCCTGTGCCGAAGCTTTGGCGACGGCATCTGCCGGTTGCGCTTCGCCGCGATGCGTGGCAGCCCAGTTCCAGGAAACCCCGTCGATGTCCGGGGCTTCTGCGGTGTCGCCGTTCGCCGTAACATCGGTATTCGTCGTCTTGCTGTTGGACGCTTCGCCTGCGGGCACATTCACGACGGATGCCTTGTCGCCGTTGGTTTTCCCGCCCGTTACAGATGCCTTCGCGTCGGTGATCGGCTGTGTCTGCTGCACGTCCTGAATCTGCTGGGTTTCCTGTGCGTCTTGGTTCTGCCGGTCTTGCGGATTCTGCTGATCTGCACTCATGTTATGCTCCCTTCAATGTCGGTTCGCTGTCCTCGCCGTGCCGCGGTAGTCGCGGCTTGTCGCGGACCGCCGAGCCATGTTGCCCGGCTTCCTTATTGATTTCAGCTAACCTCATCAACCCTTGGATGCACTGCCAATCAGCGTATGAGCATCCCAAAAGTCGCACACGGAGGTCTGCCAAAATCATGGATGTAACCTGAAAGCGCGAGATTACCAGAGCCGGCGGTGCGCTCTGCGAAACCAGTGTGCGCACCGATACAAACTGTCTACGCTGGGGTTGTTGCTGGTTCTTCACTTCCGTTTCTCTGGCTCCGGTTTCGCGCGCGGTCTCAGATTGTCGGCTCTGCATCTGCGATTCCGGGTTACCCGTTCCACGCCGCGATGTTCTAGGCCTCTGATTCTTTCGAAGCTCGACTCCCGGTAGCCGCCGACCGAGTACCAAAGAAATCTCCGAGTCTTGAAATCTAAAAATCTTTCGGCTCCGTCCTGATTTCGCGAGATGTTGAGAACAAAGTCTGAAAATCTCGTGTCCGATGCGTGATTGAGAGATATTGAGATTGTCACGCGTCGTCGTCGACGTGCGGAATCAGGAAAAGCGCGGAATATCAACGATTCCAGGGTTGACGGTGTCGGCCGCACGCGTTGAAAAGTCTGCAAAAATCGCGGATTTCGTCTCTGCGGAGAGTTGTTTAGAGATTTTTCTGAAAATCTCTGTTCGCCGGCCGATTTTGCAAGATATTGAGAATTCCACGTCTGTCTGGCTGGTCGCGCATGCGTCGCACAGTAAGGGCCGGGATGATGTTACGTTAGAAACAGTTAGAACAACTAGGTACGCTGGCAACAGATGCATCGTGGCGACGCAGGCCCTTGCGGATTTCGGTTGGACGATTGGCTGGATAGGAGCAGCATATGGCAGGAACTGACAACGCCGGTCTTCAAATGGCGGGCGCGGATGGGGCGTCGTTGGTGAGCGGCTCCGACAACACTGCGAACGTATGTGATACCGCCGGCAAGGGCGATGATGGGGCAGTTGCTGGCAACGCCCCCAGCTCGACTGGCACTTCTGCAACCACCGCAGCCGCCGCCTCTGCAACCCTGTCCGCGGTATCCGACGTCATCGCCGCGCTCACAATCTCCGACGCGACCCGCGAGGCGACAGCCAACCAATTGAGTACCGACGAGGAATCATCCTCCCTGCTTGACGACGGCAAACACACGCTCCCGTTCATCACCCGTCTCTACGGCGGCTTGGTCATGCTGCTCGGCGTGTGCACCATCCCGCTGATCATCTACGAACTCACGTATGAAATTCGCCAGGTCCTTGACGGCAAAGTCACGATCGACGCGCTCGCCCTGCCGTTCATCCTCTCCTGCGTCGAAGTGGTGGTGCTGATCGCCAACGCCGCGTGCATGGCGGTGTTCGGCGTGCAACTGTTGCGCAGCCACCGCCGGCATGCCGCCCGGTGGGCGTACGCGCTGATGCCGCTCACGCTCGCGCATGGCATGCTGTCGCTTGCGTTGGAAGGTTTCGGCATGAATTTGCTCGGACCGTTCGTGCAGATGACCATCCTGGTCGCCTTGTCGGTCACGCTTGATCCGACGCTGCTCCAGGAACGCCAACTGCAGTGGCATCTCAAGCGTATGGACGACCATGATGCCTACACCAAGGCCGTCAGTGAGGATATGCTCGGACGCGATCAGAGCGGCAAAGGCTATATTTCCCTTGACTATTTCAATATTTTCTGGCTGTTTGTCGTCGGTTGCGTGGTGGGGCTGATTATCGAGACCATCTACCATTTTGTGCTTGTGCACGAATATCAGGATCGCGCGGGTCTGCTGTGGGGCCCGTTCTCTCCGATTTATGGTTGCGGTGCGGTGATTCTGACCGTGTGCCTGAACCGGTTGTGGCGCAAGAATCCGGTGCTGATCTTCTTCGCGAGCGCGGTAATCGGCGGCGCGTTCGAGTTCTTCGTCAGCTGGTTCATGGAGGCGGCGTTCGGCATCACCGCTTGGGATTACACCGGTCAATGGCTGTCGATTGGTGGTCGTACGTCTGGTAAGTACATGGTGTTCTGGGGTTTGCTCGGGCTCGCGTGGATCAAGTTCGTGCTGCCGTATCTGTTGCGCCTGATCAATCGGATTCCGTGGAAGATCAGGTATTCATTGACCGCGGTGTGCACGGTGCTGATGCTGGTTGACATCGTGATGACGCTGATGGCGCTGGACTGCTGGTACAGCCGTGTTTCCGGCGTGCCGCAGAACGCTCCGGTCACGCAGTTCTTCGCCCAGCATTTCGATGATGCGTATATGCAGCATCGGTTCCAGACGATGACGATCGATCCGTCGAAGTCCGGGCGTATTGCCTGACTTCGACGGATCTGGCGGCTGCGGGTTCTGACGTTCGGATTCCGACCTAGAAATCCCAATCGTCGTCGTCGGTTTCCTCGGCCTTGCCCATCACGTAGGACGAGCCGGAGCCGGAGAAGAAATCGTGGTTCTCATTCGCCGAAGGCGACAGGGCGGCCAGGATTTCCGGGCTTACCTGTGTCTCCTCGGCGGTGAAGCGCGTGGGATAGCCGAGGTTCATGAGCGCCTTGTTCGCGTTGTATCGCACGAACGCAAGCACATCGGGCAGGAAGTCGAAGCCCGCGTACACGTCCTTGGAATACTCGATTTCCAGCTCGTAGAGGCGCTCGAGCAGGTCCATCGTGAAGTCGTGCAGCATCCGCTGGTCGTCGGCGCTGCGGGTTTCAAGCCCGCGCTGGAACTTGTAGCCCGAATAGTACCCGTGGATCGCCTTGTCTCGAAGAATGAGACGAATCATATCAGCGGTGTTCATCATGGTGCCGCGAGCCGCGAAATACAACGGCAGATAGAAGCCCGCGTACAACAGCAACGACGACAGCAGCGTGGCGGCGACCTTGCGTTTAAGCGGATCGTCGCTTTCATACTGTTCAAGCACGGTATCGACGCGCTCCTGCAGGATGTCGTTGCCCACGGCCCAACGGTACGCTTCATCGATCTGCTCGCTGGAGCACAAGGTGGAGAAAATCGACGAATACGAGCGTGCATGGATGGACTGCATGAACGCGATATTCGTGTACACCGCCTGCTCATGCTCGGTGCGCGCGTGCTCGATCTGGCAAATCTCGCCGATGGTTGCCTGCGTGGTGTCGAGCAGCGTGAGACCCGTGAACACGCGCACGGTGGTGGTACGTTCGCGCTCGCTCAGCGCTCGCCAGGCGGGCACGTCGTTCGACAGCGGCACCTTCTCCGGCAGCCAGAAGTTGGCGACGAGTCGGTTCCACACCTCGAGGTCCTTGTCGTCCGTGATGCGGTTCCAGTTGATGGGGCGCACGCGCGAACCGTGATGGTACCGGTATTGCGCCGGGGTGATGGACGCGTCCATCATCGCGTCATCGGCGATGCGGACAGTGCGGGGTGTGGCGGGGGTCTGGGTCGTAGCGGTCATGATGTTCCTTCGTTCGGTTCAATGGTTCATTGGTTCATGGGACAAGGATTGGCGCAATGACGCCGCTCACAGCATGCAGCTGACGCAGCCCTCGACATCGGTGCCTTCGAGTGCTTGCTGGCGGATGCGGATGTAGTACAGCGTCTTGATGCCTTTGCGCCACGCGTAGATCTGCGCCTTGTTGAGGTCGCGCGTCGTGGCGGTGTCGGGGAAGAACAGCGTGAGCGACAGCCCTTGGTCCACGTGCTTCGTGGCTTCGGCGTAAGTGTCGATGATCGCCTTCCAGCCGATGGTGTACGCGTCCTCGAACATGTCGAGATTCTCGTTGGTCATGTACGGCGCCGGGTAATATACGCGGCCGGTTTTGCCTTCCTTGCGGATTTCGATGCGCGCGGCGATCGGGTGGATCGAGCTCGTGGAATGGTTGATGTACGAAATCGACCCGGTCGGCGGCACGGCTTGCAAGTAGGCGTTGTAGATGCCGTCGCGCAGCACTTGGGTTTGCAACTCGCGCCAATCGTCGGCTGAAGGGATGGTCACGCCGAAGCGATTGAACAGGTCGCGTACGGTGTCGGTCCGCGGTTCGGTGTGGTATGTGCCGTCGATGTATTTGTCGAAATAGTTGCCTTTGCCGGTCGGTTTGGCATACGCGCTGTCGTCGAACCCAGCGAAACGGGTACCGCGTTCTGTGGCGATCGCATGCGAGGTGCGGTACGCGTGGTAGGCGACCGTCATGAAATACATATCCGTGAAATCAAGCGCTTCATCACTGCCGTACCGCAGGCCTTCGCGGCCGAGGAACCCGTGCAGGTTCATCTGCCCCAGGCCGATCGCGTGGCTTTCCTCGTTGCCGCGCCGGATGGACGGCACACAGTCCAGTCGCGTGTGGTCGCTGACTGAGGTGAGCGCGCGGACGGCGGTTTCGACACTCGCGGCAAGACCCCCGTCCATCGCCTTCGCGATATTGAGTGACCCCAGATTGCAGGAGATATCACGGCCTACATGCTCGTAGCCGAGGTCCTCGCGGTAGGTGCTTGGCTCCTGCACCTGCAGGATTTCGGAGCACAGGTTGCTCATGGTCACGCGGCCCTTGAGAGGGTTCGCACGGTTGACGGTGTCCTCGAACAGCATGTACGGGTAGCCGGATTCGAATTGCAATTCGGCGAGCGTCATGAAGAATTCGCGCGCATCGATATACGTCTTACGAATGCGGTCATCGGCCAGCATCTCGTCATAGTGTTCCGTGACCGAAATATCGGCGAATGGTACACCATAGACACGCTCCACGTCGTACGGGCTGAACAGGGCCATGCGCTCGCGACGCTTGGCCAGCTCGAAGGTGATGTCCGGAATCACCACGCCGAGGGCCAGCGATTTGATGCGGATTTTCTCGTCTGCGTTCTCGCGCTTGGTGTCGAGGAAGCGCATGATATCAGGGTGATGCGCGTTGAGATACACCGCTCCGGCGCCTTGGCGCGCCCCCAGCTGGTTCGCATAGCTGAACGAATCCTCGAGCAGTTTCATGACCGGGACCACGCCGCTTGACTGGTGTTCGATGCGCTTGATCGGGGCGCCCGCCTCGCGCAGATTCGTCAGCAGGAGCGCTACGCCGCCGCCGCGCTTGGACAGTTGCAGAGCCGCGTTGATACCGCGCGAAATCGACTCCATATTGTCTTCGATACGCAGCAGGAAGCAGCTCACCGCCTCGCCGCGCTGCGCCTTGCCGAGATTCAGGAAGGTCGGCGTGGCGGGCTGGTAGCGGCCGGAAATGATGGCGTCCGCATACTCGATCGCATGCTGCTCGTCACCGTCCGCAAGCTCCAGAGCGACGGCGGCACAGCGCTGTGGGAAATCCTCCAGATACTGCGAGCCGTCAAACGTCTTGAGTGCGTAGGATGCGTAGAACTTGAACGCGCCGAGGAAAGTCTCGAATCTGAAACCTTGGCGTTCTACATGGTCATAGAAGTTGTCCAGAAAATCGTCCGAATACTGGTCAAAGACGCGACGGTCGTAATATCCCTGATCCAGCAGGTAGGCGAGGCGCTCGCGGGTGGAGGCGAACCGCATGGTGCGCGGCTCGACTTGGTCTTGCATATACGCGTCGACGGCCTGATGGTCGGCATCGAAGCGGATACGGCCGTTGTCGTCGTATAGGTTGAGCATCGCGTTGAGGGCGTGATAGTCGGGAGCCGCCTGCGGAATGGTGAATTGGGGCGATGTGGCGGTTGCGGTCATGGTTGGCCTTTCTGGTTGGTGCGGTGATTGTGGATGAGGTGGGGGAGATGAGTGATGGTGGGGATGGTTGATTGGTCGCGGAGTTTTCAAGGGTTTCAGTCGGACCGGTCGGTTTCGGCCGCCGCGAGCCGCAGGAAGAAGCCGCGCAGCCCCTCGCGGACCTTGCGCATGTCCTCGGGTGTGCCGGTCAGTTCGAAGGAATACAGGAACGGCACGTGGCATTTCGCGGCGATCACGTCGCCCGCGGCGCAGAACGCATCGCCGAAATTCGTGTTGCCGGACGCGATGACCCCGCGCAGCAGTCGGCGGTTGCCGCGGTCATTGAGAAAACGGCGAACCTGCGGCGGCAGGGCTTTCGAAGTGTCGCCACCGCCGTATGTCGGCACGACGATCACGAACGGTTCGTTGACAACCAGCGGGGCGCTCTTCGGACGCAGTGGGATGCGATACACGTTGAGTCCGGCCTCGGGTAGGTGGCAATTCGCGATGAATCTCGCGGTGTTTTCCGACGCGGAGGAAAAATACACGACCGCGCCGATGTGGGTAGCGGTTGCGCTTGATTCCGGGGCACTCGGGCTTGGTGCGCCGGGTGTCGCGATACTGGAACCCAAGTCGCCCGTCATGCATGCGGATGTGTCGGTCATGCCCGGTTCCCGTCGGTCGCTAGGGCGGATTGCGTGTCTGCGTTTGCGTTCGCATTCGTGTCTGTTGCCGTGTCTGCGGTCGCGAGCGCTCCGGCGAGCTGGTCGATGAGGTCCGGCCGGTATCCCGACCACGCGGCATCCGGCGTAATCACGACGGGCGCTTGGCGGTATCCGGCCTGGACCAGCTGCTTCAGCGTCGCGGGGTTCTCGCTCAAATCGACGGTTTCGAAGGTGATCTCGCGGTCGCGCAGGCGGCGTTTGGTCGCCTCGCACTGCTGGCATTGCGGTTTGGTGAACACGGTGATGGTCAACTGTCCTCCTTGGTCGAAAGCGTCATGACGGAAGCCGTTGTGGCGGTGTCGGAACTGTTACGCTACACGACTGGGCAGGAACAAAAAACCACCATCGCTAGTGGCGTGTCGAGCGTGTCGCTACTATATATAGTGATTTCCGGAAGCCGTCCATCATAGTCGGGAGAACGATTCCGGGGTGTGCGCGTTCTGGGCGGCGACGATGCCGACCGGCAATCGAAATGTGAGGTATCCGACAAATCCGTGGTTCGGACTTGACATGTCCGTGTGCACGAGTGCGGGTATCGCGGACGCATCTCGTGTTTGCTGCCGTCAGGGCAATCCGCGGTACTGCTCAGGGCGTATTCGTGGAACGCAGTGGGCACTCCGCCCAAGGCTCGCGATAGACTGACAGCTGATGTACGCGGCGAACAGCCGCGCCTGCGAATGAACGCGTATGAACGTGTCATCGAACCTGTCATCGGACTTGGGAAAGGTAACGTAATGGCCGTAGAAGCTACTGCAAACATCGGCGTCGTCGGACTGGCGGCAATGGGCTCCAACCTCGCCCGCAACCTGGCGCATCACGGGAACACCGTAGCCGTGTATAACCGGCATTACGAGCGTACGGAAAAGCTCATCAACGAGCACGGCACTGAAGGCAAGTTCGTGCCCGCGAAAACCGTTGAGGAGTTCGTCGCCTCGCTCAAGCGCCCGCGCACCGCGATCATCATGGTCAAGGCCGGCGCCCCGACCGACGCGGTGATCAACGAGCTCGCCGACGCCATGGAGCCGGGCGACATCATCGTCGACGGCGGCAACTCCTACTTCGAGGACACCATCCGCCGCGAGAAGGATATCCGCGCTCGCGGTCTTCACTTCGTCGGTTGCGGCGTGTCCGGCGGCGAGGAAGGCGCGCTCAACGGCCCGTCCCTCATGCCCGGCGGCACTGAGGAATCTTGGAAGACCCTCG
>RRZU010672327.1_pt1 | contig 19208 bp, 14 predicted proteins | sample 2165561 | NCBI WGS metagenome assembly RRZU01 (sample SAMN10456909, study PRJNA506462) | wastewater metagenome | isolation source: wastewater sludge | place: USA: Moscow, Idaho | reverse complement strand
GGGATTCCACGCTGGAAGAACTGGGGCTGGCCGCGCGTCGTCGTCGTATTGCCGTAAGCTGCAGCAACGCCGAAACCGTGGGTGTACACAGTGTGGTCATTGACCCAGGTACGCTGTGCATTGCTCAGGCCACCAAGGTTGAGCTCGCGAACGGCGATCACTGTGTCGCGGTCCTTCTCCCCGATGTTATAACGGTCCACCGAAAGGTTCTCGGTGAACGAATAGTACTGACGACTCTGCTGCAGCTGGTTGAACGTGGGCGACACGATCGTCGGATCCAGCAGTCGAATTTGCGCGGTAGCGTCCGCGTCCTGGCGCAACTGGCCAGCCTCGGCATCGGTACGGGCGTTGTAGGTTGTTGTCTCAACGTCATCCAAACCGTACGCGTTAAGCGTGGCGTTAATGTTGCGCTGAATATAAGGAGACTCCAACTCCACCGCGTTCGGCGTTACACGGAAGTTCTGGACAAGAGCCGGGTAGGCCCAGGACACCACCAGCATAGATACGAGACCCACCGCGATACCTGTTGCGGCCAGCTTCCAGATGCCACGGATTGCGGCAACCACGAAGAGCGCCGCGATAAGCAGAGCCGCAATCGCCAAAACCGTACGGCCCGGCAGCGAGGCGTTGATATCCGTGAAGGATGCGCCCGCGTATTTGCCGCTGGAGGACTGGTCACTGTCGGCCAGCAGCATGTCGTAACGACTCAGCCAGAACGTTGCGGATACCGCCATAAACGCGAGTGCGCCAAGCACACCAAAGTGAATACGGGCACGGCGGGTTAGCCGAATCCGGTTGCCGTCCTGTCCGATACCGCCGTATAGATAATGACCGATAAGAGCCGCAATAGCACTAAGAACGATGAATGTAATCGCCAGCGATAGCACCGAATGCAGCACCGGCAGAGTGAACACGTAGAACGCGACATCATGTCCATGCTGAGGATCTGTTGTGCCAAACGGTGTCCGGAACAACCACATGACATAGGTGCGCCATTCGTTGGCTAGCGGGGCACCAAAAATGACACCGAGCGCCAGTGGAATGAGCAGCTTAGTCACCCATGGGTGCCCATCCAACTGGCTGCGATAGCGGTCAGTTCCCGGGGCCGGAACATCGTCCTTGCCCTTGCGGGGACGAGTCAGCAGAAGATTGATAAAAACGACCAGCGCAACGAGAAGGGTACCGATTGCTCCCAGAGCAACCGCCCACCCCCACTGCGTCCAGAACACCCGCACCGCGCCAAGCTGGTCATACCATTTGACTTCGGTCCAGACATTGGCGAAAACGGTGAGGCCGAAGAGCAGCACCGCCAGGACAATGAGAGTTGGAATAAATACTCCTCCAGAACGCACCACGCTTTGTGGACTCGGTGGCCTGGACGGAGGGGATGTTTGCGACGTAGACAAGCTGTTACCTCGTGACAGTTGTTGATTCTCCGGGCTAAATTGCGCCCGACCATATACCAACTTAGTCGAAGCAGGAGGAGTTTCACAGGAGACTCCCCCATTTCCAGTTTCCCGGAGCGCTGAATTCTTCTTTCCACGTCATTGTGACGACGACGTCGCAGCCCGGTCACTTACCTGGTGACCACCCTGGCTGAGCCTTGGTGACCACCCTGGCTACTACCCAAGCGAAGCTGCACAGCTCACCCACACATGAGAGAATTCCCTAGTGAGCACCAGAGAAGAATCCATCAAAGAAGCAGTAAAAGAGATCGAAAGCTACGTATCGACATTCGGCTGGGATGGCCCGATCCGCGTCTTCGCCCTTATCCGTAGCGCCGAGGCCTTGGCCGATCATCCTGAACTCGTCGATCAGCTTCCTTCGGACGTTTCCCTGAATGCCGCCGAGAGCGAGGAGTCACTGTTCTCGGTGGAGCAGGAAGATCTCCCTCCAGCAGATTCGATTGAGGTTCTCCTTGCCCAGCTCGCTTGGCCCGAGGCCGTGGCTGGTGCCGCAGTGACGTGTGAACGTATCACTCTGCCACCGGAGGCAGAGATGGACATCCCTAAGGATTCCGCCGCCGCAGAAACCTTCATTGCGAATGATCCTCGCCGCCAGGATGTCCGCATGGCCGTCGGAGTGATGCGCACCGGCGAATCATGGTGCGCACTACGGTTGAAGGCTTACGACGCCGATGATTCCGTCTTGGGCTCGGCCGATCTCGTTCCCGAGCTCGTCGAAGCGCTCCAGGCAACCTTCCGCTAAAGAGTTTTGCCCACGTGTTTGACCTTGGTGAATGCCATGTTCACGGCGGTGAACTCATGCCTGGTTTTGCCCACGTGTCTGACCTTGGTGGCGGTGAGAGCGACATGAGCGCCTATATAGGCACACAGAACGCTCTCGCCGCCACAACGGCAACGAACTACCCCGCCACATCCTGACATGTTGCCAACCCACTGGTGTCACCTTGACCGATCGCGGTGGCGGCCGCTATTGCCTCATCAAGATTGCGTACCGCAAAGATTTTCATGCCTGCGGGTTCGTATCCGATAGTTTCCGCACAGTTTTCTGCGGGGGCAAGGAAATATTCAGCGTTCTCCTCTGCTGCTCCCACAAGTTTATGCGGGATACCACCGATCGGGCCGATATCCCCGTTATACGACATCGTTCCGGTGCCAGCAATGCGCTTATCACCGCCCAATGATCCCTCTGTCAACTTATCGTAGATCGCCAGTGCAAACATACTTCCTGCAGACGGGCCTCCAATATCCTTAACTCCATAGTTAACATCGACGGGGAATTTCACATCACTCGAGGCGATATATAGCCCAAGCCGCGAACCTGGATGTATCCAACCGGTGGAATCAGCTTCGTATGCCTGGGTTTGCATCGTAGCTTCGGAACTCTCGCCTTCCCGAACGAATCCGAGGGTGACCGTTGTTCCGGGGTCAACGGAGAAGAGAACCCCGGAGAGGTCAGAGAAGGTGGTAATTGCGTTCGTCGTCGTTCCCACCGTGATACTGGTGAGAACGTCTCCCTTCTCAAGCTCCCCCTCGGCCGGAGAATCCTTACTCGCCCCTGATACGGTGAGGGTCATAGGAACCACCAAACCCGCAGCCTGAAGACCAGCCACCGTGCCCGAATCCTGCGAACTCGTCATCATTGCGGTGTTACGCTCTTCCACTTCCTCGGCGCTCTCCTGCCGCGAATACATCGCACGGACGGGCACGAGCTGTTGATCGCGAAACGCCAAAGCACCGAGGGCCTGTGCTCCCGGAACCCCCATCCCTGCATTCCCAAAGGAGCTCACCGTAGTCATAAAAAGCTCGGTCTCAGTGGGATAGGTGGCGGCACCGGATATCTCCAGAAGTTGGACGCCGTCGAGATCTCCGGTGATATCGAGCGCGGGACCAGCTTTTTGCAGCAGAAAAGAGCCGGGAAGGACTAACCCTACTGCGGCGCACAGGCTGAAGATTCCACCGGATATTTGAAGACGACGCTGATGAAGCACGCCCTCCATCATGCCCCATATTTCTGAGAATTCGCTTCGTGGCTCCAGAGTTGCCGCGAGTTTCACGCCCTTGGCGTACCAACCTGCGCGGATGTTAAGAGCACATTAGGCTTACAGATAGCTAGTACAAGCCCAGTGCGGCGAGATCCCACCAGGTCAGCCTCACGTCCCCGTGACGGCCACGCCCCTCGGCCACACCCGCAATATCTAAGGAGCCAGCATGAGCGAGAATCCAGATCAGTGGGAAGAGATGCTCCGGGCAGTCTTGGGTAACGAGGCCGCGGATCGCATGATTGAACAAATGCGCAGCCAGGGAATTGATCCGGGTGCCCAGATGTCGGAGATGATGAATCCCGCCAATTTCAACCAGATCGTTAATCAAGTACGCGCCATGCTCGGTTCCTCGGGTGACGGCCCGGTCAATTGGAAGGTGGGTGAGCAGGTTGCGCGCGAAACAATTCAGCGTGATCACCTCGATACTCTCACCGCGTCCGACGGCGACCGCGCCCGCATGTGCCTGCAAACCGCCAACCTGTGGCTCGATCCAGCCACCAACATTGATCCGTGCATGGGGCCCAATCAGGCGTGGAGCCGCCTCGATTGGCTCGCCCACACTCTCGCCACGTTTAAGCGTCTGACAGAACCGGTGGGAGAGAACGTCGCCCGTGCCTTCACCGATGTTATCCGTGAGCAGATGGAATATGCTCCCGAAGAGATCCGCAGCCTCTTCGGTGGAGATTCCTCGCAGATGATGGCGGGTATTCTTTCCTCGCTTCTTGGCATGCAGTATGGCGCCGGACTGGCCGAGCTTGCCACGATCTCTTTCGGCACCGCTGATTCCGGCCTCCCCCTCGTCGAAGGTGAGACAGCGGCTCTCGTTCCTGCCAACATCGCCGAATTCGCTAAGGATCTGGAGGCTGAGCCTGATGAGGTGATCCTCTTCGCGGCGGTGCGTGAGCAGGCAGCTGCCCGGCTCTACTCGCGAATCTCTTGGTTACGCCCACAGCTTCTCGATACCGTCGCGGCCTACGCCCGCGAGATCCAGATCGATACTGCCTCCATCGAGGAGCAGGTACGCGAGATGGGCGGTCTCGACCCGAGCGCCATGCAGGAACTTAATCTCACATCGGTGTTCGCTCCCTCACTTACTCCGAGTCAGGAAACGACACTGGCACGGTTGGAGCACCTGCTCTCCCTTGCCGAGGGATGGATCAGCGCGGTGTCGGCGCGGGCTGTCATGGCCCAGCTGCCTCACGCGGTTGCGTTGGGTGAGATGTTCCAGCGCCGCAGCGCCACAAGTTCACCCGTCAACCAGGTGTTCGGGCCGCTCGTGGGCCTTGAACTCAAGCCGCGCAAGGTTCGCGAGGCTGCGGCTTTCTGGCGTATGGCCCTCGACAAACTGGGGATGGAAGGGCGCGATCGCCTCTGGTCGCATCCTGATCTCCTGCCCGCACCCGAGCAATTGGAGAAGCCGGAGGCTTTCTTCGCGCAGGCCACCCCGTCAGACGTCGAGGCCGAGCTGGATGCCTTCCTCGAGGAGTTGCTGAGCGGCGACGGCGGCAGCGAAGTCCCCCACGAGCCCCCTTTCGGCCAGCCACGGGACGAGGATTCTGACGGCGCACCGCGCGCTCACTGATATCTCGCCAGTAGGTCTTGGTCTACTACAGCCACACCCCTCGATGCGATCTCTCAGCGCTTTTTCTGGGGATAAACGCGGAGTTTGAGCACCCATCGTGCCCCCAGGCTGGGGAAAACTCCATCCCACACGAGCCTGGGCCCGTCTTTCTGGGGAAAACCTGCGCCCGCTGGGGATTATTTCTGCGCTCTTCCCTGCTTCCCCTTATCCTCGTGGCAGATGGATACGAGGAGGAAGCATGCAGATCGTCGCGGGGCTTGGAGTGTACTGGCGGACGCGTGATGTCCTTCAAATAGGCCTCGACCCGCGGGTGGGAGTCCTTGTTGAAGGGCTCTCCCGCCCCGAGCAAGAGATTGTCACCTTTCTCACGAGGTCCCGTACCGCGGCCGAGATCAATACGATGGCAGCCCTCAAAGGGGTATCACAGGAGAGGATTACTGCCATCCTCGGATTGTTGCATCGCGCCGGTGTTCTGGAGGGCCTGGCTGTCCCTGCCCCCACCGGTGCAGACTCTCCTGCACAGCACAATATGCTTCCCACAGTACGCACCAATTCAGGTTCTCCATCACGAGCACATCATCACGTTCATATCGCGCGGCTTGACTGCCTGGGGGTGGAGATTGGTTTGCGACTTGCCCAACTTGGTGTAGGAACCGTGTCGTTCTCAGACACGGGGACAGTTCACGCATCGGATCATCCTCTGCTATGGCCCAACTGGCATGGGGTTATCCGCGAACAAGCAATGACAACGGTACTCAGGCAGCTTTCTCCCTCCACATCAACGGCGAGTGAAAAGCCTCCCGGGGTTGTGGTATTTACCGGCACACATTTCATACACCCCTACCTCACACGGATATGCATGGATGAGGGAATTCCCCACTTACTTGCCTGGGAAGAAGAAATCGACGTGTGCGTAGGTCCGCTGGTGGAGCCCCAGTCCTCCTCGTGTGCCGCCTGCATGTTCCACAATCGGATATCGGGTGATCCCGCCTGGAACCTTCTGGCACCGCAGGCCCAAGCCGGCGTTCCGCTCGCTACCGCAGGAGAATCCCGGGCCTTAGCGGCAGGCATCGCTGTCCGCTCCCTCCTTGGATTCCTGGATGGGTTGGGAAATTCCCTCCGAAACACGCAGTGGCGGGTTCCTCCTACGCCGCTCTTCCCACGCGTCATCGAGGCTCCCAGCAACCAGGAGTGCGGCTGTTCTTCTCACGAGGCGATGCTCACTGCCTTGGAATCCACACTCCCCAATGCCGAGACCGCCCGTTGATTATTCTGGGAGAAATCACCTGGTTACTCCCCGTTTTGTCATCTCGCACTCGCAGGTTCCGCCATCTAAAGATCACCCATGAGCGACGACGGCAAGCACCTCATCTCCCCACTGGGCCAGTTTGGTGGAACCGATTCCCTTAATCCGCCCAAGCTGAGCGAGACGGGCGGGTTTGGCAATGGCGATGGCTCGCAACGTAGTGTCATGGAAGACTGTGTAAGCGGGGCGGTTCATCTCTGCCGCAGTCTGAGAACGCCACGCCACCAGGCGTTCTAGCAGCTCAACATCCTCGGGATACTTCTCCGCGAACTCCGCGATCTCCTGGCTCCGGCGTTGCCGATAGCTGGTAGTGCGAGATACTGGCTTCTCCGGTTTCGGCCACACCTCGTCAAGGAATCGCGAGCGCTTACGGTTAGCCCGCGAGCCGTTCCCTTTCGCGTACGACACCTGCAGATACCTTTTGGCACGCGTAATTCCCACGTAGAGGAGGCGCCGTTCCTCGGCGATGCCTCCCTCACCTTTGGCAAGGGAAATAGGTACTAGCCCTTCGCTCACCCCGGCAAGGAACACCGCCTCCCATTCCAAGCCTTTAGCGGCGTGTAAGGACGAGAGCGTGACGCCATCGACCTGAGGAGCGTTCTGCATCTGTGCCCGCTCCTCCAATTCCTGAACGAACTCCAGCATGGATGCAGCCTCGCGGGCTCCTTCCATCTCCTTGGCGAGTGAGAGCAGGGCATTGAGTGCTTCCCAGCGGTCACGGACGGCACCCGCTTGTTCGGGAGCCTCATCTCGCCAGCCTGTTTGCCGCAGTACTGAGCGCACGCCAGACGATAGCTTTCCTTCCACCCCCGAACGGGCTGCCGCACGCATGGCCACCATTGCCTCGCGCACCTCGCGACGAGAGAAGAATCTCTCTGAGCCGCGCACCGAATAGCCCACGCCAGCGCGGGACAACGCCGCTTCAAACTCCGCCGACTGCGCATTCGTACGATACAAAATGGCCATCTCCCGCAGCGGCACCCCTTGCTCGCGCAAGGTGAGGATTTCCCCGGCGATGGAATCAGCCTCCGTTGTGTCGTCTGTATATTCGATCCATGTCACAGGAACGGACGTAGGCAGCTGCGAGATAAGCCGCACGCCACCTTCGGATCGATCCCGCGCGATCACTTCATTGGCCGCTGCCACAATCTGTGGAGTTGACCGGTAATCACGATTGAGTTCGATCACCTTGGCATCGGGGTACTCCTGCGTAAACCGCGCTAGATAATGCGAGCTTGCGCCGGTAAACGAGTAAATCGTCTGGGAAACATCTCCCACCACGCACAGCTCCTTACGGTCCCCCAGCCAGAGCTGGAGCAACCGGTGCTGGAGCGGCGAGACGTCCTGATATTCGTCCACCACAAAATGACGGTACTGATGACGGACCTGCTTGGTGATGTCCGGCCGGTCGAGCAGGATACCTACGAGGACGAGAAGCACATCCTCGAAGTCGATAACATTGCGCTCTGTTTTGACATCCTCGTAGACACGCATGAGCTGCGAAATTTCGCTCATCGGATGCCCCGCCACCTCGCCGCGCCCCTGCGCGAGGGCCCGTTCCACATAATTATCGGGTGTCACAAGCGAAACCTTCGCCCACTCGATCTCCGCGGCAAGATCACGGATCGTCACTTTGTCCACGCCCAGACCCAACTGGCCCGCGGCCTGCGAGACGAGGGAGAGTTTGTGCTCCGCAATGGGAGGAACTCGACCTCCCACAGCTGTGCCCCAGAAGAAGGACAACTGCCGCAGTGCCGCAGCGTGAAAGGTCTGAGCTGACACTCCACCCACGCCCAGATCACGCAATCGCGAGCGCATTTCTCCCGCTGCACGCGACGTGAACGTTACCGCCAGCACATTACCCGGCTCAAATGCGCCCGTGTGTACACCATGCGCGATGCGATAGGTAATAGCACGCGTTTTACCCGTTCCTGCTCCCGCTCGCACACATACCGGCCCAAAGAGATTTGTTGCAACCTCTCGCTGTTCCGGATCCAGATGCTCTAACAACCGATCCATGGCACCTCCTGAGAACAGTCTGGCACGCCGTTCCGACACATCTTGCACCACGTCCACATGAGCAAGCGCACGATGAAGAACTTGGGGCGAAGGGCTGGGCCATTCGCAGTAGCGCTGTAGCGCATGATCTTTCAGCGTGACCACGCTCCTTACAGGTGGTCTAGCATGAGGTCATGGCTGATTTCACGATGTATTCGACGACCTGGTGCTCCTACTGCAAGAACCTCAAACGACAACTCGACAAGGATGGAATAACCGACTATCGCGAAGTCAACATTGAGGAAGATCCTGCCGCGGCCAAGCGCGTCGAAGGCTTCAACGGCGGCAATCAGACCGTTCCTACCCTCGAGTTCTCCGATGGGAGTGCCTTGACCAACCCCTCCCTCGCCGCGATCAAGGAAAAACTTGCGTCACTGAGCTGACCGTCGAGCTCACCGGCTGAGAACCCATGGCCAGTGGGCTGGACAACTGAATCACGAACGACGGCGGGCATCCCCAACTACGGGCGACAGTCCGCCGTCGTCGTGCTTGTCCACACCCAGCACCTCGGCGAAAGTCTGGCCCAGCCAGGACTGAATAAGGCTCGCGGCCACGGAGGTGGGCGAAGGAACCTGGATCTCGTGGGCGCGCAACGCCGCGATTAACTCCTCACGTGAGAAGAAGTGGGCATGCGCCATTTCTTTTCCGTCGACGGCGAGATCCGCCTCACCCGCGTGGGTCCATCCGTTGAAGGCAAGCATGAGCGAGCGTGGGAAGGGCCAGGGCTGCGAACCAAAGTATTCGACCCGGTCCACGGCGATATGCGCCTCCTCGTAGACCTCGCGGCGCACCGCGCTTTCCAAGGTCTCACCAGCTTCGACAAATCCCGCCAGTACCGAATAGCGTCCCGGTCCCCATGCGGAGTTGCGGCCAAGCAGCAGCCTGTCCTGTTCGTCATGGATGGCCATAATGACCGCGGGATCCGTGCGCGGATAGGTGAGGTGACGATTGGAGCATCGCTTCTCCCAACCACTGGGCTGCAACTCCAAAGGCTCACCGCATTCTGTGCAGAAAGGCGAGGTGCGATGCCACTGCAAAATGGCGACGGCGGTCACTGCCAGCGCGGTATCAGTATCGGCCCACTCATGCGCCCAGTAACGCACCGGACGCATCTGGGGAGAATCCACAGGCTGCACATCCGCGGGGGAAATAAGCTCGGTGACGTCACAGGCAAAGTAATAATTCTCACCCACCCGGCCCAAATAAACGGCCGTTCGGGCTTCCCATACCGCAGCTTCCTGGCGGGTGAGCAATAACAGATGCCCGGGACGATGCGGATCAATCGCCACACTATCCCCGGCAACAAGGATAAAACGCGACTGTGAGCTACTGCGAGCCGCCCCCAATGCGCGTGCGTCATTACGTGTTAACTCGTCACGATTAATGGTTCCTCGCGCGAGATTTAGGTCTGGTCCCACTGCTTCCTCCTGCCTCTAGAGTAGCCGAGTGGAATGTGGTCCTTCTCCTATGAAACCGAGACAACATGTCCTTGCCATCAATTATTGCGATAATGCCTCTGTGACAACGATGGCTGCCGCAGTAAAAGAACGCTCGCACTTCACGGAATGGGAACCGGAGGCTTCTTCTCCTCTGGTGCGCAGACCGGTACGGCTGGGCGCCCACCTTCACGACGAAGGTGCCGATTTCGCTATCATCGCACCGCACGCGTCCAACGTGGTGCTCTGCTTGTTTGACGACACCCCCGATGAGCTCGTCGAACGCCGCTATTCGCTGGGCTCACGTTCCGGCGTGTGGGCAGGGCAAGTTCCCGGCGTTCGGGCAGGGCAGCGATATGGGTACCGCGCCTATGGGCGTTGGGCTCCTGACCAGGGGATGCACTACAATCCGGCGAAGCTGCTGCTGGATCCCTACGCTCGCGCCATCACCAAGGCCCCAGACCTGGTTCCCGATGTCTACTCCCACGAGGTCGACGAAAACTTCATCCCCACCGCCTATCCGGCACAGATTGATCACCACGATTCCGCCCCCTTCATGGCGATGGGTGTGGTCACTGCGGCGCAGAAGGTAGCCGATCATCCGTATCTTCCGTGGGACGATACCGTTATCTACGAGGGACATATCAAGGGCCTGACCAAACTCTCGACTGATATCCCCGAAGAACTGCGCGGAACCTACGCCGGTCTTGGTCATGAGAACACCACAGCGCGCCTAAAGAAGCTGGGTGTCACGGCGGTTGAGCTTCTTCCTATCCACGCCAAGATGGACGAGCCATTCCTCACGAAGAAGGGGCTGACCAACTACTGGGGCTACAACACGCTGTCCTTCTTTGCGCCCGAACCAACCTACGCCACCAAGGCGGCGCAAGAAGCCGGACCCGAGGCTGTCATCGCCGAGGTCAAGGACATGGTGCGCAAAATGCACGAGGCGGGCCTGGAGGTCATCCTCGATGTCGTCTACAACCACACCTGCGAGGGCGGTATCGATGGCCCATCCGTCTCTTGGCGCGGGCTCGACCAGACGTCCTACTACATGCAGGACACTAGCTCCCCGACCCGTTTTATGGATACCACCGGCTGTGGCAACTCACTTGATTTCCGCCGCCTCAAAGTGGTGCGTATGGCTCTTGATTCGCTACGTTACTGGGTCACCGAAATTGGAGTGGACGGGTTCCGTTTCGATCTTGCTGTCACCCTGGGTCGCAACGGCGAACAGTTCGATCCCCATCACCCTTTCTACGTGGCAATGTCCACCGATCCCGAACTCAAGGGAATTAAGCTCATCAACGAGCCCTGGGATCTGGGCCCCAATGGATGGCAGACCGGCCGCTTCATTTTCCCGACGGCGGACTGGAACGATCACTTCCGAGACACCGTCCGGAGTTTCTGGGTGGCACAGCCCCGCTCACTCATGGGAGGCGGTCATGGTGGTGATTTGCGCGATCTCGCCACTCGCCTGGCGGGGTCTGCAGATCTGTTCGGACACGGACGCGTTCCCGGGGGGCGCGGCCCCCAGGCCTCTATCAACTTCATCACGGCACACGACGGCTTCACCATGCATGACTTGGTCTCTTATAACTCGAAGCACAACGATGCCAACCTCGAAAGCAACCGCGACGGCACCAATGACAACAAGTCCTGGGATCACGGCTTCGATGACCTAGCGAGCGATGAGCCAACCCCTCGCCATGTTCTCGAGCGCCGCCAGAGATCGATCCGAAATCTCTTCGCCACTCTCATCTTCTCTGCCGGGACCCCGATGATCACGGCGGGAGACGAAGTGGGCCGTACCCAAGGCGGCAACAACAACTCCTACTGCCAGGACAACGAGATTTCGTGGATTGATTGGAATCTGGAACCGTGGCAGAAAGATCTTGCGGAGACAGTGAGTTATCTCCTTCAACTCCGCCGCGAGCATTCGGTGCTACGCCCAGATCGTTTCTACACGGAGGCTCTCACGGACGACGGTCGGGTGCACGAACTGGAATGGATCGATGAAGAAGGCCATCACATGCCCGAACACAAGTGGTTCGACGCCCACCTTCGAACCATCCAAATGCTCCGTTCGGGTGGAGAAACCGACGTGGATGCACTCCTCGTCGTCAATGGTTCGATTAATCCACGCGATGTCCGACTCCCGGAAGATCGTGGAGAATCCTACACCCTCGCTTGGGACTCCGCGTGGAAGAAGCCTCGTACCGCCTTGCCTGTGTACGCGGCGGGCGCTATGACAAACCTGGAAGCGCTCTCCATTCGGCTCTATCTCTCAAGCCGCGTATCGTAGTTCAGGGATTGCGCCCACGTACAACTAAGAAGGACACCATGACCAACATTGGCGATGTACTCGAGAACGCCACCAGCGATGCCTCACTCGCTCACAGCCGTCAAGTAAGCGAGAAGATCGAAGCCGGGATCAAGAAGGATCCCTCCCAGTTCCGCATGCTCACAGGCGATCGCCCCACCGGCAATTTGCACATCGGGCATTACTTCGGTTCGCTTAAGAACCGCGTCCGCCTACAGCAGGCTGGCGTGGATAGTTGGATTCTCGTCGCCGACTACCAGGTGATTACCGATCGCGACGGCGTCGGCCCCATCAAGGATCGCGTCTACTCGCTCGTCACCGATTACATCGCCGTGGGCATTGATCCGGAGAAGGCCACGATCTTCGCTCATTCGCAGGTTGAGGCACTCAACCAGCTGATGCTGCCGTTCCTCTCGCTGGTCCCGGACGCCGAGCTGCGCCGCAACCCCACTGTCAAGTCGGAGCTGGAGGCCACCGATGGGCGCCCCATGTCCGGCCTCATGCTCACCTACCCGGTGCATCAGACCGCCGATATCCTCTTCTGCAAGGCCAACATCGTGCCGGTGGGCAAAGACCAGCTGCCGCATCTGGAGCAAGCCCGCGTCATCGCGGATCGCTTCGACGCCCGCTACGGCCGCCTCCCCGGCTCCAAGGATCCGATCTTCCCGCGCCCGCAGGCACTGCTCTCGGAGGCAGACCTGGTTCTGGGCCTCGATGGCACAAAGATGAGCAAGTCCAAGGGCAATACCATCGAACTACGGATGACGGCGGACGAGACGGCCAAGCTCATCAAGAAGGCCAAGACGGACGCCGATCGCCACATCACCTTCGATCCGGCCAACCGCCCCGAGGTCTCGAACCTCTTGACCCTTGCCGGACTGTGCCAGAACCGTGACCCTCGCATCATTGCTGAGGAGATTGGCGACGGCGGCGGCGGCACCCTCAAGAATGTTCTCACCGAGTCCCTCAACGAGCATCTTGCCCCCATTCGCGCACGTCGCATCGAGTTGGAAGCCGATCCCGGCTACATCCAGTCAGTGCTGCGCACCGGAATCGAGCGAGCGAACGAACAGGCCGTGGAGACCCTCAATGAGGTTCGCACCGCCATGAACATGGTCTACTGACCGAGGAGAGTGCGCCGATGGGCCTGGACCTATCGGCGCACTCTCCTGCTTTGCCGATGGCTACTTACCCGGCCATCCACCTACGTGGCGGGCAGCGCCGTCGTCGTCATGATCAGCCACGCGCGAAATTGATGAGCCGCGGACAGGTCACCGTTCTGTGGACAGGTCACCCGGCGGAAGAGTGACCTGTCCACGAGGCTGTTCTCTCCGAAGCAACAACGCCCGGCGAGGAAAGGCCGTCAACAACAATTAGCGCATCAACGCTGTCCGTCAACGCTGTCCGGAGCGACGACGGCGTCACGCCCGATTTTGAGATGAGGCGTGTATGCGGCTGCATGTGAGTCACAAAACACTTAGTCTGGGGACGTGAGTATTAATGAGCCTTTGAGCACCCAGACGCCAGACGCTTCCGCCGAGTACGTTGCCGTACCGTCGGCCGAGCCCACTGCCCCTGTCCCGGCACCGTTCGGAGTGATCGGTCGCATCCCGATTCGCGAGATCGAGCCCTGTATCGAAGGAGGTGCGTGGGGCGCCAAGGGAACGGAGTTCGAGTCGTTCCCCGTCCGCGCCACCGTCTTCCGTGAAGGCCACGATCTCTTCGGTGTTGAAGCGGTCCTCGTGGATCCCGAAGGAAACGAGGTTCAGCGTGAGCCGATGTATCTCATCAAGCCCGGACTTGGCCGCTACGAGGCGTGGCTGACCCCCACCTACCCGGGCAAGTGGTCGTTCTTCATCCGTTCCTACTCCGATCCGGTAGCCACCTGGATCCACAATGCGGAGGCCCGCATCGGTGCAAACACCGATATCGCGCTGGTCTTCCTCGAGGCGGAGGCCCTGCTGCGGCGCGGCATCGAGATCATTCCCGAAGGCCCCGATCAACTGACTCTGTGGGACGCCCTCAACGTGGCAAAGATGGAGCGCCTATCCGCCAAGGTCCGCTTCGAGGCTGTGACCGCACCCGGCGTGCTGCGGGTCCTGGATCTCTACCCCATCCGTGACCTTGTCACCGAGTCGAGCAAGTTCCCGGTCAATGTTGATCGTCAGCGTGCCCTCACCGGGGCCTGGTACGAGATCTTCCCACGCTCACACGGCTCCTACCAGGGTGATGACGGATCGTGGATCTCAGGAACCCTGCGCACCGCCGCTGAGGATTTGCCTCGCATCGGCAGCATGGGCTTTGATGTCGTCTACCTGACCCCCATTCACCCCATCGGCACCACCGATCGCAAGGGCCGCAACAATACCCTCACGGCGGCTCCAGGCGATCCCGGTTCTCCCTATGCCATCGGTTCAGCCGACGGCGGCCACGACGCCATCCACCCCGAGTTGGGCACCTTCGAGGACTTCGATTACTTTGTTGAGAAGGCCCGCGAACAGAACATGGAAGTGGCCATCGACCTGGCCCTCCAGTGCTCGCCGGATCACCCGTGGCTCACCGAGCATCCCGAGTGGTTCACCACCCGCGCTGATGGCACCATCGCGTTCGCTGAGAACCCTCCGAAGAAGTATCAGGACATCTACCCGATTAACTTCGACAATGATCCCGAGGGTATCTACCAGGAGATCTTCCGTATTCTCGAGCTCTGGGTGGAGCACGGTGTCACGATCTTCCGCGTTGACAACCCGCACACCAAGCCGGTGGCCTTCTGGCAGCGCCTGCTGGCAGAGTTCCGTGAGAAGCACCCCGAGATTATCTTCCTCGCTGAGGCCTTCACCGCTCCCCCAATGCTGCACGGCTTGGGCGCCGTTGGCTTCCATCAGTCGTACTGCTACTTCGCGTGGCGCAACGAGAAGAAGGAAATTGAGGACTACCTGTGGGAGCTCGCCGCTGAGTCCGACTCCATGGTGCGCCCGGCCTTCTGGCCTACTACCCACGACATCCTCACGCCCTACATGCAGCGCGGTGGCCTCCCGGCCTTCGCCATTCGCGCGGTCCTCGCCGCCACCGGCGCACCCACGTACGGCATCTATTCAGGCTACGAGCTGGTGGAGAATGTTCCCCGTCCAGGCTTCGAGGAGCAGATTGACAACGAGAAGTACGAGTTCAAGCCGCGTAACTGGCAGGCCGCAGAGCCTACCGGTTTGCCGTACCTGCTTGGCACTCTCAACGCCATTCGCAAGCGCCATACCGCGCTCAACCGGCTGCGTGGTCTACGCATCAACGAAACGACAAACGAGAACATCCTCTCCTTCACTCGTTTCTCGCGCCCCGAAGAGTCCCCGGACGGCAAGGCAGATGCGATTATCGTGGTGATCAACCTCGATCCGTTCTCTGCTCACGACGCCGTCATCAACCTTGACCTTAGCCCCTTCGGCGTACAGCCGGGTTGGGCTGGCGAGGCCCTGTTCGAGGTCACTGACGAGCTCTCCGGCGAGACGTTCCTCTGGAATGAACGCCCCTACGTCCAGCTGGATCCGAACTGGCAGTTCGCCCACGTTCTGTCGGTCAAGGCGCTCTAATTGTCTCACTCCCATCAAGATCCCGCAGTTTCCTCCTCATTGCCCTTCATCCCCATCGTTACTGAGCGGCCGGGTCTGACCCCAGACCCGGCCTGGTACCAGCGCGCAGTGTTCTACGAGGTACTTCTTCGTGCCTTTGGCGATACCAGCGAATCTGGTACTGGAGATATCCCCGGCCTTATTGACCGGTTGGACTATCTGCAATGGTTGGGTATCGATTGTCTCTGGCTTCCGCCTTTCTTCCCTTCGCCTCTGCGCGACGGAGGGTATGACGTCTCCGACTTCATCGCGGTAGATCCCATGTACGGGACACTGCGGGATTTTGATGCGCTCGTTGAAGCTGCTCACGAGCGCGGTATTCGGATCATCATTGACATGGTGGTCAACCACACCTCCGATGAGCACCCCTGGTTCCGCGCCTCCCGCGAGGATCCAGAGGGCCCGTTCGGCGATTTCTATGTGTGGGCCGACGACGACACCCAGTACTCAGACGCCCGCATCATCTTTATCGATACCGAGGAGAGCAACTGGACCTTTGATCCGGTGCGGCGCCAGTTCTTCTGGCACCGTTTCTTCTCCCACCAACCCGATCTCAACTACGAGAATCCGGCGGTGCAAGATGCCATCCTCGACGTGGCCCGTTTCTGGGCGCGGCGCGGCATTGATGGATTCCGGTTAGACGCTGTGCCCTACCTCTTCGAGGAGGAGGGCACCAGCTGCGAGAATCTGCCGGCCACCCATGAGTTCCTGGCCCGCGTGCGCGCCATGTTGGATACTGAATTCCCGGGAACCATCCTGTTGGCCGAAGCGAACCAGTGGCCCGCCGACGTCGTCGACTATTACGGCACCGTGGACGCCCCCGAGTGCCACATGTGCTTCCACTTCCCCGTCATGCCACGCATCTACTACTCGTTGCGCGATGAGCGGGCGAGCGCGATCCGGGAGATTATGGCGGCCACACCCGCCATCCCGGAAGGTGCGCAGTGGGGAACATTCCTGCGTAATCATGACGAGTTGACGCTGGAAATGGTTTCGCCCGAGGAGCGGGCACGCATGTACGAGTGGTACTGCGACGAGGAGCGGATGCGCTCAAACGTGGGTATTCGCCGCCGCCTCGCTTCACTTCTCGGCAACTCGCGGGCGGAGCTAGAACTCGCGCACGCGCTATTGCTCTCGATGCCAGGCTCCCCGTGCCTCTACTACGGGGACGAGATCGGGATGGGTGACAACATCTGGCTGGAGGATCGCGATGGCGTGCGCACTCCCATGCAGTGGACCCCCGGCCACAATGCGGGCTTCTCTTCGGCAGAGTCCGAAAAGCTGTACCTCCCGGTTGTCGATTCGCTGGTGTTTAACCCCCAGGCGGTCAACGTCGAGTCACAGCTGGCCCAGCCAAACTCGCTACTGCATTGGGTACGGCGTATCCTCGCCGTGCGGCGCCAGTTCCCTGTTTTTGGGAACGGAGACTTCGTACAGCACGAGGCAAATCGCGACGAGATACTCGCCTTCACTCGCGCGGACGGCGAGCAAACGGTGCTCTGCCTCATGAATCTCTCCGGATACCCAGTCGCCAGTACCATTTCACTCCCCGACTATGTGGGATGGCACGCCACGGAAATCACCGGTGGCTCCGATTTCTCCGATATCACCGCTGACTACCCCGTTACTCTCACGGCGCGTGGCTTCCTCTGGCTCGCGCTGACGCCACCATGAGCATGTGTCCTGCTCGGCTCCCCGCACACGCTAGTTTGAAGGAATCACCCAATGGAGTTTGACAAACCCAGCCAATCCCTCGGACCCACACTCTCTCTCGAGGACCTCCTTCCATCGCTGATTGAGTGGATTCACGGTGCTCGATGGCACATGGAAGAGGCCGACGACGTCACCCTTGCTGGCTACTGCGAGATCGCCCGAGAGGATGATACTCAGGCTCTTTGGCTGGTCATCTCCTCTGGGGAACGGCTCTACAACGTCCCGGTAGTTATCTTGGCATCAAGTTCACCGAAGAATGACGGCAACGCCTCAAGCCTCATCTCAGAAGTGGGCGAATGGTCACTCCATGATGCCGCGTCTCATCCCGCAGGCCAGCGGGCACTATTCGCACTGCTTGTTGGTGCGGAGGGCACTGCGGAGAAGTCACACAACACTGAAGATCCTTCATTAGATGGCAAGGGGGCCCTAGGTTTTGCAAACCTTCCCCTGCACGGACTCTCCGGCCCGGTAGGTGAGGCCACACGCCTCACCTCCGAGCAGTCCAACACATCAATCATTTACCGCTTTAACGACCGTCCGCCCATTATCATCAAGCTCTTCCGGGTGCTTGCAAGTGGACGTAACCCGGATGTTGAACTCCAGCTTGCCCTTGACTCCAGCGGCACGGTACCGCGCCAATACGGCTCGGTCAGCATGCACTACCAGGTCTCACGCGGGCAAGCCGATGGGGCGGGTGAAGCGGCTACTGGGCGAGGTGGCGCCGTCGTTCAGGAAACAGCTGACGTTCTCGTAGCGCAGGAGTTCCTCGAAGGCGCCACAGACGCCTGGCAGGTAATCAGTGACGAACTCGCTCGCAGTGATGGCTCGCTTGGCGACATGGAAGAATCCATCCGCGCACTCGGTTCCCTCACCCGAACGATCCACGACGGACTCGCCGCGGTATTTCCGGTTGTTCCAGCCTCAAGTGAACGCCGCTCGACCTTGCAACGCAACTGGCGTGAGCGTGCCCGCGCAGCCATCAAGCTGGTCCCCGAACTCGCCGCACACGAGGGCACCATCGAAATCATGTACTCGGCCACCGAGCATGTGCGTTGGCCTGAACTTCAGCGCATTCACGGCGATTACCATCTCGGTCAGGTCCTCGAAGTACCTGGACGCGGCTGGTTCGCACTCGACTTCGAAGGAGAGCCGTTGCGCCCCATGGCGGAACGTACGCGCGAGGATATCGCGCTGCGTGACGTCGCCGGGATGCTGCGTTCCTTCGATTACGCCGCGGGTTCCGCACGGATGGCCGGCGGCGCGCCGGAGATCGTACAAGAATGGGCCCGCAGCGCCAAGAAAATCTTCCTCTCCGGCTATGGTAAGCTCTCCGAGGAAGAAATGGTGCTTCTCGAGGCACTAGTCTTAGATAAAGCACTCTACGAAGTGGTCTACGAGGCAACGGAACGCCCCGCGTGGTTGCCCATCCCTCTCGCTGGGATTTCCCAGCTCATGGGGTCAGCCTCAGACTGAATCTTCAAAAGTGACACCTGACACATCGTCGATATGGAAGAGTATGGGCATGAACGCACTGGACTTTATACCCGTCAATGAAGACGTCCTTAATGCCGTCTCAAACGGTTGGTATCACGCTCCCCATGACGTCCTCGGCCCTCACGAGGGCACGGAGACCATCACAATCCGCACCATCAGGCGCCT
>RRZU011238496.1_pt1 | contig 19222 bp, 12 predicted proteins | sample 2165561 | NCBI WGS metagenome assembly RRZU01 (sample SAMN10456909, study PRJNA506462) | wastewater metagenome | isolation source: wastewater sludge | place: USA: Moscow, Idaho | reverse complement strand
TGGTCGACGAACTCGGGGTGCCGGAACTGGCGCACGCTGACGTTGACCGCGATGCTGAGCTGCGCCGTCTCCGGTCGTTCCGCCCACGCCGCCAGCTGGGCGCAGGCCTGCTCCAGCACCCAGTGGCCCAGCGGCAGGATCAGTCCGGTGTCTTCGGCGATGGGAATGAATTCGGCCGGGCTGACCGCACCGCGCGCCGGATGGCGCCAGCGCAGCAGGGCCTCGACACCGGTGACGCAGCGCTGCTGGTTGAACAGCGGCTGGTAGTGCACGCTGAACTGGTCGCCGGCCTGCAAGGCCGCGCGCACGTCGGCGCCCAGGGCCGCGCTGGCACTGACGGCCGCCTGCATCGCCGGATCGAAGAAGGCGATGGTGTCGCGCCCCGCGCTCTTGGCCTGGTACATGGCCAGATCAGCCTGCTTGAGCAGTTCGCTCACGCCGGTCGGCTGGGCGCCGAAGCCGGTGACGCCGATGCTGACGGTGCTGTAGTGCTGGTAGTCGCCCAGGTCGAACGGCTCGCTCATGCGTGCCAGCACCTTGGTGGCCACCGTCTTGGTCTTGAGGGCCGCGCTGTGCGGATCGGTGCCGAGGCCCTGCAGCATGACCACGAACTCGTCGCCCCCGATGCGCGCCACGGTATCGGCCTTGCGCACGCTGCGCTGCAGGCGCTCGGCCACGCGCTGCAGCAGCAGGTCGCCGCGCGAATGGCCCATGGTGTCGTTCAGCACCTTGAAGTTGTCCAGGTCGATGAACATCAGCGCTCCGGACTGGCCGGTGCGCTCGCTCTCGGCCAGGGCGGCTTCCAGGCGCTCGATCAGCAGCAGCCGGTTGGGCAGTTCGGTCAGCGGGTCGAAGAACGCCAGGTGGTGGATTTTTTCGTCGGCTTGTTTGCGCGCGGTCACGTCGCGGCCCACCGCCACCCAGTGGGTGATCTGGCCGTCGGAAGCGCGCACGGGCACCGCGTCCAGGTCCATCCAGTAGGTGGAGCCGTCGCGGTGCTGCAGCAGCATCTCGCGTCGGCGCACGGTGAAGGTGTCGGGGTGCGCCAGCCCGGTGATGAGTTCGCTCAGGGTGTCGGCGCCCACGCCATGCGCCAGCACGCCAAGCCCCTTGCCCACCACGTCCTTGCGCGAAAACCCGGTCTGCCGCTCGAAGGCATCGTTGACGAAGGCGATCCGCGTCTGGCCGGCATCGCCACCCACGGCCTCGACGATGAGCACGATGTCGTTCAGTCGCGCGATGCCGGTCTGCAGCAGCATCAGCTGCTCTTGCGCGAGGCGCCGCTCGGTGACGTCGCGGAAGTACACCGCCAAGCCTTCGGCATAAGGGTGGGCCCGGACTTCAATCCATTTTTTCAGTGCGGGGTAGAAGTCTTCGAACTCGGTGCGCTCGTTGCGCGCCAGCGCGCCTTCCAGCTCCTCCTGCAGCAAGCCCGGGGTCTGCCCCACGAGCCAGCGATGCACCGGCTCTCCCAGCAGTTCGCCCGTGGTGTGACCCAGCAACTGCTCGCTTTCGCGGTTGACGTACATGAACTGGCTTTGCCGGTCGAGGGTGACGAAGGCCTCGTTGATGCTGGCGAGCGTCGTCGTCAGGCGCATGGCCAGGCGCACGGTTTCTTCCTGGGCCTGCCGGCGAGTGCTGACATCCTGCACGGCGCCATGTATTTCCAGCACCTCGCCAGCGCTGCTGGTGCTGGCCTCGCCAATGAAGCGCATCCAGCGGCCCGTGGCGTCGGGTGAGCTGAAGCGCACTTCGGTGTCGATGGGCATGCGGTCGCGGATGCATGCCACGAACGCGCGGCGCAGCCCCTTGGCTGTTTCGGCGGTGAAGGATTGCAGAAGGTCGTCCAGATTGCGCGGCTGTTGCGCCGTCAGGCCGAGGATCATGGCCGCGTCGGCGCTCAGGGCCAGCCGCCGCGGTGCGACGCTGTAGACCCAACTGCCCATCTGCATGGCCCGCATGGCGCCGCGCAGGCGCGCCTCGAGTTGATCGGCGGCATGGCCGTCTTCCGTCTTCGGGTGCCGGTCAACCCCCTCCAGGAGTTCGATCCAGTGGCTCAGACCAGCGGCCAGTCGCTGAACCAGCGCCTCTGCGGTTTGATGGGGCCCCGGGTCAGAAAAGCTCAAAGCCATCAGCCAACCCAGTTGATCGCCAGCCCGATTGCGCACCGGCGCCACCGCACGCTGCAAAATCCGCCGTCCTGCAATGGGTTCGTCCAGTGTCGGCGCGGGTGACGAGATGAGCTTCGTCCACATGGCCGGGACGCTGTCTTGATCCTGCGCGTCAATGGGGATCCCGCAGGCCCCCCAGCGGAGAGGCTCCGTGCCCGCGCCAGGTTGCAAGCAGATCAATGCTGCATCCAGTGCAGTCGACTCCTGCACCAGTCGCGCGATGTTGTCCAGCGAGGCTTCCCTTCTCGCGGTTGGCGCAGTTCCACCCCCTGAGACCGGGGGGACCTCGGCACTGCGCCTGGGATGTTGCGAGCTGTTCACGTTGACTGGTGAGAATTCAAGATCCCGAGAACTGCGAATCGGACTGTCGCAAATTGTGACACAGGCGCAAGCACGACCTTTGCGGCCCGGTCGAGCTAAGGATCGATCCAAACTTCAAGAATTGTGACAAAGATCACGAATGCACCCTCGCATTGATTGCAACGACTCGAGAGTTGTGCAATAAGTTGAAAGTACAGTCGGAATAGCTAATAAGAGCAAGCGACTGATGTCGGTGCTCGTTTCAGGGAGAGCAGAATAATGAGATCCATCGCAGAACTGCGCAAATGCGCAGATATTGCTGCCCTTCGGACCGCGTTGCAGGAAATGTGTGCGCCGTTCGGTACTGTTCGTCGAATGGACATTCTGACGTCTGTACATGAAGGCAGGCAGCAGGCCATCTGCTTCTTGCGCATGGCGACGCCTGAGCAGGAGCAGGCCCTGATGAGGTTGCTGGGGGTCGGTCGCTTCGGCGGCGAGATCGTCTTCGTGGTCGACCTTGATGCCCCGCCACCGAGCGAGGATTCGGGGCCTTCTTCAGCCTGGGCTGATTTCGAGGTGTTGTGATGAGGGAATTCCTCCACACACTTCCAGACGGCAAGGTTCCCATCCTGATCGTCTGCGGTACGCGGCCCGAAATCATCAAGCTTGCGTCCGTCTACCATGCGTTGCGGGAGTCTAGTTGGGCCCGCCCGAGTTGGGTACACACTGGTCAGCACGGTGACATGGCTGTACAGATGCTGGCATGCTTCAACGTCAAGCCCGACCATGTTCTGGAGCGGAAAGGGGAATCTCTTCTGGACTTCAGCACAGGTTGCCGGGTGCAACTCGATGCCGTGCTGCGCAGCAAACCCTGGGCCGCCGTGATCGTTCAGGGCGATACCGAGAGTGCGTTCCTGGGGGCACTGTCAGGGTTTTACCACCAGATTCCTGTCGCACACGTCGAAGCGGGGTTGCGAACCTACAACCTGAACCGACCGTTCCCCGAGGAAGGTCTGCGCCAGATGATCGGCCGCATCGCCAGCTTTCACTTCGCGCCGACTTCGCGCGCTGCGAAAGCCCTGGAAAGGGAGGGAGTGTCGCCTCAGAAGATCATGGTCACGGGCAATACGGTGGTCGATGCTCAGTTGTGGGCGTGCGCACAGCATGATATTCGACGCCGTCTTGTCGGGAAGGGGCATCTGCTGGTGACGATGCATCGGCGGGAGAACTGGGGAGCCGACGTGGAGCACGCGTGTGCCGCTGTCGCCGACATTGCGCGGGAATTTCCCTCGTTGCCGGTGCTGTTTCCGGTGCACCTGAACCCGATCATCCAGGAGCCGGTGCATCGCCTTCTGGGGGGGCTGGCCAATATTTGCCTTACCGAGCCGCTTGACTATCTCGCCATGCAGCAAGCCCTGGCGGACGCCTGGCTGGTGCTCAGCGATTCGGGTGGTTTGCAGGAAGAGGCGCCGACGTTCAAGGTGCCGGTACTGGTGCTGCGCGAAGAGACGGAGCGGCCGGAAGTTCTGGACGCGGGCTGCGCGCTCCTGGTCGGCACGAATCGTGACCTGATCGTGAAAACAGTGCGCCGTTTGATGACCCATGACGTCGCCTACAGGCGAATGCAGGCGCCCAGCAACCCGTTCGGCGACGGCATGGCCGGGCAGCAGATTGCCGACCGGCTGGGGTCCGCCCTGTGCGGGGAAGATTCATCCTGCGATCAGCCGGAAGGTCAGGTCAATGTCGTGGCTTGACGTCTTTACAGCCTATCTCTATGGACTGAAAGCCATCGCGATCGTGGTCGCGATCGTCATTTTCATCAGTGGCGTCGATGACCTGTTCATCGACATCGCCTACTGGGTCAGGCGCGCTTGGCGCGCACTCACGGTGTATGCACGCCACCAGCGAATGGACTCCAGTGCGTTGTACGCCATCGAAGAGAAGCCACTGGCCATCATGGTGCCCGCATGGCAGGAGCATGGTGTCATCGGGCGAATGGCTGAGCTCGCAGCCACCACGCTGGACTACGAGAACTACCACATCTTCGTGGGAACCTATCCCAACGACCCCGAGACCTTTGCCGATGTGGAAAAGGTGCGCAGCCGCTTTCCCAATGTTCACAACGTGGTTTGTGCTCGACCTGGGCCAACCAGCAAGGCCGATTGCCTGAACAACATCGTGGATGCGATTTTCCAGTTCGAGCAGCTGTCAGGCGTTCAGTTTGCCGGGTTCATCTTGCACGATGCAGAAGACGTGCTGTCGAAGCTCGAGTTGCGGTTGTTCAACTTCCTGGTCGACCGAAAGGACATGATCCAGTTGCCCGTCTATCCGTTGGAGCGACCGCTGCTGGATTTCACCGGCGGCCATTATCTGGATGAGTTCGCGGAACTGCACGGCAAGGATATCGTGGTGCGCGAGGCGCTGGTTGGCCAGGTGCCAAGCGCCGGTGTGGGAACCTGCTTCAGTCGACGGGCCATCACTGCGCTGCTGGCGCAGGGGGATGGCATTGCCTTTGATACCCAGAGCTTGACGGAGGACTACGACATCGGGTTCCGCCTCAAGCAGTTGGGTATGAGCGAGATCTTTGTGCGTTTCCCGGTGGACGACACCAGTCACCACTCCGACCATCAGACGCCCAAACGTGTGGGGCGCAGTGCCCGTGAGGCCAGCGTGATTTCGGTGCGGGAGTATTTCCCCGATACGCTGGCGGCGGCAGTGCGCCAGAAATCCCGCTGGATCACTGGCATCGTGATCCAGGGTTTCCGCACTTTGCGCTGGACCAAGAGCGCGCCGCTGAACTACTTCCTGTGGCGTGACCGCAAGGGTGCCATCACGAACTTCGCCAGCTTTCTGGCCACGCTGCTGGCGCTGCAACTGATTGCCATTTGGCTTTACCAGCGTTGGGTGCCGGACAGCTACAAGTTCCTTTCGATCTTCGAGGGTGACCGGTGGTTCGTGCTGCTGCTTCTCGTCAACCTGGTGCTCATGTTCAATCGTATCTTGCAGCGGATTTTCTTTGTCACCAGCTATTACGGTGTATTGCAGGGGCTGTTGTCGGTGTTGCGGTTGATCTGGGGCAACTTCGTGAACTTCCTGGCCAACTGGCGCGCGGTAGCGCAGGCACTGCGTGCCAAGGATCTGCGCCGAATGGCCTGGGTGAAGACGGATCACGACTTTCCTTTGCTGGGAGAGGGTCCGCGCCAGCGCCACCCGCTGGGACGGATACTGGTCGATCAAGGGGCGCTGACGGAGGAGCAACTGCAAGCTGCCTTGGAGAGACCCACGCGCGGCCTGCGCTTGGGCAGCGCGCTCGTTCACCGAGGCGTGATCAGTGCCGATCAGTTGGCGGCGGCTGTGGCGACTCAGGGCGAGGTGGACTGGGAATCGATGGACGGACGACCACTCGATGAGCAGGCGGCGGCACAGGTACCAGCGTCCATTGCGCTGCGATATGGCGTCGTGCCGCTTCGCGAGGACGGGCGTACCTTGGTCTTGGCCAGCGAGGCGACCATCGATCCGGTGTCTTTGGCGGCGATCGGGCGCAAGTTGAAACGACCGGTTCGCTATGTGATCGTGCCAAAGGGTCAGGTCACCGTCGAGTTGCGGCGGCTATACGCTCGTCATGGTTCCGAACCAGCGCAGGAACTGCTCGAATCGGCTGTGCGCGAGCAGCGGGTATCGGTCGACAACGCCAGGTCGTTATGGCGCCACTACGTTTCTCGACAGCTTCTGCTGGGGGATGTCTTGATGGCTGTCGGCCGTATAGACCCAGCCGCGCTGGGAGCGTTGCTGCTGCGCCAAGAAAAAACCGAAACCAGTCTCGGCGAATTTTTGGTGCGCGAAGGTGTGCTGACATCCGGGGGACTGGATGAGGCGCTTCAGCTTCAGAAGCAATTGCAGGTGACGATGTCCCATCTGCTCGGGCAAGTTGAACCGGAGCGGGCGCATGGCACAGCATAGGCAATCGATGATGCGTACCTCTCACATTGTTCTCTTCACGCTGGCACTCGGGCCGCTTGCAGCCGTCTCACAGGTTGTGGAGCTGGGTCCGGAGATCACGCCGTTCCAGCGTTTTCAGCTCCATCCTCATCTCGACAAAGCCTTCGAGGCCATGTCTCGAGGCGATGGGCGGCGGGCCATTTCGGAGTTGGAGCAGGCCCATCGACTGGCGCCCCAAAGTGCGGTCATCGCACTCCATCTGGCGACCGCTTACAGCCGCTATGGCGAGGCGCAGAAGGCCGAGGCATTGCTGAAATCGCAGGTCAAGCGCAACCCCGGGGATCGGCGCTTGATCGAAGCCTTGCGCGGTCTGGAGCGGGCGGTCCCTCCAGTGCCGGCGCTCGCGCCGGCCTCCGAGCCCACGGCGGCTGCTCCAGTCACCGAGACAGCCCCAGCGGCTGCACCGAAGTCTGCGGCGCCGACAAAGTCGGTTGATGTAACGAGTTCTCCGGTTCCGTCTCGTACGACACCGCGGCGCCCGGCTCAGCGCCCGGCATCGACGCCGCGACAGCGGCATGGAACCGGTCTGGTGCAGAAGACCGCACCGGCCGTCCCGGGCTATGCAGCCGCCGCCGCGGCTTATGCAGCGGTCGACAGGGGTGAGACCGGGGTGGCCCTTCAGCATGCGCGGACTGCGGCGCAACAGGCGCCAGATAACGTGGAGTACCAACGCCTGCTGGTTTACCTGCTGTTGGAGAATGGTCACGATGTCGAGGCGGCAGCCACCATGGCGCAGGTCGAGCAGCAAGCGAATCTGCAGGCCGACCCCGTGTGGCGAACATTGCACGAGAGCTTGCAGCAGCGCCGTGCCTGGGGTTATTTCGACCAAGCGCGCCAGGCGCGTAGCCGCGGCGATCTGGTAGAGGCCGTCCAGCGTGCCCAGCAGGGACTGGAGCAGATGCCCAACGTGCTTGCACACCGCCTGCAGTTGTTGGGCTTGCTGCTCGAAGGTCAACAGTACGCGCGTGCCGAGCAGGTGGCCAATGATGGATTGGCGGTTGCCGACCATGCTTCGCTGCGTGTTTTGCGCGCCGCCGCGTTGCAGGCCCAAGGGCGCACAGGCGAGGCAGCACAGGCATTCGATGCCGCTCTGACCATGCCTCACTTGACGCAGCACGAACAACAGAGCTATCGGATCATCGCCGCCGACGCAGCGCTCGCGGCCGGTCAACCTGAGCGCGCGCAAGTCTTGATCGCACCGCTCGGCGCGGGGACAGATCCGGGCGTTCTTGCCCGCCAGGCCGAGGTGGACACCGCGCTGAGGCGTGTGATTTCGCCTGCATCCCTGTACACGGCGGCGTTGCGCTTGCCGATGGTGAACTGTTTCGGTTCCGCCTATACGCCTGGGTGCGAAATCTGGCCAGGCCCCAATCCTGCAGACCCCGCCAGCGAGATCGCGCAGGCTGCATATCGAGCTTACGCATCGCGTGACTATGCGGAGGCAGCTGAGAAGGCGGGGCAGGCCATGCAGCTTAACCCTGCGCACCAACCCTATCTCCTGCTGCGCCTGCAAGCCCTGATATCGGGTGGCAACACGACCCAAGCCATCACGGAAGCTGACCGCTACCTTGAGAGTCGCCCCAGTGCGCCCGAGGTCTTGGCTCTACGTAGCCGCTTGCGGCAACAGCTTGGGCAGACCGAGGCGGCATCTTCCGATGCGCGGGCCGCTTTGCAAGCCGGCCGATTGTCGCTATCCAGTGAGGTGGATCTTCTGCTGCAGGAAGGGCGCCGCGACGAGGCTGCAGCGCTTTTTGCCGAAGCTGTATCGACGCCGACCCTGCGCCAGAGCGCGGACCCGGACTTGGCTTATCTGGCGACACGCGTTGGTGACGACCGCACCGGGTTGGATGTCTTCAATCGTGCGCATGCGGCAGGCAAGCTGCCCAGTACGTCATTGCAGGATGCCGCCTATACCGCCACCCGCATGGTCGACAACGAACGATCCATGCTCTATTTTCGTGAAGCCATTGACGCAGCTGAAGCAGGGCGTCTGCAACTCAGCTCTCGACAGAAATTCGCCACACGCAGAGAGTTGGCTGACCGTGAGCGAACGTGGGGCGTCAATGCTTTGCTCGGCTACCGCGGCATGTCGCCGGGTTCGGTGGCTGCGCAGCCTGGCGCTTACAGCGACATCGCTCAATTGGTGGGCGAAGCGTACTGGCGGCCGCAGGGCTACAGGGATGGCAGCTTCTGGGAGGTGTACGGAGGCTTGGCGCAAACCATTTACAGCAAGGATGGTGGGCCGAGAGGTGCGGAAACGATGCAAGGGGCGCTGGGGCTTCGGGTCAAGCCCTTGAGAGATCACAATCTGGTGCTGGCGATCGAGCGGCGCATCAAGATCGGCTCCCTCTCGCACAACGACTGGCTGGTGCGTGCCGGTTATTCCGGCGGATTTGGCACCGATCTGCGCGTCGACGTGCCGCACTGGAATACATTGAACGTGTACGTGGAGGCCGGTCGCTTTCTGCGGCGCAAGCAGGACTACCTGACGTTCGAAGCTCAGGCAGGACGCAGCTTCCGCATGGGCGATCCGGATGCACGCTGGGTGCTGTTTCCGCACGCAGTGCTGGGTGTTGATTACAACTCGTGGCGTACCGCCGCGGGCTACAACGGCGCGGCGGGCGCGGGCATCGGTCTGGGTGCCCGTTACTGGTTCCGCGAAGACAAATACCACGCACCGCGCTCCTACCTCGACCTGTCGCTGCAGCATCGCTGGCGGCTGGCGGGCGACGAGCGCGGCAAGGGGTGGTTTCTGCGCGCTGCGCTGGTGTATTGACCGACCCGATTCTTGCCAATGACGACGGCCTGACCATAGGTGTCGGGCCGCAGGAGAACACATCGTGATTCAACGCCTTCTTCGATACGCATACCTGCTCATGGTTATTGCCCTCACCGCCTGCGGCGGTGGGTCTGACCCCTTCTACAGCCAGCCACCCGCTGGGCCGGGCGGCGGAGCGACGCCGCCAGTCTTTCCCTTCGGCACCAATGTGCCAGTGCCACGCGCGCCCGTTGCAGCACTTCCTGCGCCCGTTCGCACGCCTCCTGCCGGACCGCGGGTGTTGATCTTGTACGACGAACCTGAGGACAACCAGTACGCCAGGCTCGGGCGCGGCTTCGGGATCATGCTGCAAAACCTGCTGGGCCATTTCGACGCCGAAGTCCAGGCTATCCCCGTCCAACAGTATCGCAACGGCTCGGTCAACGAGTACCACACCACGTTCTATATCGGCTGGGCCACCGGACAGACTGTACCCACGAACTTCCTGAGCGATGTCAGCAGAACCAACGCGCGCGTGGTGTGGTTGCGCAGCAATCTGGAGCAGATGAACCTGCTCGACGGTTTCTCCACCAGGTCACGCTGGGGCTTCGTTCCCTGGGGCAGCCGCTTCTTTGACGCAGGGCCAACCCCTGCCGGCAGCGTGCCCAGCTTCTTCAGCACGGTCTACTACAAGAACCTCTCGTTTCAGAAGCGTGCCACCATCTACGAGGGGGAAATCGCTGCCGATCCGGAAGTGTTCATCACCGAGGTCACCGACCGCACGCGGGCGCGGGTGCATGCGGTGATCGGTAATCCAGCAACTGGAGCCACAGCGCCGTATGTCCTGCAATCGGACAACTTCTGGTTCGTCGCCGACCTGCCATTCAACTACATCCATGCCCGTGACCGGTATCTGGTGTTCGCCGATCTATTGCACGACATGCTCGGCGTCGACCATGCCGAGTCGCACCAGGCCATGATCCGCCTGGAGGATATTGATGCCAAGGTTGATCCGGACAACTTCAAGCCGGTCGTCGACTATCTCCATGCACGCGGCATCCCGTTTTCGATGGCCACGATCCCGCATTACAAGGATCCCTATGGTTCGCAGAACAACGGCGTGCCCACGGACATTCCGTTGGCCGAGGCCACCACCCTGCGCTTGGCGCTGGATTACGCGCTGGCGCGGGGCGGCGAAATTGTGCAGCATGGCCTGAGCCATCAGTCCGATACCTATCGCAACGGCTTTCCCGGCACCGGGGGGTCAGGCCTTGACTACGAGTTCTGGGACGTGATGCGCAATGCCCCCATGGCGGGCGATTCAGTGGCCTGGGCACTCAATCGCGTCAACACCGGGTTGCGTCAGTTCCTCGATCTCGGGTATCAGCCCGTCGCCTGGGAAACCCCTCACTACCATGGTGCGCCGTCCGTCCTGCAAGCCGTTGAACAGGTCTACCAAACTGCCTACCAGCGCCACACCTATTACACCTCCGGCACCCCCAACCTCACGCCAGGCCTGGGTGCCGACTTCGAGCTGTGGCAGTTCTTCCCCTACGTGATCGAGCGCGATATTTACGGTCTGCGCGTGCTGCCGGAAAACCTAGGCAACCTTCAGTACTACCAGTTCGGCGTCGAGGAGGAACTCACGCCACAGGATGTGGTCCGCAACGCCGAATACGCTCGGGTTGTGCGCGATGGATTCGCCTCGTTCTTCATTCACCCATTCCTTATCGGTGAAATCACCGGCGGCCGTGGCATGCGCGATCTGCAGGAGATCGTGACAGGCCTCGAGGCCCTGGGCTACACATGGACCTCGCCCAGTCGCCTCGACAATCGCTAGGAAGGGCGCGTGCCCTGACACGTCGCACGGTGCTGGCCACGGCTGTCGCTGCCACAGCGTCGGGAGCGTGCGCTGGTCAGCCAAGTTCGGCCGCGCGCCGTATCGACGGCATCGTCTGGCAACTCAGTCGTCAGACTCTGCGCCCCCGTGGCGGATGGGAGCGCTTAGGTGTCAGACGGTTGCTGGTCCAATGGTCGGCCGTGGATGGTCAGAGCTTTGTCGAAGGCGCAGGACTTCCGCTGATTGGCCCGGACTTGCCTGACTGGTACCGGATCGCCAGTGAACCCTGGGCGCGCGACGTCATTCTGGGCCTCTCGGGCCTGCACGACGAAGCATGGTCACGTGCGTCGCTGAAAGAACTGGCGGCGCAATCGCGCGCGCTGGCGCTGGCTGCAGCTCCCTTGCCGCTGCGGGTCAGCGGCTGGTATTTCCCCGCCGAGGTCGACCCTACCTGGGCGGGCCCCGAGTTGCTTGCCGAGGCGCTGCGCGAGCTGCCGCGCCCGCTGTGGATCAGCGCCTACGACAGCGCCAACCTGGGTCCCGGCGCCCTGGCCGACTGGATCGAACGCTGGTTGCCACGCGACGTGGGCGTATTCTTTCAAGACGGCGTGGGCGTGCATGCGCGCACCCCCGAGGTGGCGCGCGACTATCTTGTGCACCTGACACGCCGACTGGGGCCCTCCCGCGTGCGCGTCATCGCGGAAGCCTTTCGCCCGGCCCCTAACGGGGGGTTCCGCAGTGCGACGGCGGACGAATTCCTGCCCCAGATCGACGCCTACCAGGCATGGCCGATCTATGCTTTTGACGGTCCGCACTACCTGGGTGATGAGCGAGTGCGTGAACTGGTGGCGCGTGGCGTGGGTCCTGGCTAACGCTGCCTGAGGCCGCCAGTCCTCGGCCACCACGCATGAGCCCTGGGCCAGTTCACTCGACGCTTCAGAGGGGGAGGGGTCGTCTGACACACAGCAGGATGACGGTCGACTCGCGGTGGGGCAGTGCCGCACCCGCGATGAGGGGGCACGAAGCCAAATCCGGCTCGCTGTCGAGCAGAAACACCATCCAGCAGAAAGACTTGGATGCACAGGTGGCCGTCGTCCACGAGCGGCCGTGCCTTGGCAGCCTTGCCGGCACCTGCCGTCATGGCGACACTCAGCATCAGCTTCACGTTCAGACCGAAACGCCGCACAGCACGAATACTGCGCGGGGCCAAGCTTGTGGGCGGGCTATTGTCGAAAAACTGACGCCGATGCCGGCAAGCTCACTACTGGCAGGGCAGAACCAACCGGAGCGGAGAAGGGCAGGGCACCGATTTCCATGAGTGCCGCGAAGGAGCGCTCTTGCGTGTAAAGTGAATCGTTTGAGGCTGGCACACCGCCAGCTGTGCCCCACCAAGGAGACTGCCATGCCCGGCCTTTTGCCCCACATCGATCCCGACGGCCTGCTCGAATTTTCGGTCGTCTATACCGACCGTGCCCTGAACCACATGTCCAAGAAGTTCCAGGGCGTGATGAAAGATCTCTCCAGTCTGCTGAAAGAGGTGTATCACGCCGACGCCGCCGTGTTCGTGCCCGGCAGCGGCAGTTTCGGCATGGAGGCCGTGGCGCGCCAGTTCGCCGACGGCCAGAAGGTGCTGGTGATCCGCAACGGCTTTTTCAGCTTCCGCTGGAGCCAGATTCTGGAGATGGGCAAGCTCACCGCGCCCGCCAACATCACCGTGCTCAAGGCGCGCCGTGCCGGCGATAGTCCTCAGGCGCCGTGGGCCCCCGCGCCCATCGACGAGGTGGTGGCCACCATTGCGCGCGAGAAGCCGGCGGTGGTGTTTGCGCCGCACGTCGAGACGGCCAGCGGCATGATGCTGCCCGACGACTACATGCGACAGGTGGCCGAGGCGACGCATGCCGCCGGCGGCTTGTTCGTGCTGGACTGCATTGCCTCCGGCGCCATGTGGGTGGACATGAAGGCCATCGGCGTCGACGTGCTGGTCAGCGCGCCGCAGAAGGGCTGGAGCAGCTCGCCCGCCGGCGCCATGGTGTGCCTGTCGGAGCGCGCGCTCAAGGTGATGGAAGGCACGACCAGCAGCAGCTTTGCTGCCGACCTGAAGAAGTGGCACCAGATCATGCAGGCCTACGAAAACGGCGGCCACGCCTACCACGCCACGTTGCCCACCACAGCGCTGGTGGAGCTGCGCGATGCGATGCAGGAAACGCGCGACCGCGGTTTTGCGACCGTGCGCGAGCAGCAGATGGCGCTGGGCCAGAAGGTGCGTGCGCTGCTGACGTCGCGCGGCATGCCTAGCGTGGCAGCAGAGGGCTTCCAGGCACCGGGCGTGGTGGTCAGCTACACGACCGACCCCGATATCCAGAGCGGCAAGGCCTTCATCGCCCAGGGCCTGCAGACCGCGGCCGGCGTGCCGCTGATGTGCGACGAACCGTCGGATTTCCGCACCTTCCGCCTGGGCCTGTTCGGGCTGGACAAATGGGCGGATGTCGACCGCAGTGTCGGTCAGCTGTCCAAGGCGCTGGATGCGATCGGCGTGAATGCTATAAATAAAGAAGCTGTCAGCGCTTGATGGACGGGCGCTGGAAGCCGATTTGACCAATATTCTTCTGGTCCTCACCAGCGTCGGCACGCGCGCCGATGCCGACCGGCTGGCGCGCGCCGTGGTCGAGCAACGCCTGGCTGCCTGCGCGCACATCGAAGCCATCGACAGCGTGTACCGATGGAACGGTGCCGTGCAGCAGGAACCCGAATTCCGCCTGCTGTTCAAGACCACACCCGAACGCAGCGCACCACTGCAGGCTGCGCTGCGCGAGCACCATCCTTACGAGCTGCCGGCCATCGTCTGCCTGCCGGCGCAGGCCAGCAGCGAATTCGCGGCCTGGGTGGCTGCCGAAAGCACCGCGCCGCAGTAATTCCAATTCCAGATCAAAACTGCCATATCTTGTCATTCCGGCGCAAGCCGGAATCCAGACGGCGTGTGCGGAGAAACATGGATCCCGGCCTTCGCCGGGATGACGGTGGTTGACGCATTGAATTGGAAATTGAATAAGCCGCGTTCCAAACCAAGCCGATGAAGACGCAGCGTGTTCGCTGCCGCCAACGCTGCGTCAAAACCGCTCCAGCTCGGGAAACGGCAGCCGCCCGGCGCGCACCAGCATCTTGCCGTATTCGGCGCAGCGGTTCAGGGTCGGAATCACCTTGCCGGGGTTGAGCAGGCCCTCGGGGTCGAAGGCGCGCTTGATGCCAAACATCTGCTCGTTCTCCTCGGCAGAAAACTGCACGCACATGCTGTTGAGCTTTTCGACGCCGACGCCGTGCTCGCCGGTCACGGTGCCGCCCATGGCGACGCTGGTTTCCAGGATGTCGGCGCCGAACTGCTCGCAGCGGCGCAGCTGGTCGGGGTCGTTGGCGTCGAACAGGATCAGCGGGTGCAGGTTGCCATCGCCGGCGTGGAACACGTTGACGCACCGCAGCGCGTATTTGCGCTCCATCTGCTGGATCGCCAGCAGAATGTCGGCCAGGCGCTTGCGCGGGATGGTCGAATCCATGCACATGTAGTCGGGGCTGATGCGGCCGCTGGCGGGGAAGGCGTTCTTGCGCCCGCTCCAGAACTTCAGGCGCGCGGTTTCGGATTCGCTCACTGCAATTTTGGTAGCGCCTGCCGCTGTCAGCACCTGCGACATACGGCCGATTTCCTCTTGCACTTCTTCCGGCGTGCCGTCGCTCTCGCACAGCAGGATGGCGGCGGCATCCAGGTCGTAGCCGGCGTGCACGAAGTCCTCGACGGCGGCGGTCATGGGCTTGTCCATCATCTCCGGCCCGGCGGCGATCGTGCCGGCCGCGCTCACCCCCCCCGCCGCGTCGCCCGCCTGACGCACATCGGCAAAGCTGGCCATGATGCAGCGCGCCAGACGCGGCTTGGGCAGCAGCTTGACGGTGACCTCGGTCGTCACGGCCAGCATGCCCTCGCTGCCGTTGATCAGCGCCAGCAGGTCGTAGCCGGGCGCGTCGAGCGCCTCGCTGCCGAACTCGATGGGCTCGCCCTCGATGGTGAAGCCTTTCACCTTCAACACGTTGTGCACCGTCAGCCCGTATTTCAGACAGTGCACGCCGCCCGAGTTCTCGGCCACGTTGCCGCCGATGGTGCAGGCGATCTGGCTGCTCGGGTCGGGCGCGTAATACAGGCCATGCGCGGCGGCCGCCTCGCTGATGGCCAGATTGCGCACGCCGCACTGCACCTGTGCCGTGCGCGCCAGCGGGTCGATCTCGAGAATGCGGTTGAACTTGGCCAGCGACAGCGTCACGCCACGCTCGTGCGGCATGGCACCGCCCGACAGCCCAGTGCCCGCCCCGCGCGCCACCACCGGCACGCCCAGGCTGTGGCAGGTTTTCAACACTTGTTGAATCTGTTCGTAACTCTCGGGCAGGGCCACCACCAAGGGCCGCTGGCGGTAGGCGGTCAGCCCGTCGCATTCGTAAGGCGTGGTCTGCTCGTTGCTCCACAGCAGCATTTGAGGCGGCAAAAAGGCCTGCAGCGCTTGAACCACCTGCGCCTGAAGCTCTGTTTTTTGTAGTGTTCGAGAGGGGTGCTGGGCAGTATCGGTATCCACGGGGCGGCTCTTGAATGCGTTCAGCCCACTATAGGGCATGGCGCCGCGGTTCGGCCGTGCGTCACCGTGCTGTAGATCGGCGCGGCGAGAATGGCCGGGCCGGTGTCAGGGGGTGCCGGCGCCGCGCCTGCATGGGTCGGCGTGTTGGAGTCGAACAAGCAGTGTGGTGCAGCGATTGAGTGCGATGAAACGATGGGTGGCCTGCGGGCTTGTGTGGGCGGGCGGTGCAGGCGCGCAGTCCGCCACGCCCCCGTTGGTGTATCCGGACGAATTGCTGCCGACGCGGATGGTGTTGTGCCAGCGCGAGGTGGGCGCGGTGGAGCGCGACCGCAAGGGCAAGCTGCGCACCTGCCTGGCGCGTCGCCTGGAGGGCGAACGCATCGCCGAACGCAACTGCAAGCGACAGGCTGGCGGCGTCAGCGGTGTCGCCGCGCGCACCCAGGCACAGCGCGACTGTGAGCGCCAGGCGCTGGCCGTGCCCTCCACCGAGTTGCCGCGCCGGCCGCCGCCACCGCCGCGGCCCAGGCCGGCAGCGGATGCCGTCACCGATGCGAAGCCTTCGGTGTCGACGCCGCAACCTGCAGCGGGCGAGCAGTAGGCGGCAGGCGTGCGGCGCCTCCAGCAAAAAGAAAAGCCCGCATGCAGCGGGCTTTTCTTTTTCTGATGGGCAGCGCGGAGGCTGTGCCGCGTCAGGCAGCGCTCAACCAGTACCCGGCGTTGAACGGGCTGCTCATGCGCAGCGCCAGCGGGGAGATGTCCACCAGCTTGTCGGTCGGCATCTTTTCGCTGCCATCCACCTCGATGTTGTCGGCGGGCGCGGTTTCGCCCTGGGCCTCATTCGCCCGTTCTGCTTGGCCAGCTGGTGCAGAACGGGCTACCGAAAAGAATAGAAGCACCTGAACGGTATCTTCCGGTCGTTCCAGTAGTCGGCGGCGTCGCGGAAGATGTCGAGCAACTGCTCGCGCGCTTCCTTGTCGAATTTGGCGGTGGCCGGGATCTGTTCCAGCACGACGATGAAGCCGGGCTGCGGGCCGCTCTTGTGCAGCGGATCGGTCATGCAGTCGTACAGCGCGTCGAAGTTCTTTCCGAAGTGTGCCGGGAAGGTGAACTGCGCGGCGATCATGTCCAGCACGTCCTGCTTGGTCTGCGCGTTGGCCAGGTTGGCGTACAGGAAATGCTGGCCGAGCTGCGCCGCCGCATCCTGCAGGTCATGCACGTGGAAGGCCCGGATCGATTGCACGATGTTGGTGCGCACGCCCTTGAGCGGCGTTTCCTGGGGCGGGCGTTGGGGCTGATCCATCTCCGCTGCTTTCTCTGAAGTCAATAACCGGTTTTCGCCCGGCGCGACGGCCGGAGCGGGTTGAAACTGTTCGAATGCTTTCATTGCACGATCTTCCTGAAGCTCGAATAGTGATCGCTCGTGTACCAGCAGGCATCGGGCGTAGTGCGCCGCTTGCCGCCGCAGACGATGCGGCGGGCGCCACGGTCGCGTGCCCCGGGGGTCTCGACGGTGTATTCGCGGTAATAGCCGCGCCGCTCACGCGGCAACAGGCGCTCCCGGTTGCCGAACACCGATCCGTCCTTGCCGAAGGGAAACGGGCCACCTTGCAGGATGAGCTGATACGTCTGCTGGCCCTGCCTAGGGAGATCCGCCACCGCGACGGTCGGCTCGGCGGTCTTCCAAGGCATGTCGCGCGCTTCAACCACGCTCCCCAGAGAGAGCGCGACCGCCAGCATCGGGACTGCCAAAAAAGACCGAGGTGACCGAGTCGATCGGACAGCATGCGATGCCGCTGTTCGCAACATGAAAAACACCTTTCGGAAACCTCCGGGTTAACCCGAAAATTCCAAGGCGGTAGTGTGACGCATGGGCCACGAAAAAGCAAGCGCTTGCCTAAAATTCAGGCAATGCGAACAGGGGCATGCGCGCCTGATTAGTGGGCCCTCACTGATTCGATGAGGCCGGTGTGTTGGCGTCTGCCACGGCCAGTGCCGTCATGTTCACGATGCGGCGAACGGTGGTGCTGGCCGTGAGAATATGCACGGGTTGGGCGGCCCCCAGCAGAATCGGCCCGATCGCGATGTTGCCCCCGGCCGCCACTTTGAGCAGGTTGTAGGCAATGTTGGCCGCGTCAATGCCTGGCAGCACCAGCAAGGTGGCGTCGCCGCGCAGGCTGCTGTCGGGCATCAGGGCGCGGCGTTGCGCGGCGTCCAGTGCCACGTCGCCGTGCATTTCTCCGTCCACTTCCAGCCAGGGGGCCTGCTCCTGGATCAGGGTCAGCGCTTCGCGCATCTTGACGGCGCTGGGCAGGTTGGACGAGCCGAAATTGGAGTGCGACAGCAGCGCCGCCTTGGGCTTGAAGCCGAAGCGCTGCATCTCCTCGGCCGCCATGATGGTGATTTCGGCCAGCTGCTCGGCGCTGGGGTCGGCGTTGATGTGCGTGTCGACCATGAACACCTGGCGGCCGGGCAGCATCAGGCCGTTCATGGCGGCGTAGGTGCGTGCCCCGGGTTTCTTGCCGATCACCTGGTCAATGTAGGTCAGGTGCATCTGGTTGGTGCCCCAGGTGCCGCAGATCAGGCCGTCCACGTCGCCCGAGCGCAGCAGCATGCAGCCGATCAGCGACAGCCGGCGCCGCATCTCGATCTTGGCGATCGGCACCGTGACGCCCCTGCGCTTGGTCAGCTCGTAATAGGTTTGCCAGAAGCCGCGGTAGCGCTCGTCGTGCTCGACGTTGACCACGTCGTAGTCCACGCTCTCCTTCAGCCGCAGGCCGAATTTCTCGATGCGCTGGGCGATGATGGCCGGGCGGCCGATCAGCGTGGGGCGGGCGATGCCTTCGTCCACCACGATCTGCGCGGCGCGCAGCACGCGCTCCTCCTCGCCCTCGGCGTAGGCCACGCGCTTCCTGGTGGCGCTGCGGGCGGCGTCGATGATGGGCTTCATCGTTGTGCCCGAGGCGTAGACGAAGGTCTGAAGCCTGTCGCGATAGTCGTCCAGATCGGCGATGGGGCGCTGCGCCACGCCGCTGGTGGCGGCGGCCTCGGCCACGGCGGGCGCGATCTTCATCATCAGGCGCGGATCGAACGGTTTGGGAATCAGGTATTCCGGCCCGAACGACAGCGTGTGCCCCGCGTAGGCGCGCGCCACCACCTCGCTCTGCTCGGCCTCGGCCAGGTCGGCGATGGCGTGCACGGCGGCGATTTCCATTTCCTTGGTGATCGTCGTCGCGCCGCAGTCCAGCGCGCCGCGGAAGATGTACGGAAAACACAGGACGTTGTTGACCTGGTTCGGATAGTCGGTGCGCCCGGTGGCGATGAGTGCGTCATTGCGCACGGCCTTCACGTCCTCGGGCAGGATTTCGGGGTTGGGGTTGGCCAGCGCCAGCACCAGCGGGCGCGGCGCCATGCGCGCCACCATGTCGGCTTTCAGCACGCCGCCGGCCGACAGGCCCAGGAAGATGTCGGCCCCGTCGATCACCTCGCCCAGCGTGCGCTTGTCGGTGGCCTGCGCATACACCGCCTTGTCGGGGTCCATCAGCTC
>RRZU011028325.1_pt1 | contig 19228 bp, 10 predicted proteins | sample 2165561 | NCBI WGS metagenome assembly RRZU01 (sample SAMN10456909, study PRJNA506462) | wastewater metagenome | isolation source: wastewater sludge | place: USA: Moscow, Idaho | reverse complement strand
GCGCTTACATTCATAGTTTTAGAGAATTAACAAAATGGATGCGTGATAATAAAGAAGAATTTATGGAAAAACGTGTCCTCACTTACTGTACCGGTGGAATTCGCTGTGAAAAATTTTCAGGTTGGTTAGTCAGAGAAGGCTTTAAAGATGTTGGTCAACTTCACGGTGGGATTGCAACCTATGGGAAAGATCCTGAAGTGAGAGGGGATTTATGGGATGGTCAGATGTATGTCTTTGACAGTAGAATTGCCGTGCCAATTAACCAAAATGAGCATATTATTATTGGTAGAGACTGGTTTGACGGTACACCTTGTGAACGCTACATCAACTGTGGCAATCCAGAGTGTAATCGTCAAATCTTAGCATCTGAAGCTAATGAAGCAGCTTATCTCGGTGGTTGCAGCCATGAATGTCGTGTACATCCACGTAATCGTTATGTTGTGAGTCACAATTTATCAGAAGCAGAAGTTACAGAACGTCTACATGCCATTCATGAGATCGTTGCGTCAATCAAATAAAAAAACAGCTGCGGCTGTTTTTTTATCTTCTGAACGACTCAATTAAGCGCACGACATTTTTCGCTGTATTGGCCATATTTTTTAAAGTCGTTTGAGTCATGATAGCATCATCTAAACTGATTGGACCTGTCTGGATACTAAAAGCTGCTGTCAAATCGTTTTCAAGCATTCCTAAATCATCTGAACGACTACCAACTAAAGCAACACATGGTTTACCATGCTTTTTCGCCAGTTTAGCAACACCTGAGACGACTTTACCTTGACAACTTTGATGATCCAGATGTCCCTCGCCTGTCAAAACAAGGTCTGATTTTGAAATAGCTTGCTCTAAATGAACTAAATCAGCAATCAGTTCAAGTCCCGAAATCAATTGACCACCTAGTAAAACAATCGCACCACCAAGTCCGCCAGCTGCACCTGCTCCTGGTATTTTTTGTAAATCAATACCACGATTTTTCAATATCTCTTGTGCAAATCGTGCATCACGCGCATTAAACTGAGTTATCTGTCCTGTAGTTGCACCTTTCTGGGCTGCAAAAATAGTGGCTGCACCATTTTCCCCATAATAAGGATTAGTCACATCACTTGCCCCAATAAGGGTCACACCTGATAAATCGGTTGCCTCTAGACTTTTTAAAAAGCCTTGGCCACCGTCAGAGGTTCCTGTGCCTCCCAAGCTCACAATAATTGTTCTGGCGCCTGCTTGGATTGCAGATTGGACAACTGCACCTAAACCAAATGTTGTCGCGCGTGAGATGCTTTCAGCTCCTACTGTTATTAAGTCAATCCCGATGATTTTGGCTGACTCAATAATTGCTGTATCTCCTAATAATAGATAAGGTGCCTCAAGTTGACGACCAAGTAAATCGGTTGTTTGTGTTGTCTTTCTGATGGCATTTTCCTGATGAGCAAGCACATCTAAAACGCCCTCACCGCCATCAGCAATTGGTATACTCTGTACCTGTAGGTCAGGAAATACTGTTAAAACACCAGATAAAGCTGCTGTATTCAGCTGCTCAGAAGTGGCGCTGCCTTTAAATGAATCGATCGCTGCTAGAATTTTCATAAGTTTAGTATAGCAAAAATCACGCACAAGACAAGCAAGACATGGTAAAATAGCAATATGGAAACTATTCAAATGCTATTGATGTCAGATATTGTCAAAAATCCTTATCAACCACGTATTGTGTTTGATGAGAGTAAATTGCAAGAGCTTAGTGACTCAATTAAGGAAAATGGCGTTTTGCAGCCAATTATTGTTAGAAAATCACCGATTATTGGCTATGAAATTTTAGCTGGTGAACGCCGTTTCAGGGCCTCCCAATTAGCTGGTCTAACTAAAATTCCGGCCATCATCAGAGAATTATCCGATGATGAGATGATGACACTAGCCATTTTAGAAAATTTACAACGCGATGATTTAACACTTTTAGATGAAGCACGAAGTTTACAAAATCTTGTCACCAAGCAAGGTTTGACACACACCCAAATCGCTGAAAAATTAGGAAAATCGAGACCTTACGTGAGCAATGCAATCCGTATTTTGAATCTACCAGAACCTATTTTACAACTGATTGAGGCGCAAAAAATTTCCCAAGGTCACGCGCGACTTTTACTCGGTTTAGAAACACCTCAAGAACAATTGGTTTGGGCACAACGGATTGATCAAGCACAACTTTCTGTTCGCGCACTCGAAAAACAATTAAGTAAACATGCTCAACCTCTCGAATCCACCACACCGTCAAAAGATGTGTTTATCCAAGCAGCTGAGATAGATATCGCTAAAGCCTTAGGCCAACCAATAACGATTAAGTCAAATACAATTGAAATTGCCTATAACACACTAGAAGATCTTAACAGACTTCTTCTCATTTTGACCCAAAAGTAATCCACAGGCCATCTGTGGATTTTTATTTTTAAACAAACTTATACACAGTTAAAAAGAAAAACACACCTTGTGTATAAGTTTTACACAATAGTGAATAACTTCCAAAAATTCAAGCTATCTCTTACTTTTTACACAAAAATATCTGTGACTAACCTCAAAAATATCGTTTTTTTCCACATTTTCCACAATCCTGTGTATAATTTTTAACTCACGTGTTGATTTTTATTTTTATTTTTGAATAATTGTGGAAAACTTTCTAGCAACATGATATAATTTTTTTAGCTACAAATGATAGTTGCACTGATTTTGTACCAATTAATTCAGATAACACACATCTGATAATAGATAGAAAGGAGTCAAATGTCTCTAACGCAAGATGAGCAAAAATTTTGGGCACGTGTCAAAGCACTTGCCCAAAATAATTTAGGACAAGCCTCCTATGACTTTTTCATTGAACCAGCCAAACTACTTGAAATTACCGATCATAACGCCAAAATTTATCTCGACAACAACATGCACCGTGATTTTTGGAAAAAACAAGACGACCTCATCAAAACAGCCGGTTTTGAAATATTTGGCGTCGAAATTAGCTTTTCCCTTTATTCAGCTGATGATATTAACCTCTCCGATTATGAAAATGCTGATAAGATTTTAGAAACGTCTATGATTCAAGAGACGACTCAACTGAGTCCCTCAGAAATCAAAAATGGTCTGAATCATAAATATACCTTTCAAAATTTTGTTCAAGGTGAAGGAAACCGTATGACTCTTGGTGCTGCCATTGCGGTGGCAAACGATCCAGGTGGTATGTATAATCCCCTATTTATCTACGGTGGCCCAGGACTTGGTAAAACCCATTTGATGAATGCCATCGGTAATGAAATTCTAAACGATAAACCTGATGCTCGCATCAAGTATGTCTCATCAGAGAATTTCGTCAACGATTATGTTCAAAGTTCCCGTAAAAATCAAATGCAGGAATTTACAGATGAGTATCGCACCTTAGATTTACTCCTATTGGATGATATCCAATTTTTTGCCAAAAAAGAAGGCACGATTAATGAATTTTTCCAAACCTTCAATACGTTACATGATAAGGGTGCACAAATTGTCATTTCTAGTGATCGGCCACCAAATGAGCTTAATGAATTTGAGGACAGACTTAAATCTCGTTTTAGCTGGGGACTAACCACTGATATTACCGCGCCAAATTACGAAGATCGGATGGCTATTCTACTCAATAAAGTTGATGAGATGGACCTTCAAGTCCCTTCAGAAACACTTTCTTATATTGCCGGTCGCATTGATTCCAACGTTAGAGATTTAGAAGGTGCCCTAAAAAATCTCAAATTTTATGCCAATACCTATCATATTGATACCATTGATATTGATACAGCAGCTAAAGCCTTGAGTAATTTAGAATCTACTAAAATTACTCAAGATAAAGACATCTCTTCTCAAAAAATTCAAGAAGAAGTGGCGAATTTCTATAAAATTTCAGTCGCTGATATGATTAGCAAGAAAAGACCTAAAGAAATTGCCTACCCAAGACAGATTGCCATGTACTTAATTCGTGAGATTACAGGTAAAAGCTTGCCTGCCATTGGCAAAGAGTTTGGTGGGCGTGATCACACGACAGTGATTTATGCCCATAAGCAAATTTCTGATAAAATGAAGACAGATACAAGTCTTCAAAAAGAGATGGATACAATTAAATCTCATTTGAAATAGTTTCTGTTGGGTGTGGAAAATAAGAACACTTATACACAACTTATTATTTTTTATCCACAGCCTTTTAAAGTTAATTTTAAAGCGTTTATCAAACTTATCCACATGATTCACAGCCCCTATTACTATTACTAACTATATTTATTAATTAATAAAAGAAAGAGTTCTCTCAATGATTAATTTTTCTATCAACAAAACTGCTTTTCTCAATAATTTGAGAATTACCAAACAAGCTATTTCAACTAAAGTTGCTATTCCAACCTTATCTAAAATTAAAATTGATGTATCAACTGAAGGTATTACTCTAACAGGTTCAAATGGTCAAATTTCAATCGAAAATTTTCTATCGAAAGATGACGAAAATGCAGGCATGTTAATCACAGATCCTGGCAGTATCTTATTAGAAGCAAGTTTTTTTGAAAGTGTTGTGAATAACTTACCTGAAGTGACTTTTGAGTTTAAAGAAATTGAGCAAAATCAAGTTGTTCTAACATCAGGTCAATCAGAAATTACTCTTAAAGGTTTAGATGTTGAAATGTATCCTCGTATTCAAGAGATGCCAACTGAAAATCCACTTAAAATTAAAGCAGGTGTGTTAAAAGAGATTTTTACAGAAACAGCTTTTGCTGTTTCAACACAAGAATCTCGTCCTATTCTGACAGGTCTTCATTTGACTTTAACGGATAATAAAATTCTTAAATCTGTTGCAACTGATTCGCATCGGATGAGTCAACGTGTGATCACACTTGATAAATTAAGTGAAAATTTTGATTTAGTATTGCCAAATAAATCAGTGAATAGCTTTAAATCAGTGTTTTCTGATGATGATACTGAGTTAGATATCTTCTTCTCAAGCAATCAAATCTTAATTCGCAATGAAACGATTTCATTTTATACAAGACTAGTTGAGGGGAACTATCCGGATACTAACCGTCTGATTCCTTCTGATGCCGATTACACGCTTGATTTGACCTTTGATGTTGCTAATCTTCGCCATACTATGGACCGTGCTAAATTGCTCTCTAACGCGACGACAAATGGTACTGTTAAATTAAGCATCACTGGTGATCAAATTATAGCAACAGTTAATTCACCAGAAGTTGGATCGGTTCATGAAGAAATTACACCATTAGCTAAATCTGGTGATGATTTAACGATTTCTTTCAATCCTCAATATTTAATTGATGCTTTAAAAGTTATTAAAGAACCAGAAGTTCGTATTCGTTTTATCTCACCTGTTCGACCATTTACCCTAGTACCTAAGAGTGATACCCTTGATTTCGTTCAATTGGTAACACCAGTTCGCACCAACTAGTCAACAGTTTTAACTGATGAGAGCTATCTTAAACATGATATAATAGACCGAGAGGTCTATTTTTTATGAAAGTTATCCACACTGATATTTACGGTCATTTAACAGAGTTTTTGGTCGATGAAGCGCGTGATCATATCATCGCTGGCAAGAAAATATTTTATATTGTGCCATCATCTCTTTCTTTTGAAAAAGAAAAAGAGATTTTGACACGTTTTAATTCTGGACAAGATGGTGCTCTATTTGATTTAACTGTAACTAGACTCAAGCAATTACCCTGGTATTTCGATAAAAATCAAGATAATGATCGAAAAAGTTTATCTACGATTGGACTGGCTATGCTCATGCGCCAAACTCTGAATCAGATCCCAGATGAACAGATACCAATTTGTCGCTTTATGCGTGACAAGCATGGCTTTATCACACAATTAGTTGATCTTTACCAGGAGTTAACAGCTGCTAATCTGATGCCCGAGGATTTATTGCTAGCAGCAGATAGCAATAAAAATAAAGAATTAGCGCTCATATTTGAAGAATTCGAGTATCAATTAGGACATTTTTCTAATGATAATAAACTTCAGAGATTTATTGACAAACTTGTCAACAATGAATTGACACTTGAGTTACAAAATTATGTTTTAATCATTGAAGGTTATTCACGTTTTTCTGCGGAAGAAATGACTTTGATTGACACATTATCTAGTCGTGTTTCAGATATTATATTAGGAATTTATGCCTCTAAAAAGGCAATTTCCGCTACCTTTATCGAAGGTAATGTTTATCAGCAGTCGGTTGAGTTAGTACAAACTCTAGCTCAAAAATATCAATTGCAAGTTATTTACAAAAGTGTCAACGATATTGATAATACCTTTACGAGACTGTCAATGTTAATGGAGAAAGCATCAGATTTTACATTAACAGAGTCTGATAAGCTTTTAAAACATGATGGATTAGAAATTTGGCAAGTTGTTAATCATAAAGAGGAGATAGAACATGTTGCCAAACAGATTCGTCAACTGCTTTTTAATGGTGTTAAGTATAAGGATATTTTAGTTCTATTGGGAGATGTTGAATCAGATCAGATCTTGCTACCTGAAATATTCAAGACTTATGATATTCCTTTTTTCTATGCGCAAGAAAAGTCAATGAAAGATCATCCCTTAATTGTTTTAATTGAATCTTTATTAAAAATAAAAATGAATCATTACCAACTTAATGATTTATTGAATTTATTGAAAACAGAGCTTTACACAAGCAAACGATTAAGTTTACAAGATATTTACAGTTTTGAAATTTATAGTTTACAACGCAATCTCAGAGGTAAGGCTAAGTTTACGAAAGAATTTGAGGATCTTAAAGCAGAAAAAGTGAGATTGAGATTAATTGGTCCTTCTTCTCCTTTGCAGATTTTATTGGGAAGTCAACCACAAAAAGGACAGGCTTGGGTTAAAAAATTTCAATCCTTTTTGGAAACCGGACAGGTTAAAGAGAAAATAGAGCAACTCTATTTTAATGCTGAAGCAAGTGGTCACTTTGAAAAGTCATCTGAGCATTTAGAAGTTTGGAAATTATTGATAACTGTTCTAGAAGAATTTACAGCTGTCTTTGGTTTAGAAAGATTAACCCTTGAGCAATTTTTAGAGATTGTAGAAGCTGGGATTAAAAATGCTGCTTATCGACTTGTACCAGCCAATGTTGATGTTGTTCAAGTGAAATCTTATGAGTTAGTTGAACCTCATACAGCTGACTATGTTTTTGCGATTGGTTTAACACAATCAAATTTCCCTAAAAATAAGCAGAATACCAGTCTCATCTCTGATGATGAACGTGCCAATCTTAATCAAAAATTAAGTGAAATTGAGTCGGATAGTCTGAAATTTATAGATGAACCAAGTTTTATTAACTATAAAAAAAATAGCTTTACAGCTTTACAATTATTTAATGCAGCTAATAAACAATTAGTTTTATCAATACCTGAAATCTATGCCAATGAACAAACTGATTTATCACAGTTTTTACAATTTATAATTGATATCAGTGCTCAAAAAATTGATGGAAAACGTCAAACGATTGTTGACTATAAAGATAGTATTAATTTAAATGACAAGCATCCTATCAATCCAGATGACAATAATCTTGTCTACCAAAATAACACAATCAAGCAAATTGGTAATTATGATGGTTTATTAGCTAATCTGGGACGGATTGAACGGTTACTCATGTCAACTCCTGAGTCAGAAGAGACGCGTTTATCAAGGTCTTTTTGGATTAGCCTGTTTAGAATCATGACTAAAAACCCAGACTATCAACATGTCTTATCATCTGTCAAGACTGATCAATTAGATAAACGACAACTTGAATCTTCAGTGATAGCGGCGCTATATCCAACAGACCTGAATGCCTCTGTATCAAGTTTTGAAAATTTTTACAATTGTGAATACCAGTACTTTATTAATAATACTTTACACATTAAGGCATTTGAAAAGATTGATTTAGATTCAAGAATTTCTGGTTCTTATTTTCATGAAGTCTTTGAGTACTTGATGCGTTCAGAACAGGCAGAGGCTACTTCTTTTGAGGCAGCCTTGACACATTCTTTACTAGAAGTTGACAGTAAATATGAAGATTTCTTTAAACGTGATGCCACAAGTCGTTATACATGGACTAGATTGAAAGATATTATCAAGCAAACATCTACAATGCTGAAACAAACATTAGAGAATACAGGGATTCAATCATTAGCATTTGAGCAGGCTTTTGGCTTTGATCAATCTGGTCTTAAAACCTATCAAGTTGATTTACAAAATAATAAAAAATTAAACTTACGCGGTATTATTGACCGTGTTGACAGTATTTTTGAAACTTTAGGTGCTGTTGATTATAAGTCAGGCGATAAAAAGTTTGAGTTACAGTCAGCCTATGACGGTACAAGCTTACAGTTTTTAACCTACTTAGACATTTTACGTCAGAATGCAAAACAGTTTGGCACATCACAAACAATTTGGGGTGCTCTTTATTTACATCTACAGAATCCCATAATTGCACTTAAATCAGTGAATCAAATCGATGATATTTCTAGCGAACTTAAAAATAAAATGCGCTATACTGGTTTCTTTAATTCAGATTTAGCGAGTCATTTAAAAGATAATTTTGATCACCTATTTAACCTAGGTCAATTTACCAAGGAAGGTTTACCTTATAAAAATAATTCAAATTTCTATAGCGAGTCTGAAATTTCTGCCTTGATGACTCATAATGAAACATTATATCAAGAAGCAGGTCAGAAAATACTATCTGGTAAAATTGAAATTAATCCCGTTGTTGTGAAACATTATGCCAAAGGTTGTCAATTTTGTCAATTTAAGTCAATTTGTGGGTTTGAAGCAGATAACCATTTACCATCAGGCCGAAAAGTTAATCTGAAATCTAAAGAAGAAATTAGGGCATCTTTGCTGACAGGAGGAAAAGAAAATGCGACAACTCACTGAGCAAGAAATTGACTTGTTACAGAAAGCTGAAATTGGTAAAGAAACACCAAAAACCCCTGAGCAAATTGAGGCCATTTACCGAACAGGAACAAATATTTTAGTTTCAGCATCTGCAGGTTCAGGGAAAACATTTGTCATGACTGAGCGAATTATCAATTTGATTTTGAATGGTGTATCAGTCAAAAATTTGTTTATTTCAACATTTACTAATAAAGCAGCAGCTGAATTAAAACTACGATTAGATAAAAAGATTAGAGAAACACGTGCTAATGAAAACTCATTTGAAAAGAAACAGCTATTGACAATTGCGTTACAAGAATTGTCAACTGCTGACATCGGGACAATGGATAGCTTTACACTTAAGTTTCTAAAAGAAAATTTCTACCTTAAAAATTTGGATCCAACTTTTAGATTGTTAGTTGATAGTACGGAACAGGAAGTCATTAAAAGAGATATCTTTGATCAATTAGTAGAACGGTCATTAGAAGGAACAGGTATCCTGAGTAAAGAACGATTTACAAAGGTGATAAATAATTTTTCAACTGATCGTAAAATTGATGCATTCTATCAAGCATTGAATAAAATTAACACTTTTGCTGATAGCCTAGAAAATCCAATTGATTGGCTAGAAAATGATTTTTTAAATGGTTTTTCTAACTTTAAAAACTTTTCAGACTTACCAGATTCATTTACAAATGGTTTACAAGAAAGCTTACAAGAAATTTATATTGCACTTCAGGAGAATTTATCCTCTGGCGTTATTTCAGGTCCAGCAAAAGTAAACAACACTGAGGAATTTTTGGGGAACTTTGAGTATTTGAGAGACTGTCTGAATCAGAAAAAATTCCAAAAATTTACTGAAATGTATCGTCAACTCAAGTTTCAGTTTGTACCAAATGCTAATAATAAAGAAAATTGTGATGAAGTAGTTGAAGCACAAAAATTGAGTTTAAAAACGTTGATTGCTACGAATAAAGCACGACTTGATCAGTTTATAGATGCCATTAAGCATCAAGAAATAATTGAAAAATATCATCATTTAGCTAGTGAGTTGACAAATGATTTACAGGTTGTTGCTTTAGCATTTTACCAACATTATCACGACTATAAACTCAAAAATGCCTGCCTTGAATATGCTGATGTGACCCATTTAACGATTGAGATTTTGCAAGAACATGAGGAGTTACGTGTCGTCTATCAAAAACAATATTTCGAGATCATGGTTGACGAGTACCAAGATACTAATCATCTGCAAGAAGCAATGTTACGACTACTTTCTAACAGCCATAATTGTTTTATGGTAGGAGATGTTAAACAGTCTATCTATGGTTTTAGATTAGCCGATCCTTCACTTTTTATGAGTAAGTATGAGGCCTACCAACAGCCTAATGCAGATGGTAAATTGATCAGATTAAAAGAAAACTTCCGTTCTTATCCTGAAGTCATTCATTTTACTAATCATATCTTTGAACATTTAATGGATAAGCAGATTGGTGAGATGGTCTATGGCCTGCAAGAAAAATTAGTTGTTGGCAATCCTAAGCTAGCTCAAAAAAGGTCGCCTGATTTAACGGCTGAACTTTTGATTTATAAGGATGAAAAAAATACTAGTTCAGAAACTGATGATGCAGTAACGATAGATGAACTGGTCGTTACTGCCCAAGCCATTCGGCAACTTATCAGTAACGGTACACAACCAAAAGATATTGTGATTTTGGTTAGAAGCAAAACTAGTAATGCTGAAATTGAACGTGTCTTGCAGTCGTTTGATATTCCTGTTGTCTTGGATGAAGGGAAAATGAATTATTTGCAATCAATGGAGGTCTTAGTCATGTTAGATATACTAAGAGCCATTGATAATCCCTTGTTTGATCTATCATTTGTCGCTCTTCTCAAATCACCTCTATTCGATTTTAGTGAAAATGATTTGACAATTATCAGTTTGCAAGCCTCAAATGATTTTAATTTCTATGACAAATATCAAAAAGCTTATCAGAAAAATGGTCTAAAATCAGATTTAATTGACAGTAAACTATTAGCTAAATTGCAACACTTTAATGACCTGTTTAGCAAATGGTGTCAACTTGCACACCAGGAAAGTTTACATAGTTTGATTTGGAAAATCTATCGAGATACCCATTATTATGACTATGTTGGTGGTATGAAAAATGGTCAATTACGCCAAGCTAATTTAGCTGCTTTAGCAGATAGAGCCGCTGCTTATGAATCATCCGGATATAAAGGTCTGTTCCAATTCATCAAAATGATTGACAGTTTTATGTCAAGTCAAAATGATTTAGCTGCTGTCAATGTTTCTTTACCAAGTGATGCTGTTCGTGTGATGACCATTCATAAATCAAAAGGGCTAGAGTTCCCATACGTCTTTCTAATGAATGTCAGTAAGAAATTCAATACAAAAGATTTAACGAGCGACTTAATTCTATCCAGAAAAAATGGTGCGGGGATTAGTTTTTTAGCTGATTTTAAAAAAGAAATCGACACTGATTTTCCATATGCCATGGTCAAGATGCCGACTTTACCCCAGATGGCAAACGCCCTAGAAAAAGAATACCAGGCTTTAGCTGAAGAGATGCGGATGCTTTATGTCGCATTTACACGAGCTGTCAATAAGATTTACATGATTGGGAAGGTAGAGGCATCAAAACTGGATGAAGACAATCAGTTCATCGCTTATCAAACAGCTGCTTTTGATGAAAATGGTATATTAGAAGATACAATTAGAAAATCTAGTCAAGGTTATCTTAATTGGATTTTGGGGATTTATCAAGCCACAACAGAAAAAGCGACAATTGGTCTTAAAGTTCGTGTGATTGAAGATGCTGACTTGCAAGACATGATACCTGTCAATCAAAAAAATCAATTGTCTTTTGAAACTTTACTGAAGGAGTCAAAACAGTATGATGGTGCAATGGCAACAATTGAGGATGTAAAATTAGCGAAACAAATTTTAGATTCTACTCAAATCTTAAATAACAAATATGCAGCTGGTATTCAATTACCGACCATTCAAACACCTAGTCAAATCAAGAAACGTTACGAACATTTGATTTCAGAACAGGATGTAGTTGTTAGTAATATTCCGAAATACTCTCAGTTTGAATTTTTAAAAACTGACAAAAAAGTATCACCGACAGAATTAGGCTCGGCTATTCATGAATTGATGCAGTCACTTGATTTTTCAAATGTTACACGTGAAACATTAAGTCAGACTATTCAAACGCTATCTGTCCGAGATGAAGTCAAACAAAAAATTAAGATAGCACAGATTTCAAGTTTATTTGAGACGGATTTTGGTCAAATGATGGTTGCATATCATAAACAAATGACGCGTGAAGCACCTTTTTCAATGTTAAAAACAGATCATGTTTCAGGTGAGCAATACGTGATCCGGGGAATTATTGATGGTTTTATTAAGTTATCGGACAAAATAATCCTGTTTGATTATAAGACTGATCATTTTACAAGTCTAGAGGATATTCCTCAAATTAAAGCACGTTATCAGATGCAAATGGATCTATATGCAGAAAGTCTTTCTACCGCGTTTAAGTTAGATAAGATTGAGCAATATTTAATTCTATTAGGGGGACCAGATAAGGTTTACATTGAGCAACTATAAAAAGCACAAGTATACATCATGTTTGAAGTATGCTTGTGCTTTTTTAATTTAAGAAATCTTTCGGATTCACATTGAACACTTTGAAAAAGGTTGCAGCACCTAACCCACTTAAAATCGTTAGTTTGAAAAGCGCTAACCAGCGTTCACTAATTGTAAGAGTATGATTACCTAACATAACGACAGCTCCCATCATCAAAATGGCGAACCAAAACTGAAAGTTAAATAATTGTCGAGGTAATTTTCTACTGTATAGACTGTAAAAAATGAGAACTAAGAGTAAACTGATAAGACTGGATAAGGCAGAACCGTTTAAACCATATAAGACAGTTAATGGGTAAACACTCACTAATTTTAATACTAGCCCACTTAATAAAATCAAACCCGACATTTTATTTTTTCCCACCAAGAATAAATCATGATGATAAAGTTGGATCATTGAAATGATAGGGATTTGACACACAAAAATCTGTAAACTTAGCACATGTGCATGACTTTTAAAAAGAACATCGTTCATTTCTGGTAGTAAAATGACAAGACCAACTGTTAAAGCGATTGCTAAGTATGTGACATTATCCCAGATTTTTTTAGAGATTTGCTTATCTCTTGTCAACTTAGGAAGACTATCAGTCAAAATTGATGTGGTAAAGACTAAACCTAATTGTAAGAAAGGTTGACCACGATCATAAATACCTTTTAAAATTTCTGCTTGATTTGATGTCTTGACTTGAGGCAGATGCATCAAAGCATTTTTTACAAAGAAAACATCAATCATCTGTAAAATGAGCATATAAATCATAAAAAAAGTAAAGACAAGTGAGGATAGACCGAATTTTTGAATAATTTTACGTTTAGGTTGTAGGGCTGTCAAGTTTGTAAACAATCCTTGGAATTTAAAGGGGCTAGAAAGCATTAGGTAGACAAGCGCAACAAGTCCACCAATAAAAGAGCCTAGCATGGCTAAGAAAGAAATTGCATAAACATTAGTTGACAATCTTGTGAACATTAGTGCAGCACAAATAATTAAGACAACGCGTACAGATTGCTCAATAACTTGAGAGACAGCAGTTGTCACCATATCTTGTTTTGCTTGTGCACGACCTCGATATAAAGATAGAAAAGGTACTAATAAAAGTGGTAAAATGGCCATCACAAATGGTCCCGCTAATTTTTCTTGTCCCATCAATTTTGAAATAGGTTGACTCAAAAGTGTCAAGACAACAAAACTTAAAACAGATAGTATAAGAGAAAGTTGGAAAAATTGATGTGTCTCTTCTTTGGGGTGATTTGCAGAATGAATCAAGCTAGACAAAAAATTAGGCAAGGCAATCAAGGATAGAGTGGTAATGATGGCGTAAAAAGGATAGACCTGTTGAAAGGCATAAAAGCCTTGATCGCCAACTAAATTTTGATAAGGAAAACGGTAAAGTGCAGCGAGGATCTTAGATAAAAATCCTGCGAGTGCTAGAACACTTGCCCCTTTAATTGCCAGTTTTTTCATTGGTTTTCTCATCTCTAATCGCACTCAAACGTTCAGTAAAGGATATGATTTCTGAAAGATATGTAGCTGCTGATAAGTTTCTGATATCAAATCTAATAACCATTTGCCCAGATGTTTCACCAATTTTGGCTTTTAGTTGTGTTTTCGATAAGGCATCAAAATAATCTTGTGGCATAAAAGTATGAGTTGCTGCTTTACTCATCATGTAAACAATAGTTGTCAACTGTTTGTCAATCTTATCAACAAGTGCTTGGTCAGAAAAATATTTAAGTAAGCCGATTTCAAGGAGATATGCCACAGTGTCAGGGTATTCACCAAATCTGTCAATCAACTCATCTTGTAAATCTTGATAGTAAGTTCGACTCTCAATTTCCCGAATTCGTTTATAAATTTCAATTTTTTGACGTTGATCCGATATATAATCTGAAGGAAGAAAAGCATCAATTTCTAGATTTATTTCAGTATTGGCTTTTCGTGTTTTTCTTGATTTACCTAAACGTTTGTTGACTGCTTCTTCTAACAATTGTGAATATAAATCAAAGCCAATAGAATCAATAAAGCCAGATTGTTCAGCACCTAAAAGATTACCAGCTCCTCGAATTGACAAATCTCGCATGGCAATTTTAAAACCAGATCCTAACTCAGTAAACCCTTTTATGGCATCAAGACGTTTTTCAGAGACATCAGATAATGATTTTTCTGGCTGATAGGTAAAATAAGCATAGGCTACTCGGTTAGAGCGTCCAACCCGTCCACGGAGTTGATAAAGCTGAGATAAGCCCATATGATCTGCATTTTCAACAAATAGTGTATTGGCATTAGGAATATCTACACCAGTTTCAATAATTGTTGTTGCAACTAAAACATCATATTCACCATTGATAAAGTCAAGTAGCGTATTTTCAAGTTGTACTTCACTGAGTTGACCATGAATGAAACCAATGCGTGCTTCAGGGATCAGTTCTGAAATTTGTGATACTTTTTGCTCAATCGTGTCAACGCGATTGTAAATGTAGAATACTTGCCCCCCACGAGACATTTCTCTTAAGACAGCATCTCGAAGGACACTATAATTAGTTTCCATGACATAGGTTTGAACTGGGTAACGGTTAGTTGGCGGTGTTTCAATTACTGATAAATCACGAATTCCCATCATAGACATATGTAATGTTCTAGGAATTGGAGTGGCTGTCAAAGTTAAGACATCCACTTGTGTTTTTAGCTCTTTCAAACGCTCTTTGTGTTTGACACCGAAACGTTGTTCTTCATCTATAATCATCAAACCAAGATCGAAAAACGTGACATCTTTTGACAGTAAACGATGTGTTCCAATGACTAAATCAATGCGATCCTTTTTAAGTTTATCTAAAATATCGGCTTGTTCTTTTTTAGTTTGAAAACGTGACATGACAGCGATATTGACACCAAAATCATTAAAGCGTTCACGAAAATTATTATAGTGTTGTTCAGCTAAAACAGTTGTTGGTACTAAAATGGCTACTTGTTTATGATTGTTGATTGCTTTAAAAGCTGCACGCATGGCTACTTCTGTTTTGCCAAATCCAACGTCACCAACTAGCAATCGGTCCATCGGACGCTCACGTTCCATGTCTTTTTTGATTTCGATTACAGAGCATAGTCGATCATCCCTTTCGGTATAGGCAAAAGCCTCATCAAATTCATGTTGATTATCATCATCTTGTGAAAAAGCAAAACCACGTTGACTTTCTCGAGCAGCATAGAGTTTAATCAAATCTTCTGAAATATCTTCGATTTGTTTCGTGACAGACTTGACAGTTCGTTTCCAACGTCCATCATTTAACTTATTAATTTTAGGTGGTTTACCTTCACCTGCTGTATATTTGGTGAGCAATTCAACCTGGTCAACAGGAATCGAAATGGTATCATTGTTTTGATATTGAATTGTTAAGTAATCACGATGAATTCCTGAAATTTCAATCGTTTCTAATCCAAGGTATTTACCAATACCATGTGTTTGATGAACAACATAATCACCTACTTCTAATTCATTATAGTCTTGTAAACGTTCGGCATTGGTAATGTTTAATCGTTTGGTACGACGTTTTTTAGTTTTGCCAAAGATCTCAGTTTCTGTAATGACAGCTATTTTTTCATCGAGCAGATTGAAACCATTTGTCAAGTTTAGGTTGATAATATTGACAACTTTCGATTGGAGTTCATCAACCTGTGTCAATGCAAAGGAAATGTCAATATCGTGTAAATCTCTTGTTAATTTCGTTTCTTTTTCTTTTGATACAGCAAGGATAACAGTGTAATCTGTTTTAATGAAATGCGCTAACTCAACTTGTAGTAAAGACATCTGACCAAAAAATGCCTGCATACTATGTTGATTAAAGTTATGTAGAAAATCAAATTTGAGGTTACCTAAACCTTTTTGAAAATTTGAGAAAAAAGTTGCAGGTTTATAATTTCGAAGTTGATGACTATTATCTGCTAAATAGTGCATGCCATCAATAGAACGACTGAGCAATTTTTCTGATAGCATAAATTCTGCAGTTTCTTGCGTGATTTTATGATCCATTTCATTAATTTTTTGAAAGTCATCAATAAAAATTGGTGTATGTTTTGGTAGATAGTCGAATAATGTCCATTGTTGTTCATAGAAAAATTCGCTAAATTTTCTCAAGTCAGCATGATAATTCTGGTGTTTTGCTGCAGCAATAATTTCAGCTAAGTAAGATCTTTGTTTCTCATCAAGATTAGTCAAACTTGACAAGTAGTTTACACCACGTTCAAAATCAGCAGCACTCAAAATAAAATCTGAGGATGGTTTGATATTGACTGTATCAAGTTCCTGTAAAGAACGTTGATTCTCAACATCAAAATATCTGATGCCATCGATTTCATCTCCAAAAAACTCAATCCTAATAGGATTTTCAGCATCTAAAGGATAGATGTCTAGGATGTCACCTCGTTTAGAGTATTCACCTGGACTCATGACTCGTTGTGTTTTTTCGAAACCGATAGTTGACAACTGATTGATAAGGCCATCGCTATCAATTTCTTGGCCTACTGTAAATAGAAGATTGAATGTTTTAAAACTAACTGGATTCGGTAGTAAATTGCGTAGAGCAAAAATCGGTATGATTAAAAAACCATCCGCTTGTTTATTTTGTAAAAAAGAAAGCGCATCTAACCGATAGGCTAAACGCTCTTTACTAGCAACAGCGTATTCTGCAAAAATGTTGTCATCAGAAAAATACTGAAAGACCTTTTCTTCGCCAACAAATTCTGATAAGTCATTATAAAGCTCACTTGCATGATATTGATTCTATGTAATGATAATATATTTATCAGGCTGATCATTGAAAGCAGTCGCCATCAAAAGTGTTTTGATGGTGCCCTGGATACCGGTGAATAAAGTACGTGTGATTTTATTTTGTTCACGTTGCCATTGTATCAGCGCATGATTTTTTGATAATAAATTTGTAAGTTTCATCCGTTAAATTGGTTTCCTGTTTGATTAAAATCATTATTTTCAATGAAGGCTTCTATTGCATCAGCAGCTCGTAAAATACCAAGCTCAGCATCTGCTTTATCTTCTTGATCAAATTGACCTAAGACATGATTAACAACAGACATACCATGCTTAGGTCTACCAATGCCAATTTTAATCCGTTTAAATTCTTGGCTACCAAGGTGCGTAATGATTGATTTGATACCATTATGACCACCAGCAGAACCTTTCTGACGAAGTCTAAGTTTACCAACCATCATATCAAGATCATCATAAATGACAATTAAATCGTCTGCTGTTAGGCCATTATAAGCTAAAAGCGGTTTAACAGACTTACCTGATTCATTCATAAAAGTTACTGGTTTAACTAGTATGATTTTTTCACCGTTACTAAAAGTAGAGGCAATATCGGCTATGAAAGTTTTATCTCGTTTAAATGTCAGGTTTAAACGACTTGCCATAACATCTAAAACGTCAAAACCAATATTATGTTTAGTGTGGGCATACTTGTCACCAGGGTTTCCTAGCCCCACAATCATTTTTGTCATGTTGACATTCCTTTCTTCTATTTCACTTTATGAAATCTTGAAACTTGACTTATTACGGGTGATTTCATTCAAACAGTGGATGTGTGAATGAAATCACCCAAAGTATTTTACGGTAAGTTGACACTTAATTGACAAATGATTTACAACGTTGTAAACGTCAAAAAAGACTGAAATCAACATTTCAGCTTCTTGATTATTTAATTAGACATTAAAGCGAAATTCTAGAATATCACCATCTTGAACAACATATTCCTTACCTTCTTCACGGAGGCGACCAGCTTCTTTGACTGCTTTTTCAGACCCGTATTTGATTAAATCATCATAAGACATAGTAACAGCACGGATGAAACCTTTTTCAAAATCTGAATGGATAATGCCTGCTGCTCCAGGTGCTTTGATACCACGTTTGAAAGTCCAGGCTCGTACTTCTTTTTCACCTGCTGTAAAGTAAGTGCCAAGTCCAAGTAAATGATAGGCAGATTGTGTCAACTTGTCAACGCCTGATTCAGTTAAGCCAATTGCTTCAAGAAACTCAGCTTTTTCATCGTTTTCAAGTTCAGCAATTTCTTCCTCAACACGTGCAGAGATAACTACTGTATCAGCGTTTTCCGTTGCAGCAAAGTCACGGATTTGTTTGACATAATCAATATTGTCAGGATCACCCACTTCATCTTCTGAAACATTGGCTACATATAAGACAGGTTTAGTTGTTAATAAAAAGAGTGACTTGACAACTTTTAGTTCGTCTTCTTCAAAGTCAACTGTTCGAGCAGATTTGCCAGCTTCAAGTACAGGTTTGATTTTTTCTAAAACCTTAAATTCAAGTACGGCATCCTTTTCTTTTTGAGTACGCGCAATTTTCTCAACACGTGCGTAACGTTTGTTGACAGACTCTAAATCAGCTAAAATCAATTCTAGGTTAATCGTGTCAATATCAGCTATCGGGTCGACAAAGTCACTTTCACGTCCTTGCTCACGCATGACATTTTCATCATCAAAAGCACGAACTACATGAACAATGGCGTCTACTTCCCGAATGTTGGCCAAAAATTTGTTACCGAGACCTTCACCCTTAGAGGCGCCTTTGACAATCCCCGCGATATCTGTAAATT
>RRZU011558649.1_pt1 | contig 19244 bp, 14 predicted proteins | sample 2165561 | NCBI WGS metagenome assembly RRZU01 (sample SAMN10456909, study PRJNA506462) | wastewater metagenome | isolation source: wastewater sludge | place: USA: Moscow, Idaho | reverse complement strand
GCCCGCATCGCCAAGGGCCTCGGCGCCCTCACGATCGGTGTCGTGACCCGCCCCTTCACCTTCGAGGGTCGTCGCCGCGCGAACCAGGCCGAGTCCGGCATCGGTGCGCTGCGCGAAGAGGTCGACACCCTCATCGTCATCCCCAACGACCGGCTGCTCTCGATCAGCGACCGCGCCGTCTCGATGCTCGACGCCTTCCGCAGCGCCGACCAGGTGCTGCTGTCGGGTGTCCAGGGCATCACCGACCTCATCACGACCCCGGGTCTGATCAACCTCGACTTCGCCGACGTGAAGTCCGTCATGCAGGGCGCCGGCTCGGCCCTCATGGGCATCGGCTCCGCACGCGGTGAGGATCGCGCGGTCCAGGCCGCCGAGCTCGCGATCAGCTCCCCGCTGCTCGAGGCGAGCATCGACGGCGCGCACGGCGTGCTCCTGTCGATCCAGGGTGGCAGCGACCTCGGCCTCTTCGAGATCAACGAGGCGGCCCGCCTCGTGCAGGAGGCCGCGCACCCGGAGGCGAACATCATCTTCGGTGCGGTCATCGACGACGCGCTCGGCGACGAGGTGCGCGTCACCGTCATCGCCGCGGGCTTCGACGGCGGCGGCCCCCAGCAGCGCCGCGACGAGCGGGGCGGCGGCCAGCAGGCCGACCCGCGCCGCCAGAGCGCCCCGCCGCGCTCGCAGCCGGGCGTCTTCGGCAGCACGCCGCGCGTCCAGCCGGAGCCGATCGCCGACGACGAGCCGGTGCAGCGCCTCGCGCCGCCGCAGCCGACCTCGGCCCCCTACGGGCGCCGCGAGGAGCCGGCTCGCGTCGACGCGGCGCGCGACGCCGGCCGCGACCAGGCGCGCGAGCAGGGTCGTGACCAGTTCCGCGAGCAGGGCCGCGAGCCCGCTCAGGCCCGCCCCGAGCCCGCCCGTCAGGCCCAGCCGGTGACCCGCCCGCCGCGGACCGTCACCTTCGACGAGGGCGACGACCTCGACGTGCCGGACTTCCTCAAGTAGGACTCGTCTCGAATCACCAGAAGACCCCGCCAGCGCCTCGCGACGGCGGGGTCTTCTGGCGTCCAGGCCGTCTCGCGTGCCGTCGGTGTCGATGGCGCGTGCCCGTCGGAGGTGCCGCGTAGGGTGGCGCTCGTGTTCTATTGGCGCAGCGCAGACGGCTCCGGCGAGAGCAGCGATGGGGGTGTCTTCGATCCCGCGGGTGGCCTGTCGGGGCACCTGTCGGGCGTGGACTGGGGCTTCACGGCGGACGACGCTCCGACGGCGGATCCGGCGCGGGTGCCTGCGGCGAGCGAGGGAGGCGCACCGAGCGCCGGCGACTTCGGGGGCTTCAACCTCGGGGGGCACGTGGGTGACGATCCGGCGGCGGTCGAGGCGAACCGGTGTGCGCTCGCCGCCGAGGTCGGCGTCCCGCGCGACCACCTCCTCTTCATGGCACAGTGCCACGGCGCCCAGGTGCGCACCGTCGACGGGCCGTGGCAGGGCGATCCGCCGGCGGTCGACGGGATCGTCACGTCGAATCCCGAGCTGGCCCTCGCGGTGCTCGTCGCCGACTGCGTCCCGCTGCTTCTCGCGGATCCCGCCGCGGGGGTCGTGGGAGCGGTCCACGCCGGCCGCCCCGGCATGCTCGGCGGCATCGTCCCGACGGCCCTGGCAGCCATGGCGCAGGCGGGCGCGCGTGAGGTGCACGCTCTCGTCGGGCCGAGCGTCTGCGGGCGCTGCTACGAGGTGCCCGCGGCGATGCGCGAGGAGGCCGCCGACGTGAGCCCGGCGAGCGTGGCCCTCTCCTGGGCCGGCACGCCGGCGATCGACGTCGCGGCCGGTGTCGTCGACCAGCTCGTCGCCGGCGGCGCGCGCGTCACGTGGGTGCCGGGCTGCACGCGCGAGTCGCCACGCCTCTACTCCTACCGGCGTCGGTCTCGGACCGGGCGCTTCGCCGGGATCGTGCGCGGAGGCCGGCGATGAGCGCGCCGGACGGTCACGAGGCGGCGGATGTCCGGACGGCCGAGCTGGCCGAGGGGCTGGGGGCCGTCCGCGCCCGGATCCGCGCGGCCTGTGCCGCATGCGGCCGGGATCCGCAGGAGGTGACGCTCGTCGTCGTCACCAAGTTCTTCCCGGCGCAGGACGTCGCGCGCCTCGCACGCCTCGGCGTGCGGGACATCGGTGAGAACCGCGATCAGGAGGCGTCCGCCAAGGTCGCCGAGGTGCGCGAACTCGCCGCGGGCGACCGCAGTGACGAGGCCGGGGGTAGTGGAAAGGGCGGCAGCGCTGGGCAGTCAGGTGAGGTCGGGGAGGTGCCGACGGTCCACTTCATCGGGCAGATCCAGACGAACAAGGCCGGCTCGGTCGCCCGCTACGCCGACGTCGTCCACTCGGTCGACCGCGAGAAGCTCGCGCGCTCGCTGCAGCGTGGCGCGCACGCGGCGGACCGCACGATCGAGGTGCTGCTCCAGGTCAACCTCGACCCCGAGCCGGCCGACAGCGCAGGTGGTGGCACCGCCTCGCGCGGCGGGGTCGCGCCCGCGGACCTCGCGGCGCTCGCGGCCACGGTCGCGGACTGTCCGGCGCTGCGGCTGCGCGGGCTCATGGGCGTCGCGCCCCTGGGGGGTGATCCCGCGCAGGCCTTCGAACGCCTCGCGCAGTTGTCCGCGCAGCTGCGTCGCACCTACCCCGACGCCGACGTCGTCTCGGCCGGGATGAGCGGCGATCTCGAGGCGGCGATCGCCGCCGGAGCGACACACCTGCGTGTCGGGAGCGCAATCCTAGGCTCACGTCCGCCGCATGGTTAGCTAGGCGTCGAGCGCTGAGACGAGGATGTCGAGCACGCGCAGCACGCGACACATGCACCACGAAGCACGAAGAAGCAAGGAGCGCACGATGGCAGGGGCCCTGCGCAAGACGATGGTCTACCTCGGACTGGCCGAGGAGGACGACACCTACTACGACGAGTACCACGACCGCGACGCGCGCGACGGGCGCGACGAGCAGGGTGCTCGGTCCGACCGCTCGGACGGCGGGGTGTCGACCGATTCGATCGTCGGGGCGGCCGCGGGCGCCACGGCGGCCACGGCAGGAGCCGGCGCCGCGATGGCCGCCACGGCACCGAGCCGCCGGGTCGTCGAGCGGACCGAGCGTGCCGAGCGGGCCGAGCGGGCGAACTCGCCGGTCGCGGGCGTGCCGAGCATCATGGCGGTCGAGGACGACGACGAGCCGTCCGGCCGTCGCGCCGCCGTCACCCCCCTGCCCCGTCGCACGCCGGTGCGCGAGGTCGTCAAGGACATGGAGGTCGGCGGAGTGCACCGCATCACGACGATTCACCCGCGCACCTACAACGAGGCCAAGAAGATCGGCGAGAGCTTCCGCGAGGGCACGCCGGTCATCATGAACCTCACCGACCTCGACGACGCGGACGCCAAGCGCCTCGTCGACTTCGCGGCCGGTCTCGTCTTCGGGCTCCAGGGCGCGATCGAGCGCGTGACGAACAAGGTCTTCCTGCTGTCCCCGGCAGACGTCGAGGTGACGACGGTCGACGGCGCGCCGGCAAAGTCGGCCAAGGGACTCTTCAACCAGAGCTGAGTCGGTCAGCTGTGACCCAGGTGGCTCGCGGATAATGGCCTCATGAATCCCGTCGTCGGCGTCCTGATCTGGCTGATCAACGTCTACCTCATCGTTCTCATCGCCCGTCTCGTCATCGACTGGATCCAGGTGTTCGCGCGCGACTGGCGTCCGCGCGGTCCGCTCGCCGTCGTCTGCGAGGGCGTCTTCACCGCGACCGATCCGCCGCTGCGCGCCCTGCGCAAGGTGATCCCTCCGGTGCGCCTCGGGTCGGTCTCCCTCGACCTCTCCTTCATCGTGCTGATGATCGGATTGTCTTTGCTGATAAGCTTGTTGAGACAAGTTGGATGATCTGCAGGCTTGCCGATAGGGATCGGTGCCGGGGGGCATGGCGGCTGCAGAGGTAGGGCTCCGATGAGGCGTTCTCCTCTGCGTCGGCAGTCATCCGAAGTGTCCGCAACGGCTTCGATGGCATCCGTGCCGCATATCTGGCTCACCCGGCTTTTCACCCGGCTCACCTGAGGGGACCACATGGCTCTCACGCCCGAGGACGTTCTCAACAAGAACTTCACCGCGACCCAATTCCGCCGCGGCTACGACGAGCAGGAAGTCGACGACTTCCTCGACGAGGTCGTCGCCGAACTGCGCCGCTTGGGCGGTGAGAACGCCGAACTGGCCCGCAAGGCCCAGTCCGGTGGCGCGCCCGCTCCGGCCGCTGCCGGCCCGGCCCGGCCCGACGTCGAGGACGCGGAGCGGCAGGCCGCCGAGCGCATCGCTCGCGCGAAGGCCGACGCGGAGAAGATCGAGAGCGAGGCCGCCGCCCGCATCGCTAAGGCGAAGGCCGACGAGGAGGCCGCGCTCGAGCGGGCCGCCGAGGCGACCCGCGAGGCGGAGCAGGCGCAGGCCCAGGCCGCCGCTGCGGCGCAGCCGGGTGCTGCCCCGGTCGCGGCCGTCGCCGCCAGCGCACCGGCCGACGCGGCCGGCGTCATCGCGCTCGCCCAGAAGGTGCACGACGAGTACGTCGAGCAGGGCAAGACCGAGCACGACCGCCTCATCGGCGACGCGACGTCGCGGCGCGACAAGATCGTCTCCGAGGCCCAGTCCAAGCACGACGAGCTCCTGCGGACGGGGCAGTCCGAGCACGACCGCCTCACCAAGGAGGCGCAGACGACGCACGACCGGCTCCTCACGGAGGCGCGCGAGCGCTCGACCGGCATGCTCGCCGAGGCGCAGCAGCGTCGTCAGAGCGTCATCGCGGAGCTCGAGACCGAGCGCGCCTCGCTCGACGCGACGATCACGCAGCTGCGTGCCTTCGAGAAGGACTACCGGGGTCGCCTGCGCGGCTTCATCGAGGGTCAGCTCAACCAGCTCACGGCGGCCGGCAGCGTCGTCCCCGACGAGCCCAACGGGCACGCCGCCTCCGGTGAGCAGGACTCGGACCAGCAGGTCGAGGCGCCCGAGGGTCACGACGGCGGTGAGAGCGGCCAGCAGCACGAGGGCGAGTCGCACGAGCACGCCCAGCCCGAGCACGCGCACCACGGCTGAACCACGTCGCGACGGCGGGGCCTCCCTCACGGGAGTGCCCGCCGCCGTGCAACTCCCAGCCTCGGTCACTGCGCGATACGGCCTCGGTAACTCCCGACACGACCCGCGCCACTGTGAATGCTCGCGCAGCCTTCTCCGGTGTCGGGGGTCTATCCTGGCCCCTTGCTCAGCCCCCTTGCCCGGCGCCTCGCGTCGGGCCCCAGCTCCCCCTCCGGGCGGGTCGTCGCACCTGTCCGGGCCCTACGACAGCCGTCGGCCGATGCGGCCCGACACGAAACGGACGAGGTCATCATGGCCGCTGTGAAGACACCCCAGACCGAGTCGCCGAACGCCGGGGCGGAGGACGCCCTGCCGGTCCGCGCCGGTGAGGACGCGTGGACCGAGGCGGAGATCGAGGAGGTCCGCGCCGAGCTGGAGAGCGACCAGGAGCGGATCGCCGCCGAACTGGCGGCCTCGGAGTCCGATCTCGAGGGGCTCATGCGCGACTACGGCGGCGGCTCGGGCGACGACTCGGCCGACACCGGCGGCAAGGTCCTCGAGCGCGAGCAGGGCCTCACGCTGACGCACAACTCCCGCACGCTGCTCGAGCAGACGCAGCGCGCGCTGGAGCGGATCGCCCGCGGCAGCTACGGCCGCTGCGAGTCCTGCGACCAGCCGATCGGCAAGCTTCGACTTCAGGCCTTCCCTCGTGCAACCCTGTGCGTGTCATGCAAGCAGAAGCAGGAGCGTCGCTGATCGACGCCGACCACACCTCGGGGAGGACGGGCCGACGCCGGCCCGTCCTTCCTGCTGTCCTCATCCTCGTCGGGGTGCTCGTCTGGGGCCTCGACCAAGCGACCAAGGCGTGGGCGCTGCGGGCGCTGACGCCGGGGGAGCCCGAGCCCCTCATCGGCACGGTGCTCCAGTTGCACCTCCTCTTCAATCCCGGTGCGGCCTTCTCGCTCGGCACGAACGTCACGCCGGTCTTCGCCGCGATCCAGGCCACGGTCGTCGTCGCGATCCTCGTCATCGCCTGGCGGGTTCGGTCGTGGTGGTGGGGCCTCGGGCTCGGACTCGTCCTGGGGGGTGCTGCCGGCAATCTCACCGATCGGCTCTTCCGGCCGCCGGGCTTCGCGCACGGCTGGGTCGTCGACTTCCTCCAGCTGCCGAACTGGCCGGTCTTCAACATCGCCGACTCCGCGATCTGTGTCGCCGCGGTCGTCCTCGCGATCGCGACCTTCCGCGGTATCGGCCTCGACGGCTCGCGCACCGACCCGAACGCCTCGTCGCTGGACGAGGAGGAGGCCGAGCCCGTCGCCGACGAGGTGGACGTCGAGGCCTGCCCGGACCGGACGACGACTCAGGACCCCCAGGCGGTCCCCCCGACGGATGCGCAGCCCCGACATGGCTGACGTGCGACACCTTCTCGTGCCCGACGGGCTCGAAGGCGAGCGGGTCGACGCGGCCCTCGCCCGGCTTTTCGGGCTCTCCCGCACCCGCGCGGCGCAGCTCGCCGCCGAGGGTTATGCGCTGCAGGGCGGCGTCGTCGTCGGCAAGTCCGATCGGGTCCGCGGCGGGGCGATGCTCGAGGTGACGCTGCCCGACGCCGCGCCGCCGGTCGGCCTCGAGGTCGTCGCCGAGCCGGTGCCGGGGATGCGGATCGTGCACGACGACGACGATCTCGTCGTCGTCGACAAGCCGGTCGGCGTAGCCGCGCACCCGAGCGTCGGCTGGACCGGCCCGACGGTCGTCGGCGGACTGGCGGCCGCGGGCTACCGGATCTCGACGTCGGGGGCGAGCGAGCGGCAGGGCATCGTCTCCCGACTCGACGTCGGCACCTCCGGGCTCATGGTCGTCGCCAAAAGCGAGTACGCCTACTCCCAGCTCAAGCGCGCCTTCCGGGATCGCCGGGTCGACAAGACCTACCACGCCCTCGTGCAGGGCCTGCCCGACCCGGTCGTCGGCACGATCGACGCACCGATCGGGCGCCACCCCGGCTTCGACTACAAGTACGCGGTGATGACCTCGGGCAAGCCGAGCGTCACGCACTACGAGGTCGTCGAGGCCTTCGGCCCGGCGTCCCTGCTCGAGGTGCATTTGGAGACCGGGCGGACCCACCAGATCCGCGTCCACACGGCGGCCCTGCGCCACCCGTGCGTCGGCGACCCGCTCTACGGGGCGGATCCGACGCTGGCCAAGAAGCTCGGCCTGGAGCGACAGTGGCTCCACGCGGTCGGGCTCGGCTTCGAGCACCCCGGCAGCGGCGACTACGTGTCGTTCTCCAGCACCTACCCCGACGACCTGCAGGCCGCGCTCGACCGACTCGCCGACGGGGCGCTCGCGGGCCGCTGAGCAGCGGCGTCGGCCCGGTTGTCGGCATCGCCTCGACGGCTCCGTGAGCTTGTCGGTGCGCGGTCGTAGGATGCCGGAGCACCCTTCGGACGACCGGTCGCGCCGACCGGACGTCACCCCTTCGACCCTGAGAGCAGAGCGTGTCGTCCTCCTCCTTCGTCCACCTGCACTGCCACACCGAGTACTCGATGCTCGACGGGGCGGCGCGCATCGACGACCTCACCGGCGAAGCGGCGCGGATGGAGATGCCGGCGATCGCCACGACGGACCACGGGTTCATCTTCGGGGCCTACGATTTCTGGAAGAAGGCGACGAAGAACGGCATCAAGCCGATCATCGGCATCGAGGGCTACCTCACGCCGGGCACGCACCGCAGCGACAAGACGCGGGTGAAGTTCGGGCCGGGTGGGCGCGACGACGTCTCGGGCTCGGGTGCCTACACGCACATGACGTTGCTCGCCAAGGACAACGTCGGCATGCACAACCTCTTCCGGCTCTGCTCGCTGGCCAGCCTCGAGGGGTATTACTTCAAGCCGCGCATGGACCGCGAGCTGCTGCAGACCTACGGCACCGGGCTCATCGCGACGACCGGCTGCCCCCCGGGTGAGGTGCAGACCCGGCTGCGGCTCGGGCAGTGGGACGAGGCGATCCAGGCCGCGAGCGACTACCGCGACATCTTCGGCGCCGAGAACTACTACTGCGAGCTCATGGACCACGGGCTCGACATCGAGCGGCGGATCCAGAAGGACCTCCTGCGCCTGGCCCGGAGGCTGGACCTGCCGCTCGTCGCGACGAACGACCTGCACTACACGAAGGCGGCCGACGCGACGGCGCACGCGGCGCTCTTGTGCGTCCAGTCCGGCTCGACGCTCATGGACCCGAACCGGTTCAAGTTCGACGCCGAGGACTTCTACCTCAAGTCCCCCGAAGAGGTGCGCCACCTGTGGCGTGAGCTGCCCGAGGCGTGCGACAACACGCTGGCGATCGCCGAGCGCTGCGAGGTGAGCTTCACCGAGGGAGAGGGGCGCTTCATGCCGCGCTTCCCGTGCCCGCCGGGGGAGGACGAGCGCAGCTGGTTCGTCAAGGAGGTCGAGACCGGCCTGCACGAGCGCTTCCCGGCCGGCATCCCCGACTACGCGCGCAAGCAGGCCGACTACGAGGCCCAGGTCATCCTCGACAAGGGCTACGCCGGCTACTTCCTCGTCGTCGCCGACTTCATCACGTGGGCCAAGGCCCAGGGCATCCGCGTCGGCCCGGGCCGCGGCTCGGGTGCGGGCTCGATGTGCGCCTACGCGATGAAGATCACCGACCTCGACCCGATCCCGCACGGCCTGATCTTCGAGCGCTTCCTCAACCCCGAGCGCATGTCGATGCCCGACTTCGACGTCGACTTCGACGAGCGCCGGCGCGGTGAGGTGATCCGCTATGTCACCGAGAAGTACGGCAGCGAGCGGGTCGCGCAGATCGTCACCTACGGCACGATCAAGGCCAAACAGGCCCTCAAGGACGCGAGCCGGGTCATGGGCTTCCCCTTCTCGATGGGGGAGCAGCTGACGAAGGCGATGCCGCCGGACGTCATGGGCAAGGGCATCCCCCTGACGGGCATCTTCGACCCCGAGCACAAGCGCTACGCCGAGGCCGTCGACTTCCGCGCGATGCACGACTCGGACCCCGCCGCCCGCGAGATCACGGCGACCGCGTTGGGTCTGGAGGGCCTCAAGCGGCAGTGGGGCGTGCACGCTGCCGGCGTCATCATGAGCTCCGAGCCGCTCATCGACGTCATCCCGATCATGAAGCGGGAGCAGGACGGCCAGGTCATCACGCAGTTCGACTACCCGACGTGCGAGACGCTCGGGCTGGTCAAGATGGACTTCCTCGGCCTGCGCAACCTCACGATCCTCGACGACGCGATCGAGAACGTGAAGATGAACCGCGACGAGGACATCGACCTCGACGCCCTCTCCAAGGACCTGTCCGACCCCAAGACGTATGCGCTGCTGGGCCGCGGTGACACCCTGGGTGTCTTCCAGCTCGACGGCGGCGGGATGCGCACGCTCCTGCGGCTCATGCAGCCGGACAACTTCGAGGACATCTCCGCGGCGCTCGCGCTCTACCGACCCGGCCCGATGGGCGTCAACGCGCACACGAACTTCGCGCTGCGCAAGAACGGGCGCCAGGAGCTCATCCCGCTCGACCCGCAGCTCAAGGGCAAGCTTCAGCCCGAGATGGTGACCGCGCTGGAGCCGATCCTCGGCACGACCTACGGCCTGGTGATCTACCAGGAGCAGGTCATGGAGATCGCCCAGAAGCTCGCCGGCTACACCCTGGGCAACGCGGACCTGCTCCGCCGCGCGATGGGCAAGAAGAAGAAGGAAGTGCTCGACGCCGAGTACGTGCCCTTCTCCGAGGGCATGAAGGCGAACGGCTTCACCGAGGCCTCGATCGCCGCGCTGTGGGGCGTCCTCGTGCCCTTCTCGGACTACGCGTTCAACAAGGCGCACACCGCGGCCTACGGACTCGTCAGCTATTGGACCGGCTATCTCAAGGCGAACTATCCGGCCGAATACATGGCCGCGCTCCTCACGAGCGTGCGCGACGACAAGGACAAGTCCGCGCTCTATCTCGGCGAATGCCGCCGGATGGGCATCACGGTCCTGCCGCCGGACGTCAACTCCTCGATCGGCTATTTCGCCGCGGTCGGCGACGACATCCGCTTCGGCCTGGAGGCGATCCGCAATGTCGGCGCCAACGTTGTCGAGGCGATCGTGCGGACCCGCGAGGAGAAGGGCGCCTTCACCTCCTTCGAGGACTTCCTGCGCAAGGTGCCGGTCGTCGTGTGCAACAAGCGCACCATCGACTCGCTCGTCAAGGCCGGGGCGTTCGACTCTTTGGGGCACCCGCGCTCGGGGCTCGTGCGGATCCACGAGCAGTACGTCGACGCCCTCGTCGAGGAGAAGCGCAAGGAGGAGCAGGGGCAGGAGTCGCTCTTCGCCGCCTTCGCGGGTCTGGACGGCATGGGCGGCGAGGACGCGAGCCCGGGGCTGCAGGCCCTGCCGCCGATCCCCGAGACGGAGTGGGAGAAGTCGACGCTGCTCGCCTTCGAGCGCGAGATGCTCGGCCTCTACGTCTCGGACCACCCGCTCTTCGGCATCGAGCACATCCTCGCCGCGCACGCGGACACCTCGATCGCCGCGGTCACCGCAGCGGACGCCGATCACGGCGACGACGACGCCGGCCGCGGTGGACGCCCCGACGGCCAGACCGTGACGATCGCCGGGCTCATCACGTCGCTGCAGCTCAAGCGCACGAAGAAGGGCGACCTCTGGGCGATCGTCACCGTCGAGGACCTCGAGGGCGCGATCGAGTGCCTCTTCTTCCCCAAGACCTACATGACGGTCTCGACGATGCTCTCGACGGACACCGTCGTCGTCGTCCGCGGCCGGGTCAACCGGCGCGACGACACCGTCTCGCTCTACGCCCAGGACCTCACGCTGCCCGACATCACCGAGGGACCGCGCGGGCCGGTCATCGTCTCGATGCCGCTGACCCGCGCGACGAACGGGATGGCGCTGCGGATCAAGGACGTGCTCCACGAGCACCCCGGCGCGACCGAGGTGCACGTTAAGCTGACCCAGCCGGGGCGCACGGTCGTCATGCGGCTCGACGACACCCTGCGCGTCACCGCCTCGCCCGCCCTCTTCGGGGATCTCAAGGCGCTGCTCGGCCCGGCCTGCCTCACGTGAGCCCGGCCGGCGCCTGACGACGGGCAGGCCCGCAGGTCAGGTCTGCCCGATCAGGCCCCGCAGATCAGGCCCGCAGATCACGCCCCGAGGGCTCCGACCTGGGCGTCCGCGGCATCGGAGGCGTCCGTCCCGCCGTGGCTGCGGGGGCCCCGGGCCGACGGGGTGCCCGGGGCGCCGAGCGCCCGCGGTCGCCGGGCCGGGGCCACGGCGCGACGCGGCGGCGGGGTGGTCTGCGTGCCGCGGACCGGAGCGGTGCGCCGCATCATGAGGGCGGCGACGGCGGGCAGGTGGGCCTGCATGAGGTAGCGCTGCCAGTCGATCGCGGTGACGTCGACCCGGTCGCCGGGCGCGGCCTGCTCCGCCAGGAGCGCGCGGGTGCGGGTGCTGTCGTACGTCGTGCTCGCGCACGTGTACGGCTCGTAGAGGTCGATGAAACTGCCCATCGTCTCCAGGCTGCGCAGCCCGTGCCGGACCGCCGAGCGCGGCCCGGTGAGCCAGCCGGAGGGCAGGTGCTTGAGCACGCGCTCGGAGCGGTGCAGGGCGCGGCGGCGGCGGTCGACCCAGCGGGAGATCTCGGCCGGGTCGCTGAACTGCCACCGGTCGGGGCGCACCTCGGTGCCGTCCTTGTCGATCCACGGGTGCGCCGCGAAATACGTCTGCACCCAGTGCCGCACCTCCGAGAGGGTGAGCGGGTTCGACGTGCTCGAGCTGACCTGTAGGTAGTCGACGTCACCGGGCTTCGGAGGCGTGCGCAGGGCGGCGAGCGCGGTGCTCACGACGAGGTCGACGGGCACGATGTCGATGATGTTGTCCGGCTGCCCCGGGAAGCCGACGAGCCGGCCCTGGGCGTAGGCCGCGATGAGCGGGTCGGCGACCTTGAAGCCGTCGATCCAGCCCGGGTAGGGGTGGCTGAGGGCGCTCTCGATGATCGTCGGCCGCAGGATCGTGAGGCGGCGCCCGGCCTGCCCCCACAGCTCCTCGGCGACGCGCTCGCCGAGCGCCTTCGTCATCGTGTAGGCGTCGGTCCAGCCCAGGTCGCGGGCCCGCGCGCGGCCGGCGTCGCGCAGTGCCCGGGTCAGGCCCGCGCCGTGGGGGCCGTGCTCGCGCGCGAGGCGACGGCGGGCGTCCAGGGCCCAGGCGAGCTCGCCGCGCCAGTCCACGTCGTGCGCCAGGGTGCTCTCCGAGGCGACGTCGACCCGCCCGGTCGAGACGTAGGACGTCGAGATGTGGACGACGTGCGGGTCGTTGCCCGCGGCGTCGAGGGCGCGGTAGAGGCTGTGCGGGCCGCCCACGTTCGTCGTGAGGGCCTTGTCGATCGGGTCGTCGAAGGACACCGACGAGGCGCTGTGCACGACCGCGTCGAGGTCGGTCGGCAGGGCCGGGACGTCGCGGAGATCACCCTCGAGCACCCGGACACGCTGCGCGATCTGCGCCGCCGCGGCCTCCTCGCCCAGCTGCGCGCGCCATGGGCCGAAGACCGGCTTGGTGAGCAGCTCGGCGAGGCGATCCTGCGCCGTGCGGTCGCTGCGGGGGCGGATGAGGACGCTGATGCGGGCGTCGGTCCGCGCGAGCAGACGCTCGAGCACGGCCTGGCCCACGAACCCGGTCGCGCCGGTGACGAGCACGTGTGGGGTCTGCGGGCGAGAGAGTGTGGTGGTCGCGTGCGGCAAAGCGAACTCCTGGGCGCGAGCAGGTGCGGGGGACGGGGTCGTGCTGCCCGCAGGCGTCCAGGACGGACGGGCGGTTCGATCCGCCTCCCCATCGGCTCAGCTGGATGCCGCCTGAGTGAAAGTACCTGGCAATAATGGGAGTTCAGCTCGTTGTCCGCGTCACGGGCACAGGAGTGACCCACCGGCGCACCTGACTCATCGCGCGGTGCACCGGGTCCTCACTGCGGGGCCCCTCCCGTCGGGCCGGCGTCGCCGCCGTGATGCTCGACACGGTGATCCCCGTCGATCCATGGGGCGACATCCGATCAAGACCCGATCGGCATGCGTGCCGCGACCCGACGAGGGCCACCCTATCGGTCGAGGCCCGAATTGTCCCCCTGGACCCGCAGGGCGACCTCGGCGCGACCCGAGCTGACCTGCATCGTTACCTCCTCGCTGCCCCGTCGCCGTCCCATCAGCCGGTCCGGAGGGTGCCACGCGGTGGTCCTCACCCACGGCCGGGGGATCCGGTTCCGACCCCGACGGCGTCATGGGTGCCGACCGCTCGCGCACACCCCCGACCTAGGCTGCCTCGCATGCCCACCTACCCCGTCCCGCAGCGTCGGCCGCACCCGCGTCGACACCACGGTCACGAGTTCGACGACTCCTACGCGTGGCTCGCCGATCCGCAGGACGAAGAGGTCCTCGCGCATCTGCGCGCCGAGAACGCCTACGCCGAGGCGATGACCGACGGACTGGAGCCCCTGCGCGGCGCCCTCTTCGAGGAGATCAAGCGGCGCACCCAGGAGAGCGATCTGTCGGTGCCCGTCGCCTACCGCGGCTGGTGGTACTACCGGCGCACCGTCGAAGGGGCTCAGTACCCGATCCGCGGCCGCGTCCGCATCGAGCCGGGCGTGCCCCGCCCCGAGCTCGCGACCCCCTCGGACGTCGGGGAGTCCAGCGCGGCCCCGGCTGCCCCGGCGGGCGAGCAGATCCTCCTCGACGGCAATGTCGAGGCCGGTGACAGCGAGTTCTTCTCCGTCGGCGCGTGCGAGGTGAGCTACGACGGCCACCGGCTCGCCTACGCCCTCGACCTGCGCGGCGACGAGCGTTTCGCCCTGCGGATCCGCGACATCGCGACCGGGGAGATCCTCGACGACTCGGTCCACGACATCGGCTACGGCGTCGTGTGGTCGCGCGACGGCCGCTACGTCTTCTACACCCGCGTCGACGAGGCGTGGCGTCCGCACGAGGTGTGGCGGCACGAGGTGGGCACCGATGTCGCGAGCGACGTCCTCGTCCTCGCCGAGCCCGACGAGCGCTTCTGGCTCGGCATCACCTCCTCGCGCGACGAGCGCTGGCTCGTCGTCATGGCCGGCTCGCGCACGACGAGCGAGCATCAGCTCATCGACCTCGACGACCCGCTCGCGCCGCCGCGTCTCGTCGCGCCTCGCCACGAGGGGGTCGAGTACGACGTCGAGCCATTCGGCGACATCCTCCTCGTCGTCCACAACACGCGGCGCCCCGACTTCGAGATCTCGTACACGCCGTTGACGACGTCCGGCGACCTCGGCGGCCCCGGGCAGTGGCGCGAGTGGCTCGCGCTGAGCGAGGGCGAGCGCGTCACCTCGGTCGACGCCTTCGCCGAGCACGTCGTCGTCTCGCTGCGCAGTGGCGGCCTCACCGCACTGCGGGTCGTCCCGCTCGGTCGAGACCGCGGTGAGGGCGGGGACAGCCGGGATCGCCGGGATGACGAGCCGCGCGAGTTCGGCGCGCACGGCGTCCCCTTCGACGTCCCGGTCGATCAGGAGCTCTACACCGTCGCCCTGGGGGACAACCCCGAATGGGAGTCCGACACGATCCGCTACAGCCTGGAGTCACTCGTCACCCCGGCGACCGTCGCGCAGTTCGACCTGCGGACCGGGCGCAGCGAGATCCTCAAGCGGCAGCCGGTCCGCGGCGGCTACGACCCGGCCGTCTACCGCCAGCAGCGGGTGTGGGCCCGCGCCGACGACGGCACCCTCGTGCCGATGTCGATCGTCGCCCGCGCCGACACCCCCCTCGACGGAAGCGCCCCCGGCGTGCTCTACGCCTACGGCGCCTACGAGATCTGCCTCGACCCGTGGTTCTCGATCGCCCGCCTCGGGCTGCTCGACCGCGGGGTCGTCTTCGCGATCGCCCACGTGCGCGGCGGCGGCGAGATGGGGCGCGCCTGGTACGAGGGCGGTCGCCTCGAGCACAAGGTCAACACCTTCACCGACACGCTCGCCTGCGCGCGCCACCTGAAGGGCGAAGGGCTCGTCGACCCGGCGCGCCTGGCGCTCGAGGGTGGCTCGGCGGGAGGACTCCTCGTCGGGGCCGTCCTCAACCTCGACCCCGCGGCCTTCCGGGTCGCGCTGGCCCAGGTGCCCTTCGTCGACGCGCTGAGCACGATCCTCGATCCGAGCCTGCCGCTCACCGTCATCGAGTGGGACGAATGGGGCGACCCGCTGCACGACAGGGCGGCCTACGAGCGGATGGCCGGCTACACCCCGTACGAGAACGTCCGGGCGACCGAATACCCCGCGATCCTGGCGACGACGAGCCTCAACGACACCCGCGTCAGCTATGCCGAGCCGGCCAAGTGGATCGCCGCGCTGCGCGAGACCGCGACGAACGACCCGGCCACGCGGCCGGTCCTCCTGCGCACCGAGATGGCCGCCGGGCACGGCGGGCGCAGCGGTCGCTACGACGCGTGGCACCAGTACGCGTGGGAGATGGCCTTCGTGCTCGACCAGCTCGGCGCCGGCGCGCTCGATCCGCAGCCGGCGCGGTAGGGCGACGCGCGGCCTCACCCTGCACGGGCGGGTCGTCGGGCCGTCCGCGCAACGGGCGGCCCGACGGCTTGTCGGTGCCCGCGCCTAGACTGACGCGCGTGATTTCTCGACTCGATCTGCGGGGCCGACCCCTCACCTCGCGCGCGATGCGCGAGGTGCTGCCCCGCGCCGAATTCGACCTCGACGACGCCCAGGAGGCCGTGGCGCCGATCTGCCGTGACGTGCGCACCCGCGGGGCCGCGGCGGTGCTGGAGTTAGGGGAGCGCTTCGACGGCGTCCGGCCGCCGCACCTGCGGGTCCCCGCCGAGGTGCTGGAGGCCGCACTGGCGGCCCTCGACCCCGCGGTGCGCGAGGCCCTGGAGGAGTCGATCCGGCGGGCCCGCGCGGTCCACACGGCCCAGCTGCCCGCGGAGCACGTGACGACCCTCGGCCCCGGCGGCACGGTCGCCCAGCGCTGGATCCCCATCGCGCGCGTCGGCCTCTACGTGCCGGGCGGGTTGGCCGTCTACCCGAGCAGCGTCGTGATGAACGTCGTGCCGGCGCAGGTCGCGGGCGTCGAGTCGATCGCCGTGACGAGCCCGCCGCAGCGCGACAACACCGGCGTCTTCGCCGGTTACCCGCACCCGACGATCCTCGCCGCGTGCGCCCTGCTCGGCGTCGACGAGGTCTACGCCGCCGGCGGCGCGCAGGCCGTCGCGATGTTCGCTTATGGAACCGAGGGCACAGAGGGCACCCAGGGCACGGCGGGTGACAACCCCGCCGCCGGTGCGGGCGAGGACGAGCAGGGTTGCCGCCCGGTCGATCTCGTGACCGGGCCGGGCAATGTCTACGTCACGTCGGCCAAGCGGCTGCTGCGCGGCGTCGTGGGCATCGACGCCGAGGCGGGCCCGACGGAGATCGCGATCCTCGCCGACGACTCAGCGGACGCCGACCACGTCGCCGCCGACCTCGTGAGCCAGGCCGAGCACGACCCGCTGGCCGCCGCGGTGCTCGTCACCGACAGCGAGGAGCTGGCCCGTGACGTCGAGGCCGCGCTGCAGCGCTGGGTCGGGACGACCAAGCACCAGGAGCGGGTCCGCACCGCGCTCGCGGGGCGCCAGTCGGCGGTCGTCCTCGTCGACGACCTCGCGGCAGGCATCACCGTCGTCGACGCCTATGCCGCCGAGCACCTCGAGATCCACACCCGCGACGCGGCCGCCGTCGCCCGCCGGATCCGCAACGCCGGTGCGATCTTCGTCGGCACGTACTCCCCGGTGAGCCTCGGCGACTACAGCGCCGGCTCCAACCACGTCCTGCCGACCGCCGGTTCCGCGGCGCACTCCGGGGGGCTGTCGGTCCACGTCTTCCTCCGCGGCGTGCAGGTCATCGACTACGACGAGGGCGCGCTGGGCGTCGTCGCCCGCGGCGTCGTCGCGCTGGCCCGCGACGAGGATCTGCCCGGTCACGGCGACGCGATCCTCGCCCGGGTCGGCGGGGCTCCGGCGATGGCCGCCACCGCCGGCGCGACTGCCACGTCCGGTGCGCCGAGCGGTGACCGAGAGGCGAGCGCATGACGCCGCCCGAGGCCACCGAGACGCCCGAGACGCCTGAGACGGCTGAGTCATTGGCGAGCCGACGCGTCATCGAGACGCTCCTGCGCCCCGACCTCGTCGGGGGCAGCGCCTACGGTGCGCCGCAGCTCGAGGTCCCGGTCGCGCTCAACACGAACGAGAACAGCTACCCCGTCCCTGAGGCGGCCGTCGCGGCGATCCGCGACGGGATCGCGGCGACGGCGGCGGGCCTCAACCGCTACCCCGATCGCGAGTTCACCGCGCTGCGTGAGGATCTCGTCGCCTACCTGACCCGGGTCACCGGCACGCCGCTGAGCCCGGAGCAGATCTGGGCGGCCAACGGCTCGAACGAGGTGCTCCTGCACCTGCTCCAGGCCTTCGGCGGCCCGGGCCGCGTCGCGCTCGGCTTCACGCCCTCCTACTCGATGCACCCGATCATCACGCGGACGACGGGCACCCGCTGGGTCGACGGAGACCGCGGCCACGGCGGGCAGGGCGCCCGGGGCGGTGGCGGCCGTCGGCGCACGCCGGGGGACTACGACCTCGTGCTCGACCGGGTCCTCGCGCAGGTGCGGACCCACAATCCACACATCGTGTTCCTCTGCTCGCCGAACAACCCGACGGGCACGGCCCTCGAGCTCGACCTCGTCCGCAGCGCGCACGACGCGGCGCCTGATGCGCTCATCATCGTCGACGAGGCCTACGCCGAGTTCGCCCGCCCGGGCACCCCGAGCGCGACGACCCTCCTGGCCGGCCGCCCGCGCCTCGTCGTCTCCCGGACGATGAGCAAGGCGTTCGCGCTGGCGGGGGCCCGCCTGGGCTACCTCGCGGCCGATCCCGCGGTGACCGAGGCGCTGCGGCTCGTGCGGATGCCCTATCACCTGTCGACGCCGACCCAGGTCGTCGCGCGCGCCGCCCTGGCCCACGCCGACGCGCTCCTAGAGACCGTCACGGCCGTCAAGGAGCAGCGCGACCGCATCGTCACCGAGGCGGCCGCGCTCGGGCTGACCCCGGTGCCCTCCGACGCGAACTTCGTGCTCATCGGGGGCTTCGCCGACGCCGGCGCCGCCTGGCAGCAGCTGCTCGACTCCGGCGTCCTCGTCCGCGACGTCGGCATCCCGGGGCACCTGCGCGTCACGGCCGGCACCGTCGCCGAGACCGACGCCTTCCTGCGGGCTCTGGCCGACGTGTGCGCGACGCCCGGCGCCGTGACACCCGACCCGTCGACCTCGTCGACGACACCCGACCCATCGACCAGCTCGACCGGCGGATCCGCCGGCGACCCCGGCAAGGAGACGACGTGACCGACGCCCGACCAGCGGGTGGCCGCACCGCGCAGCTGACCCGCTCGACCTCGGAGAGCACGGTCGAGCTGCGCCTCGACCTCGACGGCACGGGGGAGTCGCACGTCCGCACCGGCGTGCGCTTCTACGACCACATGCTCGCCAGCCTGGCCAAGCACAGCCTCATCGATCTGCACGTCGTCGCCGAGGGCGACGTCGACGTCGACGGACACCACACGGTCGAGGACGTCGCGATCGTCCTCGGCGACGCCCTCCTTCAGGCCCTCGGCGACAAGCGGGGGATCCGCCGCTTCGGCGACGCGTGCGTCCCGCTCGACGAGGCCCTCGTCCAGGCCGTCGTCGACGTGAGCGGCCGGCCCTATGCCGTCCACGAGGGCGAGCCGGCGGGGCAGGAGTACGCGATCATCGGTGGCACCTACGCCGGGTCGATGACCCGCCACGTCATCGAGACCCTCGCCCACCACGCCCAGATCGCGCTGCACGTGCGGGTGCTCTCGGGCCGCGACCCGCACCACATCGTCGAGGCGCAGTTCAAGGCCATCGCGCGCGCGCTGCGGGCCGCGATCGAGCCCGACCCGCGCGTGTCCGGGATCCCCAGTGCCAAGGGCCGTCTCTAAGCGGGTCGCCGTCCGGCGCGGGCGGCGACCGATCTCCACCGGGCGCGGCCTCGTCCTGTCGCGCTGCCGGCCGGAGACCGCGCTCGCCTGGGGGCGTCGCGGACTCGGCGCCGTGACGGTCGCGACGCTGGAGG
>RRZU011025044.1_pt1 | contig 19244 bp, 16 predicted proteins | sample 2165561 | NCBI WGS metagenome assembly RRZU01 (sample SAMN10456909, study PRJNA506462) | wastewater metagenome | isolation source: wastewater sludge | place: USA: Moscow, Idaho | reverse complement strand
GCTGAGTTCATAGGCGATTGACTGACAGAAAGTCTCTATAAAAACAAGGAAGCACTGAATAATGTTAGCGAGGCAGTCAGGGCTAGGCAAAAATCAGCGAAAAAGCGCAGTTTACAGGTAGTAAATGAGCATTTTATTCGCGAGGCTCACCCCTAAGGGGCCGTGCTAAAGCACGTTCAATCTAAATGATTGTGAGCTGATTTTTAACAACGTCCTGACAACGTAGGTAATTATTCAGCGCTTCCTTAAGTATGCCCCAAAAAGGGGCATAAGTATTTACAGACTGTAATACATATCAAACTCAGCCGGATGCACAGACTGACGCAAGCGCGTGACCTCGCCCATTTTGCATTCAATATAGGCACTGAGCATGTCTTCAGAAAATACACCGCCTTCTAGCAAGAAGTGTCGGTCTGACCACAGCGCTTGTAGCGCTTGATCTAAGCTGTAAGCCACTTGTGGAATATCTTGGGCTTCTTCAGGCGGTAAGTCATACAAGTTTTTATCCATTGCCTCGCCTGGATCAATTTTATTTTTGATGCCATCAAGGCCCGCCATCAATAGCGCTGCAAAGGTTAAATACGGGTTGGAACTTGGATCTGGGAAGCGGCACTCAATACGCTTGCCTTTAGGGTTTTTAACCCAAGGTATACGAATCGAAGCAGAGCGGTTCCGTGCTGAATAGGCCAACATTACTGGTGCTTCAAAGCCTGGCACAAGGCGCTTGTAAGAGTTCGTGCCAGGGTTGGTAATGGCATTGAGCGCGTGCGCATGTTTAATAATGCCGCCAATATAATGCAGGGCCATTTCCGACAAGCCAGCATAGCCATCGCCAGCAAACAAATTCTTACCCTCTTTCGCTAAGGACTGGTGCACATGCATGCCTGAGCCGTTATCGCCCACCAATGGTTTCGGCATAAAGGTGGCGGTTTTACCAAAGGCATGCGCAACATTGTGCACGCAATATTTCAGCAACTGCACTTCATCAGCTTTTTTCACCAGGGTGTTAAACGGCACACCAATTTCACACTGGCCCGCGTTGGCCACTTCATGGTGATGCACTTCAATACCCAAGCCCACCGCTTTCATGGCATCACACATAGCGGTGCGTACATCGACCAAAGAATCGACAGGCGGAACAGGAAAATAACCGCCCTTCACCCGTGGGCGATGGCCGCTATTTTTGCCTTCCGTTAAGCTTTTAGTCGCCCAAGCGCCTTCACCAGAGTGGATTTCAAAACCCACTTTGTTCATTGACTCTTCCCAAGTCACCGCATCAAACACAAAGAACTCTGGCTCAGGACCAAAATAGGCCGTGTCAGCAATACCGGTTGCGCGCAGATACACTTCGGCACGCTGGGCAATCGAACGCGGATCGCGGTCATAGTTAGACAAAGTGGTCGGATCAACGACATCACAACGTACAATCACCGTTGCTACCGTCGCAAACGGATCCATGACCGCAGTGGAGTCATCCGGCAACAGTGTCATATCGGATGCTTCAATGCCTTTCCAGCCATGAATCGACGAGCCATCAAACATTCTGCCTTCTTCAAAGGCCTCTTCATCGAAAGTGTCGGAGGGGAAAGTAATGTGATGCTCTTTGCCTAAGGTGTCGGTAAAGCGCAGGTCTACCCATAGGGCGTTGTGCTCTTTAATCAGTGATAAGGTCTTGGTAGACATGGCAAATGACTCCTCTAAGTCAAAGTAATAACTGCAGTTCAATACTGCTCTATAGAGGATTTAGCAAATTGCATGCCATAAGAAAAACTCAGGCCACACGAGGGTTTTCATCAAGCCTGAGCGACAAAAACGCACCAAATTAGTGCACCTGCTCTAAGCGAGGCACCAATCTGATGCGTTGATCTCGTTTACATTTGATCAGAGATTAACGCGCCCTTAACAGGTTAATCATCCTGGCGGTTTTTCAAAATCTCACCTGTCGCTGCATCCATTTCAACTTCCCATTTCTGGCCTTGCTCATCACGCAGGTCGACTTGGTAAATGTAGCGACCGTATGACTCATCAAGCTCTGTGTCGACGATGCTGGCTTTGGGATGTTGCGCTAAAGCGGTCTGATCAAGTTTATCAAAGGCTAAAATCGCACCTGAAGTGCTGAGTTCAACTGTTTTAGCTGGGCTGACATCCGCTTGGGCTAAACTTGCGCCCATTATTAAAGCCGCGGACACGCATAATGTAGTTAAAGTTTTCATGGTCATTTCCTTGTCTAGAAGCTGTAACACAACGATATTGCGTGTTTACGATGCCAAGGTTACAGACCCGACCTTAATTGAAGCTTAAAAAACATGGCCTCTTTAAAGCGGTGCTAAACGTTTTTCGTCAAGGCCATTGAATGCTTCAAAGTCCAATGCAAACGCCCCGGTAAAGGTCAATTCAATCGAGCTTCATCACTAAAAATTTAGCTTTTAGAACCCGTTAGCGACTATGCTGTCAATACGTGCGGATCAACCATCATTTGCAATGGGGACAAAAATGAATACTCGCAGCTTGCTCGATCAGCTTCTCAGTTCAGGTAAAGAATTACTGCAAGGACAAAATACAGCGCCATCCAATCAGGCTGCACCAACCAGTCCTAATACAGCACTCAATGGCCTGCTCGGCAGCATTGGAGGCGGTGCCTTGGGCGGCGGTATTATCAGCTTGCTGATGTCCAGTAAAAAAGCACGCAAGGTCGGTGGCAATGTGATCACTTACGGTGGCTTAGCCGCGCTGGGTGTGGTGGCTTATAAAGCCTACAGCAACTGGCAAAATAACAATCAACATCGAGGTCAGGTCGAGTCCAGCCCAGTTTATACACCAGCGCAACCGCAGACAGTGGATCGCGTGTCACCGACCGTCATGGAAGAGCATAGCCAAGCTATTCTTCGCGCAATTATTTGTGCCGCCAAGGCCGACGGTCATATTGACGAGCGTGAGCGGCAGCTGATTGATGATGCAATTGCCAAGCTCACCCAGGAGCCGCAGCTACAATTATGGTTCCAGCAAGAATTACGTAAACCTCTCGACCCTGCAGAGCTCGCCCGTGCAGCCAAGACTCCAGAAATTGCAGCTGAGATGTACCTGGCCAGCATCCTTGTGGTCGATAAGGAAAGTTATATGGAGCGCGTTTACCTTGATGAACTTGCACGTCAACTGCAGCTTGCTCCAACATTGAAAGCAGAGTTGGAAGCTCAAGCAATAGCGCACCTGTCTTGATACAGGACGCTTAAACTTAAGCGCCCAAACAGCAAGCCATGGGTCTCAACACAACTGTAAATGACCAAAGGATTGTATTGTGCAAGCTACATCGGCTTGCACAGCCAGTCCTTACACTGCATTGCTGGCGAATATAAAAGCTGTAAACTCTTTTGCTTGACCCGCACAATACATTAAGCAAATAAGTGAGCAAGGCACTTTGCTGATCTTTACTCAGCCGCCCCTGAGCATAACGTTAGCCTCACGCACGTTGCTAGATGATCTTGTGCGATAAAGAGCGAATAACACTTCTCTAGGTATTGCACCTGTCACGGCCAGCTGCAGGAGTTACGAACAGTCATGAGTAAAACACGCACTAACGGCTTATTTATCGTAAAAGCATTTTTGTTAAGCTTTTACTCTGTATCCAGCAGTGTCACAGCCGCCGATGCGCACACGCTCGATTTTTGGCACTGGTGGGTTTCAAACAGCGAAATTAAAAATATCAACTTAATCAAGCAGCATGCAAAACAACAAGGCATCACTGTGCAAGATCAAAGCATGCGCAGCTATAACAACTCAGATTACTCAAACGTTTTAAAAAAACATATACAACAGCACAACCCTCCAACCGCCGCCATGCTAATCAGTAGTCAAGTGCATCCATACAATAATGCATTTCCTCTACTGAATTTAGATGAAGTCGCACAAGAGCAAGGCTGGGAAGACGTGATTCCTGACGCAATCCAAGAGACAGCAAAGTTTCAAGGACACTGGATTTCTGCTCCGATCAATAGTCACTCAACCAATTGGTTGTGGATCAATAAAGCCCTTTTCAATCGTTTAAATCTACCGATACCAGAGACTTTCGATGATTTACTGGTTGTGCTTGAGCGCGCGCAAAGGATGGGCATACCCGGCTTAGTCTCGCTGACCGTAGGATGGGAATACACTATTTTATTTGAACTGGTAGCCATCAGCAGTAATGGACTGGAGTTTTACCGCCGCCTGTTTATTGATCGACAGCAACTGCCCAGTGATAAGCAATTATTAATCAATACTTTAATGCGTGTTCAACAACTCACACATTATTTTTCTGCCGATACAGTCAACAACTCATGGGATGAAAACACCGCTGCCATGCTCCAAGGCGAAGTACTGATGCAAATCCAAGGCAGCTGGGTCGCCAGTGAACTCGACACCTTAGGCGCAAAGGCTGATGTCGATTACCTTTGCATACGTTTCCCAGATACCCAAGGTGCTTATTTATTTCATACCGACCATGTGGTTTTTTTTGCTACACCCACGAACGATACTGCACAGCAAAAAAACTTTGCTCGCATGCTGCTTGATAAAGAATTCCAACGCAACATGAGCATCTCCAGCGGTGCTTCTCCAGCACGAGTTGATATATCAACTGAAGGTTTAAATAGCTGTGGCAAGAAAAGCATCTATGACTTACGCATGGCTAATATGCGCCATGCGGTAATGATATCCATGAACAATAACGCTATGCACAGCATTATGACTGATTTTATGGAACATAAAACCAGTGCAGAACGTGCAGCGCAATTGATTTTAGAAACTTACGCTCCGTAAGCAAGTACATCCTAAGCGTCCGACCATCACCGGTTGCTAACAAGCATTGCTAGATGTTTTTTATTCAATTGCACAGCCAGATTCTTGGAGTTTTGCTATAGGTGGTCGTCTTGCTAAGCACGAACAAGCTGCGTATAAACGATGGTTTACTGGTAAATAGATTAACTAGGCGTGGCAGTAAAACGCGCATGCTTACTAATATAATATTAGAGCCTCAGGAGGCATTCATGACATCCATTCATTTCGTTGAAAAAATTGGTAAGTACAAACAAGTTGATGAAAGCAGCAATGAGTGGGAAACAGGGAGCTGGGTTGTATCTATTGAGAGCGCAGCAAAATTAGTCAATGGAGATATCTACTTACACAAAGGCCAGAAAGAGCCATCCTATATTGGAGGAATAATTACCGGCTTTAGGATCGTTGTGCGCGATGGCAAGGAAAAGGTTATCTTCAGATTTAAACGCACAACAGAGCATGAAGGCATCACTACTGCCACTGAGGGCTGGGGGAATGAGCAGAAAAGGGTCTTTACCTGACCCAACTCTAATCGGGTAGCTGAGGGTTTCTAGCCCTCAGCTGCCACAACACTCTGCATGCGGCTCCGCACAGGGCGTTTCACTAAGAGTGGTGAAGCTTAATCCAACCATCGCGCACTGCGTACAGACCCTGAGATTTTAAGTAAGCATTTGATAACGCCTGATTAATTCCCGGAGTTTTCGAGCTGCGCCATGGACCTTTGCTGGTGATACCGTATGCAACTGCAACTGCAGCTTGCACATGAACACCCAGTCGCATTAAGTTTCTTACTTTCTTTAGTGCGCGGCTTGCGCAACTGTCGCCAGTAGGCCATTCGTACCCAATGATCCAGCTCAACGCAGTGCTGATAGCCACTGGCAATACCAAAGCAGTTTATCCAGCCGCGTAAGTATTGGCTGGCAGTACGTGAAAAAACAACTGTGCCCTAAGAAGACTTATGGTCAAAATCCACCAAATCAAAAAGCTCAGATTTTAAAAAAGGCACGCCCAGGGCACGGTTAAGGCACGGAGGCTTTTTAGGAGGCTTTTTAGGCGGTTTTTCAGCAAGGAATTACAGACATAAAAGATGTGCTGCCGGCGCACCTGGCACCGTTCAATATCGACTATGTACAGATGGAGGAGTTAGGTGGCTTACGCAGCAAGAGCAAGGATGTTGAGCCCGAAATAAACGGTTTTTGGCATAATCAGAGTTTTCATAACTATGCCGATTGCACTCTGAGCGAGCCGTTTTGTCATAGCTTGGCGCAACTGATCGAACTGGGACGGCAACAACGCTGCGCCATTATGTGCTCTGAAGCGGTGTGCTGGCGTTGTCATCGACGTATCGTTGTCGACCAGCTGATTGCACGTGGTGAAAGTGTCTTTCATCTGCGGGGCAAGGATAAAATCGATCCGGCAAAACTGACAACAGAAGCAAAGATTCAGAAAAATGGCGAGGTGATTACCATTCGCCTGAAAAATAACACGTTGAGGCCGCTCTTAAGCTTCAATCAGGCCTCGTGCTCCTAAGCTAATAAGCTATATTGTCGAGGTTATTATGTGCCAAGTACGTAATTTAATAATGCTCTTAGCGCTATGCTTTTCAGGGATTGTCTTTGCGGAGGATCGCCCCTAACTCGATCTCTATATAGAAGGACGCAATTCTCTGATTATGGCCAGCTGGGTTAGCCTAAATTACTCGGCAGATACGCAGGGAAGCTGGATCTCAAAAATCATCTGCTCACCATCACCTTGTGCCGTAATACTGCCACCGTGCGCTTCAATAATCGACTTCACAATTGCCAAGCCTAAACCTGCTCCATCGCCTTTACGTTGGCGTGAGGGGTCAGCCCGATAAAACCGATCAAACAGTTTTGGTAGATGCTCAGGATCGATGGTTAAGCCTGGATTTTCCACACGAATCATCACTCTGTCGTTACTCTGAGCCACAAGAGAGACTGTAACCGCCTGCCCCGCTGCGGTATAACGTATGGCATTGGATAGAAGATTACTGAGCGCGCGGCGAATCATTAGCCTGTCACCCTCCACCCAAACGACGGGCCCAATGCAAACCAATGCAACACCATGCTCATCAGCCCACGCTTCAAAGTACTCAAATAACATCTGCACTTCAGTGACCAAGTTGACTTTGATCCGCTCTCCTTGCAACTGATGGTTGTCAGCCTGAGCCAAAAACAGCATATCGCCGACCATTTTGGCCATGCGCTCATACTCTTCCAGACTCGAATACAAAATCTCTTGGTACTGTTCTATGTCACGGGCTTGTGACAGCGCGACCTCGGTCTGCGTCTTCAAGTTAGTGATGGGTGTACGCAATTCATGGGCGATATCCGCGGAAAAATTTGAGAGACGCGCAAAGCCCTCTTCGATCCGGTCAAGCATGTCGTTAAAAGATACAGCGAGCTCAGTCAACTCTACAGGAACAGTGTTAGGAGCCAATCGTATAGACAGATGATCAGATTTAATTCGACGAATTTCTGCGCTGATACGGCGTAAAGGTGCATGGCCTTGATAGACAGCAAACCATGTCGCCAAAATAGCAATCAAACAGGCTGCCAACGTAATCAGCTTCAAGTACACACGAAAGCTGTCCAAGTAGTGCAAGTGGAAATCAATACCTGTCGCGACCACTAGCGTTAAAGGTGTTTCATTAATAGACCCTGTCTGCATGAGCTGCACAACAGCACCTCTGTAGGTCAACCCTTTATCCCTCCAGATTTTAACCGAATCAATATCAATCGCCTCTGTAGAGGGAGCCAGCCATGCAAAACTATCCAAATCTGAATTGGGCGTCGCGTAAATCACATTCTCGTTAGAGTCGGATATACGAAACTGTGCATTGTGATGGCCTGAGACCGCACTCGCCAAGCGACGTTTGAGGTCCTCGCTTGTTACAACAAGCTGTGGTTCGGACAACGACTGTGAGACAGCTTGGATTACCGCATTCAGCTCATCAACATCTTGCTGTACAAAATGCGTATCAATCGAGCGCTCGATGATCCAGCCAAACGCGAGTAGTACCACGGTTATCACCGAACCGATGGACACGGTGAGGCGTAGCGCTAGGGATGCTGGGCGGTTTGCCATACGTCAGGCTCCGCTGCTGACGTCAAGCATATAACCCATGCCGCGTACCGTATGAATAAGCTTGGGCTCGAAGTCATCATCGATTTTGGCACGCAGACGCCGAATCGCCACGTCGATGACGTTAGTATCGCTATCAAAATTCATATCCCAGATTTGCGATGCGATCAAAGAGCGCGGCAACACCTCTCCTTGGCGGCGCACCAGCAGCTCCAACAGCGCAAACTCTTTATTGGTCAGGTTAATGCGTACTGCATGGCGCTGGGCGCGCCGACGTGGAAGGTCCAAGACAAGGTCAGCCACCTGTAATTGATCATTAAAAACTGACGCAGTGCCTCGTCGCAGCAAGGTGCGCACGCGTGCCAGTAACTCCGAAAAAGCAAAAGGTTTAATCAAATAATCATCGGCGCCCAGTTCCAAGCCTTTAACTCGATCCTCCACGCTATCGCGGGCGGTCAAGAACAGTACCGGTGTCGTCGACTTCGCTTCACGCAAGGCTTGCATAATCCGCCAGCCATCCACATCAGGCAGCATCACGTCCAAGATAATTAAGTCATAGCGCTCTGTCAGCGCAAGGTGATGCCCGTCGAGCCCAGAGCGCGCCAAGTCAACCACAAAACCTGACTCTGTTAGACCTTGACGCACATACTCGCCAGTTTTAATCTCATCTTCAACCACCAGCAGTTTCATAGGTTCGCCCCGAGAATTCGTTGTGTTTTTCGTCCATGAGCAAGCACTTTTCGACCTTGTACGATCATTACCAGAGCCACTCTACCCGTCTCCTGCTGTCATGTTCATGACCTAATCATTACAAAACTGTAATGCACTAGCGTCAGTCAATTTTTCTTTATAAATCATCTAAAAGTGCTGCCTATTCTTGAGAGTATCAGAGGGCAGCACAAATCTATCTTGCCCTCTTATTAGCTGCCCTATTTTTCAATCTGCCTCTCTCATATGACAGAGATGTAATGGCCGAGCCATCGAATTGACAGCAACACCTCATTAAGGTGTCAGCATTCACTTGACCACGTATCGACACCTTACAACCCCAACCTGCGCAAAGGAATTAAAATGAAATGTAATATGAAAACAATGATCAAAGCAGCGCTTGGCTTAGCTGTCGTCATCGCTGCCGCCTATACAACCTTCCCTGCCGCCCGAGATTGGATTATCAGCAGCGCGCCATTTTTATTTTTCCTGCTGTGCCCCTTGATGATGCTCTTCATGATGATGAGCATGCAGTCCTGCCACAAAGAGCAAACATCCGAAGATGATCCAGCCACTAAAACACCCTCTGAGCCATTACTCGAGCACACGGTTGACGCTCATAGGTCCTCGTTTAAACCCTAAGTGACAAGCCGTAGCTGATGCATCACTTGCTCACATGGCCCTTGATGCGTACACGGACTGAGTGCAGAGGCTAAACCGCTGCTGAGCAGCACTATGTATTGATGAGCGTTGCTGAGCGTGCACTAAGTAAAGCCCAGAAACCTATCTTTTGACCTGTGCTAACCATCAAGTCATTTGGATAATTTCATGAGACATAAACTGGTGAAAATTGTTGCGCTCGTGCTAACCACGGCTGCACTGATAGCTGTTTTTGCTTTCCTCGGCATAGGCAGCCTGAAACTTTGGATGATGAGCAGGTGATGTGAACGTGATTCGATTAATTGCTAGCGCACTCTTACTTATATCTTCATTGGCCTATGGCTCTAGCCATGCGTTAAATGACAACACCCAGCTTGATTCTAGTAGCCAGCAAGCAAGTACGCAGAGCTCCTCGAAAAGTCTTTTAAAATCGATAACTGGGCTGTTTGAGAGATCCTCTTCAAAGCCTAGTTTATTGCCTCCCGAGCAAGCATTTCAGATTTCAGTCAAAGCAAAAGATTTTAATACGCTGGTCGCCACCCTGACTCCGGCGAAAGACTACTACCTATACCGGAGCCAAATCTCATTCTCTATCCCAGACTCACCGGGCATTACGATCGCGAGCACGCTGCTACCGCCAGGGAAACTTAAAGATGATTCTATTTTCGGACGAGTAGAAGTCTATTTCGGACCCATAGAAGCCATCATTACCCTTAATCGACCCGATGATGGCTCGGCCCAACTTTCGTTACCCTTAGATGCTCATTATCAAGGCTGCAATGAACCTTTAGGCATTTGCTATCCACCCTATGATACCAGCCTCACAGTACCTCTTAGCCAAGTAAAGGCTCCCGTTAGCTCAACCCCTATAGAACCCGCACTGCAAGTCGCTGCAACTGACAACATAAGCAAATCCAGCCGCAGCATCCCTATATCAGAGACTGGTATTATCCGTAATCTGTTTGCACAGGATAATACTTGGGCGTTGGTAGCTGCCTTTTTTGGATTTGGCTTAATTCTCGCTTTTACCCCATGCATGCTGCCGATGATTCCTATTTTGTCAGGCATTATCGTTGGCCAGGGTCACCCAACCAGTCGTAGACAGGCTTTTACCCTGTCACTGGTCTATGTGCTGGCGATGGCCATGACCTATACATTAGCCGGTGTTGCGGCGGGCCTTGCTGGAACCATGTTATCGATCTATCTACAGAATCCTTGGGTACTGGGTAGTTTTGCGGTAGTTTTTGTCTTGCTCTCGCTGTCCATGTTCGGTTTTTACCAACTGCAATTGCCCTCCTCTATTCAGAGCCGTTTGACCAGCACCTTAAACCGTTCGGCAGGCGGTCAGCTGTTCGGTGTCTTTATCATGGGTGTGCTATCTGCCGTAATAGTCGGTCCCTGTGTCGCCGCGCCACTGGCGGGCGCGCTGCTTTATATCGGCCAGACGGGTGACGCTGTCATAGGTGGGATTGCACTCTTTTCACTGGCCATTGGCATGGGCGTCCCGCTCTTGATCTTTGGTACCACCGCTGGCACCTTTCTGCCCAAAGCAGGCCCATGGATGCAATCCGTTCAGCACTTCTTTGGCGTAACCATGCTGGCCGTGGCCATTTACCTCATATCACCTGTTATCCCAGACATCATTCATCTGCTGTTATGGGCGGCCTTGCTGATCATCTCAGCCATGTATTTAAAAGCTATTGATCCCCTACCAGTCCATGCAACAGGTTATGCGCGTTTCGCTAAAGGTATTGGCATCATTGCACTAACAGTAGGCTTAGCACTGCTAGCCGGTGCCCTAGCGGGTGGGCGTGATGTATTACAGCCGTTGGCTATTTTCCAAGAGACGAGCAGCTCAAACCTTGCCGGCGAGCAGACAGCTGACCTGACCTTTAAACCGGTCAAAAGCTTGGCTGAACTCGAGTCGCAACTGAATGCAACAGATGGCCGCTATGTGATGCTCGATTTCTGGGCGGAATGGTGTATTTCGTGTAAGGAAATGGAACGCTTCACGCTGTCTAACTCGGCTGTTAAAAACCGCTTGCAAGACGTTATTCTCTTGAAAGCAGACGTGACAGCCAACAATGCAGACGACCAAGCACTACTCAAGCGCTTCGGTCTCTTTGGCCCGCCCGGTATTATTTTTTTCGATAGGGAAGGTAAAGAAATCGACTTTCAAGTCATTGGTTTTCAGTCAGCCTCACGCTTCCTCAAATCGCTCGATGCAGCCATTCCTCTTTAATACTGCGGGTGTCAAGCAGCTCTCAAGCAAGCGTTGGCGCAGATTACAAAAATGTAATCTGCGCGTCATCCGACCAACAGCAACACTTGGTTAAAGTGACATTAGTCAATCAAGCCAATGCTTTAACTGATTTTACGAGTCGATTCTTTAAATTTCTTCAACCTCAGGATACGCGCACATGAATCATCAACCGCCCGCTACACCTGTAGCCCCTTCATTACCACGTCGGCGTTTTGTTCAAGGGCTTGCTGGCGGTGGTGTTTTACTGGGTTTATCGCCCCTGCTAAACACAGTTCTAGCACAGCCACGCGCAACACAAACCGGTGCGCCAAAGGTTCTCAGCGGTACTGTGTTCAACTTGGAGATTGGTGAATCACCTGTCAACTTCACCGGCAGCCCACGCATGGCTACAACGGTGAATGGCTCACTGCCTGCCCCTACCTTGCATTGGCGTGAAGGCGATACCATCACCATTCACGTTAAGAATCACTTAAAAGAAGCCACTTCCATCCATTGGCACGGCATTATTTTACCTTTTGAAATGGACGGTGTGCCCGGTATCAGCTTTGCTGGGATAGCCCCCGGAGAAACCTTTACCTACCAATTTAAACTCGAGCAAAACGGCACCTACTGGTATCACTCACACTCAGGTATGCAAGAAGCGACAGGCGTATATGGAGCGATTGTCATTGAACCGGCACAATCTGACCCCGTACGCAGTGATCGCGACCATGTGATTCAACTCTCCGACTGGACCGATGAAGACCCTATGCGGGTACTCGCTAAGCTAAAAATGCAAGGCGACTATTACAATTACAATCAGCCGACAGTCGTTGATTTCCTCCAAGACGTTTCAGCTGACAGCCTGAAAGGCGCACTCGAAAAACGTAAAATGTGGAACGAAATGCGCATGAGTCCGACCGATTTAGCGGACTTATCGGCAAATGTTCTCACCTACTTAATGAACGGCACAACACCGGCCGGTAACTGGACAGGGCTGTTCCGTCCAGGCGAACGTGTCCGCCTACGCTTTATCAATGGTGCCGCAAATACCTTTTACGACGTGCGCATCCCTGGCCTTAAATTAACGGTGGTTCAGGCAGATGGCGTCAATCTAGAGCCAGTTACAGTAGACGAGTTCCGCTTCGGCCCTGGTGAAACCTATGATGTCATCGTCGAGCCCAAGGACGAAGTTTATACCGTCTTTGCTCAAGCGATGGATCGAACTGGCTATGCGCGCGGCACACTAGCAACCCGTACTGGCCTTGCGGCAGCCGTTCCAGAGATTGATGAGCCTGAGTGGCTAGCGATGGCCGATATGATGGGCGCTATGGGTAGCGGCGACATGGCTGGTATGGATCATGGTGCGATGGCCGGTATGGCCGGCGGCAGCATGACAGGTATGGACCACAGCGCGATGGCCGGTATGGCAAGGGGCAGCATGGCAGGCATGGACCACAGCGCGATGACCGGTATGGCTGGGGGCGGCATGGCAGGCATGGACCACAGTGCCATGGCGGGTATGGATTTAAATAAAGCCAGCAGCACTGTCAAGCACGCTCAAACAGAATACGGCGCAAGCATTGATATGCGCGTTGACACGCCGCGCACCAACCTCGATGACCCCGGAATCGGATTGCGTAACAACGGCCGCCGGGTACTCACCCTAGCAGACCTGCGCACACTGGGAGGCCCCATGGATCCGCGTGGAGCCGAGCGCGAGATCGAACTCCATCTCACCGGTAATATGGAGCGTTACGCGTGGTCCTTTGACGGCGTGGAATACGGTAAATCTACACCTATACATTTTCGTTACGGCGAGCGCGTCAGGGTTATTTTGCACAACGACACCATGATGACGCACCCCATGCACTTACACGGTATGTGGAGCGAGCTGGAAGCGCCCGACGGTAGTTTTCAGGTTCGTCGCCATACCATTCCCGTACAACCCGCCCAACGCATTAGCTTTCTGGTAACCGCCGATGCATTGGGACGCTGGGCGTGGCATTGCCACTTGATGCTGCATATGGATGCCGGAATGTTCCGCGAAGTGGTGGTCGCATGACATCAGTCAATCAGAAAAAGGGAATCCTAACTGTGAATACCCCTATAAAGAAAAGAATTCTTGCTATCACTCTAGCATCAATAGGTACTGCACCATTTTTTGCTTATGCCCAAGCAGATCACCAACATAGCGGCCATAACGCCTCACCCGACAACGCATCACTTGCCGATCAAACCGCCGTGCCCGTAATGGATCACAGCACAATGCAGATGCCGGGTATGGATCACGGGGCGATGTCTATGAACTCGCCTCCTGCGCAAACCGATCCAGATAGCGCTTCCCCTGCTCATGATATGGGTGCTATGGACCATGGCTCCATGCAAATGCAGGGTGGGTCAGCGCCAACAGATGCGCGTGATCCCGATGCTTACTCGGGTGGTTACACGCGCAATGCGGGTGAGTATTCCTTAGGCGCCGAACACCGTTTGCGCATGTCTGACGAGCACAATTTCGCTTCTGTGAGTTTCGACAAGTTTGAGTATGTTAGAGCCCGTGGCGGTGATGAATGGACCGCCTATGAAGGGCAAGCTTGGTTTGGCGGCACCTACAACCGAGCGGTACTTAAGGCAGAAGGTGAAGTCGCACAGGGTAAGCTGCAGGAGTCTCGAACTGAGCTGCTGTGGGGACATGCTGTTTCGACGTTTTGGGATACTCAACTAGGGGTTCGCTTCGACCACGGGCAAGGTACGCCCAACCGAGAATGGCTCGCGCTTGGCGTGCAAGGCCTAGCACCTTACTGGTTCGATGTTAACGCCACTGCTTACATTGGTCCCAGCGGCCGCACGGCGCTGAGGCTCAACGCAGAATACGACCTATTACTGACGCAGAAGCTCTACCTGCAGCCTAGCGTCGAGGCCAACTTCTACGGCAAAAACGACATAGCTCGTGAGATTGGTAGAGGCCTCTCGGATGGTAAGGCGGGCCTGCGCCTGAAGTATGAAGTGACGCGCCAGTTTGTTCCTTACATTGGCGTGGAGTGGTCCAGCAAGTTTGGAAAAACAGCCGATTATGCACAAGAGGAGGACGAGTCCAAGCACGAGACGCGCTTTGTCGCGGGTATCAGTTTTCGCTTTTAACGTTATTTCCTAGAGCCCGTGCCAGAAACGCGGTGCTTAACCACTGATTAATGCAGAGAAAATCATGATCAAAAAAACACTATCAATCCTTGCTTTAAGCACCTTACCAGCCCTTGTGTTTGCCGCTGGTGAACACATGGGAGGCCACAACATGCCTGCGCATGGTATGGAAGGCCATGACATGTCAACGATGTCGCAAGCGACACCGATCTACGGGCAACCAGGCGATTCGAGCAAAGTGAGCCGTACAATCGAAGTAACAATGGATGACAGCATGCGTTTTACGCCGAGTCAAATAGATGTTAAGCAAGGAGAAACCGTACGGTTTTTCATTAAAAACTCGGGAAAAATCCCCCACGAAATGGTTATTGGCTCACTTAGCGAGCTAAAAGCCCATGCCGCTGAGATGCTTGCAATGCCAGACATGCAGCACACAGACCCGAGTATGATCACTCTAAATCCAGGGCAGCGCGGTGGATTGGTCTGGCAGTTTGATAAGGCAACTACGGTGGATTTTGCCTGCTTGATTCCTGGGCATACGGAAGCTGGTATGGTTGGCAAGATACAAGTTAAATAACCAGTATTTAGCACAGCGTCTGATCGCCTAATTATCGCATTTTTGCGGCCCCTAGAGTGGTATCACTGCCTATGCAATGCTGCCACTCTATCGTTAGTACACACCCAATAGAGTCGACACGAACAAAGCACTAAATAGGCTCTAAAACGGTGTAAATATTTAGTTGATGGCATGCATACACGATTGAAATCTCTATTCCTAATATTAAGTATTCTTGTCGCTAACACCGCTATCGCCTCGGAGCGCGGACAAGTCTCAAACCCCAGGGTACAGCACTCCATTTCGGTCAAGCACTCACATCAATCAGCGCATCGATTCGAGGGCTTAGAAAATATGTTTCTTAAGACGCCATTAAGTGAGCGATCGCAAACTAACTCAGTTTTTGGCTACCGAGTTCACCCTGTATCAGGGCAGTGGAAAGGCCATCAAGGTATTGATTATCCCGCACCAAAAGGCACGCCTATTCGCGCCACGGCCCAAGGCAAGATAACTTTTATTGGCGCGCAAAACGGATACGGAAAAGTTATCTTCATCAGCCACGACAATGATTACTCTACGGTCTATGCACATCAAAGCCGTTTTGAAAATGGATTAAAAAAAGGAACCCGCATAAAGAAAGGACAAATCATTGGTTACGTTGGATCAACTGGAATAGCCACAGGCAATCATTTGCATTATGAGCTACGGGTTAATAATCAGCCTGTAGATCCCATTCAAGAGAAACAACAACTGGCCTCCTATCTCCAAAGATAACTGCACTTGGGACGCTCAATTAGTAAGAGTAATTAAGATGGCTCTAACAGTAAAAAAAACCATAATTATCTGTGTAATTAGTATTTTTATGCTTGCCGCCAGTGTTTTTATGTTCGGATCATCGCTGGGTAACAAGTCAGCTTATATTGACCCGTCCGATAAACAGCTCGTGGCCGACGGCAAACAAATCTATGCTAAAAATTGCGCATCCTGTCACGGTGCAAAGTTAGAGGGCCAGCCTGATTGGCGAACACGTCAAGCCAATGGCCGTTTGCCCGCGCCGCCGCATGATGAAACTGGGCACACTTGGCATCATCCTGATACATTATTAATTGATATTACAAAAAACGGTCTAGTGCCTGGTGTTACAGCGCCAGAGGGCTATACGAGTGATATGCCGGCTTACAAGACGTTATTGAGCGAGCATAATATCCTAGCGGTGCTCGCATATATAAAGAGCTCTTGGCCACAGCATGCGTTAGCCAGACAGAAGGAAATCTCTCAGCAGCAAAAGTAAGGTGCTTTGCACCATGCTCTTCTATTTGCAGCCAAAGTAGGACTTAAATAACATGACTAAACACGACGCAAATTCTCATAGCCATCACCACAATGAAGATGTTCCTCCTCTTGCAGCAACGACTGAATTAAATGACCTTGTTTGCGGAATGACAGTAACAAAAAGTTCACCGCACCACATCGAATATTCAGGTCATGCTTATTATTTTTGCAGCACTAAATGCCTCAGCAAATTTAATCAACAGCCAGAAAAGTACATTAATCCAAGCAAAAACTCTGAAACGCCAGCGGATACGCCTGTACCTGGTTCGACCTACACATGTCCGATGCACCCCGAAATCCAACAAGACCATCCGGGAAGCTGTCCTAAATGTAGCATGGCACTTGAACCTATGATGCCAAGTTTGGACGATGACGATAATCCTGAATTCAAAGACTTCTCGCGGCGCTTTTGGTCGACACTGCCCTTAACAGTTGTTGTCACAGTACTCGCTATGTTCGGCCACCAGCTTGGGTGGTTCACTATGGCAACGCAAACTTGGATCGAGCTAGTGCTTTCGATACCTGTAGTGCTGTGGGCTGGACAGCCCTTTTTCGTGCGTGGCTGGCAATCAGTTATCAATCGCAGCCCCAACATGTGGACGCTCATTGGCCTAGGAACTGGAGCTGCATTTATATACAGCACGGTTGCGACCATTGCCCCAGGAGTATTTCCTGAAACATTTATGTCGATGGGAAGGATCGCCGTCTATTTTGAAGCAGCTGTAGTGATTATTTCTCTGACACTATTTGGTCAAATGCTCGAACTGCGAGCTCGCTCACAGACCTCTGCGGCAATAAAATCGCTGTTAGGTCTTGCTCCGAAGACAGCCCGCCGCATTAACACCGACGGCACTGAAGAGGATGTGCCTCTAACACACGTCCATGAAGGCGATCTCTTACGGGTACGCCCTGGCGAAAAAGTACCTGTTGATGGAATAGTTGAAGAAGGCTCCAGCTCACTGGATGAGTCGATGTTGACCGGTGAACCTCTTCCCGTGAGTAAGCGACCAGGCGATAAAGTAATTGGTGCAACCATGAATACCTCCGGTGCACTGGTGATACGTGCTGAGAAAGTTGGCTCGGCAACGGTATTGGCGCAAATCGTGCAACTTGTCGCTCAGGCACAGCGTTCACGTGCTCCAATGCAACGCATGGCCGATCTAGTCGCGGGCTATTTTGTAATGTCCGTAGTGTTCATTGCGTTACTGACATTTTTTGTTTGGGGCTTCTGGGGCCCTCAACCAAGCTGGGTGTACGGATTGATTAATGCCGTTGCCGTATTGATCATCGCTTGCCCTTGCGCATTGGGCTTAGCTACGCCGATGTCCATTATGGTGGCAACAGGACGTGGTGCTACCCAGGGTATCTTATTCCGTGACGCCGCAGCGATTGAAAATCTGCGCAAGGTGGACACTTTAATCGTTGATAAAACTGGAACACTGACAGAAGGTCGACCCACCTTTAATAAAGCAGTGCCTGTAGAAGGTACTAGTGCTGAGGAAGTCTTACGTCTTGCCGCAAGTCTTGATCAAGGCAGTGAACACCCTCTGGCCGAAGCCATTGTTAACGCCGCTCGTGAACGCGGTATAACACTAAGCGCTGTTAACGAATTTGAGTCCGGCAGCGGTATAGGTGTACGCGGTATAGTCGATACAACCAAGCTGATCTTAGGCAATACGGCCTTAATGCAGCAGGAAAATATCAGCATCGATGCTCTGTCGGTTACTGCAGATGCTCTACGTATGGAGGGTGCTAGCGTTATGTATTTAGCTAGCGATGGCCAGTTACTTGGTTTGCTGGCGGTATCCGATCCAATTAAACAGAGTACTCCGGAAGCAGTCAACGATCTTAAAGCGGCAGGAGTTCGCGTCATCATGGCAACTGGCGACGGTATCGCTACCGCTAATGCCGTCGCTAAACAGCTTGGGATTGACGAGGTGCACGGCGATGTTAAGCCCGCTGATAAGCTCGACCTTGTCAGCAAGCTGCAATCTGAAGGCCGAATTGTCGCCATGGCAGGTGATGGTATTAACGATGCCCCTGCACTGGCAAAAGCTGATGTTGGCATTGCAATGGGGACGGGTACGGACGTCGCGATGAATAGTGCGCAGATCACGCTAGTCAAAGGTGATTTACGTGGTATATCCACAGCCCGTCATCTTTCAGACTTGACCGTAGCCAACATGAAACAGAACTTGGGTTTTGCGTTCATTTACAACGCTCTTGGCGTCCCACTGGCTGCAGGGGTTTTGTATCCGTTTATGGGTTTATTACTTTCGCCAATGTTCGCCGCGCTCGCAATGAGTCTAAGCTCTGCTTCAGTAGTATTTAACGCACTAAGATTACGCAAATCAAAATAACATAATGTTATTAAATAGCGAGTTGCAGTCATTACTAATTTGTAAAAACTGCAACCCGTTACTGATCACTACTACTGCCTGTTTATAACTCGAAAATTCTCGTTAAAATCAATATAAATTTACTGTTGTGGCTATACTCTTATGACCGCAATGTAATGTTAGAGTCATGATCGAGACAGTATTCATAACTTATAATTAACTCACAATTACTGGAGGTCGTTATGAATACAAGAAAACTGTTAGTAGCAATTATTTTTCTAAGCTCAACGCAATTGGCTTTTGCAAGCTCATCAATTGATAATCTTACTCAAAAAAATCAACAAAAAAATAT
>RRZU011773566.1_pt1 | contig 19247 bp, 15 predicted proteins | sample 2165561 | NCBI WGS metagenome assembly RRZU01 (sample SAMN10456909, study PRJNA506462) | wastewater metagenome | isolation source: wastewater sludge | place: USA: Moscow, Idaho | reverse complement strand
GGTATTTCATATCTTCCTTTTCCATGGTGGCTACCAATAGGCGGACAGATTCAACCATAACCACAGTGTTGGAAGATTTTATAGAGATAACAACATCATTGAAGCTTTCTTTTTTGCAGATGCGAAGAAATTCCATACAACTCTCAACAATTCCCATTGGAGTATCACCGTATCGGTTACGGATGCGGTCACTGAGAGAGCCATGATTAACACCTATACGTATTGCTGTATGGTTCTCTTTGCAAATATTTAAGAAGGGAATAAGGCGGTCTTCTATCTTTTTTAGTTCCTGTGCATATTCTTCATCCGTGTAATCCTGTTTGATGAATTTACGAGCTGGATCAACGTAGTTGCCTGGGTTGATACGGACACCTTCTGCATAGAGGGCGGCTACATCTGCAACATGCGGATTGAAGTGGACATCTGCAATAAGCGGTGTCATATAACCATCTGCACGAATCCCGGCATTGATATTCTTTAGGTTTTCAGCCTCGCGCACTCCTTGTGTTGTTAGGCGTACTAGCTCGCCACCGGCTTGGATGATCTCTTCTGATTGTTTTATGCAGGCTTCTGTATCGTTGGTATTGGTCGTTGTCATCGACTGGATGCGTATGGGATTGTCCCCACCCATATCAATGGCACCGACATGGATGATAGAAGTTTCTCTGCGTTGATAATTAAATAAATCTATCATGTATTTTTAGTTACACTTGAACTTATAGTCCTTGATATCTGCCAAATCTTTATTGGCTTTTTCAATCTTAGCGCCAAGACCGGCTTTCCATATCTCTATTTTCTTAGCTATTTCATCGTTGCCCAGGGCTATCATTTCTGCAGCTAAGATAGCAGCATTCTGGGCTGCATTGACTCCTACCGTGGCAACAGGAATACCAGGAGGCATCTGTATAATGCTTAACATCGCATCCAGTCCGTCCAGCATACCTTTGATGGGTACTCCGATGACGGGCAGTGGGGTGGAAGCGGCGATGACTCCAGGAAGGGCTGCAGCCATACCCGCACCGGCGATAATAACCTTAATGCCACGGGTCTTAGCCTCTTTGGCAAAGGATTCCACGGCATCCGGGGTACGATGTGCAGAAAGCGCATTAATTTCAAAAGGTATTTCCTGAGCTTCCAGCCATTTGCAAGCTTTTTCCATAACAGGCAGGTCACTGGTACTGCCCATAATAATACTGATTAATGGTTTCATTATATATTTTTTAGATGATTATAAATGCACAGAAAAATCCCACAAGAAATCCAGTCACAACCTGTGACAGTGTATGCTGCCGTAGAATCATTCGGCTCGTACCTACTATTCCTGACAGGACGATGACAAAGCATAACCACAAGAGGGGATTAAAGGTGAATATGAAGGAGTAGGCAAGTAGTGCACCTGTCACACCTCCAATAGCAGCAGTATGTGTGGATATCTTCCACCATACATTTATTAAAGCACAGATCATTTGGATGACTAAGGCTGCTACCAGGATAATATTCATGAAATGAGGTATATGGGCACGTGTCATAATCCAGAAACATATAAAATAGCAGAGGATAGAAATAATGTAAGGGATCATCCTCCGTTCTTTTGTTCCGAGTTCAATAGGTGTCCATCCTTGATATTTACGATAGAAATGAATAAGTAATGATGGTAGCAGAATGGTGAAAAGGTAAACAATCCCTAAAACCATAAGTTTGTAGGACCAAGGTAGAAAACTCATATAGCTAAATAAAAATAAAGCTATAAATCCTACGATAGGCAGATAGAACGGGGTAAAGATCATGCTCATTACCCGGGCTGTCAATATTATATTTTTTTCTTTCATTGTTTCAACTGCGGCGTAATCTTGCTACAGGTATGTTAAGTTGTTCTCTATATTTGGCAATTGTCCTGCGGGCGATAGGATATCCCAGTTTTTTCATTTCTGTTGCCAGGGTATCATCGCTCATTGGTTTCTTTTTATTTTCTTTGTCAATAAGTTCTTTCAGGGCCAGTTTTATTTTGCGTGTCGAAAGTTCCTCTCCATTTTCTGTCGTATATCCATCTGTAAAGAAAAATCGGAGTGGAAATATTCCCCATTTCGTTTGAACGTATTTTACATTGCTTACACGGGATATGGTGGAGATGTCGAGCCCCGTTTTGTCTGCGACATCTTTTAGAATCATAGGCTTTAGATCTGCTTCGTCGCCATCAAGGAAAAATTTTCTCTGAATGGAGATGATGGTTTTTATAGTGATGTATAGTGTGTGTTGCCGCTGTCGTATAGCGTCAATATAGCCTTGTGCTTTGTCAACCTTCTCTTTGGCATAAAGTAAAGCTTCTTTTGTCTGTCGATTCATCTTCTCCTTGTTGTTTTTATAGGTATCTACCATATCCACAAAAGAAGATGATACCGTAAGCTCAGGAATGTTTCCATGGTTGATAGTAAAGGAGATGCTGCCGTCATCAGCTGTATCAACAAGGAAATCAGGAGTGATTTGGTCGAGGTTTATTCCTTGAGTTTCCCCAAGTGACGCTCCTGGCTTAGGGTTAAGTTTTCTGATTTCTTTTAGAAGGGTTTCCATTTGAAGGTCGTTTAAGTTCATGGCAGTCTGAATCTTTTCCCAGTGTTTTTTCGTAAATTCTTCAAAATGTTCACTGATGACAGCTGACATGACATCCTTCAGCTGACTTTTCTTCATTCGTTTGATTTGTAATAGAAGGCATTCCTGAAGATTACAGGCGCCAATACCTGCAGGATCAAAGGTTTGCAGTTTCCCCAGGACTTCTTTTATCTCATCTGTACTAGCGTCAATATTATGATAGATGGCGAGCTCGTCGCTGATGGTATCAAGGCTCTTGCGTAATAACCCGTCATTGTCGAGTGATCCGATAAGATATTCCATAATATTTTCCTGATGTTCTGTCAAATCAAGCATCCCCATCTGTTCTTTCAATTTGTCATAGAAAGAAGTCGTATCCCCGTAGACCATTTCTTCATAGTCAGCATTTTGGTTGTTGGGCCTTGATGAGTTGTATTCAGGCATCTGGTCATCCCTCCCCAAGTCTTCCAATGCCGAATCCAAAGCATCATCTCTTTCTTCTTTTTCAACCGTTTTTTCAAAATTATCTTCAAACGGATCTTCAAAATCATCATTGTTGTCTGTTTCTTCCTTTTCAATAAAGTCTTCTTCCGACGTCTTTTCCAAGGCTGGATTATCATCAAGTTCAGCGTTTATGTTTTCTTCAAGTTCGGTAAGTGGCATCTCCAGCAATTTTACCTGGAGCATCTGCTGCTGGCTGAGTCGTTGGACTTGCTGTTGTTTTTGTATTTGAGTTTGAATGAGTTTCTGTGCCATATAATTTTCTTTTTACATGGAAGTGAAATAATTCTTTAATTCTAAAGACAAAGTATAAAGGGCTCGAGGATCTTTATTGCCAAACCTGTTCCATATATCCTGACAGGACTCCAGAAGAGGTGAATCAATTTTTGCAAGGATATGACGGTTGAGATAAGGATCACAATATTGGAAGATATCCATAATCTGAATGATTTTATCTACTGATATGGAAATCAAGTGTGATAAATCCTCTATTTCTGGAGTTTCAGGAACCATCGTAACCGGTGTGAGCTGAAAATATAAGTTCAGGATCATTATTAATGTTGCCGGTGTGATATCTGTTTTATTGTCGATAGGACGAAAGTCTTTTTCCCAAGTTTCTTTTATTTCTACGTTCTTGAAAAATTTATCAGGGAAACTAAAGCCGTATTCTTTGCGAATAAGAGTCGCTTTTTGTTCAAGTTTCTTGGGGTGCTTGCCATATTCGTTCCATAGTTTTTTTATTGATGGTCGTCCTGATTGGCGTAGATAAAACATTTGTTCATGAAGGAATACCGGGTCTATATGTATTTCTAAAGCCAGACTGACCAGCCCGTGGAAATACACTGGTTTTATGCCAATGGGTTTCTTCATGTAGAGCTGTAGCAGGAGCAGCCAATATTCATTTGACCATAATGGATGATAAGCCATATTCTATCCCAATAATTATATTGCAAATATAGCAAAAATCAAGTTGAGTACCAAATATAAAAGCTGATTTTAGTTTTAGAAAGACAAGAAATGATAAAAGGGAATATAATAAAAGCATATAGCCCCAAAAGGCTATATGCTTTTATTTACTCTACTCTCAAATTTACCATAGCTGTTGTTAATGGTTATCTATCCCTTTCTATCACACAGCCCGTTGCAGTAGTAAAAGCTGCAAACCAGGCTATCATCATTGTTATTCCCATAATCTTTTACCTTTATCAAGCTTCTACCTATAGTGTTTGTGTTTGCCTATTGAAACCTTTTGTGTAATCCTATGCAATCTTTAACCTTTTCTCATTTGTCCTAAATATTGCAATCTTTATTTTACCTTAGCCAATATCTTGAAAACTACTTCATTTAAAATCTTGTTTTTCTTTCTGGAGGCAAAGTTATAGTTCAATTTTAGAAAATCAAGATATTTATATTATTTTTATACTATATTAGTAACTTTCTTGATATAAGTCAAAAAACTGTGTTCGTGCACAATGTGTTTTTTAGCATGGTTTATTCTATTTTCTATAATATATTTAACTGCTTTCTTTTATTTTATTATCTTTGCATGATATGAAACGTATCGTATTTTTTATTTTTGTCCTCTGTCTGGCATGGAATGTTCAGGCTCAGCTGGCTAGAAAGGATTTTAAAGCTGATCGATGTTTATCAGCAAGTAACTATTTGGCTTATCCAGGACCGTTACAAAAAAAATTGACACCGGCACCTTCAGGTTACAAGCCGTTTTATATCAGTCATTATGGTCGGCATGGGTCGCGCTATCTTATTGGCAGTAAAGATTATGATGTACCTTATTATACTTTACTGAAAGCAGATAGTCTGGGTAAACTTACTCCAAAAGGCAGGGAACTTCTCCGCCACGTGTCTGTTATCCGCAGTGAAGCAAAAGGACGTGATGGAGAATTGACCCTTCTAGGTGCAGAACAGCATAAAGGCATAGCTCTACGAATGTATAAGAATTTTCCTGAAGTTTTTGCAGGGAAAACAAATATAGATGCTAAGAGTACAACTGTTATTCGTTGTATTCTTTCTATGGAGAATGAACTGCAGGAGTTATTGGTACTCAATCCTCAGCTTCAAATCCGTCATGACGCCAGCAATCATGATATGTATTATATGAATCAGACTGATACAGTTCTTGAAAAACAAAAAATGCCGGCTGATGTACGCAAGGTGTATGCTGCTTTTTGTGCTAAGCATGATAATTATAACCATGTGATGAGTGAGATCTTTAATGATGATGATTATTGGAAAAATAAAATTAATGCTGAGCGTCTGAACTATTCACTCTTCAGACTGGCTGGTAATATGCAGAGTACAGACCTTCGTGACAGCATTTCTCTTTATGATCTTTTTACAGATGATGAGATTTATGACAACTGGTTGGAGACGAATGCTTATTGGTATATTTGCTATGGTCCGTCACCGTTGAATGGTGGTAACCAACCTTATACCCAGCGCAATCTGCTCCGTAACATTATTCAGGAAGCTGATAGTTGCATTGCTCTCCGCCATCCTGGTGCAACCCTTCGTTTTGGCCATGATACCATGGTGATGCCGCTTACTTGTCTTTTGGACCTTGACGGATTGGGGAAACAAATAAAGGATTTAGACGATCTGGCAAATGATAACTGGTGTGATTATCGTATTGTCCCTATGGCTAGTAATATACAGTTTGTTTTCTATCGCAAGCACTTTGGTGATAAAGATATTATTTTTAAAGTACTTCGTAACGAAAAAGAAGCCACATTGCCTATCAAGACAGATATGGCTCCCTATTATCATTGGAAAGATTTTAAAGACTATTACTTGAAGAAGCTTGCTGATTTTAAGGAATGACGTGAAAACCCTATGGCAATAGTTTTAAGGGCAATATAATTATAAGAAAGGTACATATATCCTTGATAAGGGTTATTACTGCCCCAGGAATTTTTGGCGACAAAATATTTGTCGCCTTTTTTATTTACTGCTATACCCGTCAGTTCCATGGCATGATCATCAGTGGTATATAATTGCTCAAATTGTTGTTGTCGTATACTCTGTGTAATATGTTTTTCAGGTACAGTCGCTATTCCCTTTTCAAAAGAGAATCCTGGTTCACTGCTGTCTCCTTCCCAGAATACAGGATGGCCATGTCGTAAAGTCTGTTCTATTGTTGCCATCATTTTGTTGAGAGGTACATTATAGAACCGGGCGTTGTTTTTATTGTCCGGCGTCTCCAGAGCAAAAGTGTGATAGAAAGGGTGATGGGTAAAACTGGTCATAAAGAGGTATTCACCCGGTGCGCAGATACTTCTTGCAAATTCACCCGGCGTATATTCGGCTCCTAACATGAATACAGTATGAGCAGGCATGTATCCCATATTCTGATCCATCATGTCCTGTACTTTTTGTTCATATCGTTTTAAACCTGTTTTCTGTTGAGATGAGATAATGGCTAAGTGCTGTATCCCCTTTCCCAGTGCATTGTAGTTTATCCTATCAGGATCCTGATAGGAATCATAAGGAACTGTGCCGTAGCGTTCTATGAGATCAACAAGAAGAGGCCCCATACCCTGGAGACTGATATCATTTTTACCTCCGTCTAAGTAATCTTTGATAGATTCTTCATCCATCATCATCCTTGCTGTATAAGCGGCAGATATGTTCACTGAGTCTCCCATCATGATATGTTCACTTTCAATAGTAGCCAACATGGCATAAGCCCAGCAGAAAGAACTGTTGCCCTGATTTTTTACTGGTGTTGTTTTAATTTTGATAATTGTCCTGAATTTTTGATGTTCAGTGATACCGTTATTTTTACAACCTGTTGTCAATAACAAAAGTATAGTTATCCCTATACATATTCTTTTCATAGTTTTTGCCTGGTGTTTTTAAATTTGATATAGCAGACCGTTTTTCAAATCATTGCACGCTGTCTTCTTTATTTTTATATGAAGTTTCTTGCCTGTAGCATTGAACGGGATCTGAGAAATAAAACGATAGTATCTAGGGCGTTTAAAATTGGCTATATTTGGACTTTTCTTACAGTATTCATCAAGTTCCTCAGGAGTTAAAGATTCATCTTTCTTGACGACATAGGCCGTGACTAATTGTCCTCGCATTTTATCTGGTACAGACGTGACGATGCAGTCCTTAACTTTCGGATGGGTATTGAGAACTTCTTCTATTTCTGTCGGATAAATATTTTCACCGGAAGAAATGATCATATCATCTTTTCGGCCGATAATCGTGATGAACTGTTTTTCATTCCAAGTGGCCAGATCATTGGTATAGATGAAACCTTTGTAATATTTATTTGCAGTTTCTATGTCATTGTTAGCGTAGCAATAAGGAGATTTTGCAGGAGAGCAGATGATAACTTCCCCAATCTCGTTATCATCATAGGCAACAAGATCATCTGGCTCCGACCTATGATCCTCATACACTTTGACAATTCTTACGTCATCATCGACACATGATGTACCTGCTGTTCCTGCGTTTTCCGGTAAGTTGAAAGGGCGGAGGAATGTATTCCAAAAAGTTTCTGTCGTGCCGTAGCCATTAAAGATATTCGGAGTAAGAACTTCCTGATAACGGATACAAGCAGCCCGCTCTAAAGGGCTGCCCATCGTAACGATGCCTTTTAAAGAACTCAGATCATAACTTTTACGTTCTTGTTCATCTGCAAGTTCTTCAAGTACGGTAGGTACACCGATTACAAAAGAAATTTTGTACTCCCAGATATATTTTAAAGTTTTCAGGGCATCGAACTTACTCATGATGACTAGTGTGGCACCGGCATAAAAAGTAGGACAAGGTCCTGCACAGTGAAGTCCTCCACGATGGAACCATGGAGTCGTGTTCATTGTGATATCCTTATAACTCATCGGAAAGTGTATCATTACATCATGAGCGGAAAGAACTTCATTTATACTGGTAAGTGGAACTCCTTTAGGCCGTCCCGTTGTCCCTGAGGTATAAAGTCGGGTGGTTTCATCATAGATATTATAGATACCGATGTCGGTAGGTTCTTCATCTTTGGATTCTTTAATGTAATCTTGATAAGAGATAATATTATCTTTGCTGGTACAATCAATGCCAATAAGATATTTAGGCTTCCATCCTGCTATTTTTATAGCTTCAAGAACATCGTCCTTCCTTTTTCCATCGAAAAAGAAAACTTTTGGTTTGGAGTCTGAGAGATTATGAGCAAGTTCCCCAGGACTTAGTCGAAAACTTACAGGACAGTTTATAGTATGAGTTTTATGAGCTGCAATATATGCAAAAACAAATTCAGGGCAGTTAAGGAGTTGCATCATGATGACGTCTCCCTTTTTCAATCCGTCAGTAAGTAATGTGTTGGCCAGTCTGTTGCATTCTTTATTAAGTTCCTTATAAGTCCAAGTCTTATTTCTGTCAGGATAGATCATTGCAGGTTTGTCTGCATAACGTCTTACATTGCGCATGAATCCTTCGATCCACGTATAGTGCTGTTCGAATATACTTTTAAAATTATTCATCATCGCTCTATATTTATAATGTGTTCAACTTGCGAAGTTATAAAAATATATTGATTATAGATAATAATTTATATATAATAATCTGCAGATGTTTAGAATTTTGAAAGAAAATAAGTGGAACAAAGTCGTTAAGAAATTTACTTCAATCTTTTTAGAAACCAGATTTCTTTTGTAAATTTGCATTCCGTTTTGCATTATGTATAACATTTTCAGATAAAAGAAATAGTATTAGTAAGATTTTTGGTTAAGAGAAATGATTCAGTTTGATGAAAATTTATGGACAGAGATAGAGTGTATTTCTGCAAATAGTAATCCTTATGTAAAGGAGTTGCTTTATAGTGATGATTATCCTCCTGCTTTTTTTCTTTGTAAAGAGGGTAGGCGTAAACAGGTTCCAATGAGTTTAGTAGTATTTCGCCATTATGGTGATGGAGAATTTGAAGATGATCTGATGGAAGGTCGTGTTGAAGCTCAAGCTCTAGGAACTGGCAGTGAAGAACCTAAACCAGCTTTGCTTTATAATTTAGGAGTTGAACCTGTTGATTTTGTTAAAGTTATATCGCATAAAGATGGTTTTGTCAATTTAAAAGTAGATTATCCCGGCGGAGAGGTTCACATCGATAAAGGAGAAAATACAGAAGAGGGTTTTCGTTTTCCTGATTCACTCCTTCTGGAAGAGGATGATATCCCCATGACTCTTATACCTGATAATGGAGATGAGCCGTTTTCGCTTCATCTTAAAATACCTTATACCGGATTGGTTATTCGTGACGGCGAAGGTAATCCAAAGACGGGTGTCCTTAATTTGTCATTCGCAGAAGTTATGCAATATACTTATAGCTTCTATGCTGATGACAGTAGTGACCGTTTTACCATATCTTTTAATAATGACAGAAAAATCTATCATTATATTTACAATGACACAGGTCACCTCTCCATCCGCAGCCATAAAGATGGCATGGATAAGGTTGGAGAGTGTGACTGTGACGGACGGCTTGCCTTATTATTGGAAGGCATTCCCAATGCTGTCATCAAATATGGGAATCTGCGTTGGCGTATAAATGTGAATACAGAGTACTAATACTCCTGTTTGGAATTATTCTCTTCCTGTAGCCTTCCATCGAAAAGATGTATTGTACGGTGAGCTATGGTTGCGTCATGGGAGTTATGGGTAACCATGACAATCGTCGTTCCCTCTTGGTTAAGTTCTGTGAGAAGCTTCATCACTTCAGACCCGTTTTTACTGTCCAGGTTACCGGTTGGTTCGTCAGCAAGGATAAGCTTGGGCTCAAAAACTACGGCTCTTGCTATGGCTACCCTCTGTTGTTGCCCTCCGGAGAGCTGATGGGGAAAGTGCCTGGCACGATGACTGATGTTCATGCGTTTCATAATGGACTGGACTTTCTCTTTCCGTTCACTGGCTTTTATGCCGAGGTATGTAAGTGGAAGTTCGATATTTTCTTCTACGTTGAGTTCGTCAATAAGATTGAAACTCTGGAAGATGAAACCGATGTTTCCCTTTCTGACTATCGTGCGTTCCTTCTCTTTCAGGGATCCTAATTCCTGACCGTCCAGCCAGTATTCACCTGAAGTCGGATTGTCGAGCAGGCCCAGAATATTCAACAAGGTGGACTTGCCGCATCCGGAAGGTCCCATGATAGCAAGAAACTCACCGTCTTTAACTTCGAAAGAAACTTTGTCAAGCGCGATCGTTTCTACATCTTCTGTGCGGAACGACTTGCATAATTTTTCTACTTTTATCATAGTTATTCTTGTTTTATTACTTTAGCGGGGTTTTCATTACTGGCTTTCCAACTCTGGATGGCCACAGATGCGAGTGATATGATACCGACAAGGATGCCGGCAATGAGGATATAGGGCCACCATACGATGCGATAGCTATAGTCGGATATCCATTTACTGATGAAATACCAGATGATGGGAACGGCAATCACGAAAGCAATGGCCACGTATAACAGAAACAGGCGGATAAGGCGCAGGCGGATCTGATTGCCTGTAGAGCCGAATACTTTACGGATGGCTATCTCATTGCGGCGTTGCTCAATATAATAGGTGCTCATGGCTACCAGACCGAGTACGGAAATCAAGATGGCGATAAAGGCGAACATCGATACGATATTTGAAGTGCGTTGTTCTTCTGTAAAAGTATCGGCAATGATCTTGTCTGCAAACTCGGCATCGTCATCATCCATTTGCTGGTGGAAGGCTTTATGGAAAGCTTTTGCTATTTGTTTCCAGCCTTCTGTCATATTACCTTGGACAGCGATGGTTGTGGTCCATGGATTTTCGATGTTGCGTTTGATATCTATTAATACCGGGGATTGTTTTTCTTCAATATTCTCAATTTTGAAATTTTGTAATTCACCGCTGTACTGGTCTGTAGAGTCGGTGCCGTAAATCGTGTTTTTTTTCACAAAAGTCTGAGGAGTACCTAATTTAGGCATCATACTCAACTCATTTACGGCTTGGGTGTTAAAATAATAATGTCCTGCCTGAGTCTCATTTCTGTTTTTAAGGTGGAGACCGAATATATTCATAAAATGGCTGTCAACGATAAAATATTGTAAGCTGAAACATTTGTCTTTATCAAAAAAGGTGTTATTGTTTCCTCCGTCTATGGGAGTACCCATACTGGCAGTAAAATCTTTTACGCAAGCTAATTGCTTTAACTGGTTTTTAAAGGTCGCAATCATGTCTGTGTCAGAATATACATTATTTACCATCAGAAGATGTTGTGTATTAAAACCTAATGGGGCACAAATAAGGTGGTGGAGCTGGAATACCATGATGGCAGCACTGGCAAGCAAGGTAATGGTAATGGTGTTTTGGAAAACAATGAAAACTCTGCTGAGTCTGGTTTTCGTAAGATGCCGGAAAGTGCCGCGCATCACCTCAATTGGTTTTGCCCGTATGATGACGCTTGTAGGAATTATGCCTGCAAGGATACCAATGAAAATCACGAATACAAGTATTAGAAGGAGGGTGACGGGACGAACGATCAGGGAAATGTTAATGTCTGTATCCAGCATCTGTCCGAAGTAAGGGGCAACAATAATGGATAATACTATTGCTAGGAAGAAAGAAAGCAGGCAAAGTAGAATACTTTCCATGATCATGTTCTGTCTTATTTCTCCTTTGCCGGCTCCGAAAAGGCGTCGTGTTGCCATTTCACGGGCACGGTAGCCTGATATGGCAACTGTAAGGTTGATATAGTTGATGATGGCAAAGAGGAGGATGACAAGACTCACAGTCATGAGAATATTTACCAGAGTAGGATTGCCATGTCGGATGTTCTCATTATTAAAATTAAAGTTGAACGTTGACAGATAGAGCTTATTAAGAGGAATGAAAATAACCGATTTATATTCTTTACTTTTAAAAAAATTGTAAAAGGTATGGAAAAAGTCGGATATATGATGCTCTTGTCCAATAAGTGTCGTTCCGGGGCGCATGAGTAAAAAGTCTGTGGCTGAAAACATATTGACTCCTCCTGTTCCGTTCATAAACCAGTCATCACTATTGCTCCAATTGAAATATTTGGCAAGATAAAAGTTGACGATCACGTCCGGTTTGTTCAGCAACGTGTTTTCCATATTCTGCAGGATTCCTGTGACATGAAGTCTTATGGAGTCATCGATTACTATTGTTTTTCCCATTGGATTTTCATTACCGAAATATTTCCGGGCAAACTTTTCGGTAATGACAGCAGCAGAGCGGTCATTAAGACAAGTGCGGCGGTCACCTTGCAGAAGTTTGTAATCGAAGATACGGAAAAAGGTACTGTCGGCACAGAGCAGGTTTCCCTTGAGATATTCCCCGTTTTTCAGAAAACGTATGCCGGGATACTGTACGATGCCGCAGAAGGCTTCCACGTCAGGATAATCCTCGGCCAGTTTCCTGCCGAAATAATGGTGAAGACCTACTTGTTTTTGACCGTTATTATCGACACCTAATACCAGTATGCGGTCAGCTTTGGAGTTTTCTCTGTCAACACTCTTTTCCTGATATACATATACTCCTATGAGAAGTACAAACATCAGGGAGATGCTCAGACCGAAAACGTTGATGGCCGTATATCCCTTGTTCCTTGACAGAAAGGTCAAGTAGGATTTGATGTTAAAAGGATGTTTCATATTGTTGAGTTGTTTTCTTTATTTTAATACTAGTTCTTTATTATTTTTGTATTCCTCGTATCCGCTCAGAATCACTCGCTCCCCTGGCTGAAGTCCATTGAGAACTTCGTAATATTGTGGATTTTGCCGTCCTATGCTGATGTTCCTGCGGTAAGCCTTCCGTCCGGAAGCATCAAGAACGAATATCCAGCTTCCCCCTGTAGTACCATAGAAACTCCCTTTTGGAAGAAGTACGGTTTTTCTGGATTCTCCCAGCTGCAGGTTGACATAGTAGGTCTGTCCTGTTCTGATATTGTCCGGTCTGGCTCCCCGGAAGATAAAGTCTACCTTGAATCGTCCGTCTTTCACATCAGGATAAACTTTCTGTACCGTGAGTTTATAGGAGTGTCCATTCTGTTCAAAACGTGCAGAGAGTCCCTGGTGTACTCTGTCAATGTAGTTCTCATCAACCTGTGCTTCTACTTTATAGTCGCTCAGGTCGTTGATCGCTCCCACATTTTGTCCGGGAGAAATACTCTGTCCGAGCTCTACATTCAATGTTCCCACCTCGCCGTTGATTTCACTGCGGACATTTAGTTTTTCTTTTCGCTGCCGTACAAGGATAACATTTTTCTCCATTGCAGCCAGGTTGTCGTTCATTTGTGTTGACTGGGCTTGACGTAGCTGTCTGCTTTTAGTGAGTCGTTGTCGTATGAGAGCATATTTCTTGACAGCCAGTTGATAGTCTTCCTGGGCCTTCAGCTCATCTTCATGAGATACGAGCTGTTCCTTGAAAAGGGTTTTCTGGTGCTGATAATTGCGTAACTTTGTTTGGACATCCTGTGCCAGCTGTACTTCATCACTGGAATTGGTGAGTTGTTCCTGTGCCATATTGATCTGTGTATTGCGGAGCATATCCTGCTTTTCAGCCAGTTCACTTTCGGCATTGAGGATCCCCAGGTCAAGGCTGGAATTGCTGAGCCGCAGGATAATATCGCCCTTATGAACATGGGCTCCTTCATCGACAACCTTCTCGGTTACGATACCGCCTTCTTCCGGGCTGATCTGGACTACCTGTATAGGGATGACTTGTCCGTCCATACTGATGTAATCATTAAACTGTCCGTTTGTTACTTTCCCGATAATGAGTCCTCTCTGGTCTACACTCATTGTAGACGAGAAGTCTGTTAAGGACAAGAATAGGACAAGTCCTGCCAGCAGGAATCCGCAGGCTATCCATTTCCAGTATTTTCTGGGGATTTTATATCCCTTATGTTTTATTTCTATATCCATGATTTCTTATTTTTGATGTATCAGGGGTTGTCCGCTATAATATTCTACGAGTCGTTGTTTCATTGCCAGCAACATGGCGATCTGCAGTTGCTTGATGCGGCTTTGCAGCAAAGTTTCGCTGGCCGTATGAAGGTCGAAGGTGGACAGTATGCCTTCCTCATATTTTTGATAGGAGAGATCATAGGCGAGACTGTCGGAAGAAATTTTTTTCTCCATCTGGGAATATTCCCGGGAATATCCTTTGTAGTCCATCACTGCTTCTGACATGTTATCCTCGAGCTCCCTGCGTTTTTCATCCAGGGAGATGCGTGCCAGGGCAATGTCATTCCTTGCTTTCTTTACCGATTTCCAGACAGCTGGTGAGACAAGAGGTATGTGAAGGGAGAGAACCAGATATTCGCCCTGGTTGTTATGCCATTGCTGGCCGAATGTCGTATTCCCTCCCTGAGAGAGATTCTTGTAATAATTAGTGCCCACCTCACCTTCAAGGGAGAGACTGGGATAAAGATCTGCGCGCTTAATTTTATAGGTATATTCTGCATCGCGAATAGCATTGGAAGCCAGTAAGATGGAAACATTTTCTTTGTTTTCCCCCGAATTGAAGAGAGGAGTATGGTCAACCTCTTTTCTGTTTTCCTGATATGGATTAATGAGTGTTATATTCTGCATTTCTTCTTTTGTGTCATCGGAAGTTGACTCTTCTTTGGACAAGGTGCTTGCCTTCGGAATATAATTCATTAAAGATTTTAATTTGAGTATAGCCTTTTGCCATTCGTTCCGCTGGTGGATAAGATTGTATTCATCTTCAGCTACCTGTGCTTCGATCTGTGCTACATCTGGTCTGCTTTTTTCTCCCAGTTCGAAGAGACGTTGCGTCTTGTGGAGAAGTGCGTTGCTGTCGTCCAGTTTCTTTGTAGCAAGATTTATACAGTCATAGTCGTAACAGGCATCAATATAGGCCTGCATGACATTTATTGCCAGCTCATCCCTACTTTGTTGAAGTGCGGTCTCTGAATTACTTCGGGCCAGTCTGGCCTGTTTGAAGGAGTTTAATGTGGCAAAACCGTCAAAGAGTGGAAGCGAAGCATAAAGTTCGTAATAGTTGTTGAAGGTTGTCACATTATTATAGTTGTTGGTTTCCGGATCGATGTTTCGTCCCCAGGAGAACTGTCCGTTGATCTGAGCGTTTACTTTAGGCAGAAAATTGAGTTTTGCCATTTTATAGTCACTCTCAGCCTGTTGTACCCTGATATTCATGGACTGCATCTTTGTACTATGCTCTACGGCATACGTCATACATTGGTCCATTGTCCACACTGTTTGTGCAGAAAGTGGAGTTATGTTGAAGCATATCATGCTTATTGTAATCGTTGTCAGTTTCATATATAACTTATATTGCCAAAGGTATGCCATAAATATAAGTTGTTGTGAATCAATGAAATAATAAGCTGATGCCTTTTCTCTGTTGTCCAATAATTGGACAATGGTGTCCAGTTAATGGACAGAAAAATCTTTTTTTTTGAATAAAGCAACAAAATGAATATTTTTCTGTAGTTTTGCAAGAAGAAAGAAAAGATATGATTAAACAAGGAACACTTTTAATAGTTGATGATAATCGTAATATTTTGAAGACATTGCGATTGCTGACGGGGGATATCTTCAGAAATGTCATTATGATCAGCAACCCTAATAATATTCCATCCCGCTTGCGGGAGGATCATCCCGATGTCGTCTTGCTTGACATGAACTTTGGACGAGGTATCAATAATGGAAATGAGGGACTGTTCTGGTTGAAGGAAATAAAGAAGGCACGACCATTTACCCGGGTTGTTCTCTTTACAGCTTATGCGGATATAGATCTTGCCGTGACGGGATTGAAAGAAGGTGCCACTGATTTTATCGTGAAACCTTTTGACAATAAAAAGATGATCAAGACTTTAAAAGATGCTTATGATAAGGGAACCAGTAAGCGGGGAGCTGTTTCTGCTGAGAAACCGGACGGGGATACTTCCTCTATGTTTTGGGGGACAACTGAAACTATGCTTCATCTGAAGATCCTGGTAGAGAAGGTTGCTGATACGGATGCCAATATCTTGATTACCGGTGAGAATGGTACCGGCAAGGAAGTGCTGGCTAATGAGCTTCATCGCTTGTCGCAGAGACATGATCATAAATTGTTTCCCGTTGATCTGGGGGCGGTCTCGGAAACTTTGTTTGAAAGTGAACTCTTCGGGTATATGAAAGGTTCTTTTACGGATGCCAAGGTTGATAAGCCCGGCAAGTTTGAACTTGCTGCAGGAGGAACACTTTTTCTTGATGAGATCGGAAATCTCTCGTATGCTCTTCAGGCTAAACTTCTGACCGTCTTGCAAAGACGATGTGTGGTCAGGGTGGGAGGCTGTCATCAGATTCCTGTTGATGTGCGTATCATCAGTGCTACTAACCGTGACCTTCAACAAATGGTAAAGGACAGCGAATTTAGGGAAGACCTCCTTTATCGTATTAATACCATTCATCTTCATTTGCCGTCCCTTCGTGAGCGTAAGGAAGACATCCTGCCACTGGCACAGCGCTTCCTGATGCAGTATTCGAAACTTTACGACAAGACAGGGCTCTCGTTCAGTGAAGAGGCCAGCCATAAGATGACAAGTCTGCCTTGGTATGGCAATATCCGCGAACTCCAGCACGCTGTAGAGAAGGCCGTTATCTTGTCGGACAGTACTCGTATCGGGGAAAATGATATAGAGGGAAACGTCTCCGGTAAGGAGGAACAGCCGACAGAAACGGCTCAGACCCTTGACGAGATGGAGAAGCAGTTGATTGCAAAGACGATCAAAGAGCAAAATGGAAATCTCTCGAATGTGGCTGCTCTGCTAGGGATATCCCGGCAGACTCTTTATAATAAGATCAAAAAATACAGTTTATAAATGAACTCGCTTTTTATCCATAACTTATGGTTTATATCCTTTTACTAATTATAGTGGTCTTGCAGGTTGTATATTTCCGTCTTTATCATCATTACCGGCGGAATGTGGAGAAAGTAACCTTCATGTTCGATGCTCTGGAGAATGTGGACTATACCTTCCATTTTCCGGAAGATGTCAGATCCCGTGATGATGCAATGTTGAATGCGGCCTTGAATCGTATCAAGACGATTATGGAGAAATATCATACAGAAACGACGGAGCGTGAGAAATATTATGAGCTTATCATCAACTCTGTCGATACCGGAATAATGGTCGTCGACGGTCATGGCAATGTTCTTCAGCATAATCAGGCTGCCTTGAAGCTTCTCCGTCTCGAAGCGCTCACTCATATTGTCCAGATTGGAGATCAGATGACTCAACTTCGTTTTTCCATTCACGAGTCATACACGGTATTGAAAGGAAAACGAGTTAAGATAGTAGCTTTTTCCGATATTAACAATGAATTGAATAATGAGGAACTTGATGCATGGATAAAGCTTATCCGTGTTCTCACCCATGAGATCATGAATACTATTACTCCGGTTGTCTCCCTCTCGCAGGTTTTGCTGTCAAGGGTCCCTCGAGGGGAAATCCGGGAAGGATTGAATACCATAAGCTCGGCAGGTCGTGACCTTTTGCATTTCGTAGATAATTATCGAAAATTTACCCATATCCCTTCTCCGTCACCGACACTTTATTATGTGAAACCTTTTTTGGAGCGCATATCGCGTCTTTGTCTCCATACGGTAGAGGTGAGAGTAGAACCCAAAGATCTTATTGTGCAGGCAGATGAAAGTCTCATAGCGCATGTCATCACCAATCTTCTGAAGAATGCTGTAGAGGCTGGCGATGAGGCTATGGTGATAGTGATACATGCTTATACGGATGCCACGGAAGCTGTTTGTATTGATGTGACGAATAACGGGGAAATGATTTCTGATGATGTGGCGCAACATGTATTTATTCCTTTTTTCACAACAAAGGCGACAGGCAGTGGAATCGGTCTGAGTCTTTCTAAGCAAATTATGCGGGTAAGTGGAGGCAGTCTGTCTCTTATCCGGGACAAGGAACATCATCTCACGACATTCCGTCTGCTTTTTCCTTGAAACAGATTATAGAAAGGATTGCTGCCTGATTCTCTCTACTTCTTTCATGATATTGGCTGGTGGCCGCCCGTTTTCGTATTCTTGTTTCATGAAATCCATGTAAGGAGCTACATGATTAAAAAACTGTCTGTAACCTGTGCAGAGATAGTTGAGTCCCGGTTCGTTTTCTGCGACTTTGACGAATCGGTTCTTTGGGCATTCACCGTTGCAGGCAAATTTCCATTTACATTCCATACATTGGTGTGGCAGCAGCTGCTTGATATCGCCGAATTGTTTCTGTTGCTGTCCGTAAAGCATTTCTACTAGAGTATGATCATGGATATTTCCTAATTTGAATTCCGGGAAAACAAAGTGGTCGCACGAATAGACATCCCCGTTAAATTCCATGCAGGCAGCGTGTCCGCATCTTTTCCCAAGGGTACAGATGCCGGGAGCTTCACCGACCCAGTTAGCCAGGGTAGCATCAAATAACTGGATATAATAAGTACCCACATCGTGTTTCACCCATTCATCGAAAAGAGCACAGAGAAAGTCACCCCATTGTTTCGGTGATATAGAAAAATCTGCCAGTGGAGCATTCGTATCAAGCATATTGGCCAGATGCCTTTGCGCAGCTTGGGGCTCATCAGGATTCGTGGCATTCGGATACTTTACGATACGCTCTACGATAGGGGAAAACTGGATATAATGGGCACCCAGATCCTTGAAAAATTGATAGAATTCAAGAGGATAGTCAGCATTGAATTCATTGACAACTGCCATAGCGTTCCACTCCACGTTCCATTTCTTTAATAACCGTATTCCTTGCATCACCTTCAGCCAGGAAGGATGACGGGTTCGGGTTTTTCGGAATTCATCGTGAAACTCCTGTGGCCCGTCGATAGAGATACCTACAAGGAAGCCGTTGTCATGGAAAAACTCGCACCATTCATCTGTAAGCAAGGTCCCGTTTGTCTGAATGACGTTGTCTATTTGCCGTCCCTCTGCATATTTGCGTTGTAATTCGAGAGCTTTTTTATAGAAGGAGAGCGGACGCATAAGCGGTTCACCTCCATGCCATGTGAATAGAACTTGATTCATGGTCTGTGCCATAATATATTCACGGGTGAATAATTCCAGCATCTCGTCGGTCACGATCTGATGGGAATAGTCGGGGTATAG
>RRZU013251874.1_pt1 | contig 19249 bp, 17 predicted proteins | sample 2165561 | NCBI WGS metagenome assembly RRZU01 (sample SAMN10456909, study PRJNA506462) | wastewater metagenome | isolation source: wastewater sludge | place: USA: Moscow, Idaho | reverse complement strand
TCCGAGAAACAGTGCTGTCGGTGCGCTCATCGACCCTCCAGTCAGGGGAAGGGCCTGGGTCGGGCCCTCATGGACCCGACGCTAGTCAGATGTCTTGCCGCGTCAAGCGATACGTGGCAACCACCAAGACGGCGGCCGTCCAGGCGCACAACACGATTCCACCGGCCGTCATGGTCAAGATTCCGCCGGTGGGTACGCGCCGGAGCGCCTCGGCGGCCTGGCCGGGAAGCCACTTGCCGAAGTCGTTGTCGGCTTGGAACAAGATGGGCTCCACGATGACGATCCACGTGAGAGTACCCACGATGGCGGCGACCTGGTTTTTCGTGGCTCCCCCGACGGCGACACCGAGGACGCCAAAGACCGCGGCCGAGAGCACCGCGCCGGCGACGGTGAGCCACAGCGAGTGCGTCCACGGGATCTCGTCCCCCTTGTACCCAAGCCAACCCCACATGGTGGCCAGGCACACGGCGGCCGCCACGAGGCCGTACGCCAGGCCCAGGCCCGTGTACACGACGATCTTGGAAAGCAGGACCGTTCCTCGTTTCGGCGTCGAGATGAAGGTCTGGTCGGCCTGACCGTTGCGAAACTCCCCAGCCATCCCGATCATCCCCGCGATAGCCACCATGATCGATCCCGACCCGATGGCGTGCAGATCGGTTCGGATGGCGAAGTCGCTCGTTCGCGGTTGATGCCCAGCCTCCTGAAGGGCGAACGCGCCGCCCGCCGCGACCACCGTCAACCCGATCATTCCCAGCAGCAGCCACCACATCGTGGGGGTCGCCCACAGCTTTCGCCATTCGCTGCGCATGCTCGCGATCATGGTCGGGCACCGCCCGTCGCCGTCAGGTCTTGGTAGATGGCCTCCAGATCGCGGGATTCCTCCATCAGCCCGTGGAGGGCGACACCTGCCCCAGCTGCCGCGTCTCCCACGTCCGCCGGTGAACGGCCAGCGATACGCAACCACCCACCGGGCTCCTGCGTGACGATGGCGCCCGCGTCCACAAGCACCTCGCGGAGTTGATCGGGCGTTGGCGTGCGGACCAGGGTTGCTCGGTCGGCGCCACGCAACAACTCGGTCAGCGGTTGGTCGGCAACGAGTTTGCCGCGATCGAGCATCACGACGCGGTCGGCGATCGTCTCCAACTCCGACAGGTCGTGGCTGGAGATGAAGACGCACCGCCCCTCGTCGGCCAGGGAGCGCAGCAGAGTGCGCAACCACAGCATGCCGGGAGGGTCCAGCCCCTTTGTGGGTTCGTCGAGGATCAAGGTGGCGGGGTCGGTGAGAAGGGCAGTCGCGATGGACAGCCGCTGCCGCATTCCGAGGCTGTACTGCCCCACCCGACGCCGTGCCGCGTGAGCGAGACCGGTGAGTTCGAGGACCTCGTCGATCCGCGCATCCTTCACGCCGCAGGTGGCCGCGACGATTCGCAACTGCGCCCGCCCCGCAACGCCGAGGTGAGCCCCCGGAGTGTCCAGCACGGCACCCACCTGAGCCCGGGGATTCCTCAGTGTCCGAATGGACACCCCGTCGATGACGGCCGTCCCGGACGTGGGTCTCGCGAGCCCGAGGAGGCATCGCATCGTCGTCGTCTTGCCGGCACCGTTGGCGCCCACGAAGCCGGTGATCGCTCCAGCAGGCGCTTGGAAGGTCACGTCATCCACGGCCCTGACCTCGCCGTAGGTCTTCGTCAGGCGCGTGCAGGCGATCCCCACATCACGGCGACCCGTTCCCCGATGTGTCACTTCTGAGCACCACCGTTCGACCGATTCGAACCCGAATGATGTCGGCGCCTCACCGCGCGGACCACGAGCCACGCGACGAGTACGAGCGCCAGGACGATGGCGACGACGAGATGAACTTGATTCACGATGGCTCCTCAATCACGACTTCCACGGATATGAACACGCGTTCATACAGTATGAGCGACCGCTCATACTGTCAACGACGTGCCTCTGGGCCGCGAAGGAAGGTGGTCGTTGTGGGGCATGATGGGAGCCATGTCACCCAGAGGGGTTGAGAACCCCACGCTGCGCAGCGACCTGTTCGCGGCCGCCGAAGCGGTGCTGCTCCGCGACGGGCCCGCCGGGGTCACCGGGCGGTCGGTAACACGAGAGGCGAAGTGCGCAACGGGCATCATCTACAACCACTTCACGGACTTCGATCACTTCGTCGCTGAGTGGATCGTCGAACGTCTGCGCAGCTTGACCGACGAGTGGGACGCCTTGTCGGATCGCGCCGGGCAGGGCTCCGTCGAGGGCAACCTCGTGGCGGCAGCCTTGAGGGCATCGAACTCCGACATCTTCCGTCTGGCGGACCTCGTCGCCGCCAAACCGGCAGCGGGCGCCATCTTGACGGACCGACTGACCGATGGAGCGCCCGGTTTCGCCGCGCTGTCCGGTGCGATCAGCGAGTATCTGTCTCGCGAGCAGTCCCTGGGACGCGTTTCACCGGACCTGGACGTCGAGATGGCCGGGACGATGCTGGTCGCCGGGATTCACCACATGCTTCTCGGACATGCCCGCCCCGACGACCTGGAGGCAACGCTGCACCGCATGTGCACAGTCTTGCTGGGCCGTCCACGGGCGACGCCCTAGGGGCACCACACCGATACACCAGGGGCCGACCCTGGCGCTCCCCCACGCTCAGGGTCTTCGGCGGACGCGCGGGCGGGGCGAAGGCAGGATCATCGCCATGAGGAGCAAGAGCTGGCCCGCACAGCGGATCGACGGTGGCGGTCGTGGATGGTTGTGGGCAGCCGGGGTGTGCGCGTTGATACACGCCGCCCCAAGCATGTACTGGGCCACCGGTGGTCGGGCCTTCGTGTGGACCATCGGTGATTGGGCCGTCGACCTCGCCACGGCCCGACCGCTTCTCGTATCCGTCGCTCTCGTGATCGTGGCGGCGGTCAAGGTTCTCGGTGGGGCGATTCCGATCTTGAACAGCTACGGATTCCTGCCGGGCCAGCGCATCTGGCAAAAGCTCATCCTTGCGGGAGGGGCATTTCTCACGCTGTACGGCGGCGCCAACACCCTGTTCGGCGGCCTGGCACTCTTGGGTTGGTTCGGTCCCCTGACGGTCAGCGGCGAACACGCCCTTATGGGTCACGTGTTCTTGTGGGATCCGATCTTCCTGGCCTGGGGTATCTGCCTGGTCGTCGGGACCGTCCGACAGAAGCGAGCGCTGCGGTCGGCGCGCCCACGCGGTCGAACGACGCGGGTGAGCGCGCTGGCGGTCGAGTCACACGCTCGCTGACGGGCGGGGCAGGTCGCGGCTACACCGAGGTGAAGCAGCGACCCGCGCCCCCGCTGAGCTACTTCGCTTCGGGATCTGGCTGGTGCACGCCGAAGACATTGCCCTCGGTGTCGAGGTAGTAGCCCTGCCACGCCATTCCCGGCAGCGCATGCTTGGGCAGCGCGACCGTTCCCCCGGCGGCGATGATCTTGTCGTGATCGGCGTCGAAGTCGCCGCTGCCGAGCGTGAGGACGGCCCCGTTGATGCCGGCTGGCTCCTGGTCGGCCATGCGCTGCATGATCGCCCCGTTGATGCCGGGCTGATCGTCTGGACCCGTCGTGGCCCCGAAGTACGGCATGCCGGCGTACTCCGACCAGTCCTCGAACGACCACCCAAAAACAGCGCTGTAGAAGTCACGGGCGCGGGCGACGTCGGCGGCGTGGATCTCGAAGTGAATGGGTCGGGACATGCGTTCCTCCTAGTGGACCGTTCGTGTGGGGCCGCGGAAGGGGTGCAGGCGCCACATGCTGCGATGCACCCTAGCGGCAGGACCACCACCTGCCGAATGAACGCGCGTCTCACCGACGCAAACCAGTGTCGCGTTGTTGCCTCGCATCGGGCCTGGACCGTGCCAGCATTGTCCAATGCGCTGGTTCAAAAACACACGCGCACACACCCAAGACAAGGCGCGAGCGATCGCGTCGTATGCCTCCGGGCAAGGTGACGTGCACTTCCTCACGAGCTCCCCCGACCCCTCCATCCCGATGCCACCCATGTGGCGCACGCTCCACGCACTACCCCCGGCGGACCGGGTTGCAACCGCCGTCGGCGCCTGGACCGAAACCGTAGGTTCGGTCATGCCCAGCACCATTGAAGCTCTTCGCACTCATGCAACTGACGTCGAGGTCATGCGCCTGGGGCCTTGGCACATGCTGCTGTACACCGTGCGCGTGAACCGTAAGGAGTCGCGCTACTTCATCGGCGGCAACCCACTGCAACCGGTCTTCCCCAAGGAGGGCGGCGTGCAGCGATGGTGGGCCGACGTCCCCATCACCTTGCAGCGCTTCTACGAACAAACCCATGACGGCTTTCACGACCTCAAGACGCGCGCTCTGGGCCCATCACAGTTGCGGGACGTGCGCAGCGTTCCCGACGTCGATCCCGCGTCGATGGACGAACGGCTCAAGTCGGTGTTCACGTTCTTCGTCGATCCAGAAGGGCGGTACCTGCTCATCGACCTGCGGCACGCCTCCGACGGTCACGCGGACGTGTGGAACCCGGGCACTCCCCCGACCGCGCGCGTCGCCTTCTGGCCGGTGGTTGACAGCTGGGTCTCGGCCGCGGTGAGCGCGCGAACGTAGGGCGCGACGCGGGCGGCTACAGCCAGCGCCGCCCGTGCAGCAGCCCCAAGAGGTGGTCGATGACGGACGTGTCCATGCGCAGCCCGTTGTGCTCGTACTCGCTCGTGACCCACGTACGGCAATCGGGAAGCAGCGCAGCAGTCTCGAGCGAGAACTCGAGGGGAACGTAGGCATCGGCGTGATACGCCACCGCCGCCACGGGCACCTCGGCGTTAGCGAGCCGGTCCGGGAAGTACAACTGATTCCACCGGTGCTCGGCCAACAGGTCGGCGGCCTCGGCGAACGGGGCCAACTCAGAATCCTCGGCGAACAGACTGCGGTGCAGGTGCTCGCCGCCCAGCAAAGTCACGTCCTCGCGGACCCGATCCGGCATCGTCCTGTCCGCCGACCAGCGCGTCGCCACCCCATCGGCGTAGCTCGATTCGTGCAAAACCGCGTACAGCGGATTGCGTCCGCCGAACGGCAAGAAAGCTGCAAGGTCGTGCGAGAACATTGCCGAAAAGGGGTCCAACCCCAGCAGGTAGTGCAGTTGTTCGGACCCGCTTTGCATACCCAAGCGAATCCCGACAGTTCGAAATCGATCGGGCGAAACAGCGTCCCCGTTGGGCAAAGTGATGGCGCCCTGCGCGCACAGGGCCGTCAACTCGCGCACTCGGTGACGGTCGTCGGGGAATCGGCGATAGTGCTCCTCCGACTTCTTGATCATCACGTCCCACGTCGCGGCGTACACGTCGTCGATCGGCCGTTGGACCGCGCTGAGACCACCGGTGATGATGACCCCGTCGAGAGACTGGGGGTGCGTCGACAGGTAATGCAGGGAGGTGAAGCCCCCGAACGACTGGCCGAGGACGGTCCAGGAAGAGATCCCGAGAGCTTCACGGACGAGCTCGCAGTCGTTGACAATCTCGTCGGCGCGCATGTGCGTCAGGTAGCGCGCCTGGCGGGCAGGATCGGCGCCCTCCAGGTCTCCAGCGACCGAAGCGCGCGGCTGCCCACGACGATCGCGCCGCACATTCGTGTACACCGGTGTCGACTGGCCGGTACCTCGCTGGTCAAGCATGACCACCTGGTAGTCATGCAGAACCCGCGCCAGCCACGGAGGACTGGTCGGGGACAGCAAAGGACGAGGCGCCTCACTGCCAGGTCCCCCCTGGAGGAACACCAAATAAGGGTTTTCGCTGCAGCCTTCACCGGTGGCGACGCGGGCGAAGACCTCGATGGTCTGGCCACCGGGGGCGTTATGGTCCAGCGGGGCATTCAGCGTCAGGTCCGTGACGGTGAGGCCCGGTAGGTGGTGGGTAGCTGTACGCACACTAGCCAGGCTATGTGGAGACTCACCTGCTCCGCTGAGTGCGCGCCGTGCGCGGTAGTCGCCTGCCAACTCGGCCGCCGGGTCGCTCGTGGGAAAGCTGGCCATCTCAGGAGCTTTCCTGGAATGTGAACACGCTGCCGCCTCTCGTCGCCACTCACCTGCCGGTGGGCCTCCCCCTCGCTCGCCATCGACGCGGTGACGAGCCACCCCCAGCCACCCGCGGCGGGCGGGCATGGGGCCGTTTGGCCATGGTAGTCGCGGTGCTGAGGCTGTCGGTGACGCGCGGCCTCCGTGTCGCGCCGGGGCGTGACATGATGATTTTCGCGTCCGAGCGGAGGTGTGATGGCCACCGATGTGTTGATGGTTGACGATGCGCATGAACTCGCCGAGTCGACAGCCGAGTACCTTTCGGCTTTCGGCCTGACAACGCACTGCGAGGGCAGCGCCGAAGACGCCCTGGTCTGGCTAGCGACCAACCAAACCCGCCTGATCGTGCTGGACGTCAACCTCCCGGGAATGAACGGTTTCGAGTTCTGCCGGCGCCTGCGACGCGACCGCGATACGCCGGTGCTGTTCTTGTCGGCCCGGCAGTCCGACGACGACCAGATTCTTGCCCTGTCGATCGGGGGCGACGATTGGCTGCGCAAGCCGTACCCCCTCGGTGTACTGCTCGCGCGGGTCCGCAGAACCCTTGAGCGGGTTTCGCCCGCGACTCAGACCCCCGTCGATCCCCGGTTCGACGATGGTCGACTCGTTGTCGACCCCGAGGCGGGACGGGTGTGGGTCGAGGGCCTTGAGGTTCGCCTCAAGGCCATGGAGTACAAGCTGCTCGCCTACCTGGTTGCCAGACGTGGACAGGTGGCGACCAAGGACGAACTCTTCCGCGATGTGTGGGGTGACCCGATAACCGGGGACGGGACGCTTTCGGTGCATGTGCGCCGCCTGCGCACACAAATCGAGCCGGATCCCGACAACCCCCGCTACATCCGCACGGTCTGGGGTCGGGGCTACATGTTCTCGGACACCGAATGAGGACCTTGCGGTGGCTCATCGTCACCGTTGTTCTGATTTCGGCCGTGGGCGTCGCCGCCATGGTGTGGATCGGCACCCGCCCCATCCCCAACCCCGACGTGGCCACGGTCAACGATCTCGCACAGATCAGCGCGCAGCACTGGGGGTCGTTGACCCCAGACGACTACCCGGCGTCGGCACCTGACTTCACCGTGGTCGATACCGACGGTGAGGTGGTCATCGCCCGCGGGTCACCGCTCACCGGGCTGAACGCCGCCGAGAACCGCGCCCTCAGCACACAGATCAGCGTCGACGGTCGGACCGTCGGCCAGATCTACGTCCACGACACCACGTCGGATGCGGTGACGGCTCGGATCGATGCGGTCATGCGCGCGGGCGTCGGAACCGTGATCGCGCTGCTCATCGCCGTGTGCGTGTGGGCGGTGATCGTCTATCGCCTGCTCCTACGACCATTTCGGCAGATGACGGACTACGCCGAGCAAGTGGCCAGCGGCGACACAGATACCCCCCTCCCGATGGATCGCACCAATGCCGCGGGCGAGTTCACCGAGGCGTTCGACCTGATGCGCGAGGAACTGGCTCGCACGCGCGCGGCCGAGCAGGAGGCAAAGGACTCCAAACGGGACGTCATCGCCCAGCTCAGCCACGACATCCGCACGCCCTTGGCAACGATCCAAGCCACCGCCGAACTCCTCGCCTTGTCGTCGGATCCGACCGCTGCCGCACGCCTCGCCGTCATCACCGCCAAAAGCAGGCACATCGAACAATTGATGACGGACCTGTTCGATGCCAATGACGATCGCTTGCAAGCGCTCGACATCAACCTCGTAGACCTCACCAGCGATGGACTGGCCAGGCTGGTGAGGCGATGTGACGCAGCCGAGCACATCGACGCGGTGGACATCGAGGACTGCCTCGTGCGCACGGATCGCAAACGTTTCACGCAGGTGATCGAGAACATCTTGGGCAATGCAGCCAAGTACGGTGCCGCTCCGATCACGATTCGTGGAAGGGTCCGCGACGGTTTTTGCCTGGTTTCGGTCCACGACTGCGGCAACGGGGTCCCTGCCGATGAGCTGGAGGCGATTCAGGCGCGTGGCGTCCGGGGTTCCAATGCCGGAACGCGCCCAGGCCTGGGGCTGGGGTTGTACACGGCGAGCACCCTGATGGAACGCATGCATGGCTCCCTCGTGTGTCGCAATGATTCGGGTGGCTTCACCGTCGAACTCTCGGTGCCGTTGGCGGGGTGACCGCCGACCGATTGGTTAGGACAGGTTTAGGAATTGCGAAAGGACCGTTAGGGGGGCTCCCTCATAGCGTCAATGTCATGACAGATACCCGCCAGATCAGCGAGCCATCCGCGTCGGTGGCCACCGCAGTCATCAGGACCCAGCGCCTGTCGAAAACTTTCTCCCACAAGGGATCTCAGCAGCACATTCTGAAGAACCTCGACCTGGACATCCTCACCGGTGACTTCACGGTGATCATGGGTCCGTCGGGAGCGGGGAAGTCGACACTGCTCTACGCGCTCAGCGGCATGGACACGCCGTCGCTCGGCACGGTGCGGTTCGGCGACAAGGAGATCTCGTCCCTGACGCAAGATCAGCTGGCCCGCTTCCGGCGTCGCAATTGCGGGTTCGTCTTCCAGCAGATCAACCTGCTGGATTCCATGAGCGTGATGGACAACGTCCTGGCGCCGGGATTGCTCAACACGTCGGATCGAAAGGGTTTGCGGGCCCGTGCCGCAGAGCTGTTCGCGCTGGTCGGTCTGCCGGAAACGGCGTGGCGGAAGTTCCCGGCCATGCTGTCTGGCGGCGAGGCTCAGCGCGTCGGCCTGGTGCGGGCGCTCATCAACGCACCTCTCGTGATGTTCGCCGACGAACCGACCGGGCAGTTGAGCTCACAGGTCGGGCAACGCGTGTTGGACCTGATGACGGACATCAACGCCGGTGGTCAGACCACGGTCATGGTGACCCACGACCTACGTTCAGCGCTGCGGGGCAACCGGATCGTCTACCTGAGAGACGGAGTGATCCAGGGCGAACTGGATCTGGGCGCGTATCAGCCGGACGAAGACGTCCGTCACCGTCGCCTGGTCGGCTTCCTCACCGAGATGGGGTGGTGACGTGCGTGCCGTCTGGCCCCTCATCGCCCGGACCGTCCGACACCAGCGGGTACAGATCCTCAGCGTCATCCTGCTCGTGGCGCTGGCGGCCGCACCGCTGAACCTCGGCGTCATCCTCACGACAAGCTATCTGTCGAACTACGACCGTCGAGCCGCCGAACTCGACACCCCAGACGCCCTCCTCACCGTGTTCGATGCCCAACGGGCCAAGGCGCTCGAGAGCGAGTTGCGCTCCGACCCCGACGTCTCCGACGTACAGGTCGAGCAAACCCTCGGCGTGAACTATGCGACGTATGACTTCAACGACGCCGACATGTGGACGCAACTCAGCTTCCTCCCCGAAGGTGACCAATCTGCCCTGGGGCGATACGAGATTGTGAGCCAGACGTCCGACTCACTCGATACACCTGTGTACCTCCCCTTGCAGTTCCAGAGTTCGGGTGGGTACGAGATCGGCGACGCGTTTACGGTCAAGACGACGACGGGCGAACGAACCTTTCACGTCAAGGGCTTCATCGAGTGGATCCTCCTGAGCAACGTGAACATGGGTCAGGTCGGCATGGTCGTCCCGCAAGACGTTTACGACTCGATGGAGCAGGAGCTGCCATCCGTCGCTCCCCAGACGGCAATCTCCCTGAACACATCCTCGGATCCCGATGCTGCCTTGACCCGGGCGCTCCACAACACGTCCGACGTCGGGAATGCCGCCAGCAACGCCGTGTGGAACATCACCATGCCGCTGGCGACCTCGGTCACCGGCATGGGGGCCAACATGTTCGCCGTCGCGTTGATCGGGTTCGCAGCCATCATGACGCTCGTGGTGGTGATCGTCCTGGCATTCATCGTGCGCAACGCCGTGCAGCGCGACCTACCCGCCATCGGCACGCTGAAGGCGACGGGATTTTCCTCGGCCCAGATCGTGACCGCGATCGCCTTGGCCTTCGGACTGGCGGCATTGGTTGCCTCCGTCGCGGGATCTTTGCTCAGCTATGGGGCGTTACCAATCGTCCAACAAACACTCGAGCAGCAGACCGGATTGCGCTGGAGCCCGGGTTTCTCCGCAACGGCGCTCCTGGTGTGCGCGGGCGTCCTCACCGGCACGGTGATCGCTTCGGGACTCCTCATCGCCCTACGCGTTCGGAAGATTCCGCCTCTTGTCGCCCTGCGCGGCGGGGTCACGACCCACAGTTTCCGGCGCAACTGGTTCCCCCTGTCCCGAACACGCGGCAGCCTCAACCTGACCATGGGGGTCAAGGAATCGGTGCAACGCAGCGCTCAAACGGCGATGGTGGCCGTCGTCGTCGCGATGGTGGCATTCGCCGGACTGTTCGCCGTGTCGCTGCGCACAAACTTGTTGGGGAATCCCGATCGCTTCACGCAGATCGTAACGGGCGACCACCAAGACATCGCCTTGCACGTGTCCGCCGACAGCGACACCGCCTCGGTCCAGGAAACCGTGGCCGATTCCGCTGGGGTCCGAAAGGTGTTCCGCGCGACCTACGGCGATTCCACGGCTATCGAGGGACGCGAGGTTCCGATCCATGTTGTCGACGACTTCGACCACCTGGACTACTCGTCGGTGTACGAGGGCAGGAGCCCGCGTCACGCCAACGAAATCTCGATCGGCAGCCAGGCAGCGAAGAGTTTCGGGAAGCAGGTTGGCGACACGATCACGGTGTCGGGCTCGTCGGGTTCGGAGGATTTCCTCATCGTGGGCTTGGTCCAGTCCGTCAGCGGCCTCGGCTTTTTGTCGGAACTGACCATCGAGGGCTACCAACGCATCGACAAGTCGTTTGAGCCCAAGGATCTCGCCATCTACGTGGACGACACCGCTGACATCACCAAGGTCATGGATACGCTCCAAGACGAGCTCGGCGGGCAGGCGTCCAGCGTCGTCAACTACGACGAGTTCATCAAGGCCGCCACGCGGATCTATCTGTCCATGCTGGATGCGATGAGCTGGGGCATCATCGCCTTGACGGCGCTCGTCATCGTGGTGGTCGTCGCGTTCGCGTCCACGACCACGCTTGTCGACTCGGCCCACAGCCTCGGCGTCCGCAAGGCACTGGGGTTCTCCTCTGCGAACCTGCTCGCCCAGTTGACCGCGTTGGCGGGGCTACCCCTGCTGCTAGGCGTGGCCGGAGGGTGGCTCCTCTCTCTCGTGGGGGTTGCTCCCCTGCTGACAAGCATCTTGAGCATGGCCGGGCTCGCGCATATCAACATGACGAACGATCCGGTTTCGACGTGGCAGGTCTTGGCGGTGATCGTGGTCATCGGGCTGGTTGTCACCTTCCTCGGGGCGTTGCGCGTGCGTCGGATCACGCCGTACAACTTGATGACCGAGTGATGCGGTGGGTCATGGCCTCCCTCACCGGGGGAGGCCATGGCCTACTGTGAGCGCGTGTCGCGCTTGAACGAGCCACCCGCACGCCGTGTGGTGCTGCATCTCGACCTGGACGCCTTCTTCGCGGCCGTCGAACAGCGCGACAAGCCTTCGCTTCGAGGCAAACCGGTGATCGTGGGCGGCATCGGCCAACGCGGCGTCGTGTCCACCGCCTCGTACGAGGCACGCCACTTCGGCGTGGGTTCGGCCATGGCGATGAGCGAGGCCCGCCGCCGTTGTCCGCACGCGGCGTTCTTGGCTGGTCGATTCGGCGCCTACCGGGCCGCCAGCACCGTTGTGATGGGTTTGCTGCGAGAGCTGTCCCCGCATGTCGAGCCGCTCAGCCTGGACGAGGCCTTCGTGGACCTCACCTCCCCAGACCTGACGTGGGACCCCGACGCGCTCACGGCGCTCGCCAGCGGACTGCGAACTCGACTGACGGCCGCCACCGGCGGCCTGACCGCCTCGGTGGGCATCGGCACGTCGAAATTCATCGCGAAACTCGCCAGCGAACTCGCCAAACCGGACGGGATTCGCATCATCACCCCTGGCAGCGAGATCGACACGATCGCCCCGCTGCCCGCGCGAGCTATCCCGGGAGTGGGCCCGGCGACGATGGAACGTCTGACTCGCCTCGGCGTGTCCACCATCGCCGACCTGCAGGGGTTGACCGAGACCGACCTGGTGCGCGAACTCGGACGAGCCTCCGGTCAACATCTCCACGCGCTGGCGTTCGCGCGAGACGAACGTCCCATTCAATCCGAGCGAGAGACGAAATCCATCTCGGTGGAGGACACGTTCGAGGTCGACATCGCCGATCTTCCGACGCTGACGGCCATCGCCGAGCGCCACGCCGAACAGGTCGTGCAGCGGATGACGAGCAACGGACTGTTCGCTCGCACGGTGACGGTCAAGGTTCGCTGGCCCGACTTCACGTCGGTCACCCGGTCTCGCACACTCGACGGGGCAACGGGAAGACCCGAGGTCGTCACCCACATCGCTCGGGACCTCCTTGCCGGACTCGACATTTCGGGAGGCGTGCGGCTGCTCGGCGTGGGTGTGTCGGGGCTCGTCGAGGTCGCCCAAGAACCACTGTTCGACACGTTCGACCCCACCACTCCCAGCCGCGTGGTCGAGCAGGCGGCCGTGCCACTGGCCCGGTCAACGCCGCGCTGGGCACCTGGTGCCGACGTGGTCCACAACGAGTACGGCCCGGGCTGGGTGTGGGGCGCGGGCCTGGGGCGCGTCACGGTTCGCTTCGAAACGGCGTTGACCCCACCCGGACCCGTCCGGACGTTTTCCCTTGACGATCCCGCGCTCCGGTTGGCGCCCGACGCCCCTCCGGGCGAGGAGGACGACTCAGACGCGAAACATGACGAGGGGCGCCACCACGACGTGTGATGGCGCCCCTCGCACTGAGATCACAGTCCGCGGGCGAACTGCGAGATCAGCGATGGAACTGCCTGATCGAACCCGGCGATGTCCAGCATTCCGGGATCGTCTGGGTCGGCGATCGAGAACTTGGTCGCGGTCATGCCCACCACGATCAGCTTCGCTGCGATGCCCGACGCCGCCCGGTACGCCTGCAGCGCCTCGTGCGGGAGGACATCGCCTGCCCACGTCTCGTTGTCGGTGTAGACGACGAACGTGTCCACCTCCAACCCCTCGGACAGCGCGTGCAGCATGGGCTGTGCGCAGTCCGTGCCCCCCATTGGCATCTCGCCCATGACACGCAAGGCGTCGTCAAGGCGCTGGTTCGGCGAGATCCGCAGTGGCTTCAGCGCAGCCTGCCACGGGGTGCGAGGGACCGTCCGTTCCCGATGCCGCCCAGGCAGAGTCGGGAGCGTGATGCCAACGGGACGGTTCGGGAACCATCCGGCAAGTGCCGCCAGGAGCCTGTCCGCTCCTGATGGCCATGCCTTGAGCGAGTGGTCGGAGGTGAAGCCGACCGCCATCGCGTCCGGTTCGGTCGCGAGCTGCACCAAGGTGAGTGCCGCTGCCGCCTCGCGAGGCTGCAACGGAATCCCCGAGATGGTGCCCCACCCCATCGATCCCGACACGTCAACCGCCAGCATCAACCGCTTGCCCGAGGGCTCGACGGTTCCGAAGGCCGCCCGGAACGCGGTGTCGAGCGCATCGGTGACCTTGCGGGACGGGTCCCACTCGGTCTGGCCGCGCATCGACTGCCCCGATGCGTAGGTCCGCTGCGCCACGAGGACGTTCACGGGGTGCACCCGTGCGGCCCGCAACCGCTGTGGATCGACGAGCTGCGCGCACACGGCCTCGGTCCAGCCACCGCGATCCGGCAGCAGACCCAGTCGCGTCAACCGCGGAAGCTGCCGCATCAATGCCGTCTGCGGCATCCCGTTGCCCAAGAACGCCTCCCACACAGCGGGCTCGGACAGGGCCTCGTCAGGGAGCATCTCCCACGACAATCCGTAGTCCTCGATGAGCCGCGCCCAGTCGCGAGGCTCAGTCGTTGCCTGTGCAGCCAAGAATCCCTCGACGAGGCGCGGCAGCTCGGTACCGACGTTTTGGTGAGCGATCCAGTCGAACAGGGCTCGCATCTGCGCAGACTCGGGCACGGGGTGCGCCAAGCGGAGCAGATCGCGGTGCGACCAGCCCTCACGCTGCCGGTACTTGAGAACCTGGTAGGCGAGCTTGTCCGGCTCGGACTGCGTGTACCACCCGCCGACGGCACGCCGCAGACCGCGACCCCAGCCGCGGAACTGCTCGACGTATCCCGCGAACGTGAACAAGTGTGTGCCCGTCCGCGCGACCCGCGGCAGCGCCGCCAACGCCTTCGCAGAGGCGTCGGGAATGCTGGCCGCGTAGGCGAGGGCGAACAGCGCAGGGTTCTGCCGGGGTGCCGCTCCGCGCGTCGAAACGTCGACGATGGCATTCACGAGACCGTCGGGATCGCTCTGCGCCATACGCACCAGGACCTTTGCGTTGTCCAGCGCCATCGAGGGGGCGGAGGCGTAGTACGTGCCGCCGTCGACACCGAGGGTCAAGAACCGACGCAGTCGCGTCGCGTCGTCGATCTCAAACGCGGCACCACCGGCCGAATTGCGGACGAGCCGGTGATCTGACCCGCGTGCAGGCCCGCCGCGCGGGCCGAACATGCGCAGTACGTCCATGGTCGCGGTCCTTTCATGCGAGTTGGGACATGGGAGGGCGCGTCGGCACTGAACACCGACGCGCCCCGGTGTGGACGGGCGTGGTGCGCCTCCGGAAGCCCGGGTCGGCGGCGGAACCGCGTCCCCGGGGTAAGGGGTTGAACCTTTGGATGCCAGATAACCGAAGACTCCGGCCCGTCCAGCAACGATGGCCCCGATGAGCGTGGTTACGCGCACCGGAATATGTGCTCTGCCAGTTGAGCTACGCCCTTAGCGGCGACGGGACTCGAACCCGCAACCCCATCCTTAAGAGAGAACCGACGAGCTTCGGCTCACCAGGACCATCGTCACAAAGCTCCCGACCGGGCGTGGGAGCGGTCGCCGGAAGTCGCCAGACGCTCCAACAGCACGAACTTGCGCCCGTCGAGGATTTGAACCCCCACCTAGCCCGGTAACCGACGACCTTCGGCCCGTTCGGTGGTTCTATTGTGCGCAGCAGCGTCCGCGCGGGGCAAAGGGTTTTTCGGGCCTCAGCCGTGTGCGGCCACCAAGGTGTCCAGAGCCGCCGGGATCGGCGTTGTCCCGCTGTTGAACTCGACAGTCGCGCCGTTCAGGTCGCCGCGGTCCACAGCTGCTGCGATCACGGCCGCCACGTCACCCCTCGACACACTCTCCGGACTCAGCGATCCGGTGTTGACCTCGATAAGACCGGTAGGGGCGTCGAGCGTCAATCTGCTCGGGCCGATGATCGTCCACTCCAAGGCGCTCGCTCGGAGATGCGCGTCGGCTTCGGCCTTCGCCTCGGCATACGGGAAGAAGGAGTTCCCCGGGTCTATCCCGTGGGGCCGACCCGGCCGCCCGGCGAAGAAGTACGACACCATCATGTAGCGGGCCACCCCACAGGACTGGGCGGCGTCCATGCTGGCGATCGCCGCGTCGCGATCCACCGCGTACGTGCGGGCGGGGTTCCCTCCCCCGGCCCCGGCGGACCAGATCACGGTGTCGTACCCGCTCAACACAGACGCGAACCCTGTCGAATCAAGGTTCTCGATGTCCGCGACGACGGGCGCCGCCCCAGCGGCCTCGACGTCGAGACCGTGGTCCGGGTTCCGGATGATCGCTCCCACGTCGTGGCCGGCGGCCACCAGCAGCGGCGTGGCCAGCAGGGCCACCTTTCCGTGTCCCCCGATGAGAGCGATCCGCACGATGCCTCCTGTTGGTCCAACCGCCACCTGTCGGCGCCTGCCGCCATTGTGCCCCGCGACGAGTCCCGTGAGTGGAGATCCCGCGCACGGAGGGGTTGTCCCAGCTCAACGCCGAGCTATATTTAACTTGGTTAATGAACCTGGTTAAGGATTTCTGCGCATGAACGTGAACGAACAGGCACCGGCCGTGGGCGCCCCGACCGCGCCGAGCTTGAGCGCAGGCCGCGACAACGAACTCGCGAGCCTGGCGAACACCGTGCGCATCGCCTGCCAGCGGGTCAGCCGTCGCGTCCGCTACGACAGCGCCGATACGTTGCCGCCGCATCAGCTCGTGGTCCTGTTTCACCTCACCAAGGGGCCGATGACCCCCGGCGATCTAGCCAGTCGCGAACGCGTGAGCGCCCCGAGCATGTCCAAGACTGTCGCGACACTGGTTGAAGCCGGGCTCGTGGAACGCACCCAGGACCCCGACGACGGGCGTCGGTGTCTGCTCGTGGTGACCGCAGCAGGCCGGGCCGCCGTCGACGACGCGGCCGCGCACCGCGATTGGTTCATGATCGAGCGCCTCGCGCGCCTCACCGACGAGGAACGCGAGTTGTTGGCCGAGGCGGCCCGGCTCCTCAACGAGGTGATTTCGTCATGACCTCAGGGCGCCGCCGGACCTTCGCGTCCTTGTCCGTGCGCAACTACCGGTATTTCTGGAGTGGATCGTTCGCGTCGAACATCGGCACCTGGATGAACCGAGTCGCTCAGGACTGGCTGGTCCTCACGATCTTGACGCCGCATTCGGCAACGGTGCTCGGCTTGGTCACGGGTTTGCAGTTCCTTCCCATTGCCCTGCTGTCGCCGATCGCCGGAGCGGTCGCAGATCGCTTCGAGAAGCGAAAGCTGCTCATGATCACCCAAACGCTGCAGGCCCTCATGGCCGGCGTGTTGGCGCTGCTCGTCACCCTCGAGATCACCCAGTTGTGGCAAGTGTTCGTCCTCGCGACGCTGGGCGGGGTGGTCCAGGCCTTCGACGTGCCAACCCGCCAGGCCTTCGCTTCCGAAATGGTGGGGCCGGACCTGCTGAGCAACGCGGTCGGCCTCAACAGCACATCGTTCAATGCCGCCCGGCTGATCGGCCCCGGACTCGCTGGCCTGGTGATCGGGTGGGCCGGGGTCGCCCCTGCCCTGTGGATCAACACCGTCAGCTTCGCGGCCGTCGTGGGCGCCCTGCTGGCGATGGATCCGGGCAAGCTGCAACCCTCACGACCGCGGCGCGGACGCGGAGCCATCCGCGAAGGATTCGCCTACGTCCGCAGCCGCTCGGACCTCCAGATAATCCTCGTGCTGGTATTCGTTCTCGGCACCTTCGGGATGAACTTCCAGGTCACCAATGCCCTCATGGCGACCGCCGTGTACGGCCAGGGAGTCGAGTCGTACGGCATCTTGGGATCGATCATGGCGGCTGGTTCGCTCGCTTCTGCGCTGTTGGCCGCTCGTCGAGAGCGTCCGCGCATGCGCGTCATCGTCGGCGCCCTCGGGGGGTTCTCCATCGGGACGTTCCTTCTGGCGTCGGCCCCGACGTTCTGGGTCTACGCCGCGTTGCTGGTGCCCGTGGGCCTCGCCGCCCTCACCGTGATGACGAGCGCGAACGCCCTCGTCCAACTGTCGACACCCGCCCCCTTGCGCGGACGCGTCATGGCCCTCTACATGGCCATCTTCATGGGTGGTACGCCCATCGGAGCACCGATCATCGGCTGGATCGGCGACGCTTTCGGGGCTCCCGCCACGCTTCTGGTCGGCGCGATCGCCACCGGATTGGCCGCCGCAGCGGCCCTGGCGCCGCGACCCACACCTGCTCAAGACGCTCGGTCGGCGTGCCCCCGGCGAGCGCGAGCCCGTCGATCTCGTTCCTGCGCCGACGAGGGAGGCATCTGCGGCCGCTCACCGCTAGGGTCGCACCATGAGCACCGCGATTGGGTTGCCCCCATCGGTCGTCCTCTCCCCTGCCAAGGGTGGGATGCCTGCATTGACGATCAGCACACCGTTGTGCGAAGCCGAGATCTACCTGCACGGGGCGCACATCACACATTGGAAGCCGACCGACTCACCACCGGTCATCTGGATGTCGGAGCAGGCCCTCTTCCAGCCCGACAAGGCGATCCGTGGGGGCATACCGCTGTGCGCTCCGTGGTTCGCCGGAGGCCCCAGTGGGGTCCGCTCCCCCGCGCACGGCTGGTTCCGCATCAGCGAGTGGACCCTGGCCGACGTCACGGACGAGGGTGGCGTGGTCACCGTGCGGCTGACGCTGGACGGTCCGGGCGCGTCGGCGGTCTATGAGGTTCGCTGCGCGGACACGTTGGCGTTGTCCTTGACCGTCCAAGCGGTTGGTGGCCCCCTGGAGTTGGAGGAGGCTTTCCACACCTATTTCGCGGTGAGCAACGTGCGAGGCATCAGCATCGACGGACTGTCCGGCTGCACGTACTCCGACAAGACCGCCGGCGGACGTGTATCCACTCAGCGTGGCCCCGTCGTCCTCAACGCGGAGACCGACCGCGTGTACGCACATGAAAAGGCGGCAACGATCATCGATCCGGGCCATGACCGACGGATCAGCGTCAGCAAGCGCGGCTCGCTCACCAGCGTCGTGTGGAATCCGTGGGAGGCGAAGGCTCGCGCCATGGCCGACTTCGGCGACGATGCGTGGGTCGGCATGGTGTGCGTCGAAACGGCGAACGCCATGGGCGACGCGATCTCGTTGTCTGAAGGGGCATCGCACACGATGACCGCTAGCATCACGGTCACTCCGGGGGCCTAGGCCACCGTTTGCACAGGCTCGGCACTAGGGCAAGAGTCAACGGGGGACGCTGCGGCCACGGCCGTGTGCTTCGATGAGACATGAGCACCGACGACGCCAGTGGCACGTCGACGTTCGGTCGCGTCCAGGCGGCCCTCCTGCGATTCAGCCGGGTCCCCGCCGTCGACTCCTACATCGAGGAGGCGGAGGGGCGAACGGCACTCCCACGGGTCGTGTCGCGCACGGGTGGGCCGGCCGGAAATGCCCGACTCACTGCCGCGCTCGGGCTGATCGTGCTCGTCGGGTTCCTCGGGCAGTTGTTGACCCTCATCGACGTCAAAGCCGTTGTCGCCTGGCACATCGCGATCGGCAGCGGCCTCATTGTCGTGGTCGTGGCCAAGGTGGTCACCACCTCGTACAAGATCGTGCGCTACTACACGGGCAACCCCATGTATCGACGCGAGGGACCGCCTCCGATCATCTTGCGCATTCTGGGACCAATCCTGGTGTTGGCGGGTCTCGTTGCGCTGGCAACCGGCCTGGCACTCGTCCTCATGGGGTCCGATGCGGGCACGGCCCCCCTCATTTCCGGTTTCGGGCGGCCGTTGACCTTTATCTCCATCCACAACGGTGCGGTGTGGGTGTGGGGCGTCGTGCTCGCGATCCACGTCCTTGGTCGCCTCGTTCCGATGATCCTT